>OFMR01000003.1_pt1 | contig 309224 bp, 288 predicted proteins | sample 1541931 | NCBI WGS metagenome assembly OFMR01 (sample SAMN04209224, study PRJEB22552) | human gut metagenome | biome: gut; material: feces | host: Homo sapiens | place: USA: Oklahoma | reverse complement strand
GATTTAGTTGTGGGGCACCCCAACATTTGACAAAGAACCTTTTTAAATTGGGAAAACGAGAAAACCGCGAGGATTTTTCCCTTTCCCACGGCTTTTAAAAGGTGGCCGGGTTTGTGATGAATTCGATGGCTTTTAAGGCGGCAAGACCCCGAACCCGTTGCGGGTGATAGACAAGATGCGTTTTACGCAGGATGGGGGATAGGTCAAGCGGAACCTTGACAATCCGGCCGGCATCAATGAATTCCTGCGCCGCAGAGGCCGGGAAAAAGCCAACGCCCAGATTATGTTCCACAAGGGACAGAACCTGGTCGGCCGTTTCTGTTTCAATCATGGGTTGGTATTTCAGTTGCTCTTTAAAGAAATAGGACACATAAAATTCATAGCTGCTGCTGTTTCTTGGCAGAGAAATGAGGGGGAGCGCGGCAAGATCCTTGAGGGAATGAATGTTCTTTACAACCGGCAGCGCCTCAGCGCTTGCAATCAGGATATCCTCAAACTGATAGATGGTCTCATCGTGGTATTCCTTCCCAATCTTGAAAGGAGCGGAAATGATCGCCATTTCCACTTGTCCGCACTCAAGGGCTTCAAGGGTATCGGGCGTTTGGCTGTTGCGGATCTTGAGATGGACGCCGGGATAGGCCTTGTGGAATGATACGATGCGGTCCAAGAGAAAAAGGCGCAGGGCCGTTTCACTGGCTCCGATGGAAACGATGCCCGTCTTGAGTCCTCGCATTTCAGAAATGACTTCTCTTCCCAGGTCAAGCTGTTCACAGGCAATGGCTACATGCTTGAAGAGGGCTTCTCCTTCTGGCGTCAGTGTGACCCCGCGATGGGAGCGGATGAAGAGTTTGCAGCTCAGTTCACTTTCCAGGCGGGTAATGGTTCGGGCAATATTGGGTTGATTGCTGGTAAGGACTTCCGCCGCTTTGGAAAAACTTTTGAAAAGGGCGGCGTAATAGAAGATGCGGTAATAATCATAAGTCACCATAGGGCTTTCCTCCTGATCGGTCAATAAAGCGAATCTGATTGTGATCAGACTACTTCCAACTATATCATAGATTGAAAGCTAGAGGATATGTCAATTTGAAAGAGAAGAGGTGTCAGAATGAGACTTCATCAAAAAAGTTTCTTTTGATATAATATAAAAATAAGGAAAGGATCTCATCCCCATAAGGGAAGAGCTTCCGCCATGAGGGAAACATCCTGAAAGGCGTTTTCCCTCATGGCGGAAGCTCTTGGAAGATAGGCCCGCCTTGGACTTACTTTCCCGTATATGAGTTTTGGTATGGGTCATTTTCTTTATTGAAGTAGTTTAAAAGAGAAGGGAAACGGAAAAGGAGAGGATAACATGAAAAAAGGATATGCCTTATTAAACGATCCATTTCTTAACAAAGGAACGGCCTTTACAGAAACCGAACGCGAGCAGTACGGGCTGGTAGGTATCCTCCCTCCAACCGTCCAGTCCCTGGAAGAACAGGCTAGTCAGGTGTATGCCAATGTCGAAAAAAAGCCGAATGTGACGGAAAAACGGCATTATCTGATGAATATATTCAGCCGTAATCGGACCTTGTTCTTCCGTGTCTTTAAAGAGCATATTGCGGAATTCATGCCCATTGTCTATGATCCGGGCATTGCTGAAAGCATCCGCGGATACAGTGAATTTTTTGTAACGCCGCAAAACGCGGCCTATCTTTCCATTGTCCATCCAGAACAGATGGAAACGGCAATCCGAAATGCCGCGGAAGGCCGTGACATTGACCTTATTGTCGTCACGGACGCGGAAGCCATCCTCGGTATTGGGGACTGGGGCACCAATGGCGTGAGTATTTCCGTGGGAAAGCTCATGGTCTATACAGCCGCGGCCGGTCTTGATCCAGCCCGCGTCCTGCCCGTTGTCCTCGATGCCGGAACCAATCGGGAAAGCCTCCTTCAAGATCCACTCTACCTAGGACTTCACGAAAAACGCGTCACCGGCACCGCCTATGATGATTTTGTTGATCGCTTTGTTGCCCTTGTGGAAGGGATGTTCCCGCACCTTTATCTGCACTTTGAAGATTTTGGACGGTCACATGCTGCCAAGATCCTGAACCGATATGTGGATCGCTATCCCGTCTTTAATGACGACATTGAAGGAACCGGCATTATTTCCCTTGCCGGTATCTTGGGCGCCCTCCGGATTTCCGGTGAGGCCCTCAAGGACCAGACCTATCTGTGCTTTGGCGCTGGGACGGCCGGCTGCGGCATTGCCCATCGGATTTACCAGGAAATGCTCGACCAGGGTCTTACGGAAAAGGAAGCCCGTCAGAAATTCTACCTTGTTGATCGGCAGGGCCTGCTTTTTGAAGATATGGATGACCTGACACCAGAGCAAAAGCCCTTTGCCCGGAAACGCAGTGAATTTGCCGATGCGTCTCATCTGACGACCTTAGAAGCCGCAGTAAAAGTCATTCATCCGACTATCCTTGTTGGGACATCGACACAATCAGGGGCCTTTACAGAAACGATTGTCAAGGAAATGGCTTCCCATACGAAGCGGCCCATCATCTTTCCGCTTAGCAACCCGACGGAACTTGCCGAAGCTAGGGCCAGTGACCTCATTGCCTGGACCGAAGGCCGTGCCCTTGTCGCTACGGGGATTCCTTCCAAGCCGGTGGAATATAAGGGCGTGACGTACGAAATCGGGCAGGCTAATAACGCCCTCATCTATCCGGGCCTTGGTCTTGGCGTCATTGCGTCCGGGGCAAAGCTTTTGACAGACCGCATGATTTCTGTTGCAGCCCATTCCATTGGCGGCATTGTCGATCCGACCAAACCGGGTGCAGCCGTCCTTCCGCCGGTGACCCAATTGGACCGTTTTTCTGAAACCGTGGCGGCCGCTGTGGCGGCGGAAGCTAAAAAGGAAGGCCTCAACCGGAATGAAGTCAATGATCCTGACGCGTGCATTAAGGCCTATAAATGGGAACCGCAATATAAATAATCAGAAAAGAGGTGGGGAAAATGCTGCAAATTTTCATGGAAGTCCTACTAGGTATATTCCCCATCTTTGCCATCATCGGGATTGGCTACAAGCTCCAAGGCGCTCATTGGTTCAGCACCTCCTTTTCGGCGGAGCTTTCAAGGCTTATCATGAAGATTGCCCTGCCAGCATCCATCTTTACCTCCGTCATCCGTCAGCTTGACGCGTCAAAACTTGCTTTTTTTGGCGGCGGTCTGGTGCTCGGCGGAGCCGCGATCCTCCTCAGTTACGCGGCGGGATTCCTTTTGTGCCGGCTCTTTAAGGTGCGGCATGGCAGGCGGGGCACCTTCATCAATACCTTTGCTAATGCCAATACCATTTTCATTGGTATGCCCCTGAACCTTGCTTTATTTGGCCCTCAAGGGGAAAGCGCCTTTCTTGCGTATTACGTCCTTAATACCTTATCGACATGGGCCTTTGGCTCCTTCCTCATTACAGGAGACCCCACGGAGGCAGGAAGCCTTCAGGAGAGGAATCCTAAAAGCACCTTGAAACAGGTCCTATCTCCGCCACTATTGGCGTTTTTTGCAGCCCTTTTGCTCATCCTTGGGAATGTTGGGATACCTGTTGCGGTGCTGACGACCACCCAGTATCTGGGCAGTCTTGTGACGCCCTTGGCGCTTCTTTATATCGGCATCGTCCTTTATCATGCAGGACTTGCTTCCCTGCGGATGGATCGGGATACGGCCCTTGCCCTTGTGGGAAAGTTTGCCGTTGCGCCCTTTGCCATGATTCTTGTCCTGATGGCTGCCGCACAGGGCGGTGTGACCCTTGACGCGACAGAAAAAGGCACCTTTATCATGCAGTCCGCCGTTCCCGCACTTACGGTCCTGCCCGTCCTTGCCCATGAAGGGAAGGGCGACGTTCATTATGCAACCAGTCTCGTTGCCTTTAGTACCCTCCTTTTTGCCGGCGTGGCGCCCGTCATGATGCTCATCATTGATCACCTTCCCGGCTGATTACGCAATTCCTCCAGAGCCCTAACTGCTTTGGGGGTTCTTTTTTGCTCAAATCCATGAAAACGGGTATACTACGAGAGTGGGGGCGTGCCCCAACCTAATAGGAGTATGACGATGGAAATCTTAAGAAAAAACATCCTGGATACCTTTAAATCCTATGTGGATGGATTTTGCGGCATTGGGCCGGGGGTGAACCTCAAATATGCCCATTCCCTGCGCGTGGCAGCGCTTTCTGAACGGATTGCCCAAAGCCTTTCCATGGAAAAAGAGGACATTGATTTGGCCTGGCTCATTGGCATCCTTCATGATATTGGCCGCTTTGAACAGCTGCGGCGCTACCAGACATTTTTCGATTATCGTTCCATGGATCATGCGAAATACGGCGTCCATGTTCTTTTTGAGGAAGGCCATATCAAGGATTTTATTGCGTCCTCTGAGGAAAATGACGTCATCCGGGCTGCCATTGGGGAACATAACGTCTATGAAGTGAGAGGGGATTTATCCAAACGGGAACTTCATTTTGCCCGCCTCATCCGGGACGCCGACAAGCTTGATATCTTTCGCGTCTATGTCATGTACAGGGAAAAGAACATCAACGTTTGGAACGTCGACTGGTCGGACCTTGAAAAGCAGTCCATCTCCGACTCCGTCATGGCGCAGGCGAGGGCAAGGCGCCTTGTCAAGACGCAAAGCAAAGCGACTTTTATGGACTTTTACGTCGGGGCCCTGTGTTTTTATTTTGACCTGAACTTTCCCATCAGCCGGAAGATTGCCTGGGAGGAAGGAAACTATGCCAAGCTCCTGGACTTTCATTCCCAAAATCCCGAGAGCGAACAAAAACTTGATGAAATCCGTGAACTCGTACATGCAATCTGATTATTAGAAGGAGAACCCCATGAAACTACTGTTCCGTCAGCGCATCTTTTCCTGGCTCGATAGCTATGACATCTATAACGAAAAGGGAGAAACCCTTTTTGTCGTAAGGGGCCAGTTATCCTGGGGTCACTGTCTTAAGATTTACGACGCCTTTGGAGAAGAAGTGGGTAAAGTCAAAGAAAAGATAGTCACATTCCTGCCCAAATTTGAACTATTTGCAGACGGTCGCCACTTGGGCAGCGTTAAAAAGAACTTCAGCCTCTTTTCGCCAAGCTACTCCCTTGATTTTTTGGGCTGGAAAGCAAAAGGCAATATCTTTGAATGGGACTACACCATTCGCGATAGAAAAGGGAACCGTATTGCAAGCATCAGTAAAGAACTGCTCAATTTCACCGATGCCTATGTCCTTGATGTAGCAACCCCTGCTGACGCCCTCTACGTCCTCATGTTTGTCCTTGCCGTGGACGCCGAAAAATGCAGCAGGGACTAGAAAAAAAGAAAAACGCACCTAGCTGGCGCCTGATTGCCATTTACCTTCAAACAAAAAAGCAAAAGTATCCGTTATGACCGTATCATCTCAGCCAACTGGAGGTACTTTTTCCCTTATCATGCCGACGCAAGCGCAGCATAAGGCAAGGTTTCCTTATGGAATTTTGGATTATTGTGTTTTTAGATCTTTTCCCCAGGCGTTTCGTCTAAGGATTCGACAAGCAGCATCGATTCCAATAACTTCATAGGTAAGACTCCTAACTAAAAACGCTGCTTACCGATAAGCTGAAGGTGCATGCGTCAAATGGACGCAATCTAACTGCCGCAGCCTGAACTCGTACTTAAGTTTAGGCTGTGGTAATCTTTTCCCTTACGGTCTTTTTTCTTAGAACTTGACTCGTAGAGTCAATTTTTCTTACCAAGGCGGTACGTTCATCGCCAAATGATTCGTAAGCTCCCTGTACCTTGGAATAGAAAAGTGAAAGATCGTGATTGGACGCTTAAAAAAGTCGCCGAAAATTTCACGATAAATGAGGCAATCAAATCTTTTGATTTCAGGTCTTCTGCCTTCTTCGTTACGCCTTAGAGCCGGCAAAGCATTGAGCCCTAAGGAAAAAGAGCTGGTGGGTTGCCTTCTCCTTGCAGATTGCTCGTTTTGGCTTTTAAGGACAAATCTTTTTTCTACTACCAAGGATTTTGTGCTGCTGGTGTTATTTTTTTCCTTCGTTTCTTTAGATTCAAGCCTCTGCATCAACCCTATCCAACCGCATATAAATCAAGCTTTAACCTGAATCAATTCGCAAATTCGGGTTAAGGTTTTTCCTCATTTTTCCATATTATCTTTTAGTCATATTCTTATCAGATCTGGGTCTAGAAATAAATGATTTTGGCAGAAACGGCCGTATGTCTTACTCAAAATTCATAACCGCCTCAGCGATGCGCTTTGAGACTAGTTTTGCAGCCTCAAAGCGTCCCACCTTCAGCCTTTAAAACTCATATCTCAATCCCACTTTCACGCGGTATTTTGATTTGAAGTCGGCACCAAAGTTCTTTTCTGCGTCGAAGTAGAAGGCATATTTGTCGTCAGAATGGACGTTCGTACCGATCCCCACGGTGTACCACGTATCTCTAAAGTCGTTGCTGTCATAGTAGGACATGCCGTTTTGCTGGAGATGCTGGCTTCTGCCTCCCAGAAAGTCGTGCTGGACAGAGGCTTTGACGTAGAAGCGTTTCGGATTCTTTGTTTCTTTGTCGTATTCCTTGGTAAGGACGGCACCGAGGCGGCCAACGAGGTTATCCGTGTTGTCTTGGTTTACGGTGGCGCCGTTTTTCGTCGTATAGTTGTCGCCTTTGAGGAAGTAGTAGGTGAGCTGGGCCTGAGGTTCGACGAACCATTCATTTCCCAGGGCTTTCTTGCGGCCATATTCAGCACCGGCACTGAAAGCCCAGTTGTCAAAGTCAGCGCTGTCGCCGTAGGTCGTCTGATAGTTGGAGCTGAGGTAGCCTACTTTGGTGACAAGGTCAAGGTAGTGTCCTTTATTACCAATCTGTGTTGCGTAAAAGGCCATGTTGGTGAGGTGCTGATTGCCGTCCCCGTTGCCTGCGTATTCACTGCTGCCTCAGGTGTGCTCAATGGCACCGCCGTAGTACCAGTCGCATTTCGTGCCCGTGTCTTTTTTATCATATCCCACTTGCAGGGTCTTCATGGTCGTATCAAAGTTATTTTTCCGTCCCAAGTAAGCTTGCTATTGATGTAGCGTGCCCAGAGGCCTTGGTCTTCCTGGTTGTAGCGGAGCTCGCCCAAGCGTTTCAAAAGCGTATCTGATTCACGCCAAATGGAGATGGCGGCATGGTGGGCGGAACCGGGCGTAAAGGCGTTCGAGTTCGGCGTCTTGCCGTCACCGACAGGGGTGATGAACCAGTCTTCATAGTCGGCCTTTTCTGTATCCCTTTCTTTATTGATGGAAAGGGTGTTGTCAAAGAGGCTGTTTTTGTTTTGGAGCTTGATGTCATGATCTACTTTGAAAGCGGCAGCCCTTTCTTTTACCTGAGCAAAGTAGAGCTTATCACCGAATTTCATGGCGTCGACGGAGGCAATGTCCGTGGGCTGGACTATAAAGGAACTCCCGGTGCCGTCGTGGCGTCTTCCGTCGTTGTAGCTTTGCCTTTCCAGAGACCCTGATTTTGTAAGGGCGATATTGGCTTTGCTCGTACCGGCCGAGGCAAGGTCGCCAGTAAAAGAAGCGCCAAGGCCCGAAAAACTGGCCGTAACAGTACTATGATTGGGGGAATCAACATAATTTCCCCAGGTACCGGTTCTAGACGTTTGTGTCGTATCAATATTTCCTGCAAAGGAAGCGTTCTTGCCGGAGAAGGTGACCGTTACGGTCGACCGGTTAGGCACATAGCCATATCCCCACTGATAACTTGTTTCCATCGTATTGATATTGCCTGTTAAGACGGCATTTTCACCGGAGAATGTGGCATCGATGGCTGCTGTACTGCTCGTCTTCATATCCCCGGTCATCTGGGAATCAGCGTCCTTGAAGTCTGCCAAGATTTTTCCCTTTTCACCAGAAGACGTCATGTTGCCTTTAAGGAAGGATGGGTCCCCGGCAAAATCAATATCGGCCGTACCGTTGCTGGCAGTGACAGCACCTGTGATTTCAACGACGCCAGAGGTCTTTTTATTAATTTCAATGAGACCTTTTCCTTCCCCTGACGCCTGGGCGCTAACAGCGGTCCCGCCATCTTTTTCATTTGTGATGATTGTTTTATCGATGCCGTTGATTTCAATCTGGCCGCCTGTAAAGGAATGGTGCGCTTTCGTCTGTACAATAGCGTAAGAAGAAGCATTGGCATGAAGATGGATGGCGTTTGCTGTGGGGGTCGTTTTCGTGGACCTCGCTGTACTGCTGTTATCGGCAATAACGGCTCTTTGCCCCGTGTTGGTCATTTCAATTTCGCTATTTTCACTGCCAATGATATTGAGGTAGTTATCGATTCCATTGTTCATGATGGCGTAACCGGAACTGCCTTTAAGCGGCGTTCCTGCCGATTTGAAAATGAGCTTTTTGAAGCCTGTAATATCTACTGTGTGGGCGGGAGAGTTCATGTAGATGCAGTCATCATAGGTTTCAACGAAAATGATTCCCGCTGCAGTGATTTTGCCGTGTGAAACATCTTTCTGGTCATAAATGATGCCTTTATCGTTCCACTGGTTTCCTTTTTGGTTGGCAATGACCGTAATTTTTTTAGCTGTGATTTCCGGTGTGTTAAAAATTAGTGAAATACCGGTAGGGCGAGGAAGCCCTGTATCTGTTCCCCGATTGGACCAATCCAAGGTAATGCTGCTTTCCGGCTCAGAAAAGCTCTTCCTGTCGGTGCTGCCTTTTTCCCTGTAGCGTGGCATGACGCCGTTGATGGCGGTATGGCTGTCATAGAAATGACGGGCCGCGCTAACGCTGAAGACATTAAGGCTAAGGTGACGAGTAAAGTAGTGCGTTTAAGTGAGTTTTTCATGGTTTTCTCCTCTTTCTCACCAGAGTGATATAGATCATTGTATTTTATGGTAAGTACTGTTATCTACAATTTTTATATATTATTATAAACAGTCATCTACCTATATATGATAAGTTTATCATAATAAAATTAAATAAAATATAAGAATATTCAGCGAAGAATAAGAGGAGGCATGAAGGCGCCTAGACGATAGCTATTCCCAATCAGGAACGAAACATCGTACGAACAGACGTCCCTCCATGGCATCCGAAAAAAAAATAAGGCAATGGAGGGAAGTTGTGGTGGAAAATAGGTGCGCCTTACAGCTGCCTATGAAGGTCTTAAGAGGCTGAACGCACGGCGTCAAACCGCCCTACGGGAGGGCGCCGAATTGATTTTTCGATTAAACGGTCCAGCAGATGAATCGCTTTGACAGCATCTTATGATTAGAGGCTTTGACCCATCGAAAAATGTTTCTCGCACTCGCTGATTCGAAGACGCCTGACAAAAAACACCCCTCCTCATCTACCACCCACCAGGCCTGCTTGGTGGATATCCCCGCTTTGGTAAGGCTGGTCGATATCAAAGAAATCGAGCTCCAGGGCAAAAAATCATAAGAGAAGCCCTAACCCGAACGTAGACGCAGGTTCGGGTTAGGGCCTTTAAATTTTAGCGGAAGGGCGCAGGAACATGTTTTCTGGCGAATCATTTTGGATCAGTTCCCCGCAGGGGGCGGTTTGGGCGGCATTACAGGTTTTAGCATCAAAGCGTCACAGTTTTTTTGCTCACAACCGCTTTACCGGAGCGATTATGCGCTGAGCAATAACCTACAAGTCTACTCTAGTGCCACAAGGAACAATTAATACCTTCGAACTTGTCTCCTTCTCCACAACGTTCTTGAATTCTTCTGGATCCTGATCGATGAGGGGCCACGTGTTGTAGTGGATGGGGATGACGGTCTTGGCCTTAAGGAGCCCGGCGGCATAGGCGGCGTCATCAGGGCCCATGGTGAAGTTATCGCCAATGGGGAGGAAGGCGTAGTCGATGGCATTGCGTTTGCCGATGAGTTCCATATCCGCAAAAAGCCCTGTGTCACCGGCAAAATAAAAGACGCTGCCGTCAAAGTGGACGATGAAGCCGCAGGCGTGGCCGCCTGCAATGCCGCTGCCATGGAAGGCCAAGGTGAGTTTGACTTTGCCAAAAGGGAATTCATGGCTGCCGCCGATATGCATGGCGTGGGCGTTAAGGCCATGGGCTTTGGCGTCGTTTGCGATTTCAGCAGTCGTGATGATTAGCGCCTCCGTTCTTTTGGCAATGGCATAGGCTTCTCCTACGTGGTCGCCGTGGAAGTGGCTGATAAAGATATAATCGGCTTTGAGGTCACCAGACGATAAGCCTTCGGGATTATTTTCAAGATAGGGGTCAAAAAGCAATGTTGTCTTGCCATCGTTGAGGCTAAAGGCCGCATGATGGATATAATGCAGGACGGTCATGGAAACTCCTCCTTTAGGGCATGAAACCCAGGTATTTTCTCTATTGTAGCGCATCTTCTGCGAAAGGAAAAGGGACGGGTTGGGATGGGTAAGGGGAAGGTTAAGCCGTTTCAGGCGCTAAAAGGACAACCTAACTTTACAAGTTGCAGTAAGTACAGTAAAATTGTATGCAGTATGAATTTACCTCGGGAAGGTGACGTTGTGAACTCCTATCTTGTTGTCATTGTTGGTTATGCTCTTTTCTTGATTCTGCTCGGCTACGGTATTGGAAAGCACGTCAAGGGGGCATCGGACTTTTTTGTCGGCGGCCGGAGCTTTTCCTGGAAGCTGCTCTTTACGACACTCATTGCGGCCAACATCGGCGCTGGTTCGACGGTGGGCGTGACGGGGCTTGCCTACCGGCATGGTGTATCGAGCTGGTGGTGGATTGGCTGCAGCGGGTTGGGGTCCCTCATCCTTGCTTATGTGGTCGGCCCTGCCGTGTGGCGCGTGGCGAAAAGATATGATCTTTTTACCATGGGCGACTATTTGGATCATCGCTATTCCCATGCTTTTCGCGGCGTGACATCGACCATGATGGCCATCGGGACCTTGGCCCTTTTTTCGGGGCAGCTGTTGGGCATTGCTTGGATCCTTAATGTGGTCGCAGGTATGCCGAAACTTTATGGCATCATGATGGCGGCAATTGTGGTGACCCTTTATTTTTCATCGGGGGGCCTGAAATCGGCTGCTGTGGTGAACATCATTGAACTTGCCGTGATCCTCGTGGGCTTTATTGTGGCTGCACCTTATGCGTTAAACTATGTCGGCGGCTGGAACGGTCTGGAGACAAAAATTGCGGCAAACCTAGGCAATACGGCAAAAACGGCTTCTTATTTTTCCTGGAACGGGATGGGAAATTCAACGATCTTGGGCTATTTCCTTATGCTGACGCCGGCCTTTTGCATTTCCCCCGGTCTTATTGGCAAGGTTTACAGTGCCAAGGATGAACCGGCCATCCGCAAGGGGACGCTCCTTAACGGAATTGTGCAGCTCTTTTTTGCTTTTTTCCCGATGCTCATCGGCATGTGCGCTTTTGCGGCGTTTCCGGATCTTTCCAACCAGGAACTGGCTCTGCCCAAGGCGATGAAGGAAATGATGCCCTTTGGCATTTCGGCACTGGCTCTTTCCGCTATTTTTGCAGCTGAGGTCAGCACTTGTGACACGGTGCTTTATATGCTGGCAACGAGCCTGTCAAAGGATCTCTACCAGACCTTTATCAAACCGGACGCAACGGACGCGGAGCTCCTTTCCATGACGCGAAAGATTACGGCTGTTTGCGGCGCATTGGGCATCATCATTGCCTATTATCTTGCAAGCATCATTTCGGCCATGGCTATTTTTTATTCCCTCATGACAGTGTCCCTTGCGGCACCATTCCTTTTTGGCCTTTTTACCAAGAAGGCTTCGACGAAGGGAGCTTTCCTTTCGGCCGTTTTGGGCGTTGCCGTAGTCATGGGCCTGCGCCTTTTCAATGGGGGAATGGGCATCGGCATCCTCAACGCGACAAGCTGTGGGATTCTTGTGGCGGCCCTTGTCATGGCCTTGAGTCTATTCGTATTTTCTCCTAATAAAGAGGCATAAATCGTGAAATCATATCATTTGAAACGATGGGTCCTGCCCCTTGCCATGGTGACGCTCCTTTCGGGAATCCAATCCTCGGAGGCGGGTTCCTTCAAGGAACGCATCATGGGGGAACGGACCCAGAAAGAAAAGCGTCCTGCCCAGACAGCGGTGCTCAAAAAGGAAACCGCCATGAAGCCGCCCAAAGGGGCCGTGGTCTTTATTTATGGGGCGCCTATGGACATTCCCCAGACGGAGCCGCCCCTGGTGCGCCGCCAGCGGGCCATGGCGCACCGCGTCGTCACGGACCCGAACCTCCTTGTCATTTCAAAGCGGCTCATGACGCAGGGACAGATTTGGAAGATCCCTGAAAACTACGACAAGGTGAGCATCTTTGGTGAGCCCGAAGTGCGGCGCTCCCAGGCCATTGCACTCCTGACGCTCTATAATCCGCAGCTTCCCATCAAGGCGACGCCGGAAGAAATCGTGGATGCTTACTACGAAGAAGCGAGCCGGGAAGGCATTCGCTGGGATCTTGCCTTTTCGCAGGCCCTCCTTGAAACGGGGTTCTTTGCCTTTGGCGGTACGGTGGTACCGGAACAGAACAATTTCTGCGGCTTGGGCACAACCAGTGCGACTGTGCGCGGTGCTTATTTTCCTACGCCAAAGGACGGCGTGAGGGCCCATATCCAGCATCTGATGGCCTATACGACGGATCGGCTTCCCAAGACCGCCATCATCGATCCCCGCTATGATTTGGTGCATCGCATCAAAAAGGAGACGGGATACGCGACAACGTGGAAGCAGCTTAACGGAAAATGGGCGACAGGCAGCTACTATGCTGAAAAAATCATGAATATCCATGAACAGATGAAGGGCATGATTGCCATCATGGGTACGGATTAGAAAGAAGGCAGCCATTTTGCATATTGTTCTTGTTGAACCGGAAATCCCAGGCAATACGGGAAATATTGCCCGCTTGTGTGCGGCAACGGGGGCTTCCCTTCATTTGGTGCGCCCCCTGGGCTTTTCTGTCGATGACCGCTATTTGAAGCGTGCTGGTCTTGATTACTGGCATCTAGTCGATATTCATTACTATGACAGTGTGGAGGAAGTTCTTGCGGCCTATCCTGACGCACCGCGTTTTCTTCTGACGACCCACGCGCATCGTTCGTATACGCGTGTGGAGTATACCAAGGATTCCCTGCTGATTTTTGGCAAAGAATCGGCTGGTCTTCCCGAAGCCTTTCGGATGGCCCATGAAGATGAATGTATCCGTATTCCCATGGTGCCTGAAGCCCGCAGTCTCAACCTTGCCAATTCTGTCTCAATCGTGCTTTACGAAGCACTCCGCCAAGTACATTTTGATTTAGAGGAGGGTACCATATGATCTGCTTAAAGGAATTTGATTTTGACGCCGCCCATTTTCTCCCCAATTACAACGGAAAATGTGAACATCTCCACGGCCATACGTATAAACTTGTTGTCAAAGTTGAGGGCACGCCTGACCATGAGGGCATGGTTCTTGATTTCGTGCGCTTCAAGAACCTCGTGAAGGAACTTGTTGTAAGTAAGCTGGACCACGCCTTCATCAACGACATCCTGCCTCAGCCGTCGGCGGAAAATATTGCCGTCTGGGTCTGGCAACAGCTGGAAACGCCGCTTCATGGGCCGAACTACCATCTTTTTGAAGTGGAAGTCTGGGAAACGAAGACGAGCGGGATTATCTATCGAGGTGAAACATGCTAAAAGACGTACAAGGCCAAGTCGACCAGCGCCATATTGCACTGAAACAAGTGGGCATCCGCGACATCCGCTGGCCCATTACCTTAAAGGATCCCCATAAGGGCGTCCAGCATTCAGTGGCGGTGATTTCTCTCGGCGTGAACCTCCCCCATGAGCAGCGGGGAACCCATATGAGCCGATTTGTGGAGTGTCTCAAGGAAATGGGACCCATTCATCCTCATGATCTGGAAATCGTCCTTGATGGGCTCAAGGAAAAGCTAGGCGCCAAGAAGGCCATGTTGGATATGCGTTTCCCTTACTTTATTGAAAAAAAGGCACCTGTATCGGGGAAAACAGGTTATCTTGATATTTCCTGCCATTACCATGCGGAAAAAGGGGAGACCTTCCATCTGGATGTGGGCGTCAATGTCCCCATCCACACCCTTTGCCCCTGCTCCAAGGAAATCAGCAAATATGGTGCGCACAATCAGCGGGCCCGTGCCAAGATTACGATCCGTAGCACGAAACCTGTATGGATCGAAGAACTGGTGGAAATGGCCGAGGCTTCTGCTTCGTCTCCTATCTTTTCGTTGCTTAAGCGTCCTGATGAAAAGTTTGTCACCGAGGAAGCCTATGAAAATCCTCGTTTTGTTGAGGACGCGGCCCGGGAAATCGCCCTGCGGCTCAATCAAGATGAGCGGATTGATTGGTACCGCGTGACCGTAGAAAGTGAGGAAAGCATCCATAACCACAATGCCTTTGCTTGTGTGGAAAAGGAGGACTAGGCCTTGTATATCAAGATTCCCTGCGATCAAGTCAGCTTTGAACTAAAAAAAATGGGGGTCCATCCGACTGGGATTGCCCTCATGGCACCCAAGGCGGTTGTGGAACCGCTGCGTCTTGTCGGGGTACGGGCTCCCGGCGCCAATATCATCAAACAGGAAATGCTCGCCATGGGGGCGGACGCTGCTAATGCCAAAGGAACCATCAACTGCAGTATAGAACGGACGGATGTGATTTTACTTGGAAGCCGTACCCAGTACCGGCACCTTGCTCACAAACTCAGGGCCAATCAGGGATGGTTCGGTCTTGATGAAGTCATAAGGGATATCGAGGACTATCTTACAGACCATGAGCTCGCGACGATCCTTGCGGACGGACGGACCCTTACGTATGAAAAGATGCGGATCATGGGAATCCTTAATGTAACACCCGATTCCTTTTATTCAGGATCCCGTGTCACAGCCGGTTCCCTGATCTTGAAGCGGGCCGGAAAGATGCTGGATGACGGTGCCGATGTCCTTGATATTGGCGGTGAATCGACCCGCCCTGGCAGTGATCCCGTACCGGCAGAAGAAGAAATCCGCCGTGTCGTCGGGGCTATTTCGGAAATCCGCCGGGCTTATCCTGAGGCCATCCTTTCCGTTGATACGTACCACGCTGCGACGGCCCGCGCCGCCCTTGACGCGGGAGCCGATATCATCAACGATGTTACGGCGGGAACGGGTGATCCCGACATGCTTTCCGTTGCCAAAGAAAAAGACGCGCCGCTCATCCTCATGCATATGCGTGGTACGCCCAAGACCATGATGAGCGCCGACATGAAGGCCTATCATAACGTAGTCGGCGATGTCATGGAATATCTTTTAACGCGGACAGAGGCTTGTGAAGCGATGGGAATTGGTCGCACTAAACTCATGCTTGATCCGGGTCTTGGCTTTGCCAAGGATGTCAGCGGCAACCTGGAACTGTCCCGCGGTCTTGCGGAACTTACGGGACACGGGATTCCAGTCCTTGTTGCAGGGTCCCGCAAGGGCTATATCGGTAAGGTCCTGGGAGACCTTCCGCCGGAAGAGCGCCTTGAAGGGACCATGGCCCTTTCCGCAGCAGCTGTTTTTGCTGGCACCCAAATGGTTCGCGTCCACGATGTCAAGGAAAATGTACGGCTCATCCGTATGTTGGAGGCGATTCTATCATGCCGGTAGCCTATGTGGCCCTTGGCAGCAACCTAGGGGATAAAAAAGCTTATTTGGAAGACGCTCTGAGCCGGATGAAGGTACATGGCATCAAGGTCCAGAAAGTTTCCACATGGATCCAAACAGCGCCATATGGCGTAACGGACCAGCCGGAGTTCCTGAATGGGGCGGCTGAAGTGATATGGGACCAGGATGCACAGAGCCTTCTTATGGAGCTTCTTGCCATTGAAAAGGAAATGGGGCGGGAGCGCAAGCGCCATTGGGGCGAACGGAACATCGACCTTGATTTGATTTTATTTGAGGATGAGATCATGGAGACTGAATTTTTGACGCTGCCCCATCCGGACATGCAAAACCGGGATTTTGTCCTCCGCCCCTTGGCGGAGATTGCCCCCCAAAAGGAACATCCTGTCCTGAAACGCAGCATGCTGGAACTCTGGCATGAGCTTCAGAAAAAAGGAAAGTAAGGCTTTTTTGCCAATCTCAATGAAAGCTGGTCGATGCAATGCTTCAACGTGTAAAAACGGCGGTTCTTTTGGTTCTGGTCTATAGCGCCGTCACTTATCTTGGCATGCGGGTCATGATGGTGCCCAGTGTCTCCGGTCTCTGTTTGGGTGCACTTTTCGCACTGACCTTTGGCCTTCTTTTTGGCCGTCTGGGGGCTTTTTCCGCAGGAATTGGCGCGGTGATCGGTTGCTCTTTTGGCGGACTTCATACGATGCTTCTGCCCATTCACTTTTTGGCCGTCTTTTTGTCTAGCTACGTTCCTTTCCGCATTTGGCAGGGAATGAGAAGCGAAAATGAACCGGTCCTTCTTGTCTATGATCAGCGGACTCGTATGATGGCCCTTGTCCTTTCACTGGCATCGTCAGCGCCCTTGGGGCTCACACTTGCCTTTGCTGGTGATCTTTTCCAGATTATCCCTTTTGAGCTGACCTATTTTCCCATCATGCTCCCTGCACTGGGCTTATCCATTTTGGGCGGGCAGACCGTCCTATCTTGGAGCGGCCGCTATTTTTGCCGCGGCGGCGGGATAAAATGGTGGGAAGCTGTGCGGGATGATAAATGGACCAGTCATCTCCTTTCGGTTGCCCTTTTGCGGATTTCCCTGACGGCCCTTGCAGTCGGTGCAGGGTTCTGCCTGATTTTTCCACCCCAATTGGGGGAACCTGTGGTCCTATACGTTTCAGGAGGACTTGCCGCCGTGCTTCTTATCCTGAGCGGAATGTGAGGGTCTTTTCATGTATTTTTTCACCCTTGCCGTGCAAGTCGTATTGCTTCTTGTTTTCTTATGGGGCGTCAGCACGATTTTCGTGGGTTTCATAACAAAAAAAAGGATCTTGCCGCCTGCCGGACATTCCCATACCATGGCGGTCCTCATTTGCGCCCACAATGAAGGACGGGTTGTAGGAAAATTGCTCGAAAGCCTTGTGCAGCAGGACTATCCACACTCGTCCTACCATATCTTCCTTTGTGCCGATCACTGCACGGATGATACGGCTGCCATTGGGGAAGCGTTTCCCAATATCACGGTCTGGAAACGAGACGAAGGCCCTCGAACGGGAAAGGGGGCGGTCCTTTCCTGGGGGCTTCAAAAGATAAGGCAGGAGTGGCCGGAGTCTTTTGAGTATGCCGTGATCTTTGACGCCGATAACGTGGCAGATCCTTACTTTCTCAAGGCCATGAACCGCTCTTTTGACAGCGGCGCCCGCCTTGTCATGGGAAACCGGCTCCCACTCAATCCTTATGATTCCCTGATTTCGCAGTGGTATTCGATGTACTGGCTCAGCGTGGACGTGCTATTTTCCAAACCCCGTTTTAATGTCCACATGCCGAGCATTATCTCCGGAACGGGTTTTGGTTTTGACCTTTCCCTCATTGAGCCTGATGGGTGGCAGACGGTTACGGTTACGGAAGATATGGAATTTTCCATGCAGATGAATTTTAAGGATGTTTTTTCGGAATTTCAGGAAGACGCGCGCTTTTATGATGAACAGCCCATCCATTTCATGACCTTGGTCCATCAGTTCCGGCGCTGGTTTACGGGAAACTACCAGATTGCCCGGGTCTATGGAAAAATCTGGCTGCCCCATTTTAAAGTGCATCGGGATGGACGCCTCATCGATAATTTTATTCCCTACTTGATGAGTGTTGTGTTTGGCCTTTATTTTATCTTGAATGTGTTCTGGCTCTGTTATAATGCTCTTTGCGGGCTGCCGCTTTTCCACATCAAGGATATTGTTTGGTGGATCTTTTTGTACCTTTTGAGCCTTTACGTAGGTCATGCCGCCATTGCGGGAGCAGGCTACAAAAGCCGCCATTTTGCTAAGGGCATCCTGACGGGCGGTTTTTTCTGTATCCTCATTTCCCTGTTAAGTGTGTACTCGCTTTTCCGGCCCAATGCCCAGTGGATTCCCATCGAGCATGTGCACACGAAAGGTCCTGAAGGATAAGTTGTTGCGCACTGTCCTTGCTGGCTTTGCTGGCAGGGACTTTTTTTGTGGCTTTTTGCCTGCTATAATAGAGGAAAACATAAGAAGGAGGGGTCGCTTGTGTTTACTTGGGCCCGCAGGAAACTCATAGGGGCATTTTTCCTGTCCCTGCTTTTTGGGACCCTTACAAGGGGGGAGACAGTTTTGGCGGCAGAACGAATCTTATATATTCCCCTTGATGATCGCCCCGTTAACCTTGCTTATACGGTGGATACTTTTAAAAAAGCGGGGGTCGATGTTGTAACGCCGCCATCTGAGCTTCTAAGTTCGGCCTCGCGCAAGGGCAATCCCGATGCCCTAGGAAAATGGCTCCAAGAAGAAGGCCCCTTTGCAGAGGCTGCTGTTGTTGCCGCCGATTCCCTCATTTATGGGGGCCTTACCACGAGCCGAACCCACGAACTCAGTGAGGCTGTGCTCAATGAACGGGTCAAGGTCTTGCTCGATTTCAAGGCCCGTCATATCGATATTCCCATCTACGCCTTTGCGACGATCATGCGTTCCCCCAAGTGGAGCAGCGCCCCTCAGGAGCCTCAGTACTATGCGCAGTGGGGGCCGAAGCTCTTTTTGTGGGGCGCTTTGCGGGATAAAAAGGCGATGGGGCAGCTTAGCCGGAAGGAAGATAAGAAACTTGCGGCCCTGCAAAAGGAAATCCCGGTCTCCATCCAAGAGGACCTGCTGCAGCGGCGGCAGAAAAACGCAGCCGTCCTTTCCCAGTTGTACGACGCGGCAGAAGCAGGAACCTTTGATTATTTTCTGATTGCACGGGACGACTCGGCGCCTTATTCCGAGGCCCACCATGATGCTCGCAGTCTGCTCCAGGGCCGGAAAAAGTCCTATACGATCCGCTCCTTTTCGGGCACCGATGAGATGGGAATGATTCTTTTGACGAGGGCCTATTACAAAGCGCGAGGCCTCACTCCCCTTGTGTATGGGTTCTATGCCCCCGGTGCGGGAAAAGAGACTGTCCCTGATTACGAAGATGGAACCATTGCCCATAGTTACCGGGAACATGTCTGGGCCCTTGGCGGATATCCAGCTAAACGGGCCAAGCGGGCGGATCTAGTGGCGGGAATCTATACGCCTCAGGACGGCGTGACGCGCGGAGCGGATGGGATGAGCAACACGGACGTTGTGACGCTGGGGATGACGGCTTTTCTTGATCAGGCGGAGGCCTATCTCAGGGCGGGCTATGCCGTGGGCATTGCAGATATTGCTTTTGGCAACGGCAGCAGCAAGGGCCTCATCAAGGGGCTTTTTGAACGTCGCCTGCCTCACAGCGATGAGCCGATGGCTTATGACCTGGCGTCCTATGCCGGCTGGAATACGGCAAGCAATTCCCTGGGCTACACCTTGGGACAGGGCCTTATGGCGCGGCATATGTTGTCACAGGAAAGAAAGGATCTTCTGAACGTGCGCTATCTTGACGATTGGGCCTATGAAGCCGTCGTGCGGCAGCGCCTGCGTGCTGAATACACCTATCCCAATAAATGGCAGGAAGGAAAGTTTACCCCAAAGGAAAAGGGCATCCTCCATACGGCCCTTCAAAAGGAAATGAAGGAACAGGCTTTTCCTTATTTGGGTCAGCGTGTGGATGACTACACCTTTGACCTGCCGTGGAACCGGACGTTTGAAGTCTCGGTGGTCAAAAAGACACTGAAATGAATGGGCTGCCTTATGGCGGCGGAGGAGGAGAACCATGACGATATATGATGAAGCCATGCAGATGAAAGAGGAGCTGGTGGCCTGCCGGCGTGATCTTCACGCCCACCCGGAACTTGCCTGGACGGAATTTCGCACCGCGTCTCATGTAGCAAAATCCCTCAAGGCCTTGGGCTATGAAGTGCTCATGGGGGATGCCTGCATGAAGGCAGATGAAATGATGGGCGTGCCTGATAAAGCGGAACTTTCCCGCGCCATGGGGCGGGCCATTAAAGAAGGGGCGGACCCGGAGCTTGTGAAAAAGATGGAAGGCGGCAAGACGGGCGTCGTGGGCATCATGCATTTTGCAAAACCAGGGAAGACCGTGGGTCTGCGCTTTGACATGGACTGCCTTCTAGTTGAAGAAAACCCAACGGACGCCCATCGGCCGACCCGGGATGGTTTTGCGTCGACCCATCCGGGTCTGATGCATGCTTGCGGGCACGATGGACATACAGCTATCGGTCTTGGCGTGGCGCGCCTTATTGCCGCTCACAAAGATGAAATGGCCGGCACTGTAAAGCTCTGTTTCCAGCCCGGTGAAGAAGGGGTCATGGGAGCCCGCGGGATGGTGGCAAGCGGGATTGTCGATGATGTGGACTATTTCCTGAGCGGGCATATTGGTCTTGGCAATGGCGAAAATAACAGCCTAGTCTGTATGACCGAAGGGTTCCTTGCAACAAGCAAGATTGATGCGTTCTTTACGGGAAAACCGGCCCATGCCGGTGCCAATCCCCAAAATGGCCGCAACGCCCTTCTTGCAGCGGCCCAAGCTTCGCTGGCCCTCCATACCATTTCCCGTCACAGCGACGGCCCTTCCCGCATTAATGTGGGAATTCTCAAGGCAGGGACGGGACGAAACGTCATCCCCGACAACGCGGTCATCAAATTTGAGACCCGTGGCGGTTCGACGGCAATCAATGAATTTATGGAAGGAGAAGCCCGCCGCATGATCAAGGCCGCAGCTGATATGTACGGCGTCACCGTGAAGATGGTCGCCCGCGGGAGTGCGGCGTCAGGCAATTCTTCTCCTGACATGGGCGAAGAAGTCTATGAAGTCGTCAAGGGGCTTGGCGTCTACAGCGACATTGAAAAAAATCATACTGTCAGTGGCAGTGAGGACTGCTCGTACTTTATGAGCCGCGTCCAGGATCATGGCGGCAAGGCCGTTTACATGCTCTATGGGACGGAAGAAGCTTCGGGTCATCACACCAGTGAATTTGACTTCAACGAAGATGTCCTTCCCCTTAGCGTCTATACCGTGACGGAACTTGTGAAGCACTTCACGAACAAATAACAAGCGTTCTCCCAGCAAAGCGGATCTTGTTTTGGTGGGAGAATTTTTGCATCCTGTTTGGGATGGATAAGAGACACGAAGCTTTCAGAACACCTAAAAAATGACTGTACCACGGGGAATCCATTGTGATACACTAGTAGCGCAGTACCAACAAATTTGCTGAGGGGGATCAATCTTAATGAAAGAAAGACGCATTATCGAAGTCGAAGAAAAGCTGCCTATTCTTCAGACGCTGCCGCTTAGCCTGCAGCATCTATTTGCGATGTTTGGCGCCACGGTCCTTGTACCTTTCCTGCTGAATGTCGACCCATCAACGGCACTTTTTATGAACGGGGTAGGCACCTTGCTGTATCTCAGCATTTGTAAATGGCGCCTGCCAAGCTACCTGGGTTCAAGCTTTGCCTTTATTTCTCCTGTCCTTGCCGTTACGCACACGGCGGGCCTTACGTACGGGGACGCGCAGGGAGGCTTCATTGCTTTTGGGCTCTGTTTCATCCTTGTGGGCCTTCTTGTGAAGACAATCGGGACCAAGTGGATTGATGTACTCTTTCCGCCTGCTGCCATGGGGGCCATTGTCGCCATCATCGGCCTTGAACTTGCACCGATGGCCATGAACATGGCAGGCTTTATGGATCCTGTAAAGGGCATGACGAACATCCAGGCCATGGAGATTTCGTCGGCAACGCTCATCATCACCATCCTTGCGACCCTCCTGGGGAAGGGCTTTATCGGCATCATTCCCATCCTCATCGGCGTGGTGAGCGGTTACGCCATTGCCTATGGTCTCGGCGTTGTCTCCTTTGAAAGCGTTGCGGCCGCGGCTTGGATTTCGGCTCCAACCTTTTATCGTCCCAGCTTCCATCTGAACGCCATCATGATGATCCTGCCGGCCGTCTTTGTCGTCCTTGCCGAACATTTGGGACACCTTTTTGTGACCAGCGACATTGTCGGCCGTGATCTCATCAAGGACCCAGGCCTTCACCGCTCACTCATTGCCGACGGACTTTCGAACGTGCTTTCCGGGCTTGCGGGCTCCACGCCGAACACGACTTATGGGGAAAACATGGGGGTTATGGCTATTACCGGCGTATACAGCACCTGGGTCATTGGCGGCGCTGCCATCCTCGCCATTGTCTTTTCCTTTGTAGGAAAGATTGCTGCCCTTATCCACAATATTCCCGGTCCTGTTATGGGTGGCGTCAGCATCCTACTTTTTGGTTTCATTGCTTCGTCGGGCCTGCGCATGATGGTCGATCGCAAGGTGGATTTCACTAAACCGAAGAATCTGATTCTTTCTGCCCTGACCCTCATTTCCGGTCTTAGCGGTGCCACCATCGTCATTGGTCCTGTTCAGCTTAAGGGAATGGGCCTTGCTACGGTCGTCGCCATCCTTGCCAGCCTTGCCTTCCTGATTTTTGAAAAAATCGGCTGGGTGGAACGGGAATAAAGGACGAACTTTTTTCGCAAATGAGCGCAAAATGGGCGCATCTTTCATTGAAAATATGATAGAATTATGATATATTGTTCTGAATATAACAAATAGGGAGGAAGAACATGGAAAACTTACAGCATGAACTTGTCCTGGTCGTTGACTTTGGCGCCCAGTATGCACAGCTGATTGCGCGCCGTGTCCGTGAATGTGGCGTTTACTGCGAAATCATTCCTTATAGCTATACCATCAATCAAATCAAGGCCAAGAATCCAAAAGCCCTGATCTTCTCCGGTGGACCGAACAGTGTTTATGCTGAAAATACGCCGTCTATCGACGATGGTGTTTTCTCCTTGGGTATTCCTATCCTCGGTCTTTGCTATGGCCATCAGCTCATGGCAAAGAAACTGGGCGGCGTCGTTGCCCATGCGGGTTCTGCCGGTGAATATGGAAAGACCGCGGTTTCCCTCGATAACGAAACGCGCCTTTTCTCCGGGATCGAAAAGAACAACATCTGCTGGATGAGTCATCAGGATTATGTCGAAACCGTACCGGAAGGCTTTGTTGTGGCGGGCCATACGGAAGAATGCCCTGTTGCGGCCATGATGAACGAGGAAAAACGCTTCTACGGCGTCCAGTTTCATCCGGAAGTCATGCATACGCCCTTTGGCAAGAAAATGTTCAGCAACTTCCTCTTTGATATTTGCGGCCTTTCCGGTGACTGGTCCATGTCGAGCTTTGCCCAGACCCAGATTGAAGCCATTCGTGAAAAAGTGGGGGATAAGAATGTCCTGTGCGCCATGAGCGGCGGCGTTGATTCCTCGGTTGCTGCGGTTCTCGTCCACAAGGCCGTGGGTAAGCAGCTCACCTGCGTCTTTGTTGACCATGGCCTGCTTCGTAAGAACGAAGGCGACCAAGTGGAACAAGTCTTCAAACGAGACTTTGACATGAACCTCATCCGTGTTGACGCCAAGGAACGTTTCCTGTCGAAACTCAAGGGCGTCAGCGATCCGGAAAAGAAACGCAAGATTATCGGCGAAGAATTCATTCGCGTCTTTGAAGAAGAATCCAAGAAAATCGGTCATGTCGATTACCTCGTTCAGGGCACTATCTACCCGGACGTCGTTGAATCGGGCGGCACCGGCACCAGTGCCACTATCAAGAGCCACCATAACGTCGGCGGCCTGCCGGAAGACATGGACCTTGACCTCATCGAACCACTGCGTGCGCTCTTTAAGGATGAAGTCCGTGCCGTTGGGGAAGAACTCGGCATTCCAAGTGAACTTGTTTGGCGTCAGCCCTTCCCGGGACCGGGTCTTGCCATCCGCGTCCTTGGTGAAGTCACGGAAGAAAAACTTGCCATTGTCCGCGAAGCCGATGCCATCTTCCGCGAAGAAATTGCCAAAGCCGGTCTTGACCGCAGTATCTGGCAGTACTTTGCCTGCCTGCCGAACATCCGCAGTGTTGGGGTCATGGGTGACTTCAGAACCTATACCAACACCATCGCTCTGCGCGCCGTCAACAGCACCGACGGCATGACAAGTGACTGGTCCCATATCCCCTACCATGTCCTTGATATCGTTTCCCGCCGCATCGTCAATGAAGTGCCTGGCGTCAACCGTGTCGTCTATGACATCACGAGCAAACCGCCTGCAACGATTGAGTGGGAATAAGAGAAACAAGAAGAGGAAACACCCGGCAAGTCTTTGGAGACTTGCCGGGTGTTTTTTGTTGCAAGTAAAAAAAAGAAATTCCTTGCGGTAATCCTTCTTCTTCGTGCAGGTCCTTCCCGTAGAGATCAGTACAATGCCAATTAGGCATTGCAGCTTACTTAAAATAGGTATTTAACATAGTAGAACAGATGCAATAAAATAAAATGGCTGCGAGAAGACCGATGATTATCTATGCCTCTCTTTCCTTATAGGGGAAAACCCTGATAGATTATTTGAAAAAGCAGACTTATAAGGATGATCATGACTATAGCGGAGAAGGATTGAATGAAATGAGGAATCCAAGTGGGATGAAAGGAACCTTTTCTATGGATGCCATAGAACTAAATCACCATGTACAGATGCCCTTGCTTGGAATGGGTGTTTTTCAGGTAACTGATTATGGATTGTGCAAAAGAAGCATTCTGACCGCTTTGAACATTGGGTATCGACTGATTGATACGGCTGCCTGCTATGAAAAGGAAGGAGCAGAGTGAGAAGCCGTTAAGGAATGTGGGATTTCCAGAAAAGAAGTTTTCCTAACTTTCAAGATGTAGATTCAGGATGCAGGGTACGATAAAACCATGTGTTCTTTTGAAAAGACCTTAAAGAATCTTCAGAGGGACTATCTCAATCTCTACCTGATTTATATACCATATAGGGATTGCTATGGAAGCTGACGAGCCATGGAGGAACTGTATCAAGCTGGTAAGATCAAGGCCATAGGAGTCTGTAACTTTATGCCAGACAGGCTTGTAGATTTGGTCATAAGCAATGAGATTGTTCTGGCCGTCAATCAAGTTGAGCTTCAGCTTTTTTCCCAGCAGGAGGAATTACAGCGTGTCATGGATCAGTACCATAACTGCCCCGTGGCTTGGACTTTTTTGCAGAGGGACATGCTGGCTTTTTTCAGCCTCCTGTTTTAGCTGGAATTGGTCCAAAGTATGGGAAAACGACGGCTCAAGTCATCCTGCGATGGCTTTTCCAAAGCCGTATCGTTGATATTCCTAGATTGGTCCATGCTGAACGAATCTACCAAAATTTTCGTACGAACGATTTCATGCTTTTTAATAAAGATATGGCAGAAATTACTGGAGGTCCCATTCTGATTTTGGATGTCCATAGTCTGAAAGAGATATATCGGCCCACAAGATCAAACTTGAGCAATAAGGAGGCAAACGAAATGGAGTATACAAAATTAGGAACAACGGATATTGAAGTGTCTAAACTATGCGTTGGCTGTATGAGCTTTGGCAAGGCAGGAACCATGCATGACTGGACGCTGGATAAACAGCAGAGTGAAGCTGTGATTCGGCATGCCTTGGACTTAGGCATTAATTTTTTTGATACAGCCAATGGTTATTCTGCTGGAACAAGTGAAGAATATTTGGGGCGTGCGATAAAACATAATATTGCTAGGAATAAAGTCGTAATCGCTTCTAAGGTGTACTTTAATGAGGGCCGGTTATCGCGGAAGGCCATTATGCGAGAAATCGAAGGTAGTCTCAAACGATTGGGAACAGATTATCTCGACTTATATATCATCCATCGCTTTGATTATGAAACACCCATTGAAGAAACCATGGAGGCGTTGCATGAGTTGGTCAGAGCTGGTAAAGTGCGCGCTTTAGGCGCTTCGGCTATGTACGGATACCAGTTCTATCATATGCAGATGGCAGCAAAAGAGCATGGGTGGACGCCCTTTTCTGTCATGGAGAACCATTACAACCTGATTTACCGTGAAGATGAGCGAGAGCTGATTCCTATTTGCAAACAAATGAATGTTTCCTTGATGCCATACAGCCCGCTGGCCTCAGGTCATCTGACAAGAGCAAAGTGGTCATCTGGGTCTCTTAGGGGGCGAACGGATAAGGTGGCTGCTGGGAAATATGATCGTATGAAGGAGCAGGATGTCAAAATAATTAAAAGGGTACAGGAGCTTTCTGAGCGCCACCATTATACAATGGCTCAGATAGCGCTTGCCTGGCAGTGGGCAAAGGGTGTTTCGTCTCCCATTATTGGAGCAACGAAAGCACATTATTTAGATGACGCGTCTGCTGCGCTGAAGGTAAAGCTTTCCCCTCAGGAGATTGATTATCTGGAAGAAAATTATGTGCCTCATCCCATTGTGGGGGCAGTTGATAGAAATCCAAAACCAGGTGTTATGCTGCTGGATGTGAAGCATTCGTTATGTTAAGAAATGAAGGAGCTTTCAAGTGATGATGACTTGGAAGCTTCTTTATTTTCTGGAGGAGGCTCTCATATAAAAGTGAAGTTTTAAAGAGAATTACCGTCTTGACCTCGTTTATAGTTTCTATTTTCTTTAGGTACAATGCAGGAAGCCGCATACCGTCTGCGCTGGATCAGATGACGTCGAATCTTTCCCCTCAGGACCCGATTCCTTCGAAATGGATTCGCAAGCTTCCCATGTGTGAGGAGAGAAAGGAATGGAATCGTGACAGGGGGTACGTGAGACGCTGAATGATTTACTGAGCCTACGGCTCAAAAATTTGTGCAGAAAGCGTTTGCATAAGATAACGATAGGAGCCGGTGGAGCAAAGCGGGACAAGGGGACGCAAATCCCTTTTTTCCTTTTTAATAAAATATGCCCTTTTAGCCAAAGCCGCCTTTTTATCGTTGAAGTTCTCTTCCTAATAGGGCGCTTACCGGTTTGGCGCTGGACATCCAGTCTTTGGCATCACAGCCTCCTTCTCCTTTTTTGTTTAAGCTACTTCTTAAAAAAGTCCTTGCAATATACCTTATGGGGGTATATAATAAATCTCGTAATAAAATACCCATAAGGGGTATATAAAGAAAGGACGATAGGTATGAAAGAGACTGTTTTGCAGGTGGAAAACCTGCAGAAAGATTTTAAGGCAAAGTCGGGCGTCATCCACGCCGTAAAACATGTTTCCTTCCAAGTGGAAAAAGGCGAGATCTTTGGTTTCTTAGGTGCTAACGGCGCCGGTAAGTCGACGACCATCAACATGGTGACGACACAGCTGCTTCCTACGGGCGGTAAGATTCTCTATGATGGAAAGGATCTTACGGGTGATGTGGCTGCCATTCGCCGTAAGATTGGTGTGGTCGCTCAGCATAACAACCTGGAGCGGCAGCTCACGGCAGAGGAGAACCTCTATTATCACGGTCGTTATTTTGGCATGGACCCTAAGGTCATCCGTGAGTGTTCGGAAGCGCTGCTGCGGAAGTTTGGTCTATGGGAACGCCGTAAGGACTTTGTTCGTTCCTATTCAGGCGGCATGGCGCAGCGTCTCAAGATTGCGCGGGCCATGCTCCACAATCCGGAAGTTCTCTTCCTCGATGAGCCGACAACAGGCCTTGACCCAAACTATCGCAAGATTCTTTGGGACCAGATGCTTAAGATGAATCGAGAAGGGACGACCATTTTCCTCACAACCCATTATATGGAAGAAGTTGAGTCCTTCTGTGACCATGTCGCTATCATGAAGCAGGGTGAGCTTCTTGCTTATGGGACTGTGGAAGATCTTGAAAAACAAACGGGGACCCGTTCCCTCAATGATGTATTCCTGACCCTCACAGACCGTGACGGCGTCGATGATCGGCAAACTGCCAATAGGGAGGCGTAAACTGATGAGTACTTCAAATCATGAAACAAAAACGGCCTTTTGGGCCATGGTGTCCCGGGACCTTTTGGTTCAGTGGCGGGATCATAATGAATTCATCTTTCGGGTGGCCATGCTGCCCTTGATTCTCATTGTTGTCTATGGCTTTATGCTGCCGACGGTGGGCCTTTTGCCTGCGGAATTTCCGACCCATATGTTCTGCGGTATGATTGGTATGAGCATGCTCATTACGGGTATTCACGGAACGGCTGTACCGATTTCCATGGATTTCCATAACCTCCGCGAAATTGAAGACCGACTCCTGGCGCCTGTATCAAGCCGCACTGTTGCTTATGCCAAGATGACTGTCGGCGTCCTTGAATCCTTTGTGGGGGGCCTTATCGTTCTTCCCATTTCACTGATCTTTATGGGCCACGCCATTTCTATCGACCTTTCCCCGGAGCGACTGCCTCTCCTTGTTCTGGTCCTTCTTCTCACGGCGTTTGCTTCTGCTGCTATGGGACTCCTTGTGGGGACCATCATCAAACCCTCCCAGATTGCCGCCATGTTCCCCGGTTTTCTCATGCCTGTTGTTTTTTTGGGAAGCATCTTTTATACCTGGCACCAGCTAGCGCCCCTTCCTGTCATGCAGGCTATAACGCTCATCGATCCCTTGACCTGGATCAATGAAGCCATTCGCGCCGTCATGACGCCCCAAATCTACAGTCTGCCCCTGTGGGGAACACTCCTTGGCATGGTGATTTGGATCCTTTTTATGGGACGAGTGGCTTTTAAGCGGTTTGATCGGATGGTGTATCGTCATTGATTTGTTTCTAGGAGCACAAATCGTTCCGATTCTCCGGAAGAACGTACCTTCATTGCTTAATTCCTTAATTCCTTAATTTAAGGATGCGATGGGGGCATGCCGATTCGTGGATGTTTCGTTTCTGGTGGGGGAATAGCCTGCGCCTGGGCGCTCCCCCTCCTAACCATGTGTCGTCATCTCCCTCGCCCAGCTCATTAAAGCAGACGCTTTTTGCAATCTTCGGCCCATATGGGCCCATCTACTTTGTCGCCCACACTCCTAACCTCCTAGACGTACATAAATCGTACGCCGTCGTCGGTGGAAGCGGGGGCTCTTTAGATTTCGTTCATATCAGTATTTATTAGACTTAGAGCTGAGTATTGTGACCAGCGCGTACCGCCGTTTACTCTTTTGCTTCACCGTCTTTTCCCTTCCGGTCTTTTAGCATCACAGCAATACAGCTTTTTCCTCAGTATCTTTCGCTCGACAGCTAGATCCGCCGGATCGAAACAGCTTTTCAGGGCTGATGCCCTGAAAAGACAGCCTGACAGCCCACTTTAAATCACTGTCTTTTTCCTGTATAATACCCTTATCATCATCTCACTCTTTAGGAGGAAACATGCCTAAAAATAGACTGGAAGCGTTCAGTGACGGCGTCCTTGCCATCATCATCACCATCATGGTCCTTGCCATGGAGGCGCCGGAAGGAAAATCTTGGCGCGATCTTGGCGCCGTTATTCCGACGTTCATTGGCTACATTATCAGCTATACCTATGTTGGGATTTACTGGGTGAATCATCACCGACTGCTCCAGTCCGTGGAGACCATCAAGGGTCGAAGCCTGTGGGCCAATCTTTTGTGGATGTTTTTTGCGTCCCTCATTCCTTTTGCTACGGCCTGGGCTTCTAATACAGGATTTGCCGCTGTACCCGTTTCTCTTTATGGTGGGGTCCTTTTCCTTACGGCCATCGCTTATCAAACCCTTGATATGACCATCCGTCACGCCAAAGGACAAATGGACAGCCTTTGGACGGTGGCGACGGGGGACAGACGGAACCTTCTCACGGTCACAAGCTATGCCGTTACGGTGCCGCTTGCCTACATCTATGTTCCTGCGGTCTATTTGATTTATGTTCTGACAGCCTTTTTATGGATCTTTCCTGAAGTAGAAGGCCACGCTTCTTGAAACCCTGCTTGTCAGGCCCTTTGCTTTCTCAATCAGTGAGGAGGTAAGGGGCTTTTCTTGACGCGGTACGGTCCTCATTGTATCATGAAAGGAAGTAGAAACCGGTAAGAAGGGAGGATCCCATCTTGTATGATCCGCGTCTTGAGACATTTTTGTGCGTTGCCGACAATGGCAGTTTCAATAAAGCGGCCGAAGTTTTATACATTTCTCCGCCTGCTGTCATCAAACAGATCAATGGCCTTGAAAAAAGCTTGGGCTTTTCGCTTTTTCTACGGACTCACCGCGGTCTTTTTCTCACCGCAGCAGGGGCCTCCCTTGCCGAAGATGCCCGTTACGTCATTCAGTACAGCAAGGATTCCATCGTCCGGGCCCGGAGGGCCATGGAGCAGGGGGCAGAGACCATCCGCATCGGGTCTTCGCCCATGACGCCGGCCCAGGTCCTTGTGGATTTGATGCCTCAGTTGCAGGACTTTGATCAAAGAATCAAATTCCAGGTCATTCCTTTTGAAAACACGCCGGAAAACGCGCGGGAAATCTTGTCTCATTTAGGACGCAATATTGATGTTGTGGCGGGGATTTTTGACGAAACGATGCTGCGCCTGCGGAGATGCCAGGGTTTTGAACTTAAAAGGACCCCCCTTTGCTGTGCCCTTTCCCTGCATCATCCCTTGGCGAGAAAGGACTTTCTCACCGTAGAGGACCTTCATGGCGAGGCGCTCATGCTCATTCGGGAAGGGTGGAACCATTATGTGGATGAACTGCGTCACGATCTCATGGACGGGCATCCTGAAATCAAATTGATAGACTTTGATTTTTATGATACGGAAGCCTTTAACGAATGTGACCGGAAGAACGCCCTCCTTATGGCCGTTCCTCAGTGGGAAGCTGTTCATCCTCTTCTTAAGATCCTTCCTGTGAGGTGGGACTACACGGTCCCTTATGGGCTCCTTTACGGGCATAAGCCTTCGGTGCCAGTAAAGCGCTTTTTGCACGCCCTTGCGCAGATAACGGAAAGGTTTACTAAAAACGAGCTTTAACGAAAAGGTTCATACTGCAAAGCGAAACGAGACTTCTGTGGAGGTCTCGCTTTTCTTATAATGGGGACATAAGCGAAAAGGAGGATCCCCTATGAAGATAACCTTTGGCATCCTTGCCCTTTCGGCACTCCTGCTCTTTGGTTCCGGCTGCGGGGACATGCAGGCGAGCCAAGCGCCGCAAAAAGAGCAGACCATAGAGGAAAGGAACACGACGATGAACGGACATTTCACGCAAAAGACGCCCATCAAAGAGGTTATGGAATCGCCTGTTTTTAAACCTTACGGGCGGCTCCTTTTCCCCGTTCATACAGGCTGCTGGAGCGGTCACACCTTGGAAGACCTCCGACTCATTTGGTACTGTCACATCGACCCCAAGGAGACGACAGCCATTGTCAATGACCTTTGGGAGCGGGCGCAGCAAAAAGAAACGGTATTTTATGATATCTACAGCGTTGCCGAAAAGGCGGCGGACCCCCGCAAAAAGGACACGGGCCTTTTTTTCTTCAAAGGCCGGAAAGGGGCTCCTTTTGCCGTTGTGAACGCTGGCGGCGGCTTTATCTATGTGGGCGCCATGCACGATAGTTTTCCCCATGCTTATGAGCTTTCTAAACGGGGCTATAACGCCTTTGCCCTCATCTACCGGCCGGGCGCGCAAACGGCCTGCGAAGACCTGGCGCGGGCCATCAGCTTCATCTTTGCCCATGCGGATGAACTGGGCGTTGACATCAAGGACTATTCCCTTTGGGGCGGTTCGGCAGGGGCCCGCATGGCGGCCTACCTTGGCTCTTACGGGCCCGTAGCTTTTGGCGGGAATGACCTGCCTCGTCCAGGGGCTGTCATCATGGAGTACACGGGCCATTCGGATTACACCAAAAATGACCCGCCAACCTTTGCCGTGGTTGGTGACGATGATGGCATCGCCAATTGGCGCGTTATGCAGCGCCGGTTGGAAATCCTAAGCAATCTTGGCATTCCCACGGAATTCCATCATTATCCCGGCCTTGGCCATGGCTTTGGTCTTGGCACCGGAACGGCGTCAGAAGGCTGGTTTGATAAGGCCGTTGCCTTCTGGGAAGCACAAATGAAAAAATAACCGAGGAGGAAAGAATCATCATGAAAAAAAGGATGCTTGGAAAAGACCTTGAAGTTTCTGCCATCGGTCTTGGCTGTATGGGCATGAGCCATGCTTATGGCGCGCCTAGTGACCGCAAGGAAATGACGGAACTGATTGCGCGCGCCGTCGAGCTTGGCTGCACATTTTTTGACACGGCTGAATCCTACGGCACGGAAGAAAACCCTCACGACAATGAAGAACTTTTGGGGATTGCTTTAAAGCCCTATCGCAGCAAGGTGAAGATTGCCACGAAGTTTGGCATCAGTTTTGACTGGGACGCACCGTCCGTCAATAAACCGCTCATCGTCGATTCTTGTCCGGAAACGATCCGCAAAAGCGTGGAAGGCTCCCTAAAACGGCTTCAGACGGACCATATCGACCTGTACTACCAGCACCGCGTCGACCCCAAGATTCCTATTGAGGAAGTGGCGGGAACGGTGAAGGACCTTATTGATGAGGGAAAGATTACCCATTGGGGCCTTTCCGAAGTGGACGAAGAAACGCTGCGTCGGGCCCACAAGGTCTGCCCGGTGACGGCCATCCAGAACCGCTATTCCATGATGGCCCGCTGGTATGAATCTCTTTTCCCCGTCTTGGAGGAACTGGGCGTGGGCTTTGTTGCTTTTTCGCCCCTTGCAAACGGCTTTTTGACGGCGGCCTACAAAAAGGGCACGGCCTTTACGGAAAAAGGCGATTACCGCTCCGTCATGGCCCAATTTTCCAGTGAAGGGCAGGCTGAAAATGCAGGCCTCGTAGCCCTTCTCGAAAAGATCGCCCGCGAAAAAAACGCCACGCCGGCCCAGGTTTCCCTTGCCTGGATGCTAGAGAAAAAGCCCTATATTGTGCCCATTCCAGGGACGCGGAAGTGCAGCCGTCTCGAAGAAAACTTGGGCGCTGCAGCCCTTAGATTTACGCCGGAAGAACTGGCGTCCCTTGACGGAGAGCTGCGCCATACGAAAATGTCTGCGGTTTTTGGCGGCACGGCCATCAAAAAATAAATCGGTATGATTCACTAAGTGACAATAGGAGGCACTATTATGCGTAAAAATCTTGGAACGAAACCTTTCTTTTATCCACTGCCCGTCCTCATCATTGGTTCCTACGATGAAAAGGGGAAGCCGGACCTTATGAACGCCGCTTGGGGCGGACTTTATGAAGCAGATAAGGTGATCTTGAGCCTTAGCCAAAGTCATCAGACAACGGAAAACATCAAGGTAAAGAAAGCCTTTACCATCAGCTTTGCTGATAAGGCACATCTTGTTTCCGCTGATTACGTGGGCCTTGTGTCAGCAAAAAATGAACCAAAGAAAGTGGAAAAATCGGGCTTCCACGTTGTAAAAAGTGAATTTGTCGACGCCCCCCTTGTAATAGATCTCCCCGTTGCCCTTGAGTGCACCCTCATTAAGGTGAACGAAGACGGAAGCCTTATTGGCAAGATTGAAAATGTAAGCATCGATGAAAGTGCCCTTGATGTTGAGGGAAACCTTGATATGACGCGGTTCGCGCCCCTTTCCTTTGAACCTTTCCATCGTACCTATCACGTCCTTGGCGAAAAAGTCGGCACGGCTTTTAAGGATGGGGGCGAACTGAAATGACGGAGAAACCTTTTGTGGTCTGCCATATGCTGACAAGCCTCAACGGCAAGATCGATGGGGCCTTCTTTGATAATCCGGCGGCTGGACCTGGCCTTGACCGCACGGGTAAGATCCGCAGCGGCTACCATTGTGACGCCATTGTTTTTGGCGCGGTGACCATGGAAGCCTTCTGCGAGGGAAAACTTAATGAGGCAGTCCTTGCAGGTAAAAAGGACCTTCCCAAAAAGGATTGGGTGAGCCCGGAAGTGGCAGATAATGAGGGCTTTCAGGTGGTCCTCGATCCCCTGGGAAGGCTTGCCTACCATCGGCCTTTCCTGCAGCGCGGTACAGGGCCCCGTCAGCACATCATTGAAGTGGTGTCGGAAAAAGTCTCCGGCGCTTATCTTTCCTATCTCCGGGAAGTGGGCGTCTCCTATATTGTAGCCGGCGAGGATAGCCTTAAAGGCTCCGTCATCCTGCAAAAACTAGCGGACCTTTTTGGTATTTCCCGCATTGCCTTAAGCGGCGGCGGCCTCACGAACGGCACCTTCCTGCGGGAGGGCCTTATTGATGAACTGAGTCTTGTCATCGTTCCCGTCGCGGAAATGGAAAAGGGGGCAACCTCTTTTGAAGCCATGGATGGGGCACCCCTTTTGAAGAACCCGGCCTTTATCTTAAAGGGTGTGGAAGTCCTTGCAAAAGATGCGCTGTGGATCCGCTATGAGCGGGTAAATGGATAAGGAGGGTAGGGATGAAAAAGAGGCAATTTCTTGCAGCGGCCCTTTTTAGTGCGGCCGTGATGACTTTTGGCACGGTTTCTTTCGGAGAAGCGGCAGAATCCCTTCAGATCAAGGAACAAGGCATCTTTTCTGCCGGCGGGACCGTGCTCCATTCTCCGGGAACCTTTGACATCAGTCACTACTATACGTCGCGGGAAGGGTCCACGGCCCATGTGGACCACGCCAATGTCCTTTATGAAGTGCCCCAAAAGGAAACGGGCCTTCCCATGGTCTTTCTCCATGGCTATGGTCAGTCCCGCACGGGATGGATGGCGACGCCGGACGGCAAGCCGGGCTGGGCGGATTTCTTTTTGCGCCACGGTCACAGTGTGTACCTTATTGATGAACCGCGCCGTGGTGAGGCAGGGGCAACAGGGAAGGCGGGCACCATGACGACGACCCCTAGTGACCAGACTTGGTATACGCAGTTTCGCATCGGTACCTACAAAAATGGCGCCTTTACATATAATAAGGACTCCAAGTTCCCCAAAGGAGAAGCGGCCCTGAACCAGTTCTTCCGGCAGATGACACCGGATACGGGCATGGATAACGCCGCCGGTGAGCAGGCCATTGATACGGATGTTGTCGCAAAGGCCGTCGCTGCTGCCATTGATGAAATCTACGACCGGACGGGGAAAAAGTCCATCCTCGTGACCCATTCCCAGGGCGGCGGACCGGGCTGGGAAACGGTACGCTACACGCCTCATGTAGCGGCCATTGTCGCCATTGAACCGGGCGGCGCTGCAGCGCCTGGCAGTGCGGCTTATAAAGCCATGGCAGAGCAAAAAATCCCTGTCACCTTCTATTATGGGGACTATATTGGAAATGACCTTCCTGACATTCCCGCAGCTGCTATGTGGCAGCGCATGGCAGAAACGGCCGATACATTTACAGCGGCCTATGAAAAAGAAGGACTTACGAGTACGGTCGTCCATTTGCCCAAGCTCGGCATCAAAGGAAACTCTCATTTTATGTTCGAAGAAGCAAATCGTGACGAGATTGCAGAATTGCTTGAGAAGTGGCTTCAAACGTACGCCGCAAAATGAATTTCATAAGTAGCAGAGCAGGGAACCTAAGGCGGATTAAATACATTTAGTCTTTTTTTACCCTGGGAATGCCGCGGGAAAGCCCATGGAAAGAAAAATCTTTCGAGAAAAAATTGTAGTCACTACGGAGAAAAAAGTGGCACTTTTAGTAAAAATGGTGTAGTATAGCCTAGTAATCCACTTGGCTAATGGCTTACCCTAGATAGGGACAGCACGTTCCGTTCCTATCCAGTTACATCAAGCTGCGGGACGGCAGGTCTTCCTTGCGGGCATGGTGCACCAAAGGAACCGATCCGTCCGTTTTTTCAAAGGGAGATTATCATGCGTACTTCGATTCCTGTTTCATCCCTTTACCCTTTGCTGGGCCTCTCTGCTTCCGCCTTTTTGTTCAATACGTCGGAATTTATGCCCATTGGCTTGCTCCTTGATATTTCCCAATCCTTCGGCATGTCGCCGGGCCACACGGGCATCATGATCACGCTCTACGCCTGGTTTGTAGGGTTCCTTTCCCTGCCCCTCATGCTGGCAACGTGCCGCATGGCACCGAAACGGCTCCTCCTTTTTACCATGGCCCTTTTTGTCATAGGTCAGGCGGGCTCCGGTCTTGCCGTCAATTTCCCCATGCTCGTCGCCTTCCGCATTGTCGTCGCCTGTGCCCATTCGATCTTTTGGGCCATTGTGGGCCCGTTGGCAACGCAGATTGTGCCGCGGGGGCATCAGCCTTTTGCCCTTTCCATGGTCGCAACGGGTACATCCATTGCCATGATCTTGGGGCTCCCCTTGGGGCGGCTCATTGGTCTTGCCCTTGGGTGGCGCATGACCTTCCTGTTCCTTTCCTTTGTTTCCCTATTGGACATGGCCTATCTGTGGCGTATCTTCCCTGTGCTGACGCAAGGGGCGCCCTTTACGCTCCATGACCTGCCCGGCCTTTTGCGAAATCCCATTGTCATGGGTGTGTCCTTCCTGGCCCTTCTGTATGCAGGCTCCTATTTCACGGTCTACAGCTACATCGAGCCCTTTCTTGAAACGGTGGCCCATTTCTCGGCCCAAGGCATTACGTGGACACTTGTCTTCCTTGGTGTCTGCGGCATCGGCGGCAGTGCTGTCTTTTTCCGCTTTTATGAAGCGCGCCGCCAGCCCGTATTTTACTTTGAACTGGGGGCCCTTCTTGCGGTCATGGTGCTCTTTTTGCCGGCAGCGTCCTTCCGCCCGACTATGCTCCTTTGCTGCATGGTCTTTGGCATGATCTTTACCATGTTCGGGACCACTATGCAGGCCGAACTCATCCGTGGCTGCCCCCAAGCGGCAGCGCCTGTTGCCATGGCTATTTATTCGGGCATTTTCAACGTGGGGATTGCAAGCGGCACCTGGCTTGGTGGACACCTTGTTTCAAGGGACCTGCTGTCCTACATCGGCTTTGCCGGTGCCGTCCTTGCTGTAGGTGCGACCCTTGTTGCCCTGTGCTTTTACGTGCCGAAAATAAAGGCAGGAAGCGGGCAGCCTTAACTTCATCATAGAACCCGGAGCAGGGGAGACGCCCTGCTTCGGGATTTTTGTTATGTAACGGCAACTAAACGGTGCAATTTGTGCGCTGAGCCAAAATATTGACCTCCTTCATATGGTATAATAGGATAGCAGCCTTAAAACAAAGGAATGCAGAAAGGATGAATCCCATGAAAGAACTGACCCCCGACCTTCTTCAGGAGTTTAGCCGGTCCTATGCCCAAAAAGACGGGGCACAGACCCTTCATACAATGCTTTATAAAACCGATATGGCGGACCTTTCCTACGTGCCGCTTAAAGGGGCGGCCCTTAAAGGCGCTTTTTCCGTGGAAGTAAAGACCCGCGGCATTACGGCCCAGGAACAGTCCGGTCGATGCTGGCTGTTTGCGGCCCTAAACATCCTCCGCGAAAAGGTGGCGGAAAAATGCAAGCTTGTTGAATTTGAGCTTTCTCAGAACTACCTTTCTTTTTATGATAAGCTGGAAAAATCCAATAACGTTCTGCAGATGGTCATCGACCATGCCCATGAACCCATTAAGGGGGAGCTCATGCAGTATGTGCTCCAGGGCGTTGCCGATGGAGGATACTGGTGCGAAGCCGTTGATCTCGTGGAAAAATACGGTGTTGTCCCCAAACAGGTCCAGCCGGAAACATACCAGTCAAGTCATACGGCTCGCTTTGTGAGCACCATCAATCGCCTTGTGCGCAAAGACGCCTGGGAACTGCGGGAACTCGTTCTTGCCGGAAAGGATCCTTATGCCCGTAAGAAGGAAATGATGCAGGAAATCTACGATGCCCAGTGCATTGCTTTTGGTGAACCGGTCCAGACCTTTGATTTTTCCTATCGAGACAAGGACAAGGTCTATCATGAGGAACGGAATCTGACGCCTCTTGATTTTTATCATCAATATGTCGAAGGTTCGCTCCGGGATTACGTAGCCATTGTCAATGAACCGACGGAGATCATGCCTCTTAATAAACCCATCCAGTTCCATGGAGTGGAAAACATGGTGGGCCGCGATATGCTGGCACTTAATTTGCCGCAAAAAGAGATGGAAGCGCTCTGCGTCAAACAGCTTGAAGCTGGAGATGCCATTTGGTTTGCCTGCGATGCTGGGGCTTATGGAGCGCGGAAGGAAGGCGTTTGGGATCCTGAGAGCGTTTGCTGCGAGGCCCTTTTGGGCGGATTTTCAACAGCTATGCCCAAAGGCAGGCGCCTCGAGTATAACAGCAGTTCGGCAACGCATGCCATGATCCTTGTAGGCGTTCATTTTGATGAGACAGGTGTGCCCGACCGCTGGAAAATTGAAAATTCCTGGGGCAAGGATGTAGGCGACGGCGGTTATTTCGTCTGTTCCGAGAAATATTTCGAGGACTTTGTATACGAAGCCGTTATCCATAAAAAGCACTTGACGGAAGCACAGCGCAAGATGCTTGAAGAAGAACCGGTCATCATCAATGCTTGGGATGAGGATCACTGAAAAATTCTAAAATGTTCTTGACATTCCCCTAAAAATTGTGTAAGATATCACAGTCAGCTGTTTTAACGGAGTGGTACTCAAGTGGCTGAAGAGGACGGTTTGCTAAATCGTTAGGAGGGTTAAACCTCGCCAGGGTTCAAATCCCTGCCACTCCGCCATATTGGATGATAAGCCTTCAGGAGCAATCCTGAAGGCTTTTTTAGTTTTTACTCAGCCCAAAAATTGGGCTGGGTTGATGTAGACGTGAGCTCATTGCTTTAAGTAAAGATGAATCTAAAGCAATAGGCTCATGACCTATCGTAAGATGGACCATCTCACGATTTACGATAGATGACGCCTGGGCGCTTCCCCTCCTAACCTTTTGTCGTCACCTCCAGCGCCCAGCTCATCAGGCAAGAAGCTTTTTTCAGCCTATGGACCTATACGCGGCCATCTGCGTTGTCGCCAACGTCCTCAATCGCCTCGACGTATCGGCCTCTGGCCGCAAGGAAACTCGCGCGTCGCCGATTTGTTTTTGGTGGCGCCGCTTCGGAGAACCTTTGCGCAACAGATTCCGCGTCGCTGCGCTAGCGGATTGCTGGTGTCTCAGGTCCGCCGTCGTCGATGAGGCCGGGTGCTCCTAGCATCCGACTACGTCTAGGCCATATGTGAAAAAAGCAAATGAAAATAAAAAAGACCAAAGGAGCAACGACAAATCGTGTTCCTACGGGACTGGGCGGACCGCTACGGTCTTTTGCCTTAGAATTTCTTTGTATTTGCCTTACAAGCTCCTCCTTCCGACAAGAAACGTACCCTTCGACAACACAATTGACGCATAGCGCCAATCCGCTCCCTTTCGGTGGAGGGTGAGGAGCGCGGCGACGTTACATTACGAGCGGTAAGCGAAGAACATTTTTCGATGGTTCAAGGCTGCCTTAAGGCATGGCCTTAGCCGTGCCGGCAGACCGCAAAACCCTGTTATCGAAAAATTTGGTTGGCGCCCAGTACCGCAGGGACATGGTTTGGCGTCGGCATCACGGTCTTTCTCCTTATGGTCTTTTAGTATCAAAGCACCCCAGCGTCACAGTACCATAGCCTTTTCCATGCAATCCTTCGCTCGACAGTGAGAGCCGCAGGCTCGAGACAGCCATTCAGGGCCCATGGCCTGAATAGACAGCTTGATAGCCGCCTTCCAAATTTCCTTCTTTTCATGTATCATAAGCATGTATCTGATTTCAATGTAAAGGAGAATCCTTATGCTGCAGGATATTGGTCAAGGTCTTTTCCGTAATGAATATATGCCGGTGCCACCCCAGAAAGAAGACATTGTCTTTTCCTTTGATGGCGGCAAGACCCTTCTTCGGGAAGGCGAGGAAGGAATCGAGGTACCCCTTGTTGGGTCGCTAAAGGAGGCAGAGCTACCCCATTTGCAGTATCTTTTTCGCATTGGGGAACGGTCTTATTACCTTTGGATGGGGAAGGAGCCGCTTCAGAAGGCGCGCTTTTCCTATGAAATCGTCCGCAAATTCCGCTTGGCCTGTCCTCAGGCCCTCTGCTTTGCGGGAGAGACGGCCTATCATCTGTACCGCTGGTACCGGGACAATCGGTTCTGCGGAGTCTGCGGCCATGAGATGGTCCATGATACAGTAGAACGGGCCATGCGCTGCCCCAGCTGTGAGCATGTGGTCTATCCTAAGATTATGCCTGCCGTTATTGTCGGCGTCATCCACGAGGGAAAGCTTCTTACAAGCCGCTATGCCGGCCGGGCTTATGGCGGTCTCGCCCTTATTGCCGGTTTTGTTGAAATTGGTGAGACCGGTGAAGACACGGTGCGCCGGGAAGTTATGGAAGAGGTGGGCCTTAAAGTAAAGAACATCACCTACTTTGCTACCCAGCCCTGGGGCTTTGAATCAGATCTGCTCTTGGGGTACTTCTGTGAAGTCGATGGGGATCCGACCATCCATGTGGATCACAGGGAGCTTGCCACAGCAGAATGGATGGATGCGGAGATGCTCCAAAAAGAGGAACTTCAAACCATTACCCTAACGGCAACGATGATGGATACCTTTCGTAAAGGCCTCTATCCACCTAAAAATAAACTCTTTCGTCAAGGGAAGGAGTAATCACCATTATTTTTGACAAATGTCAGAAATAATGGTATTATATGACATATGTCAGAAAAAGAAAAGGAGGCCCATGCATGGGCAGAACGAAACGGAGCCGCAGGGTAGGGACTTATCCCGAGTGGAATAGCTTTGTCCCCGAAGAAGGGGAGCACCCAGAGACAGTCTTTCTTTCCATCAAGGAATTTGAGACCATCCGTCTTATCGATTATGAACATTTGACGCAACAGGCTTGTGCTGACAATATGCAGGTTGCGCGGACAACGGTGACGGATATGTACGACCATGCCCGTTTCATCCTTGCTGACTGTCTTATAAGCGGCAAGAAACTTGTCATTGCCGGAGGCCACTACAAGCTCAAGGAAACCGCTTTACGAGGCAATGATTTTGTAAAACAGAAAGGACTTGATATTATGCGTGTTGCTGTTCCCTATGAAGAAGGTTCCGTGTTCCAGCATTTTGGCCGGACGGAAACCTTTAAAGTCTACGATATTGATCACGGTGCTATTGTCTCGTCCGCCCTTCTGTCCACGATGGGCCAGGGCCATGGCGCGCTGAGCGGCTTTCTGCGGGAAGCCGGTGTGGATACGGTCCTTTGCGGCGGTATCGGTGAAGGCGCAAGACAGGCCTTGGGCGCGGAAAAAATCAACTTTTATGCCGGCGTGACCGGTTTATGTGACGACGCTGCCGCGGCTTTTTTAGCGGGGAATCTTGTGTATTCAAATGAGCCACGTGCCTGCGACCATCATGACCACCATGAGGTCGGCTGTCATCACAGGTAAGATCAATGGAGCAGGGAGCACCCGAGTCTTTCAGGTGCTCTTTTTTTGTGGCACCTTTTGAGAAAAAGGAGTTCATCATGGATTACCATATTCGTCCCCTGGAAAAACGGGATTATACGCTGCTGCCCGATTTTCTATATGAAACAATTTATGTTCCCAAAGGACGGAAGAAGCCGTCCAAAAAGATCCTAAATATGCCCGAACTGCGACTTTATACCCATGGGTTTGGGCAAAAAGCTTCTGATTTTGGTTTTGCAGCGGAGTGGAAGCATCATGTGATTGGCACGGTATGGGCCCGCATCATGAAAGATTATTCCCATATCAATAAGGAAATTCCTTCCCTTGTCCTTTCCATCAGTGCGTCCCATAGGGGCAAAGGATTGGGCACTAGGCTTCTGACAAAACTCATGAAAGAGGCAAAGCTCATTGGCTATCCGGTCCTTTCCCTTTCGGTCCAGGTCTCGAATCCGGCACGGTTTCTCTACAAAAAACTGGGCTTTGAATCTCTGACTGTCGTCAAAGGGGAAACGGAGGAAGAAATCGTTATGGTGAAGGAATTTTCTTAAAGTCTGTGGACGCTCTCCTTTTCATTTCGTATAATAAAAGGGTATGAAATAGAAAGGACCGTTATTTATGGATCGTATTCTTCTTTTAGCGGCTGCACTCCTATGGGGCGGCACGCTGTCAGCCCAGCGCATCAGCACACAGTTTCTCGGGGCTTTTTCCTTTATGGGTGTCCGCTATCTTGCGGGCTTTTTATCCATGCTGCCCATTGTCTATTGGGAACAGCGGTATCATAACCATGCCATCGACGGAGAAAAAAAGCCTTTTTCTCTTGTCCTAGCGGCGGCAATCCTTGCCATCTTCCTTACGGCGGGGACCGGTTTTCAGCAACTGGGAATGTTCTACACGACAGCGGGCAAGGCGGGGTTCATTACGAGCCTTTATATCGTCATCGTGCCGTTTTTTGCCTACTTTGTGGGGCAGCCCCTTCGTCGGACTGCTATCATCGGGAGCCTCCTTGCCATGATCGGTATGTATTTTCTTGCGTATCCTACGGATGGAGCTTCTTTTAACCGCGGTGATATCTTGATTGCCATTTGTTCCGTCGTCTGGTCTATCTATATCCTGCTTGTGGACCGCTGGGCTGTTCATTATGCAGGGTTTACCCTCGTTGCCGTGGAATTCTTTTTTGCCAGCATCTACAACCTTGTCTTAAGTCAGCTTGCTGGCGAAGTCATTACCCTGAATCATATTGAGGCAGCCCTTTGGCCAATCTTGTACTGCGGCTTTTTGGGCGGCGGCCTTGCTTATTCCTTCCAGTTTATCGGGCAGCGCGGCGTGGGACCGACCGAAGCGTCACTGCTTTTAAGTTCGGAAACTGTCTTCAGCGTCATCGGCGGCTGGCTAATCTTGGGGGAAATCCTGTCCGGAAGGGAATTGGTGGGTTGCTTGTTTATGCTGATGGGAATCATTAGCAGTCAGATTAAAATTAAATAGAACTCGGAACAAAAATTGCTCTGATTCGATGCAGTTACGTGTCATCATTGGATTTTAAATGATTGATCTTATGCCAATGATGGCATGTCCCGTCGTAACATGATACGTACCATAATCTTATGTTAAAGTCGCCCGAAATATGCCTCCGTCCGTCCCTTTTGAGGCAGCCAAAAAATTGGGCTGATTTGATGAAGTACGTGAGTCCATTGCTTTGAGAAAAATTAATCTGAAGCAACGGACTCATGGCATATCGTACAACGGAACGTTTCACGGTAGGGGATAGCTATTGCCTGGGCGCTTCCTTTCCTAACTATGTGCCGTTACCTCCAGTGCCTAGCTTATCAAAGCGGAATCTTTTTGCAATCTTCGTGCTATATGGGCCTATCTACGATGTTGCTGGCGACCTCCATTTCCTCAACGTACCGGCCTCTGGCCGCGAGGAAACTCACGCGTTGCCGCTTCGGAGAACCTTCGCGCAACAGCTCTTGCGTCGCTGCGCTAGCGGATTGCTGGCGTCTCAGGTTTGACTCGTCGCGGAGACCGCGGGCTCCTCGTACCTGGATCCATCTGAACCGAATTTACAAAAAGCAATTGGAAGAAAAGAATGGAACGGGCGGGCCAAATCGCTCTACGGGAGGGGGCCGAATTGATTTTTCAATCACACGGTCCTGTAGCCGAATCGCTTCTACAGCGTCTTGCGATTTGCGGCTTTGGCCCATTGAAAAATGATCCTCGCTAACCGCTCGTGATGAGACGTCGGGCAAAAATCGCCTTCCTCATCCATTCCCTACTCCTGCAAGCAAGCCTTTTCGGTGGATACCCCTGCCTTGGTAAGGCGGAAAGACCAGAAATCAAAACGATTGTAAAGCTTAAGACCATGAAACAAGTCCTAAACCGAATTTAGATACAGGTTCGGTTTAGGACTCTTCGTTTATATTTTTGTTCTTCAGAAATTGATTTTTATACAGAAATCACGACCGAATCTGGAACAACCCGCGTTCGTGTTTTCCCTCTGAGCTCGACTCGTGCAGTCGATCCGCCTTTGCCAAGGTGGGGGACCCAAACCGGGACATTTCTACAAGCTGGCATCATCAACATTTCTCGGTTTTGGTGATGGATGAGGACGCACAGTGACGTTTCCCAGCGAACGATAGTGAGGACCATTCGCCCGAGTCCCAAGCTCGCTTTGGATCGCCAGTGGAAGAGCGCAGGGACATGTTTCCGAACGAATTTAATTCGGCGCCCAGTCCCGTAGGGACACGGTTTGGCATTGGCCTCGCGATTTTTTAGCATTACAGCATCAAAGCCCCCAGCGGCCTCTAGTCCTCTTCAGAACGACAGCAAAAGCCGCAGGCTCGAGACCGCCTTTCAGGGATTAGGCCCTGAAAGGTCAACTTGGCAGTCTAAATAGTCTTTTAGTCAGCCCGATTTTTGGGCTGATTTTCTCTCTCCAGCAGCCACTTCTTCCTTTCTATTCCTCCCGCATATCCTGTCAGCGAGCCATCCTTTCCAATCACTCGGTGGCAAGGGATGATGATGGAAATGGGATTCCGTCCAACGGCGTTTCCCACGGCTTGGGCGGAGAAGTGGGGTTTCCCATCTTCTTTTGCAATTTCTGCTGCAATGGCGCCGTAGGTCGTAACGTTACCATAAGGGATGGCAAGGAGCTTTTGCCATACCCTTTTTTGGAAGGCTGTTCCTTTCGGTGCCAAGGGGAGCATTCCTGGATCTGGCTGTTTACCCTTAAAGTAGCACATTAGATAGGTCTTAACGGTTTTCCAAAGGGGCAGCGATTCCAAGGATTCAAAGGAGCCCTCTTCCATGGTTCCGTCATAGCGCTGGCCCACAAAATAAAGGGCCGTCACATTTTCCCCGTCACTTTGGACGGAAATATCTCCCAAGGGGGAGTCGTATATGGCTTGATAGATCATCGTTCTTCCTTTCTTTTCCTTAGCGCCATAGGCTCACGGTCGCATAACTTCTGAAAGGCCGCCACGCTTCGGCAAGGGTCAGGCGCTCTTTTGGCGTTGTTCCCGGCAGAGCATGCTTGATACCGGCATCGGTCTCAAGAAAAATATCCGGGTCTTTGAGGACACGCATGGCTATATAGTCACTTGTCCAACGGCCAATGCCTTTCAGCGCTAGGAGTGCTTTTTTTGTTTCCTCTCGGCTTCTGGTACCGTCAAGGCGCAGGGAGCCGTCCATAAGGGCCTGCGCGAGGGCCCTTATGGACGCGGATTTCGAGGAGATGATGCCGAGTTTTCCCAATTCATCAGAGAGGCTTTCTCCATAGGAAAGGATCTTTTCCGGTGTGGGGAAAAGGTGGGTGAGACCGGGATGGCCTGTTTCAATAGGTGTTCCCAAGACTGCCACAAAACGCGCGGCAAGAGTACTTGCCGCTTTCACTGTAATCTGCTGACCTAAGATGGCCCGCACAGCCGTTTCAAAACCGTCAAAGGCTCCGGGAATGCGGATTCCTTCTGCAAAAGTGCCGGGAACCCCATCATTCATGGCGTAAAGCACGGCGGCAATGGTTTCCGGAAAAGCTGCCAGGTCAAACTGCCGGGATACGCGAAAGATAACATCTGAGAGAACGGGAAGCAGCGAGTCCGAAAGGGTCAGGGTGAGGGCATTGCACTTTTTGTTGGGCGAAACGGAAATGATTCCATGATAACGCGCTCCTTTTTCCCCTGCAAGGGTTACGGTACGCTTATAGATGCCTTCCGAAACGGTCTCGATGCCTTTCATGGCACGCCCTTTCAAAAAGTCAAAAAGCGGCGACGCAAGATAGGGCGGGCGATAGGTGAGGGTGAGCGAGAGCGTCCCCAATGCAGGATGGGACGAGTCCAGTCGGCGCAGGGCTGTCGGCGTCAAGTGGTACCGTTCCTGAAAAAGTTCATTCAGTCGCCTGGTGCTGCCAAATCCTGAAGCGAGGGTAATCTCTGCAATGGGAAGGGACGAATCCTGGAGCAGGGCTTTGGCAAGAAGCAGGCGACAGGTTTCAAGATAAGTCACGGGTGTTACGTGGAAACGGTCCCAAAAGGCACGGCGCATGTGGCGACTTGAATAGCCAAAACGCGCTGCCATTCCTTCAAGGGAAAGAGGGGTGCTGGCGTGGGACCACAGGTAAGCGCCCATCTTTTCCGCAAGGCTGTCCGTTCCTAGAAGGCTTGCTGAAAAGGAAGGCCGTTCCGGGTGGCAGACGAGGCAGGGCCGATAGCCTGCTGCTTCCGCCTCGGCCGCGCTTTCAAAAAAATCACAGTTTTTTGCACTGGCCCGTCGGGCCGGACAAATGGGCCGGCAGTAGATGCCCGTTGATTTGATTCCAACAAAAAGCACACCGTCGTAGGACGTGTCGCGGCTGCGGTAGGCCTCATAGGCTTCTTTGACGGGTAACTTCATAAGCGGGGAACACCTCCTTTTTTCACACTATACCACGATTCCACGAAAAAAGCTCGCGGTTTTCGGACATGGATAGGTAAGGGCTTTTCCCTTCCTGCGTTGCAAGGACGCTTCAATTTATGGTAAAATTTTGTGGTTTATCAAAGCGGGCATGGGTCCGCCATAGAAAAGAGGAATTTGCTGCTGTGAACAAGATAGGAATCATTGTGAATGCCGATGATTTTGGCCGTCACGAGCTCATCAATGGAGCCGTTCGGGAAGGCTGCCAAAATGGGCTTATCCGTTCGGCAACCCTTATGGTCATGGGGAATGCCTTTGCTGATGCTGTAAAGACAGCCAAGGAGCTGCCTGAACTCGGTGTCGGGGTTCATTTGACCGTTGTGGATGGTACGCCGATCCTAGCGCCAAAACAGATTCCTTCCCTCATTGACCCCAAGACGGGCCGCTTTTACGCAGACCACGGGGCCTTTGTCAAAGCCTATGCGAAAGGGAAAATCCGGATGAGCGATGTGCGCCACGAGTGGGAAGCCCAGATTGAGAAGTTTCTTGCTTCCGGCCTCATTCCGACCCATGTGGACAGTCATCAGCATATGCATGTCCTGCCTGGCCTTATCGATGTGGCCCTTGACCTGTGCGCCCGCTATATGATCCCTGCCATGCGAATTCCTTCCATCCCCGTGGATTTGCGTCAGACGACGCTTAAGAACCTGGGCGAACAAATTGGCCGTACGGGGCTTCACGTTCTTGCCGAACGGGCACGAAAGAAGGCTAAAGCCTTTCAGCTTGTCGTGCCTGATGCCTTTGGCGGCATCGTAGCAGGACGGGCCGTGGATAAAAAGACCATCCGACAGATCCTTTTAAGTCATTATCAAGGGGTAACGGAAATCATGGTCCATCCTGGTCTTGATGACGCCATTCTTAGTGCCGATGCGCACTGGGACCACAGCTTTGAAACGGAACTTGCGGCTGTGACCGACGAGGGAAATCGCTCCATTTGTGAAGCTCTTTCCATTCATGTCATGAATTTCAGGGACCTTGTGGAAGAAAGGAAACAGCCATGATCTATACGGTAACACTCAATCCGTCCCTTGACTATATTGTGGACGTGGAAAACCTTACGGTTGGCGCCATCAACCGAAGCACGAAGGAAGCCATTTACCCCGGCGGCAAGGGCATCAACGTGTCCATCATCCTTTCCCGTCTCGGCGCCGAGACAACGGTAATTGGCTTCAAAGCGGGCTTTACAGGGGAAAACCTGGAGCACCTTGTCCAAAAAGAAGGCATCAAGGCTCAGCTTCTTTCGGTTGAAAAAGGCTTTACCCGCATCAACGTGAAAGTGCGGGGAAAGGAAGAGACGGCCATTAACGGCGCCGGACCAGAAGTGGCGGAAAAGGAATTAGCTGACCTTACAACCCGTCTTGAAGGTCTCGGAAAAGATGATACCCTCGTCCTTTCCGGGAGTGCACCTAAAAAAGCTGCCGATACGCTCTACGCAGATCTTGCAGCGAGGATGGAAGCCCGCGGCACACGCTGCGTTATCGATGCAACGGGCATGCTTCTTACAAAAGCGCTGCCCTATCACCCCTTCCTCGTAAAACCCAATCTAGAAGAACTCGAGGAAATCGTAGGTAAAAAGCTTGATGGTCTTTCTGCCATCGAAATCGCGGCGCAGCAGATGCAGCAGCTGGGAGCGCGGAATGTCCTTGTCTCCTTAGGCGGAGAGGGTGCCCTTCTTATCGATGAAAAAGGCCATGCTCATCACCACAGGGCCCCAAAGGGAAAAGTCCTCAATACAGTTGGTGCCGGTGACAGTATGGTCGCAGGTTTTCTCGCAGGGTACGAAAAGACCGGTGATTATGCAAAGGCTCTCCATTGGGGCATCTGCGCTGGCAGTGCCACGGCCTTTACAATGCATTTAGCAAGTCAAGCGGCGATGAAAGAACTGATTGAAAAGGGAGAATGACATGAAAATCACGGATCTGCTCAAAAAAGAGAGTGTCCTCTTAGAAGGTCACGCCACTGACAAAAAAGACGCCCTCCATACCTTGGTGGGTCTCATGGCCAAACAAGGAAACGTCGCCGATGTGGAAACGTACGAAGCCTGCGTTCTTAAGCGGGAAGAAGAGGGCAGTACAGGTGTTGGCGAGGGCGTTGCCATTCCTCATGCCAAGACGAGTGCTGTCACACGTCCTGGTCTTGCCTTTATGCGCTGCCTTGATGGCGTGGAATTTGATTCCCTCGACGGACAGCCAGCAAAACTCTTTTTCCTCATTGCCGCACCGGACAGTAAGGACAACGTCCATTTGGACGTATTGAGCCGCCTGTCGACGCTCCTCATGGACCCTGATTTTATTAATGGTCTCATGGCTGTAACAAGTGAGGACGAACTTTTTGCTCTCATCACAAAAGCTGAAGCGGAAAAGTTTGCTGACGAAGAGCCGGCAGAAGAAGCCACTCCTGCTGTGGCAGGGGATAAGAAGGCACCCTATCAGGTCCTTGCCGTCACAGCCTGCCCGACGGGCATTGCTCACACTTATATGGCGGCCGAAAGCCTGGAGCAACATGCGGCCAAAAAGGGTATTTCCATCAAAGTTGAGACCAACGGCCAAAGCGGCATCAAGCATGCCCTCACGGCTGAAGAAATCGAAGGGGCGGAAGGCATCATCGTCGCTGCTGATAAGTACGTTCCCATGAACCGCTTCAAGGGAAAACGTGTCGTCATCGTAAAGGTTGCGGACGGTATCAATAAAGCGGATGCCCTCCTTGATGAAGCCCTTTCGGGGAAGGTCCCCATTTTTGAAGGGGAGACCGGCGGAAGTAAAACCGCAGCGGAAGAAGCCGCAGAAAGCGGTGCCCGTAAGATCTATAAGCACCTTATGGACGGCGTTTCCCATATGCTGCCCTTTGTCATTGGCGGGGGCATCCTCATCGCCCTTGCCTTCCTTGCTGATATGAGTGCTGCGGGGACGGCCCAGTTCGGGAACAGCACGCCTTTTGCGGCCTTCCTCAAAAATACGGGGAGCATGGCCTTTGGCTTCATGATGCCCATGCTCGCAGGCTTCATTAGTCAGAGCATTGCCGACAGGCCGGGTCTTCTTGTCGGTATCATGGCCGGCGCCCTTGCAAGTGCGGGCGGCAGTGGTTTTTTTGGGGCGCTTATCGGCGGTTTTGCAGCCGGCTACCTCATTCTTCTATTAAAGAAACTCGTAAGCGGTTTGCCTCAGTCTCTGGAAAGCCTGAAACCAATTCTCATCTATCCCGTCATCGGTCTCCTTCTCATTGGGGCTCTCATGGCTGGCGTCATCAACCCTGTCATGGCTTCCTTTAATCAGTGGGTGACTGGTTCCCTGGCTCATATGGGCGGCACGAGCAAAGTTCTCATGGGCTTTATCCTGGGTGGTATGATGAGCATTGACTTTGGCGGGCCGCTCAACAAGGCTGCCTATGTTTTTGGCACGGCTTCCCTTGCTGGCGCCGATGGGTCCGCCGTTTCATCCCCCTTCATGGCTGCTGTCATGATAGGCGGCATGGTGCCCCCCGTAGCCATTGCCATTGCAACGCAGTGCTTCCGCAGCAAGTTCACGGAAAAAGATCGCAAGTCCTTTGTCTCGACTTTTGTCATGGGTCTTGCTTTCATTACGGAAGGGGCCATTCCTTTTGCTGCAGAAGATCCGATGAGGGTCATCCCGTCATGCGCCATTGGTGCTGCGGTAGCAGGGGCCCTCAGCATGTACTTTGGCTGCTCTGTGCCCGCGCCGCACGGCGGAATATTTGTCTTTGGCGTTGTCCAAAATACCGGCATGTATCTCGTATCCCTTGCTGTAGGCTCCGTCGTTGGGGCGGTCCTTCTGGGTGTTTTAAAGAAAAAAGTATAAGTTCATAGAGGCTGTGAAAAATGGGGAAATCCTTTTTTCACAGTCTCTTTTTTATGGAGAAAAGACACAACTGCTTAAAGGTGGTTGCCGCATCGCACCAATTCGCACCAAGCCTTCAAAAAAGGCGCGTCAGGGTCACGGTTACCCGTCTTTTCCATCAAGACCTTGCCATACTGTCCTTTGCTCTTGGGTCATTGCCTCAGGGCGGCGGAAGCAAATCCGCCTTGGCAAAGGCGAATCGGCTCTTCGAGTCGAGTTCAAAGGAAAAATACGTACGCAGGTCGTCCCGGGACGATTGTGATTCCTCTTACGGTCTTTTGGTCGACAGACTCTTTGTCTTTCTCTTCCGCTTCAATAAGCTGGGCACTGGAAGTAATGGCATGTTCTACATAATTATCAGTCTAGTTTTTATCGGGATCCAACTTTCCGCCACCTTGTCATTGACAACGCTTCATGGTAGAATGAAAGGTGTATATACAACAATAAGGAGGGGAGTCCCATGTCAACCGTTACGTTTGCTGCCATCAAATCCAAGGTGGAAGAACTTTGCACGCTGCCTTCCACCTGTCCTGAACTGAAAGCCGTCTGTATGGAATGGCTCGCAGCTGTTGGTACGGACCGTCAGCAGGAAATGAACACTAAGCTCTTAAAGGAAGTGGGAGAAGACATCAACACCCTTGATGACGTCATTCCGTTCTTTGAATCTGCTGCAGGTAAGAAGATCTTCGGTGAAGAAACGGCAGCCCAGCTTGCAAAAAAGGCCCACGACCTGAAGGCCGAAGGCAAGAAATACTGTTTCTGCCCGTCCTGCACGATTTGTCTCTTCATCCTGGAAAATAAAGAAGTCCTTCTCTAAGGAACGATTCCAGGGGGTGCTTTCGCGGCACCCCTTTTCCTATGTCGAAATCGCCAGTTTTCTATATCATTGGGAGGCATTATGTTTGTCAATCGTCCACTGACGACTCGTGCCGTCGTTTTTATCGGCCTTTTGGGGGCCTTATCCTTTCTTCTCATGAGTTTCGAATTTCCCTTGCCTTTTGCACCTGCCTACATGAAATTCGAAATCTCTGATATGCCGGCCCTTTTCGGCGGCTTTTTTCTGGGACCCATTGCCGGGGCCTTGGCTGCCTTTGTCAAGATCCTTTTGAAACTTGTCATTATCGGGACAAACAGCGCCCTTGTAGGAGAGGTCATGAACCTTTTCTGTTCCATTGCTTATGTCGTCCCAAGCACCATCTTCTACCATCTCCATCATTCAAAAAAAGGCGCCCTCTATGCCCTTGTGTCTGGCTCCCTCATTGCCAGTATCTTTGCCGTTGTGACAAACTATTACTTTGCCATTCCCATGTATGTGAAGCTCTACGGGATCCCTCTTGAAACCATCCTCAAGATGGGGCGAGCCGTCAATCCTTTTGTAGATTCCCTCATAGATTATCTCTTATTTACGGTCCTGCCCTTTAACCTCATCAAATACGGAATCGTAAGTTTTCTTACCTATCTTGTCTATAAAAAGGCCAGTGTGGCCTTGACGGAAATCGTGAATCGTCTTGATCGGTAAGGAGAAAATTGATGGAATATGGTAAAATTGATGAACCCCATTTTGTGGTCTGCCTTGAGGGGGGCGATGAAATCCATGACAGCCTTGTTGCCTTTGTTGAAAAAGAGCACATCACCTTTGGAATGATTCAGGGCATTGGCACCGTCCGGGAAGTCACGTTGGGCTTTTTTCACCCTGACAGGAAAGAATATAGGGAAACGAAACTTTACGGCATCAAGGAAATCATTTCCCTCACAGGAACTCTCGATTTGTTTCAGAAAAAGCCCTATGGACATTTTAATATCGCCCTTGGCGGGGAAGTGGCAATACATAGGGCAGCCATATGGTCTCGGGCGTCATCGGAATTACCGCCAAAATCATCGTCACCTGTTTTAACACGATCATCATGCGGGAGAAGGACGAATCCATGGGCTTTAATATGTGGAAACTATCCAAAAAGGCGTAACCTTCGATACAATTTCATAGTAAAAAGCTGGGGCAATTTATTTTGTTCCAGTTTTTTCTTGCTCTTTTTTATCTTTTCCCATTAAAATATAAAAATACGCAATCTCGATAGAAAGGAAGGCCGCCATAATCTCTTCATCGGCAAAAGCCCGTTTATCCATCATCTTCTCCATGCTTGTCTTTGCTACGGTTGGACTCATTGTGCGCCATATTCCACTTCCCGAAAGCGTCATTGCCTTTTGCCGCGCGTTTTTGGGCGCTTTTTCCTCTTTATCTTTGCCTGCGCAAAAAGGAGAGGCCGCGCGGGAAAAACTCTGGGAACACAGGTATAAGCTTTTTTCCTGCGGCTTTGCCATGGGGTTTACCTGGATCTTTCTCTTTAAGGCCTTTGCCAGCACGACCGTAGCCGCAGCAGTCATTTGCTACTATATGGCGCCTATCTTTGTGCTCTTTTTTTCGCCCTTTAGTTTTGGGGAACAACTGACGAAAGGTAAGGTACTCAGCGTGCTCTTTGCTTTTTGCGGTATGATCCTGGTCTCCGGCATCTTTGGGGAATCAAGCGGGGCCAATGCAGAGGGCATGATATATGGGCTCCTAGCGGCTTTCTTTTATGTCTGTGTCATGATGATCAATAAGACCTTGGGGGGCCTTACCCCCTATGAATCGACCCTTGTGGAAGTCATTTTGGCCGCCCTGATCCTTTTACCCTATGTTTTCTGGACGGAAGACGTCTCCCATCTTGTGCTGACGGGTAGCGAATGGGGCTATCTGCTGTTTTTGAGTCTATTTGTGATAGGCTTTACGTACGCTCTTTTCTTCAGCGCCCTGCCCAAACTGGAGGCGGCTGCCATTGCCCTTTATACCTATATCGATCCTATTGTGGCCGTTCTCCTTTCCACGTTTTTGCTCCATGAACGCTTCACGCCTGGCATGTTCCTGGGTGCGGTTTTGATTCTCTTGCCGACAGCCGTACAGGAAATCCGGTCTTTTCATAACAAGGTGAAAGGAGAATAATCCATGTTTTTTAATCCAAGCTGCGGCTTGTGTCTTTATAAGCCGAAACTCACTGAACGGGTCTATGAAAAGCTTCATGCCATAGATCCCTCGCTTAAGCCTCACGGCATCTGTTGCCGGAGGAATCCTGAGCTGCCTCAGGGCGCGGTCATCATTAATGTCTGTCCTTCCTGCGACAATCACTGGCGAACCCGTTATGAGGGCATCCGCACCTTATCTTTGTATGAATATATTGATCGCCTGGACGCCTTTTTTTTGCCGCGCTATGACCAGCTGACGTTGACCATTCACGATCCCTGTCTTGTAAGGGGGCGGGATTCCCTTTATGACAGTGTGCGCAGCCTGCTCCGAAAAATGAGCATTACGGTACGGGAGGCCCCCTACAACAGGGACCATGCCCCGTGCTGCGGTAATTCCTTTTTTAAACGTAAAGATCCTGCAGGTGCTTTTTGCGCGCTTGATCGCTGCGTTTTGCAGCTGCCTTGTGAGAATGTCCTAACCTATTGCCTTACATGTATGAAGATGCTTTCCTTGGGTGGCAAGCGGCCGGTCTTTCTATTGGACCTTATTATGGGGGAGCAAACAAAGCCAGGCTCTCTTGATATTAAGGCATGGCACAGGGCGCTTGACAAGGCGAAATGGCAGGATGATAAGGCCTTTCGCTATTTGGAAAGCCAATCTTTGAAAAATACGGAACGCAAATGATTCCGTCAAGAAAGGATCTAGACAACTATCATGGATGAGACAATACTTGCCATTGCAAAAAATGAGCTAAAGCACGGAGGACCGCATGTACATTTTCTAGCTTTTATTTTCTTTAATTTATTGGGCATCCTCCTTTTTCATTTTGTTTTCCGGTTTTTGATCGTAATCTTGGTAAAAATCACCCATATCAAGGAAAAGACGTGGAAAAGTACCTTCCGCTTCATGCCAACACTGGTAGGGATGCTGGCAGGAAGCCGCATGGCCAAGGATTTCCTGAATGTCCCTTGGTTCATCAAGGAGCTGATGGAAAACCATTTTCGCAGTCTGCTCCTCATTACGGTGACCTTTTTCATTGCCCATCTGTCTTCTTCCCTGATTAAGGCGAGGATGACGCGGCGGGAAAGCGAATCGTCTTCCATGTCTATCTTGACGACGGTCATTGATCTTGCCATCTACATGGCGGGTTTCCTCATTATCCTCAGTTCTTACGGAATTTCCATTTCTCCCTTGCTGACTGCTTTGGGAGCTGGGGGACTGGCTTCGGCCTTAGCCTTGCAGGACACACTGAGCAATTTGTTTTCCGGTATCACCACGATCGTTTCCCGTCAGGTCCATATGGGGGACTATATCAGCCTTTCCAGTGGCGAATCGGGGCGGGTTGTCGATATGAACTGGCGCAATACGACCCTTCGGACGTCAACAGGAAATATGATCATTGTCCCTAATAAAAGCATTGCAGCCTCAATCATTACCAATTATGAGCAGCCACAGGCGGAATGCACGATTGCCATCCCGTTGACCATCACTTATGGAAATGATCTGGAAGCGGTTGAGCGGGTTACCCTCAGGGTTGCACGCAGCATCCTGGACCGGAGCCAGTATGGCGTCAAGGGATTTATGCCGGCTGTACGGTTTGATAAAATGGGGGAATACGGGATTACCTTGAAGGTTGTCCTGCGCATCCGCAACATCGTTGATGAGACCAAGATTCGTCACCAGTTCATCAAGGAAATCATCCGGGTCTATCAGCAGGAAGGCATTGAGCTTCTTGTGCGTCATGATTAAATAGATGCCATATTGTTGTAGGGAAGAAGAAAAAAGAAAGCAAGGCTGCTAGGAAGGTACAAAGGGTCCCTCGGCCGTAGCCGGAGGGTACGCAGCAAAGCAAGAGGAAGAAAGGAAGGAATGCAGATGATCGTATCGTCTTTAATCGCTCTGTCGGATGCGCTCTGGGGGACGCCCATGATTGTGATTCTTTTGGGAACGGGACTTTATTTGAGTATCCGGTTTCGGTTCCGATATAATTTCCGCAGCTATGCGTTTCATTTTCGCAATACCTTTGGCCGTATGTTTGCTCATGGGGAAGGGCAGGGCACGGTTTCAGGTTTTGCAGCTGCCTGCACGGCCATGGCAAACACCATCGGTGTCGGGAATATTGGCGGCGTGGCAACGGCAATTGTATCCGGCGGTCCTGGAGCTGTTTTTTGGATGTGGGTCTCAGGCTTTTTGGGGATGTCCACGAAAGCGTGTGAAATCATCCTGGGGCAGCGTTTCCGCGTGAAGTATTCAAAATCCATGGATGAATATATGTGCGACCGCTCCTTTGTGATGAAAAATGCCTTGGGCTGGAAAAAAGGCGCCATCCTCCTTGCCATTGCCTGCTTTACCTTGGGACCTTGGACAGACTGCGTGCAAACCGAATCCGTGGTTGGTGCAATGCAGGAGGGGTTTGGCCTTGATCCGCGGATCAGTGTGGCTGTCCTTGGCGTGACCTGTTTTGCAACGATCTTTGGCGGCCTCAAGAGAATCAGTGCCGTCATGGAAAAAATCGTTCCTTTTATGGCTCTGCTCTATATTCTTGGAGGGATGGGGATTCTTTTGATCCATCTGGCCGATGTGCCCAAGGCTTTTTGGCTCATCCTTGAAAGCGCGTTTACACCGACCGCTGCCGTAGGCGGATTTGCCGGGGCCACGGTGAAAGACGCCCTGCGCTATGGCATTGCCAGGGGGCTTTATTCCAATGATGCCGGAACTGGATATGGCATCATTGCCCATGCTTCGGCCCGTACGGATCATCCTGTGCGGCAGGCTTCATGGGGGTGGGGGGAAGTCTTTCTCGATACAATCGTGGTCTGCAGCGTGACTGCCCTTTCGATCATCCTGACCAATGTCTATGTGACCCATCCGGGAGTTGACAGTGCCCGCCTGACGACTGTGGCTTTCCGCGACGCTTATGGCATTTTTGGGGCTTGGTTCATGGCCATTGCCATCACGATTTTTGCATGGACGACCATTGTAGGCATGTATTACAGCTGCGAAAAATCCATCAACTATGCCTTTGGCGATACGGAGCGCAATCGGGTTGCCGTAAAGATCTACATGCTGTACTACATGGTTCCTTGTGTCATCATGTATGATATCAAAGCCGATGCCCTTTGGGCTATGACCGATATCCTGTCCGCTGTGTATGTCATGATGACCCTGCTGTTTGTCTTTACGCAGCAAAAGGAAATCATGCGGCTTGTAAAGGACTTCTGGGACCGTTACCTACAAGCATATGAGCGTGGAGAGCACCCGCCCGTTGTCAGTTTTGGAACCATTGAGGAAAGGAAGTAAGAAAAGATGAGACAAACCCTTGCAAAGATTCTTGAAAAAAAACAGATCTGTGTCATTGACGGATCCATGGGGACAGCCCTGGAGCATTTGGGCGCCAATCTCAATAACTCCCTGTGGACAGCACGTGTGCTCTTGGATCAGCCCGAATTAGTAAAAAAGGTCCATCTGGATTATTTCCATGCCGGCGCGGACGCGGGCATTACCTGCAGCTATCAGGCCACCATTCCTGGACTCATGGCAAATGGCCTTTCGGAAAAAGAAGCCGAGGATCTCATTGTCCGTTCAGTCAAGGTCTTCCAGGAAGCCCGTAACGAGTGGTGGGAAAAAGAAGGCAAGGCCGCGGACCGCGCCTATCCCATGTGTCTAGCTGGCATCGGGCCTTATGGCGCTTATCTGGCTGATGGCTCGGAATATAAAGGCCATTACGGCATTCCTGACGCTGCCCTTCATGACTTCCATCAAAGACGGGCTGAGCTTTTGTGGGAAGCCGGCGCCGATGTCCTCCTTTTTGAGACCCAGCCTTCCCTTGGTGAAGCCAAAATTGAAGCGGCCATTGCAGAGCGGCTCGGCGCTGATTACTGGATCAGTTTCTCTTGTAAGGATGGGCTTCATATCAACGAAGGCGACCTCATCCGGGACTGTGCTGCTGCCTTCCGTAGCGGCTATCCGCGTCTAAGGGCCCTCGGCGTCAACTGCACAAAACCGGAATACCTTGAAAGCCTTATCAAGGAACTTGGAAAAGAAACGGATCTTCCGATTGTCGTGTATCCTAACAGCGGGGAAACCTACGATCCGGTTACCAAGACCTGGAATGGGAAAGGCGACGGCCATTCCTTCAAGGACTATGCCCGGACATATATGGAAGCCGGCGCCCGTGCCGTTGGCGGTTGCTGCACCACCGTATCTGAGCATATCGTCGCGGTGGCAAAAGCGCGAGAAGAATTCCTGGACCGTCAAAGTAAAGCATAAAATGAGGAAGGTGGGTCGTTTCAGCTGCTATTGGTATCCCTATATTTCAAAAGATCAGTTAATTAAAGACTTCAATTAAAGAACAAGAGCCCTAACCCGACTCTGCGCTTACAGTCGAGTTAGGGCTAGCTTTATGATGGGTTGTCTTTGTATTCTCGCCGCAGGGCCGTGAAAGCTATAAAATGGATCAAAACAGCGAAGCGAGAAATCGTGCAGGGGACGTATCCAGAGAGCGCTCCATTGTAAGACTGCGGAGTGCAGAGCCCTTTTATCCCTTACATCCGCATAGTATCAGGCGGATATAAAAAGCAGCGGAATCGTTTTCGTGTACGACGAAGTTTCGAATAGATTTTCTTAGCAGGATTGTAACAAATATGCTTGCTTACGGGAGTGGATGGTAGATGAAAATGGCGGTTTGGCACCGTGTGTTATGGGCCTTTGCCTTCCAATCTTTTCCTCCATTGCATCCATAAAATATGGATTAAGCAATGGAGGTATGTCATGATGCAGAATCGGAGCGATTTTTGCTTTGAGTACAATCATCCTAAAACCTTTACCATCTGCTCGGGATTCTTAGCCGGCTGTACTTTCTGCAGCGCCTTTACAATGGTGCCTTCTTCATCAATGAGGTAGGTTGAGCGTTCCGTGCCCATGTATTTCCGCCCGTACAGGCTCTTTTCCTTCCATACGTCATAAAGTTCCTGGACCTTATGTTCTGGATCGGAAAGAAGCGTAAAGGGAAGGGCGTAGGTCGTCACAAATTCCTCGTGCTTTTTGACGCTGTCCTTACTGATACCGATCACAACGGCGCCTTTTTCCGTAATGAGAGGGTAGCGTTCTTTAAAGCCGCAGGCTTGTTTCGTGCAGCCGCTTGTCAAGTCTTTCGGATAGAAGTAGAGGATGACTTTCTTCCCTTTGAAGTCTGATAGGGAGACTTCCTTTCCTTCTTGGTTCTGCAGGGTAAAATCAGGTGCTTTTGTTCCAACTTCAAGCATGGGTGTAATCCTCCTTAGAATAATGAAATTTCAGGACTCTTCCAGCTTTTTTGCTGGGCGTCCTTGATGATATCCCCCTGTTCAAGATGCCCGATGAGAAGGGCTGACGCAGGGTCGTGGCGCTGGTAGTTTTTCCTCACCAGGGCTTCATCGTAATTGGCATAGCAATAGCGGCAGAAATGAGAGCATGTATTATAAGCGCCGATATCGGCTCCAAGAAGACAGGTACAGCCTTCCCGCGGTGCTTTGCGGCGTGGTACGGAAAGTTTTTCACCAAGAGCTTCTTCGAGGACAGCCTGGGACAGACAGCCATTCGCATCGACATTGTCCCGCTCCAAGATGGCCGATTCACAGCACAGATGGATGGCGAGCCCTGTCTTTTTGGCAATTTCCGAAAAGGCATTGACGAGGAGCACCTGGTCATGGGCGCTGACGGGACGGGCTTCTGGAAAGTTGCGCTTTGTTTTTTCATAAAGATCGATGAAGCTAATGACCACTTGGTGTGTATAGCCTTGAAGCGTTTCTGCCATGGAGCGAAAGGCTTCGATATGGTATGCCGTCGTGTAGGTATGATTGATGAGAATGGGGTCGTAACGCCAGACGATGCGATTTGCGCCTATCTGATGGGACAGGTACTGGAACGCCGAAAGAATGTCCCTTTTGCTAGGCACGTTGGGTTCGATGTCCCTGCCATAGGGCGTAATCGTCACATGCCAAAAGGTATCAAAGATGCTCAGCGATTTTAGATGGGGCAGGATGGGATAGGGGTTCTTCGTACAAAAAACAAGGAGGTCAACGACACTGGGGTCGAGACGATAGCGCGTGACCTGATTTTCCGCATAAGGACTGCGGACTAGGACTTCACCGCTTTTTACTCGGTTCATGAACCAAGGGGTATAAAAAGCGGGTATATCCGTGCGGTTGCCTGTATTGAGGATCATGACCGGGCCTCCTTTCGAACGCAAATTCCTTTCTTCATATAGTATATATCGGTTGGGGGAAAAGAGGCAACGAGAAAGAATCTGCAATTTTCCTTCGTCTTTTTCCTCAATAAAGTGGACAAGATGAGTAGAACAAATTAGAATAGGAAGAGCTGTTAAATTGGGGGAGTCAGAGATATGAAACTAAATGAACTTGGCAAAGGGGAGACCGCCATGATCGATGCTTTCCATTTGCCTTTTGAAATTGAACGCCGTCTCCTTGCCCTTGGGATGACGCCGGGGACAACGGTCGATGTTGTGGACCGTAAAGGAAAGGGCGTCATGATTGTGACCGTCCGGGGCACCCGATTTGCCATGGGCTACAACCTGACACGCAATGTCGACGTGACAAGGGAGGTCTATCATGGCTGACGCAAAGACAAATCTCACCATTGGCTTCATTGGGAACCCGAACTGCGGGAAGACGACCTTGTTCAACGCCTATACAGGCGCCAATCTTAAAGTCGCGAACTGGCCGGGCGTGACTGTGGAAAAAGTAGAGGGTGCCATCCGCCACCACAACATGAATATCCGTCTTGTCGATCTGCCCGGGACCTACAGTCTCACAAGTTACACCATGGAAGAAATTGTTTCCCGGAAATTCATCCTCAGTGATGAGGTGGATGTCGTCATCAACGTAGTTGACGCATCGGCCCTTGAACGCAGTCTCTATCTGACGCTTCAGCTCCTTGAACTGGGTAAGCCGGTGGTCATGGCCCTTAACATGATGGATATTGTAGAAAAACGTGGGCTGGAGATTGACCTGCACCGGCTGCCAGAAATGCTCGGCATCCCGGTCATTCCCGTATCAGCTAGAAAGCGACGGGGCCTTGAAGTGCTCATTCACGCCGCGGCTCACCATAAGGACGTGAATACGACCGATCCCTTGATTCACGACCATGATCAACCCAGTACCCATGAACTCAATCATCAGGAATATGCCATGGTCTATTCCGATGATATCGAAGACCGAATCGACCAGATTTCCGCTTTTCTTGAAACTCATTATACGGATGTTCCCAATCGCCGCTGGGCCTCCATCAAACTTTTGGAGCGCGATAAGGAAGTGATGGAAAAGCTTCCTGTGAACTTGCCCGACGTGCTGGACCGGAGCTATGAAATCGATATCATTCGGCAAAAGTATGACTTTATTGAAGAAATCATTCGGGAAGTGGTCATCCACAAGGAAAAAAGGGATGAATTCACCGATCGTCTGGACCGAATCTTTACGGATAAGACATGGGGCATTCCTATTTTTCTTCTCATCATGGCCTTCATTTTTTTCCTTACCTTCACGGTGGGGGACTTTTTAAGCGGATTTCTTGAAGACGGTATTTCTGCCCTCACAGATTTTATGGCTGCCGCCATGTCGGCCCAGTTGGTCGCAAAGCCCCTGCAGTCCCTGATCCTTGATGGGGCCCTTGCGGGGGTGGGAACCATCATCACGTTTCTTCCCAATATCCTGATTCTTTTTCTGAGCCTGGGTTTTTTGGAGGACAGTGGCTATATGGCCCGCGTTGCTTATGTCATGGAAAATATCATGGGAAAGGTTGGGTTATCGGGCCGTGCCTTTATCCCTATGCTCGTTGGTTTCGGATGTACCGTGCCTGCCATTATGGCATCCCGAGGTCTTGAAAATAAACGGGACCGCTACAAGGTCATGCTCGTTACTCCGTTCATGAGCTGCAACGCTCGCCTGACCATCTATATTCTCTTTTCGGAAATCTTCTTCAATGAATATGCGATGGTGGCTGCTTATTCCATGTACATCATTGGCATTTTTGTTGCCATTGGCGTTTCCCTCTTGATCCATTGGACCGATGTTGCCCGTCATCTGGACAAGGAGGATTACCTCCTCATTGAGCTTCCTGAATATAAAATGCCGGATATGCGTACAGTTGGCATCTATGTTTCAGATAAAGTCAAAGGCTACCTGCAAAAAGCAGGAACTATCATCTTCTTAGGGACAATCGTGATCTGGGGGCTCTTGAACTTTGGACCCCAAGGGTATACGGAAGATCCGACACAAAGTCTGGGAGCTCTCTTAGGACACTCCCTGGTGCCTCTTTTTGCTCCTATTGGACTGGGATTTTGGCAGATTACGGTGGCCCTTCTTGCAGGAATTTCAGCAAAAGAAGTGGTTGTATCAAGCTGTGCCGTTCTTTTTGGAATCACCAATGCAACAAGCGGAGAGGGCATGGACCGGTTTCAGCAGGCTCTTGAAAGCATTGGTTTTACTTCCATTAATGCCTTGTGCCTCATGGTCTTTTGCCTGCTTTATGTCCCCTGTGTGGCAGCCCTTGCGACTATCAGGAAAGAATCAGGAAGCTGGGCCTGGACCCTTGGTGAAGCGGTGTTTCAGCTCGTGACGGCATGGGTGGTGACCTTTGTTGTTTATCAAGGATTTCAGATTATCTTCGGAGCGTAAATCACTCCAGCCCAGGTAAGGTACGAGCCCTTTCTTCAAAAGAGAACACGGGGTATTACGGAACGCAACGAAAAATAAAAGACGCCTCAAGCTGAACTTGTAAATGGATCCAGCTTGAGGCATTTTTGTCCTTTATGGGCGTGCAGTAACAATTCCTTGCGGCTGCAAAATTGCGAAAACTGTTTTTGTGCACAATGAAACCCGCATGTCCTTTTGTGTTTTGCTTGCGTTATTTTGAGAGGAAGCATCAGCCATATCAAAAGAGTAGCCCGTTAATAAGTTCAACTGCAAACTAAGAGTGCCGATCCGAACCAGTGCTGACGTTCAGTTTGTGGCCTACTTCATGATGATGGATCGAGAACCTGCTGCACCATGTTCCGTCATTTTAAGATTGACCGATATAGGACCCAGGGAATCATGCTTCTTCTACAAACGAAATCATTCCAAGCGGTGGCTCGACCGCCGACAGCTTTTTTCGGGCGAGATTATCTTGAAATTGTGTATCGCATCATTTTACTATGTGCCATGACCTCATTGCCATAAAATCAATCTTTTAAAGCCAATGATGACACGTAACTGTATCGAATCGGCACAATTTCTAATCCAAGTAAATAGAAAAGGTGCTGGTTGGGCCATGAACCCCTTGCTTCATATTCATCTGAATCCTCTTGACAAACCCACTCAAAATGGGTATAACATAGTTAAACGATTAAATAAATATTTAATTAAAATACATCGTGAGGTGAGTTGGATGAAAAAACGTTATGCAATCGTTGTCGACTGTGCCAACTGTGCAGCCAAGATGGAGGGCCTCGCTCAGGAAACTCCAGGCGTCAAGACGGCCGCTGTTAATTTTATGACCCCAAAGATGGCCATTGAATTTGAACCGGGAGCGGATGCGGGAACCGTTATGAAAGCCGTCAAGGAACGCTGCGAAAAAGTCGATGCAGAGGCTCAGGTCCTGATCTGATTGCTTTTTAATTAAAATTTGACTTAATCAAGAAGGAGAGATCATGGAAGCAGAACAAAAAGAAAGCCTGATCCGCATCGTTACGGCCGCGCTCTTGACGGCGGGTGCTCATCTTTTTATGGATGCTGGCCCGATGAAACCGGGCGAATCCCTCGTGACAAGGCTGTGGGAATCCTTGCCTTATTTTGCGGCTTACGCCGTCATTTCCTGGAATATCCTGATCAAGGCTTGGAAAAATATTCGCCGCGGCCAGGTTTTTGATGAAAACTTTCTTATGGCCGTTGCCAGTTTAGGGGCTTTTTTCCTCGGATTCTTCCAAAATGGGGAATACACGGAAGCCATTGCTGTTATGCTCTTTTATCAAGTTGGGGAACTATTTGAAGACTATGCGGTCGATAAGAGCCGCCGCAACATCAGCGAACTTATGGATATCCGTCCTGATTACGCTAATGTTGAAGAAAACGGGAAATTGATCCGCATCGATCCCGATGATGTGGCCGTAGGAACCCTCATTGTCGTACAGCCTGGTGAAAAAGTGCCGATTGACGGTACGGTCGTAAGCGGTCATTCTACCCTTAATACGGCCGCCCTTACGGGAGAAAGCCTGCCTCTTGATGTAGAACCGGGGATGGCCGTTGTCAGCGGGTCCATCAATCAGCAAGGTGTGCTTAAAATATGCACGTCAAAGGAATTCTGTGATTCCACGGTCAGCAAGATCCTCGAACTTGTTGAAGATGCAGGAAGCCGTAAATCTAAGTCAGAAAACTTCATCTCCAAATTCGCTCGCTATTACACGCCTATTGTTTGTTGCAGTGCCTTGGCCCTTTCCCTTATTCCGCCCTTTGTGCGGATCTTCATGGGCCTTGAACCTTTGTGGTCAAGCTGGATTTACCGGAGCCTGACATTTCTTGTCATCAGCTGTCCCTGTGCCTTGGTGCTCAGTGTTCCTTTGACATTCTTTGCCGGGATTGGCGGAGCAAGCCACGAAGGCATTTTGATTAAAGGGTCCAACTATATGGAAACCTTGTCACAGGCGGCCACAGTTGTCATGGATAAGACAGGGACCCTGACCAAGGGCGTTTTTGAAGTGGTTGGCATCCATCATTCACCTGTTGAAGACCATATCCTTCTTGAATGGGCCGCCCTTGCTGAAAATGCATCCAGCCATCCCATCAGTAAAAGCCTTCAAAAAGCCTACGGGAAACCGCTGGACCGCAGCCGTGTCACGGAAATTAAAGAACTGAGCGGCCGCGGTATTCAGGCCACCGTTGACAGACGCAGCATACTGTGCGGCAATGCCAAGCTCATGGAAGAAGCGGGGATTTCCTATCTTCCCTGCCATCAAGTGGGAACTCTCGTCCATATGGCCGTTGATGGGACATATGCAGGGCACATCCTGATTGCTGATGTCGTGAAACCGCATTCCATAAGGGCCATTGACGAGCTGAAAAAACAAGGCATCGCTACGGTTATGCTCACTGGTGATGCGAAACAGGTTGCGGAAAAGGTCGCTCAGGAGCTGGGGATTTCGCGTGTCTACAGTGAACTTTTACCTGAAGATAAAGTCACACTCCTGGAAAAGATTACCCAGCAGAAAAATGGCAATGAAAAGGTCCTTTTCGTGGGTGATGGCATCAATGACGCGCCTGTCCTTTCCCTAGCCGATGTAGGGATTGCCATGGGGGCTATGGGGTCCGATGCAGCCATCGAAGCTGCCGATGTCGTTTTGATGGATGATGATCCTTTGAAAATCGGGAAAGCCATTCGCATCTCTAAAAAATGCGTGTCCATTGTCCACCAAAATATTTATTTTGCCATCGGGATCAAGGTGATTGTCCTTATCTTGGGGGCGTTGGGCCTGGCCAATATGTGGATGGCCATTTTTGCCGATACAGGCGTCCTTATCATGGCCGTCATGAATGCCATGAGGGCTTTGTTCGTAAAAAAGGTCTGATTCTATCATCCTGCAGGGATCTGTGAAAAATGAGAACTTCATTTCTTCACAGATCCATTTTATTTCTGCGGTTTCTTGAATCTTCACAGTTTCTTCCCAAAAGAAAGCGATTTATCAAACTAAAGATGATATAATGGAATAACAGGGAAGAGCGACTAAACCGTCGGTCTTCCCCAAAAAAACTATCAATGAGGGGAAGAAACAACGTATGATCAAGGTATTTATTGATGGTTCCCAAGGAACCACAGGACTTCGTCTGAAAGATCGGCTCATGGAACGGAAAGATATTGAACTCCTTACAATTTCTGAAGAGGAGAGAAAATCCCTTCCTGCCCGGGCCCAAAAAGTCGCTGAGGCGGATGTCGCCTTTCTTTGTCTTCCTGACGCGGCAAGCCGCGAACTGGTAGAAACCGTCAAAGATGTAGATACAAAGATCATTGATACATCGACCGCTTTTCGCTGTGATGATCGGTGGGCCTATGGATTTCCGGAACTTGGGATTTCCTTTCTGGAAAAGATCCGAAATGGCAGCCGCATCAGCGTTCCCGGCTGTCACGCCAGCGGGTCCATTGCCGTTATCGCGCCGCTGGTCCAGATGGGCCTTGTCTCACCTAGTAGGACCCTGACCATTACCTCCTTGACCGGTTATTCCGGCGGTGGGAAAAAGATGATTGCTGAATACGAAGGGCCGCATGATCATGAGGTCGATGCCCCCCGTATCTATGCCTTGGGGCAAACCCATAAACATTTACCGGAGATCAAGAAGTATACGGGCCTTGCTTCGCTTCCCATCTTCCTTCCCATTGTGGCACCGTATTATTCGGGCATGTTGGTCACCGTGGGCATCGAAAATAGGGACCATCAGCGGCTGGAGGATATCCGTCAAGGCTATCGGGAATTTTTTGGCCCTTCTCCTTTTATCTCCGTAGCCGGAGAAGAGGAGAATCCAGTCATGCTTGGATCAAATACCCTTTCAGGAAAGGATTCCATGCGTCTTTATATTTGTGGGAACATGGACCGGATCACTGTATCGGCTCAGTTTGACAATCTCGGGAAAGGTGCCAGCGGAGCGGCCTTGGAGAGCATGAATATTGCCCTTGGTCTTGATCCAACGACAGGACTGTCCCTATAAGGTGCGGACGAAGGGCGGAAGAAATAAAAATTCTTAAAAAATAAGTAAAAAGGGCTTGCATTTTATAAGTTCGATGCTATAATAAGGATGTAAGCAAAAATAATTATTAATAAATACTTCTTCCAAAAATGGAAGAAGCCAATTTCAAGGGGAGGTTTTTACTATGAAAAAATTCATTTGTTCCGTCTGTGGTTATGTTTATGAAGGGGAAGAAGCTCCTGAAAAGTGCCCTCAGTGCGGTGCTCCGAAAGATAAGTTCACCGTTATGGGTGAAGGCAAAAAAGAATATGCCGATGAACATGTTCTTGGCGTAGCCAAAGGCGTAGATGAAAGAGTCATCGAAGGCCTGCGTCAAAACTTCACTGGTGAATGCTCCGAAGTTGGTATGTACCTTGCAATGAGCCGCGTTGCTTTCCGTGAAGGCTATCCTGAAGTTGGTCTATATTACGAAAAGGCTGCTCATGAAGAAGCTGAACATGCTTCCAAGTTTGCAGAAATGCTGGGCGAAGTTCTTTCCGACAGCACCAAGAAGAACCTCGAAATGAGAGCTGCTGCTGAACAGGGTGCCTGCAAAGGAAAGAAAGAACTGGCTACCTTGGCTAAACAGCTTGGCTACGATGCCATCCATGATACTGTTCATGAAATGTGCAAAGACGAAGCTCGTCATGGCCGTTCCTTCGACGCCCTGCTGGCTCGTTATTTCGGAAAATAATCACAAATCTGCCCGCATCCTCCATGGGTGCGGGCTTTTTGTCTCTTGTGGCAAAATTTTGGCAAATGGATTCAAGCTTCAAGGTACGGTTTTGTTTTTATCAAAAAATGGATTGATTCACGGATTAATTCCCGTTTGGATGCTGACAATACATTTGCTGGTTTTTTGTTTTGTCAAGTTGAGAGAAAACCTGTTCCTCAATCTCCCGAAATCACGTGTTCCTACGCCTATTTTTTAACCGTCTCAATGAGGTTGTTATCGCCTTCAGTGAATCCATTGGAATATGGCTGGTTCCATCGCTTGCATCATTGGGCGTTACCTCAATCTTGCGGGCCATAAATCGTTTTGACTGGACGATTTCCAGGGGGTGAGGATATGGAAAAAACACGATAACAAGAGAGCCTTTCGCTAGGGATGGCAGGGGAATTTGTTAAATCGAGCGCCCTCATTGTAAAATAAGGGAAACTTGTTCTTCCATAATCATGCGTTTCCGAAAAGCGCAAGACGGGCAGACTAGAACAAAATATCGCAGGAAATCCAGCGCCTCATTTAGATCCGTACCCATCATCAGGTTGCGTCTTTCTTAGGAATCTATGAGCGTCTTTTTCGCTGGCCAAATAAGGAGACATCCTGCACTTCACAGTCATTTCCTTTTTTTGTCATAAAGATTTTATTTGTTCTTTCGATTTTTACGCTGTATAATGGAGCAAGTGGTATATCCAATTTGCATGGGTCTTTCTTTGAGGGAGGATTCTGTTAAGGAAGGTTGTTATAACTATGGAAAGACAACAGACCGTACTGATTGCTGATGATGAGGCACAGATCCGAGAGATCTTGAGCCTTTATTTTAAAAAAGAAGGCTTCAAAGTGATTGAAGCGGCCGATGGGGCGGAAGCCCTGGTGCAGATCCAGGCGGGGAAACCGGACATCATCCTTCTGGATATCATGATGCCTGTCCTCGATGGTTTTGAAGTCTGCAAACAGGTCCGTAAGATTTCTGATGTGCCAATCATCATGCTGACCGCCAAGGATTTTGATGATGACCGTATCCTGGGTCTGGAGATGGGGGCCGATGATTACATCGCAAAGCCATTCAATACCCGCGAAGTTGTCGCCCGCGTTAAGGCTGTCCTGCGTCGCAGCAGCCAGTTCCTGCAATCCCAGAACAAGCAAGTCCTTGAATATCCCGATCTCATGATCAACTTAAGTGAATATCGCGTCGTTGCCTTTGGCCGGGAAGTGACCTTTACGGCAAAGGAAATGGAGCTTCTGTGGTGCCTTGCATCAAACCCGGGCATTGTTTTTTCACGCAATCAGCTGCTTGAAAAAATTTGGGGGTATACGTATTACGGGGATACCCGCACGGTCGATACGCATATCAAGCGCGTTCGCCACAAATTGGACATTCCCAAGGATGCGAAATGGGATATCGTGACCGTTTGGGGCGTTGGCTATAAGTTTGAGGTCAAGAAGTGAAAAAGTCATTAAGTACGAGGCTCATGTATAGCTACATGGGCCTTATTGTCATTATCATCGTAGGGATTTCCGTAGGACTTTCCTATTTGATTACGGATTATTTCTTCCGTACAAAGGAGACGGAACTGAACCAAAAAGGGGGAGAAGTAGCCCTCATTGTCCGCTATTTCAACGCGTCAGGGGCGTCGTCCGCCATGTTGAGCCAGTACCTTACAAGTGTGGATCAACTGATTGGCGCGCGTATCTGGGTCTTTGATTCCAATTACCGCCTCATCAATGCCTCCGAAACGATGCGGGATATGGAAAAAGATCTTCGTACAGCCCACGACATGCCGAGTGCCGGCGCCAATGACCCCTCCTCCCGCCGCAAGGGAAGCTCCGTTGAAGCCATTGACCAGCAGCTTCGGGAAGGCGGTCCCCTCAATGATAAAGTCAAATCTATTCTCTCGAGCGTCTATGAACGCAACCGTGTCAATGCCCGGCTCTTTCATCCCTACTATAAGGAACAGGTGCTCTTGGTAGGGCTTCCCATGGAAGATTCACATCAGGAAATTACAGGGGCCATTTTGCTGGCTGCCCCCATTGATGGGTTAAACCGTGTCCTGCGCGATATCTATATCTACACGATCATTGTCGGCATTGCCGCCCTCGTCATCAGTGTCATCATTGTGTCAGGACTCACGCGGCGCCTTGTGCGTCCCCTTGTAGACATGAAAAACAGCGCCAAGGCCATTGCTTCCGGCGATTACTCCTTGAAGGTTGTCGTAGACGGGGAGGATGAAGTGGCTGATTTGGGCCGCTCCCTGAATTCCTTGGGCCGTGACCTGGAACAATTTGTCCTTAAGACCAATAAGATGGAAAAACTGCGCCGCGACTTTGTAGCCAATGTTTCCCACGAACTGCGGATGCCCATTACTATCATCCAAGGATATAATCAGGCCATCCTCGATGGAACGGTCACAGATCCGGATGATATAAAAAAATATAGGAAACTCATTGATAATGAGACCCAGCGCCTGGAACGGCTGATCAATGAACTTCTTGAAATCAGCCGTCTCCAACGCAAGGAAAATGAGGAAATGGAACCTGTGCCGTTGGGTGAGATTACGGAAAACGTCGTGAGCATGATGGAAGTTCGGGCCCAAAAGCGGGATATCCGGCTCGAGCGCTACCTTGATGACAATCTCATGGTCATGGGCAACGGGGACCGGCTCTTCCAGCTTGTCATGATCTTGGGGGATAATGCAATGAAGTATTCCCCTGATTCATCATCCATCGTCTTCCAAGTCCTTCCCAGCCGCACCGGAGGCGCTGTGTTAACGGTGACAGACCACGGGTATGGGATCCCTCAGGAAGACCTTCCCTATATCTGGGAACGCTTTTACAAGGTGGATAAGTCCCACTCACGCCATATCCCGGGAACTGGCCTAGGCCTCGCCATTGCAAAGGAAATTATTCGTATCCATAAAGCCAAGGTCCAGGTCCAGAGCGAAGTGGGGAAGGGAACGACCTTTATGATCACGTTTCCCCCTGCCAAGGTCAAAAGCAAAATGGGAAAGGAACATGTGGCAGAAGTGGTTGAGCCCGTTGTGCCTCTTCCTGATGAAGATCCAGTGGAGCCGGAAGGAAAGTGATCCATATGAAAAAAGAACTCCTTACGCTGTGTTTTTGCCTCATCGGGCTGTGGGGAGCAGGTACTGTTCAGGCCACGGCACCAGTCACCCCAACCCAGCCGTCTGCTCTTAGGTATTTCGGAAATGCCCATGAAACCCTTGCCTTGGTGCCGCAAAAAAGTGGTTTTTCCCTCTGCTATGCGCTCCCCGGCGAAAATGGGACGCGCTGGAACTGGTTTTATCTGTCTCCTGAACGTAAGGACAGCTACACCCTTCGGGAAGAAGGCCCTACGGTCAAAGCTGACAGTACGGTCCGTCTGTCCCCTGGTGGATCCCAGCTTGTTGCAGGCCGTTATGTCTACCCTGCCATGACCTATACGGGCAAGCCGCCTGATGAAGCCTTTCAGGAAGCTCCCTACGAGATGGCCCCTGATGAAGAGGCCTTGATTGGATACTATCACGGCGGCGGAGATGTGCTCCTTGTCCGGGAACATCAAGGAGAACTGGAACTACTTTATGAGCTTGAAAAAAATGATCGGGATTTTACGAAAAGCAACAGCTTTGCCTTGGTAAAGAATCATTATGATGCCTATACACTGATGGAAAAGGGCCCCTATACGGATACGTCCTCTCCCGTCCGTTTTGACCGAAATGGATCAGGGTTGGGAATCAGCCTGCGCATAGGCAATCATTCCTACAGCCGAATTTTTACGCGAGGCGAAAATGACAGGCCTTGGCGCGTCAAACCGGTCATGACCTTGGCGCAGGCAAGGGAAAAAGCCAAGGCCTTTCCCGTCCCTTCAAAAATAGCTGCAGAAAAGCTTGATCTTGTAAGCGTGAGCGATGTTGTTTCAACGGCAAAACTTGACCTCCGCTACAGTACGGCGAATAATCTATTTGGAGAAGCTATCGTGTCAAGCAAAAAGGCAGAACTGAACCGTAAGGCCGCACAAGCTTTGAGCCGGGCGGCAGAAATACTGGCTTCTAAAGGGTATGGGCTCCTTATCTGGGAAGGCTACCGTTCTTATGAAGATTTTGCTGTGGCAAAGCTGCTCTTGGGTCCTTCCCGTGACAGCCTTTTGCCCCCTTTAAGTGAAGGTTATTCCCATAATACGGGGCGCAGCCTTGATGTGAGTCTCTATGACCTTGAGACGGGAACCCCCATCAAGATGATCTCTGATTTTGATGAACTGTCACCTGCTCAGTTTCGGGCTTTTCCAGGTGGTACGGATCTCCAGCGCTATTTGCGCGGCCTTCTCGATTATGCCATGACGCAAAGTGGATTTAACGGCAGCGACATGGAATGGTGGCACTACGAATACAAAGGATAATCATACATATTGCAGCAGGTCTTCTCTTTACAAAGAAGGCCTGCGTTTTTTTAGCTCCTCATGGGAGTTTCTGTACAATCACAGAAAATTGGCATTCCAATCTTTTCTATGTTAGAATAGGAGGCATAACCAAAAAAAGGAGGAGAAATCCCATGAACGTATATGATCAAATGAATCAGGTGTGCGAAGCCATCCGCGATTCCCACGAATACAAAAAGATGCAGGAGGTCAAACCGAAACTCGCGGCCGATAAGGACGCGGAATCCATGGTCAAGGACTTCCTCAAGCAGAAGTCAGAAATTGAACTGGCCCAGTATCAGGGAAAGAAACCGGACGAAGCTCAGGTACAAAAGATGCAGAAACTTTATGAAGTGCTGCAGCTAAATCCCGTTGCCAGCGAATATATCCAAAACTACATCCGCTTCCAGATGATGCTGGGCGACCTGTCCAAGGCTTTCAGCGATACCATCAAGGAAGCTGTCGAATGATGGACTTTGATGGTCTTTGCGCGTATGTAAAGGTGCATTTTCCTAATTCGTTCAGCATCGGGGAACCGATGAAGGACCATACGACCTTTGCTATTGGCGGACCGGCCGATCTATTTGTGACGGTGCGGGAGGCCAAAGCGCTCCAGGCCCTCTTGAAAAAGGCACGGGACTGTGATGTGCCTTACCTTATCCTAGGGAAAGGCTCCAATATGCTCGTCCGTGACGGCGGCATTCGAGGCCTTGTTGTTCATTTGGATGAAGGGGGCGCGCAGCTCGTGACTGGTTACGAACTGCGCGCCGGCGGCGGCGTGCCCCTTTCTCAGGTTTCCCAACTGGCGGCTGCCCATGGACTGGGCGGCCTCACGTTTGCCATCGGTATTCCCGGCAGCCTTGGCGGTGCCGTGCTCATGAATGCCGGTGCCTATGGCGGGGAAATGAGCGATGTCATCAAGGAAGTGACCTTCCTTGATGAAAACCTGGACTTTCAAACCGCAAAGGCTACGGACCTTTCCTACAGCTACCGTCATTCCTATTTCATGGATCATCCAGGCTGCGTCATCGTCGAAGCGGTCATGGAGCTATGGGCTCAGGCATCCTGTGAAATCGAAGCGGAAATGGCGGACTTTACGAAACGCCGCAAGGAAAAGCAGCCCTTGGAGTACCCCAGTGCGGGCAGCACCTTCAAACGTCCGCCCGGTTATTATACAGGTCCCCTTATCCGGCAGGCAGGTCTTGCCGGCCTTGTCATGGGCGGCGCTCAAGTGAGCAAAAAGCATACGGGCTTTGTCATCAATCGTGAGGAGGCAACCGCGCGAGACGTGCTGCGCCTCATTAAAACCATTCAATATAAGGTCAGGAGCCAGTATGGCGTCCTTCTTGAACCGGAAGTCAGGATCTTTGGGGAAGACACGGATGAAAAGCGGGGGAGCTGACAGCATAGAGGACTTTTCCTTTAGCGAGGAAAGGTCCTTTGTTTTATGGATAAGGTGATTGCTGGGTTAATTTTCACCCTATGATACGGACTATATTGAACTTTTGTTCTGCTTCCGTCATAATAGGAGAAGAAGCCAAAGAAAAGAATCTTGGCAAAGGAGGAACCATGGAAAAAACCTTATGGATCACGGGCCTTGGGGAGACCATGCGACCAGATTTCCTGAAAGAAGCGGTCCAGTACCCTTATGGAAAAGCCCTTTTTCTTGTGCCAAACCTGTATTTTAGAAACCTGGTCCGTCGCCATGGCGTCGTCAAGACGAGTACCATCGATGCCCTGCCGCGGGAAATCCTGCGCTTAAACGGACGGGAAAATGAACGGATGCTGATTTCCCGGGATACGCAGGCCCGCATTGCATCAGAAGCCATCGAGTATCTTGTTGGAAAGGAACTATTGCCTTATTTTAGGACCCTTGCCGATAAAAAGGGGTTCTGTGACAGTGTCGTCCAGCTATTGACAGAACTTGAAACGTGTCATGTGACGGGTGAAGATTTCAAGAACGCCGTCCTTTCCTGGAACCGTGAGGAAAAGCGGGGAGGGGAAAAGGATAAGGAAATTGCCCTCATCCTTTCTGCTTATGAAGCTCTCATGAATGAACGCCATCTTTGCGACCTGAATGGTCTCTATGACGCGGCCCTTGACGTGCTGCAAGATCCAGGGGCGATTCTCCCATGGGAAAAATTGTATTTCAGTGAGTTCAACGAACTGACAGGTCTTCAGATGGCTCTTGTAAAAGCCCTGGGAAAACGGGTTTCCATCTCTTTTGGCCTTTTTTATGATGAGTCGCGACCTGATTTATCGGAAGCAACGCGAAAACTCGAAGAAGATCTCTTGGGAGATGGGTATGAAAAGATAATTGCACCAAAAAAAGTGAGCCGTCCTGAGGACCTTGCCTATTTTGCCGAAACGTTTCCCAAAGCAACTGGCGATGCCGTGGCTGCGCAGCACATCTATCTTGGTGAAGCGTCCAGCGTTGACAGCGAAATCAAGATGGTCCTTACAGACGTCAAGAAAAAGCTCAAAAGCGGCGTGGCGCCCCATGAAATTCTCCTTCTTGTACGGAATCTCAATGACTATCAGGGTCTTGGCCGGTACATGGAAGAATACGGTCTCTTGTCGACCCTTGCAGATGTGACGGACCTTGCCGGTCAGCCTTTGCCCCTGTTCCTTACAAAACTCTGGGAAGCAGCGCTAACGAAGGATGATACGATGCCCCTTCTAGCCCTTATGAAGACAACGCTCATGCAGGAACTTTTCCATGTGGACCGGATAGCCGTAGGTCACCTTGTCGAGGAAAGCTATATCGAGACGCCAGGGTTCCTTTTGGAACGCATTTCCCATCTTTCCGGTGTTTCGGACCTGAAGCCTCTTTTTGAAGCGCTCCAGACGCCAAAGACCTGTACGCAGTGGCGGGATTATCTTGACGAAAGGCTCACGGAATGGGACCTTGTGCGGACCTTTGGCAGGCTCCATCAGGAGGGAAAAGTGACCCTTTCGGAAGTGAAGATCATGGCTCAGTCCGAAGACTTCGTCAGGGCCTTTTTTGACCGTCTCGAAGCCCTTTTTGAAGCTGTCGGCAGCAAGGACCTCTCCGTCGGATTGGGGGACATCTTTTCTTATTGGAAGGAGGCCCTCATTGGCACGACTATTACGCTGACGCCGAGTCATGAAGAAGGTATCCGTGTCATGGAAGCCTCCGATATTCAAGGCGTTCCTTATCCTTATGTCTATATCCTGGGCGTGAGGGATGGGCTCTTTCCGGCTATTTCCCGGGAAAGCTGGCTCTACAGCGATGAAGAACGGACAGAACTTGCTGCTCTTGATATCCCCTTGGGTACGTCCGCACGGCGCCTTGCCCGGGATCGCTTTTTCTTTGCTTCGGCTGTCAGCCTTGCCGAAAAGGAAGTTCATCTTTCCTGGTTTGCTGACGATGAGGGCGGCGCAAGCTATTATATTGAACGGCTGCGGCACTTTTTCACGCCTCACGCCCTGCCATTTGTGACGTATCATTCAGATGTCCATGACTGTTACAGCGAGCCCCAAATGGTACGCTATCTCATGGAAGCGGAAAATCTGGGCGAAAAGGAAGCCACCTATCTGGCAGACCATGTGGACGCGAAAATTTTGCTGCGGGCCCAGGACGAAAAGAATCGGTTTGCTCCAAAGAGCCTTTATAATGGCTATTTGGGACCGCAGGAAGAAACGCTCCATCTTTCCGCATCCCAGCTTGACGGTTTTCTCACGTGTCCCTTTATGTACTTATTTACTCATGTGTGGAAGCTTGACGTAAAAGAAGCAAAGACGGCATTTCCTACACCGGACGTTGTGGGAAACCTGATCCATCTGACCCTTTCCCGCTTCATGGGGCGTCACTTGGGGGAAGCGCTCTTTACAAAGGAACTGGAAATGCTGTGGCAGGAACTTAGTGAGGCGTACCAAGCTGCTTATACCGAAATGGAACGGAACGGGGATATTCCCCGGTCCCGCTACTCGGACCACATTCGAAAAAGCTATGAAGAATGGCTGAAGCGCTGGCTCCGCATGGAAGTGGACTATGAGGAAAAGAGCCCTACTGGAGTCACGGTTTGTGCCGTAGAAAAGGCCTTCGGCCGAAAAGGCGCGGCTTGGCCTCCTTATGACCTTACGGTGGATGGAAAGAAAGTCTATCTTTCCGGACAGATTGACCGCATTGACCGAAGTGAATCAGGCTACCTCATCATGGACTACAAAACGGGCGGACGGCCGACCACGGCTCGTATGGATGAAGGAAAAGCCGTCCAGCTGCCCCTTTACATCAAGGTCCTCGAACGCAATCTGGGTCTTATTGACCAACAGATTTTTGGCGCTATTTATGGAGATATCCGAACGGGACGCCGCGTGGGCGGCATGTGGTCGAGCGTTGGCAAAGCGGCTAAAGAGGCACCAAAGAGCGTACGAGGAAAGGATATGGAGGACGTTCTCAAGATTTCCGAAAACGTTATCGCTGCGGCTGTTCGGCGCATGAGAAGTGGGGACTTTGCCGCAGAGCCGTACAACGGAAAATGCCCGGATTACTGCCCCGCCCGTGACATTTGCCGCATCAAGGACAACCAAACCCACGAAATGATGAGCGCTGAGGAGGATGCAAATGGCTGATTTCACTAAAGAACAAACCCTTGCCATTACCACATTGGACCGGAATGTCTCCGTCTCAGCCGGTGCGGGATCTGGGAAAACGCGGGTCCTTGTCGAGCGTTTCCTGACCATCTTGAAAGATCCGGACAAAAGCGCCAACAGGATCCTTGCCATTACCTTTACCCGCAAAGCGGCTCGGGAAATGCGGGAACGCATCCGTAAGTCCCTCTTGGAAGAAGTGGGGAAGACGAGCGGTGAACTGCGGGCCCATTTCGAAGAACAGTTGCGCCACCTTGATGGCGCGCCCATTACGACCATCGATGGCTTCTGCTCCCAGATTCTGCGCGATCATCCTGTTGAAGCAGGGATGGATCCTCAGTTTACGGTGAAGGAAGAATATGAAGTAAAGGAATTCCAAGCTTCCGTTATCGATGCCTTCCTGCGGGATCTGCTCAAAAAAGAAGATGAGGATCTGGAGCTTTTATTGGGCCTTTATCACCCGGGGAGGCTTGGCAGCATGCTTTATGGTCTTCTTGAAATCCTGCCGGACCTCATGGCTTTGGGGGATCTTTCTTCCCCTTATGTGGTACGTCAAGAGGATTGGGAAGAAGCAAAGATCCGGGCGGAAGAAACCTTCCTTGCCATGCTCGCCTCTGGGGCAGACCTAAAACCTTCAAAGACGAAAGACGCCCTCTTGGAGCTTGAAAATGCACGGGCAATCTACCATGAAGCCCTTGTTGCAGATGATCTTGAAACTGTTCTTCCCTTTATGAACCTTATCCGCGCAGCAGGAAAAGCGGCCCCTCTCATCAAGGAGTGGAAAGAGGCCTTAATCAAACTTCAAGGTTACGCACGCAATGAAGTGGCCATTCCTTATGCCAAAGCGTGGAATGGCCTGCTGCACCGCCTTGCGGACCGTCTCGAAGAAGAATCCCTGCGTCAGGAAATTTTTAGTTTCTCTTTCCTTGCAGGACGGGCGGTCTCTCTTTTGCGGAATTATCCCGAAATCTGCCGGGCCTACCAGCATCGTTTTGACTACATCATGGTCGACGAGTTCCAGGATACGAATGAGCAGCAAAAAGAACTGGTTTACCTGCTTTCTGGGGCGACAGCTAGTGAGCTGCGGGGGAAGAACCTTTTTATCGTCGGTGATGCCAAGCAGTCCATCTACCGATTCCGCGGTGCCGATGTCACGGTCTTCCGTGTTGTCCGTGATGACATCATACATTCTGGCGGAACGGACATTGTCATGGCCGATAATTTCCGCTCTGCCCCAGAAATCATCGAGTCCTGCAACTGTCTCTTCCGTGACCTCTTGGGGACGGACCCCCAAAAGGCGGTCATGGCCCAGGACCTTGTGCCCCATCAGAAAGCGACGCAAAAACCCATTCTTGCCATCATTGACCAAGAAGACGGCACATTTGCCGACGCACAGCGGGCCGAAGCTCAGTGGGTGGCACAAAAGATTGATGCTATCGTAAAAAGTCATGAGGAACTGGGGTATGGGGACATTGCCATTCTCGTACCGGCCATCCGGCTTGCTGAGCCTTATGCCGCAGCTCTTGCAGAGGCCCATATTCCCTATACCATGACGGATGGGAAGGGCTTTTATGAACAGCAGGAAGTCATTGACATCATCACCATCATGACCGCCGTTCTTTCGCCTGATGTGGATTGGGCCATGGCCGGCGTCCTTCGGTCTCCGTACGGCGGTCTCACGGATCAAGAAATCCTTGGCCTTTTGCGCATGTATCCCCAAAAGAACCTGTGGGAGAGCCTGTCCCAATCTATTGAACCGAGCCATGTCAGTCTTTGGAAGAAACTCACGGTCCTCATGCACGTGAGCCGCTTGGGTTCTTTGCCAGAACTTTTTGATGCCATCATGGAGACGCTCCATGTGGAAAGTCTCCTTCTTGCTATGCCTCATGGACGAGAAAAGATGGCAAACGTGTGGAAACTGCGTTCCATGGCTGCTTCCTTTGCCATGCAGGAAGGGGGCGGCAGCGAAGACTTTTTGGACAGATTGAACCTGATGCGCAGGATGCAGGCTCGGGAAAGCGGCGCTGCCTTGGAACCGGACGCCAAAAGCGTGCAGATCATGACCATCCACAAGTCCAAAGGGTTGGAATTTCCCGCTGTTTTTTTACCGGATCAACAGTATAAATCGCCTCCTGACAGGCTCGGCCTTCAGTATCTTCCCGGCGCTGGTCTTGGCATTATGATTCCTGGTGATGAAGGACCGCAAAAGACCGCCCTTTATGAAGAATTGAGCGAGGACAATCGCGCCCTCGAGTGGGAAGAAAAGAAACGCCAGCTTTATGTTGCTATGACGCGGGCTGAAAAATATCTTTTCCTGTCGGCTGCTGTGAGTGAAGAAAAGGAATCTGTCAGACGGGAAAAACGGGCTAAAGGACGTGTCAAGAGCCGGGAAAATTGGTATGAAAGCCTGCGCCGTATTTTCCATGATGGTGAGGGAAAAGACCTTGTCGAATGGGTGGAACTGAAAGCGTCGGAAATCCTTGCCTTACCCCTTTCCTTTAGTATCCAGGAAGCACCGCCCCTTGAACTTGAAGCCGGCGCCTTCGAAAAATTGAAAGCTGTGGAATTTCCACAGAAAGTGATCCTTAGCGCCACGGCCCTTGGGACTTATGACCTTTGCCCGCGCCGCTACTTCTATCAGTATCGGAGCCATATGCCGAGCCTTGATCCCGATGTGGTAGGGACGGGGAGTGTCCGCATTCCGCCGGCAACGCTGGGGACCTACATCCATAAAGTCTTGGAACTTTGCCGCACGGCACCGGCTGAAAAAGCAAAGGAACTGGCACTTCTTGAAGAATCATACAGCGATGGGGAAAAGAACGTTCTCCGAAAAGAAGGGGGCCCCCTCATCGATGCCTACCTTGCGTCGCCCCTTTATGCTGCTTATGGGGACTTTCCCCAAGATGCAGAAGTCGATTTTGAACTGCCTCTCATGACTGTAGGGAATGCGTCGGTCTACTTTGAAGGCAGCATCGATAAAGTCGTCCATCTGCCAGATGGAACGCTTGAAATCATCGACTATAAGAGCGGTCATCCGCCCCTTGATGGCATGGAACGAAAAGCTTATTCGCGGCAGCTTGCCATCTATAGCCTTGCCGCCGAAGCCCTTTATCACATGAAAGTGAGTCAGGCCTCGCTCCATTTTCTGCGCAATCTCTCGACCTGGGAACTTACTGACCGGGACAGGGAAGCGGCAGAACTTAAAGCGCTCCTTACAAAACTCCAAACCCTTGGCGAAGAAGAAGACTTTGCCGTGAAAACGGACGCCTGCACTTATTGCGGTTATGGCTATTTTTGCAAAAAGTAAGCGGTCATCCATCGTTGCGCCACCATCATCAAAAGACCTTAACCGAACCCAGGAGACTGGTTTGGTTAGGGTCTTTGGCTTTTCTTTAGGGCAGAGGCTTGAAATGGAGTCCTTGAATCCTGGAATCAAGCCCGTAAGCCCAGTATATGGCACGACTGTCTTACGTCCTTATGGCAACTCATCCGCCTTCTCCTTGATATAGGTGATGAAATGCTTACTTGCCAGCGGCAAAAGATCCCAGTCTTTATAACAAATGGCAAGATGTCGATAAAGGGGCGGGTCTATGGGAACAGTTACGATATCATAGGGATTTCGGTCCGTCATGAGTTTTGCGAGGATGCTGACACCAAGACCGGCTTCGACCATGGTCATGATGGCGTAATCATCGTGGAGTCTGTAGGCGACATGGGGTTTGATTCCCTTTTTTTGAAAGGCTTCCATTGGTTCACTGTAGTTTCCTTCTTCAAGAAGGATAAAGGGGTCCGAAAGGAGGCCCTCCAAGGGAATCGCTTTTTCCTTTGCCCAGCGGTGGCGACGGGGGAGCACCGCTAGAAGTTCTCCGTCCTTAACGGGAATGGTCATTAAGTGGGGACAGGAGTCAGGGGAGACAAAGCCAAAGTCGATGATGCCCAACTCGATCCATTCGGGAATGAGCCTGTAATCGCCTTGCTGAAAGGTAAACTTCACATTGGGGTAGCGGGCTTTGAATCCTTTGATGAGAGGCGGCATCCAGCGGCAGGTGATACTTGAGATGGTCCCTACACGAATCACTCCCGTTTCAAGTCCCCTGATTTCACGGGCCTTTTCTTCCATGGCTTCGTAACTATGGAGGACCTGTTCCAAAAAGGGGTAGAGTTGCTGCCCTTCTTGGGTAAGGGTAATGCCATTTCTGGAACGGATCAGGAGCTTAAAGGACAGTTCCTCTTCAAGAGAGGCCATCATTTGACTGATGGAGGATTGGGTATAGCCCAATGCGTGGGCGGCTTTTGTAAAACTCCCTAGCCGCAGGACGGTCCGAAGGGCTTTGAAACGCTGCATTAAAGGCACCACCTTTCATTTTGCTGTCTTTATTATACATCACTATTTCTAATTTAAACATTAGATAAAGTCGTTTTACTAATTCTCGTCACCGTGATATCCTTCCTTTAGAAACGGAGGACGTTACAATGAAACAATATATTGTCGATGCCTTTACGGATACCGTCTTTAAAGGAAATCCTGCTGCTGTCTGTATCTTGGATGCGTGGATTCCAGAGGGCATCATGATGAAAATTGCCATGGAAAACCGGTTTTCCGAAACGGCTTTTGCCGTACAGGAAGGAGGCGCATACCATCTGCGCTGGTTTACGCCAGGCGGGGAAATCGACCTCTGCGGTCATGCCACCCTTGCTGCGGCCTATGTCATATTCCATTTTTATCAGAAGGACGCGGAGAAAATTTGCTTTAAGACTTTGGGCGGACCCCTCACTGTGCGCCGCGACGGGGATCTCATTTGTATGGATTTTCCTAGCTATTCCCTCATGCCTGTCCCTGTCACAGATGCCATGGCAGATGCCATCGGTGTGCGTCCAGAACGTGCCTATATGGGACGGGACCTTGTCTGTATCCTTTCAGATGAAGTCGCGGTCAGGAACGCAAAAATCAATCAACAGCAAGCCCTTGACCTAAACGGATTGCTCCTTCACATTACGGCCCGCGGGAAGGACTATGACTGTGTAAGCCGTAGTTTTGCGCCAAAACTCAGTGTGCCAGAAGATCCGGTCTGTGGGTCCGGGCACTGTCATCTCGTTCCTCTTTGGTCCGCCATTTTAGGAAAGGATGACATCAAGGCCTTTCAGGCATCGGAACGGACCGGCGTCCTTTATACCAAAATAAGGGGCAGCCGGGTGGAACTTGCCGGTAAAGCCGCTCTTTATTCCATTGGGGAACTGGTCTTTCCCTTGGAGGTAAAATAAATGAAACAAGGAAACACTTCTTTGCGCAGTGCCCTCTTTTTAGGACTTATTGCCTGCCTCATCTATGGCCTGGGGGCAGGGCTACGGGCAAGTATTGGCATTCTGCTAGAACCCATTGCGGATATGACAGGCCTTTCCTATGAAGAGGTCAGTTTTTCCATTGCCGTCATGCAGATTGTCTTTGGCGCGTCCCAGCTTTTATTTGGGCTCTTAGCGGCACGATGGTCCAATCGATTCGTCCTGACGTCAGGTGTTTTTTTCATGGTCCTTTCCGTCCTCGGTATCAAACTATGTACCAGCTATGGGATGCTCATCGTGACCCTCGGCGTCCTCATGGGGCTTGGAACGGGAGCCATTGCGTTTGGCCTTGTCCTGTCGTCTGCCATCTCTTTTGTCGGACAGGAGCGCTCTCTTTTTCTTGCGGGACTCCTTAACGCATCAGCCGGTATGGTCAATTTCTTTCTGGCCCCGCTCCTTAACTTTTCTCTCCAACACGGCGGCGTACCGTCGACCATGCCCCGACTTGCTCTTATTATGGTGCTCCTCATTCCTTGTATCCGCTATCTGACCAAAAAGGACAGTACGATAAAGGGCGGGACGGATGTTCCCCGACTGGGCCTTGGGGAAATCCAGTCGGCCTTGGGGGAACGGACGTACCAGCTCCTCCTCGCCGGGTTTTCAACGTGTGGGTTCCACATGGTCATCATTGAATCTCATCTCTTTTCCCAATTCGTCTCCTATGGGATTCCTAAGATGGAAGCAAGCTGGGCCTTTTCATTTTATGGCATTGCGACCATTGCGGGCGCCCTGCTATCTGGGTATGCCAGTTCCCGTCTGAGAAAAGGTGGGCTCCTTTCCTTCTACTATGGATTCCGTGCCCTGTGGGTGCTATTCTACCTTTTTGTCCTGCCCAAAACGATGACAACGGCCATCCTTTTTGCAACGGGTCTTGGCCTTACCGGAGATGCCACGGTATCGCCCACATCGGGCATCTTGAGCGGCCATTTTCCGCTTCATCAAGTGGCAACCCTCATGGGCTTGCTCTTTTTTGCCCATCAGATCGGTGGGTTCCTAAGTGCTTATTTGGGTGGCCTTTCCTATCAGCTTTTTGGCAATTACACGCTCATTTGGCTGATTGACATTATACTTTGCCTAGTGGCGAGTTTGGCGAGCTACCTGATTCGAGAAAAATAGGGGACGACCCAATAGTCGGGCTGATTTGATGTAGGACGTGAGCCCCTTGCTTTAGAAAAGATTATTCTGAGGCAAGAGGCTTATGACCTATCGCACAATGGACCGACCGTCTCACGTTGGGGGATAGGATAAAGGCTGTCAGGCTGCCACGCTAAGGGGGGCGTCTGCCGGTTTAATCATCAAAATTGCGAAAATGGCAGGATACAACCGCGTGAAGATGGGAGCTCCCTAATACTGTACTACTGAGAGACGCTTATTCACAGTAATCAACTCAACGCGCACGTGCGAGGCTGAATCGCCGCGACGGAATCTTGCCAGTAGCGGTTTTGAACTATCAAAAATATTCCTTGCTCCCGCTCGCAAGGAGACAACCGCCCCCTTTTTCATCTTTACTCGGAGCAAAAATTACTCCGATTTTCTGCACGAGGTGACTTCGTTGCCTTGTTCAAGATTTATGAGATGGCAATTTGGATTTTTTTCGGATGATGTAGGAAACTTCATTCACTTACAGTCCATCTCGGTCCATCTGCGTCGTCAAACACGGCAGGCTTCCCAGAAGTACGGACAATCAATGTACGACGTCGTCTGGCTGTTTTGTGTTTTTTCAGCATCTGGGCCAATCTGGAGCCATATTCGAAAAAGGTCAATGGAAAAAAGACAGGAAGGAAAAGTATGACGAACCTTTTTAAAATCGTCTTGATCAGGTGGAACGGCATTCGCCGTTTCTAAGACAAAAGACCATAAGGCGAGTCTCTGTGAAGATTACATTCATTTCTAAACTCAGTAATGAATGAGAATCTGACTTCAGCTAGTGCTCAAAACAAAAAGTCTTATTCCGAATTGGTGTCTTGATTCGGGGTAAGGCCTTCTTTTTTATTTATTCTTTAGGTTCGATGCACCAGCATCGAACCGTCACCGTCGGATCTTTCGCCTTGCCAAAGCGGGGAACCGAAACGGGGAAATTTCCAAACACATGTTACCTCTGAATTTTATCCGTTTTGATGGAGGATGAGGACGCGCAGTGACGTTACCTCACTCGCGTTAGCGAGGCATACTCGCCCGAGTCCCAAGCCCGTTTTGGAGCAAAGTGGAAGGACGCAGGGACATGGTTAAGGGCAAATGTAATTCGGCGCCCATTCCCGCAGGGACACGGTTTGGCGCCGGCGTTAGGGCTTTTCCATATCCTTAGCCAGCTTCCGGAGGCAGCCTTAGCCTTGTATTCTTTTCGCTTGACAGCTGCGGACATGGCCGCGAGACAGCCAGAGCCGAAGGCTCGAGACAGCTCGACCGCTATTTTCCCTTCCCATCAAACTCTTTCTTTAACAGCTCAATCAAATATTTCTCTGCTTTATTAAGATACGTTCCTTTTTTATAAAGGGCTTGGATGGGAAAGACGGGTGGATGGTCACTGTAGGAAAAACTTGTCCCATTTTGTTTGTCCCCGAGGATGATGACCGTGCGCTGGGGCACAATGGTGTAGCCCATCCCGCAGGCTGCAAGCTGGACGGCATCGTAGCTGCTGTCAACTTCCGTGAGAATATTGGGAATGATGCCTTCTTTTTGGAAGACGCGGTCCACAATGGTGCGGATGAAGTGTCTTTTTTTAACGGCAATAAAGGGCTTTTTAGCAATCTTATTGAAGTTAATGCGGCGCGCTCCTTTGTCCCAAAAATCTGCATCGCTGAAAAAGTCCGGTGCGGCAATGAGAGGAATCTCTTCGTCGTAGATATGTTCCTTGTGGATTCCTACAGGCAGTTCGTCATCAAAATAGGGGACGATGATAAAGGAGACCTTTCCCATTTGTAGAAGCTCCAAGAGGTCACTCGTGCCGCCTTCTTTAAAAAAGAGCTGGGAGGCCGGGTACTTTTCACGCAGGCGCCCCAGAACAGGGCGAAACATATAACCGGCCCGGCCCGATGGGATACCGACAATGATATCGCCGGAACTTCCTATCTTGAGATCAGCGATGCGATTTTTCATATCCGTTTTTTCGCGAAGAATGAGGCGTGCCGTCTTAACGTAGATCCGCCCTGCATCCGTGAGTGTTAACGGCTGATGGGAGCGGTCAAAAAGTTTGGCACCCACTTCCTTTTCAATTTGGGCCAAGGCATGGCTCAGGGATGGCTGGGAAATGAAAAGTTCTTTGGATGCTTGGGTGATGTTCCGGCAGTCCGCTACCGTGACAACGTATTGCAGTTCTCGAAAATCCATAAGCCCTCCATAGAAACAATCGAATCGATTTCTTATTTTTCATCAATTATATCATAGCAAACCAGAAAAGAGCCTTTCCTTGAAAGGAAAGGCTCCTTGACTTACCTTATGAAAGGCTTTCAATAAACGTCCCCACCGTTTCAATCAGTTTCAGTCGGCACGTATCAAGAGAATGGTTGCCCAGAAGGTCGACACGCTGGTGAATAGCCTGAGACTGCTGGTCTGTAAGAAGGTTCCAGAAGGGATCGATCATGTATTGGGGTGGGGCTGTCGTATCTTTTTCACCGCCGATGATAAGGATGTTCTGATCCTTCAAAGGGTAGGCAGCAAGAGGGAAGGCCCATTCGTCGCGGTGCGTTTCACTGTCATTGACTAACGCTTCGGGGCTTTCGATATGAAGGACTGTGGCCGCTTCTGTGAGCATGGAGGCAAGGCCTTCTTTTCCGAGAAGGGTTTCCGCCCCCTTGTGATCAAAGGGGCAGTAGGCGATGACGCCGCGCAGTTCTGGATGGCGCTTTGCAACGTTGATAACCGTGTTGCCCCCGTTGGAGTGTCCAAGGAGAAAGACACGCAATGGGTCAATGGCATAGCGGTCCGTGCCGCCTGTGGCAAGATAGGAAAGGACCGCTTCCGTATCTTCTAGACAGTGAGAAAACGAGTAGGTGCCGGCACTGCCCCAGGCTCCACGGTGATAGAGCCTGATGACGACGCAGCCCATTCGGCGCAGGCTTTGGCATAGGTCGTCGTTGTTATTGGTGCCGGGAATGCCGTGGCAGACAATAACGGCTGGATGGGGCGCATCATAAAGGCCGCTGGGAAGGTACGCTTCGCCTAACAGGCGGTCGCCTGCAACCTCAAGGATGAAGTCCTGTGAATCTGGCTGAGTGGCATCTCCGTAAGGCGGTTCCTGCAGGACATATTGGGCATTGATTTTCATTCTATGGCCTCCTGATTTGGGTTCAAGTTTTGTTTATACCAGTCTTTCCCGTGGAAAATGCGCGTAATGAGCATGGAAACGACGGTGTCGCCGCAGGAATTGAGAAGTGTGCAGCCTGGATCAAAGAGTTCCACAATCATGAGCAGGATGGGAAAAGCCGCTTCGGGAAGGCTGAAAACAGAAACAATCATGGTTTCGCCGGCCGCTCCGCCGCCTGGAACACTGCTTGTTGCAACAGAAGAGGTTACACCTACAAAAATGGCAAGAAGGAAGGCAAAGCCTTCGAGGGGAACCCCAAACATCGTCGTTGCCAGCACTTCGGCATAGACCATGGCGATGCAGGCTCCATCCATATGGCAAGTTGCGCCCATGGCAATGACAACACTTGAGATGTCACGCGGTACGCCCAGTTTATCACAGGCTTCCATCTGAAGCGGAATCGTTGCTGCTGACGAACGTGTCCCAAGGGCCGTCAGGGCCGGAGCGAGAATGACCTTAAAGAAATTCCGTACGCCCCAGGGACCTGCGGCTAGGAAAGCATAAAAACCAAGGAAAAGGAAAAAATAAAGGAAAACGACGGAATAAAAGACGAGCATGGCATTGCCATAGGTTTTTAGGAGCTCAATACCATAGGTTCCGGTGAGGTCCGCAAAGTAGGCACCAAGGCCAAGGGGCGCAAGCTTCATGAGATAGGCCACCATTTTATAGCAGACCTTGGTCATGGCGTTCATCCAGTCGATAATCGGCTTTGCTTCGTCGCCAAGACGGGAGACGCAGATGCCAAAGAATATGGTCATGATGATGAGGGGCAGGACGTGGTAGCGGGAAATGAGAAGCGGCAGGTCGCCGACCGTGAGGGTCCCGACAATCTGGTCACTGACGCTGATGGGCTTTGCTGCCGCTGCATTTTTGGTCACGGCCGTAAAATTTGTCGGAACCCCTGTAAAATGGGTCACGACAAGGATCAAGATGGCAGAAAGGATGGCCGTCGTTACAAAAATAAGGAGCGTTAGTCCAATCATCTTGCCGACCTTGCCCGTATCCTTCGTATTAGCAATGGAGCCCGCAATGGAAAAGAAAATAAGGGGAACAATCAGGCAGAAGAGGAGATTGAGGAAAATCTGTCCAATCGGTTTGAGAAAAGAGACCTTGTCCCCAAAAACAAGGCCCAATATAGCCCCAATCACGCATCCTGTAATTAGAATGATCGGATCCCGGTAACTGCTGAGGGGTGCTGTTTTTGTTTTTGTGCTCATCATAACACGCTCCTTAAAAATAAGTAAGTCTATTATATTCCTACAGCTATAATAGGAAAAGACATAACGCTATTTTATACAATAAATGAAGAAAATAAATAAAAATCATGAAAATTATTAATATTAATGAAAAGATTTCTGATAATCATGCAGTCATTCTCGGCTCAGTGTAACTCATTTTACTTTCATTGCTTTTTGGCGATGGATGTGCTATGATGAAGTTCATATAAACCCTGGGGATGTACTGGTTTCGACGGGGGTAGATGTTGTGTGATAAGCGAGCTGGGATTCCATCAACCCCATAAAACGGTGGAAACGCGTTATAAACGCAGAAGATTCTTACGCTTTAGCAGCTTAATTGCTAACGTTCCTTTTCTTCATTCCTGCTGAAGGAAAGTGAACGACACTTGCAGGATACCACAGGGCCAATTCTCGGAGGTCGCGTGGGAAATCCATCGAGATAGGGACTGATTAGCCCGCCAATAGGCGATGATGCCCCGAAATAAAGTATGTTGGATGCGCTCGGAGAAAGTTGCATGGCAATGCTTTCGGACAGGGGTTCGACTCCCCTCATCTCCACCAATTGAAAATAAGCCCTGCTTTGGGCTCAGGCGGCACCGCATGGATGAATCAATCCATGCGGTGTTTTTGTGCGCCCGGCATAGGGGCACTCTTAAGGATGCAAGTCCTTAGACTGTTCGAGTAAGTCATAGCCGAACACCAAAAGCGACACCGTGAGGTGGAATCTGAAGGAAGGTGCAGGCAAATCTCTGACCTGACGAACAGAAACCGCATAAGGCCAATTCGGGATGGATAAGGGAGTAAAACAGACTGAAGTCCCATAATGACTCGGAATCCCCAAGGGTAGATGCGGCAGGTGGGTGGAGAGAAAGAGTGTGTTCTTACGCGGGGAGGCCTCACGGATAGGGCCGGAGCCATGAAAATGGCAGCTGTGGCCCAAACAAGATTTATCGTGAGGAAGTCAGCAGAGGCCATCGTACTGGACGGGTTATAGACCGTCCAGGAAGGGCCGAATCTTAGGAAATATCAGTTAGTGAAGGGAGTCAAAAGAGGTCATTAAAAGCAGAAAACTTCATAGAGAAGGTTGCCCGCGAAAAGCAGCTGCCAAGCGGCAAGGATATGCGGGAACGCCTATCCCTGTGAGGAGTGCCGAACACAACGACATCATTGCAAACTTGTGAGCGGACACTTTGTTGGGGCAAGTCCTGAGGCGAGACAACCTGAATGCCGCGTATCACAGGGTAAAGGCCAACAAAGGATCAGGCGGTGTCGACAAGATGAGTGTAGATGAACTTCTACCGTACCTTGGAGAGCACCGACTGGAACTCTTACAGCAGATACGGGATGGGAAGTATAAATTCAAACCCGTCCGACGGGTAGAAATACCCAAAGAAGAAAAAGGAAAATTCCGTAAATTGGGAATCCCGACGGTTGTGGACCGGTGATACAGCAGGCGATTACGCAAGAGCTGACGCTGGTATATGAACCGCAGTTCTCAGACAGCAGTTTCGGCTTCCGGCCGGGACGCAAAGCGCATGACGCCCTGAAACAGTGTAAGGCCTATGCAGATGCAGGATATGTCTATGTGGTGGACATGGATTTGGAGAAATTCTTCGGCAATGTCTACCAGAGTAAATTGGTAGAAGTCCTGTCAAGAAGCATCAAGGACGGAGCTGTCATCTCACTGATACACAAATACCTGAATGCAGGAATCATGAACCACGGGATATTTGAGAGAAGCGAAACAGGCGCTGTACAGGGAGGCCCCTTAAGCCCACTATTAAGCAACGTGATGCTTAATGAACTGGACGAGGAACTGGAACGGCGAGAACATAAATTTGTCCGTTACGCCGACGAATGCATGATACTGTGCAAAAGCAGGAGAAGTGCAGAGAGGACCTTGGAAAGCATAACACGATACATAGAAAGGAAACGGTTCCTCAAAGTGAATCGGGAAAAGACGCCGGCTCCATACATTAGCCGGGTAAAATACCTGGGATATGGATTCTACAGGAGGAAAGGGAAACTTCGTTTTCGTGTGCATGCAAAATCCGCAGCAAAGATGAAGGAGAAGGTGAGGGCCATTTTAGACCGCAACAAACTAACTCCGAATGCGGTAAGGCCCATCAGGCTGAAACAGTTCATCCACGGATGGGTCAATGATTTCAAGCTGATAGACATGAAACAGCTGCTCATGGAAGTGGATACATGGATACGGCGGAAAATCCGGGCAATCTACTGGAAACAGTGGAAGAAGGTGCGAACAAGGTACTGCATGATGCGCCAATACGCAATTCCAGAATGGAAAGTGCATGAACTGGCAAGTTGCCGAAAAGGACTATGGAGAGTGGCGCTTATGCTGAGCTCATTCCTTACGAACGAAGAAATAGCCCGCCCTGGTTATATAACCATGACGAGCTATTACAAATAAGTTTGTGAAAACGAGGAAACCGCCGCGCTTCGAACGGTACGCACGGTGGTGTGAGAGGTCGGGATCTCTATTTAGAAATCCCTCCTACTCGTATTTCTGGGGATTGTTATTTCACATTCCCTTTTTGGCGCAGTCTGAACGAATCAATACAATAACCTCAAAACTAAGCATTAAAAAAGCTCCATCTTTTAGGATCAAAGGTGTAGTGTGTACATCCTTACAGTTGGTCAGCCAGAGCTCGAGCTTGTTCAGGTCCGGCAGTTTGCTGTAGTTCGCCAGGTTTATCCATAGAGGAAATAAGGATTTCGCCTATGTTTTCCCATCCGAGATAGTCAATGGCCTTATGGTATGGCATGATGATACCTTCCATGTCGCTTGTGCTCTGAGACCGGCAAGTGCAGAGCAGGCCAGCTTTTTTACCGGCAATGGCTTCTTTTTTGCCAACACAGAAGCTATAGAGTTTATCAATCAGGCATTTAACTTTGCCAGGTATGGAAAACCAATAGGTCGGTGTCGCGAGGATGACAGCATCTGCTTCTTCAATATAAGGTGCTACCGTATTGAAATCATCGTCAAAGGTGCAGGCTTTACCCGTCTTGAAGCAGGTATCGCATCCATGACAAGGACCGATATTTAGATAGGCAGCATCGAAGCGTTTGACAGAGTGACCTTTTTTTTGAGCCTCTTCAATGAATGCTTCAGCAAGAGCGGTACTATTGCCATCTTTACGAAAACTGGATGTGATAACTACAATTTTTTTACCCATACTCTTTTCTTCCTCTCTTTTTATGGATATTTTCTTTATATTTTTTTCATGATATCATGAATATATACTGCATTCAATTATAAAATTGTATGTAAAACAATTACGCGTATATAATGTAAATGGATTTACTTTACTCACTATTTACGTTAAAAAACAGACAGAAAGGGGACCGATACCTATGTCCATTAATTCGTTTGATAACTATTATATGTCCTGGAAGCCTCAACTGAACCGCACCAATCAACCATTGTATATTTCGTTAGCCAGACAACTTGAAAATGATATTGCTACTGGTGTTTTGCTGCCAGGAACTAAACTGCCGCCACAACGTGAATTAGCTGATTTTTTAGATATTAATGTCAGTACAGTAGTACGAGCTTTTAAACTCTGCTCCAATAAAGGCCTGCTTACTAGTACTGTTGGAAGTGGCACGTATGTAGCGTACGATGTGGTGACTAATATTTTCGATACACCTGCAAAAAAAAAGCCTTATCTGATAGATATGGGTTCTCTTACACCGGAAACAATTCCTCAGGATGAAGTCGTGACGCTCTTGGAGAAAATGATACAAGAAGATGATTTTGGACGACTGTTGCAATATAATCACTCTGCTATGTTGTTTCATAAAGAGGCGGCCGTGAAATTACTTGATCGGGCAGGATGCCATACTGATGCTGATCATGTCCTTTTCGCCAGCGGCGGCCAAAATGCAACGTATGCTGTACTAGCGGGGCTTTTCAGGCCTGGTGATCGTATTGGTACAGCACCTACTGTGTATCCAGGGCTAAAAAGTGCTGCCAAGCTTATTGGCATTCATCTCGTTCCTATTCGGCAGGAAAATAATGAATTTACGGCTGAAGCAATTCAGTACGCCTACCACAATGAAGGTATCACCGGTCTGTATGTCATGCCGGATTATCAGAATCCAACGACCCATAGTATGCCACTATCCTGCCGAAAAATGATTGCACGCCTGGCCAGAGATCTGGATCTTCTGGTAATAGAAGATGGCATTAACTGTCTGCTTTCTCCACACATTCATCAGTCTATTGCCAATATGGCTCCGGAACAAACCATCTTTCTTGCCAGTTTATCCAAAACGCTGATTCCAGCTTTACGTTTAGCCTATATTAAGGCTCCTAAAAAATATTTTAAGAATTTGCGCAACGCCTTATATGCGATTCAATTATCTCCATCTGCGTTATTAATGGAATTGGCATCGCGCATGATCGTTTCAGAAAAATTTGAAGGCTTGCTTGAACGACGGCGCCAGGGGTTGAAAATTCGCAACGGGATTGTTGATGAAATTTTAAAAGGCTATGATGTGCGTGGCACGGAAGAATGTCTCCATCGCTGGTTGATTTTATCAGAAGATATGTCCGGAGAGCAATTTGAGCACCTTGCTTTGGAACATGGCGTCTATGTCTATGGCTCACAACGATTTGCTGTCGGTAAAGATATGCCTGTCCATGCGGCTAGACTGGGTATTTGTGTACCTTCTACGTATGATGAGTTACGAGAAGGCCTGAAAATTCTGCGTCAACTATTATGATGAAAAAGCAAAAATCAATTGAAATATATTTATTAAATCGTACTGCACACAATTTTAATATTGAATGAATATTGACTCTCTAGTATACTTGAATAAATCAAATAAACAGGTTCCCAATCGGGAAACAAACGAAGTAGAAGGAGGATTGATGAATATGAAGTACTACGTTGTTGATGCGTTTACTGAAGAATTATTCAAAGGTAATCCGGCAGGGGTTTGCCTGGTAGATGAATTCCCTACAGATGAAACCATGACGAATATCGCTGCAGAAAATAGACTTTCTGAAACGGCTTTTGTAAAGCATAAAGTAGATGGCATTTATCGTGTCCGCTTTTTCACACCTACATCAGAAGTAGATTTGTGTGGCCATGCTACATTGGGTACAGGGTTTGTCCTCGCAAATTTTGTGGAACCGGGTAAGAAAGAATTCCATCTGCGTGCCAATCAAGATGATATTGTCATTACCGTTCGCGAAGGCGGATTGTATGAAATTGAATTCCCATCCTGGCATCCCCAAAAAGTTGCAGTGACCAAAGAAATGGAAGATGCCCTTGGCTTCAAACCGGAAGCTGCTTGGCAGACACGCGATCTCATCATTTTAGCGAAAGATACAGATACGGTCCAAAATTTCCAGCCCGATTATCAGGCTATTGCCCATATGACCGATAAGCTAGGTGTCCTCATCACGGCTCAAGCTAGTGACAGTGAATTTGTCAGCCGCACTTTCTTCCCCAATATCGGTATTCCGGAAGATCCGGTTTGTGGTTCTGCTAACTGCTCGTTGATTCCGCTCTGGTCTCAGCGTCTCGGTAAAAAAGAGATAATCAATCATCAGCTGTCGCCTCGCACCGGTACGATTTACTGCCGTGACGGAGGTAATGTAGTTAAGATTAGCGGCCATGTAACGCTCTATAGCACGGCCGAATTAAATATCCATTAATCAAGTATTTTGTACGATATCTAACATATCCAGAGGAGGCTATCTATTATGAAATGCATTTATACAAATAAAGGCGCTGATCCGCAGGCACCATATTCTCAGGCAATGGTAACGGGGAATCTCGTATTTACAGCAGGCCAGATCGGACTGCTTCCTGGTGGTACGCAACCTGCCGGTGATACTGTAACGGAACAGGCAGAACAAGCTTGCAAAAATATCCAAAATATTCTTGAGGCGGCTGGCACAAGCTGCAAAAATGTCGTGAAAACCACTGTTTTTCTCAAAGACATTGCATACTTTGATGAATTCAATACAGTATATAATAAGTATTTCCCTCATCATCCGGCTCGCACCTGCGTGGCTGTCGTAGCGTTGCCGCTTGGCTATCTCTGTGAAATTGAAGCCATTGCTGAAATCAAATAAGATTCTTTTAAATACCCGTATAAAAAGGAAGAACCTGTCATGAAAGCTATCGTAATGAAAGAATTCGGCGGACCGGAAGTACTGAAATATGTTGATGTACCTGACCCGGTACCGGAAGCTAACGAAGTCCTGATTAAGCTTGCATTTTGCGGCGTCAATCCAAATGAAACCTATGTCCGTACAGGCACATATAATTTCTATAAACCGGAACTGCCTTATACGCCCGGCTATGACGGCGCTGGAGTAATAGAAAAAGTAGGTGCAGGTGTCACGCATGTGAAAGTCGGCGACCGCGTTTTCGTTGCAGCTCTGTTGGCAAAACGCAATACTGGTACCTATGCGCAGAAAGTCGTTTGCGATGCTGATTCGGTCCACAAGCTGCCGGATTTCATTTCCTTTGAAGAAGGCGCATCCTTTGGTATTCCGGCAATGGCTGCATACCGCGCTTTGTTCCATCGTGCTCACATCAAGGCCGGCGAAATTGTAATGATCCATGGGGCTGAAGGCGGTGTAGGATCGTTAGCTGTTCAGATGGCAAAAGCTGTAGGTGCCATCGTCATTGGTACAGGCACGACTCCTGAAGGCTTGGACATCGTCCGTTCCTTTGGAGCTGATTATGCAATCTATCACCTCAAAGCAGACAATCAGGATGAATTGATGGAATTAACCAAGGGGAAAGGCCCGGACGTCATTATTGAATTCCTGGCAAATGTCAATCTGCAGACCGATTTGAAGGTGATTGCAAAATATGGCCGTATCGTAGTCGTAGGCAATCGTGGCACGATTGAAATCAATCCGCGCCTGGCCATGGCCAATGAATCTACTATCCTAGGCATGGCTCTGTGGAATGCTCCGGCCAATGAATATCGGGAAAGCCTGTTTGCATTGCGTGCTTTTATGCAAAGCGGCGCTGTTCGTGCAAAAGTTGGAAAACAGCTTCTCTTGAAGGATGCTGCTCAAGCACATAACGAAATCATTAATGGTTTGGCAAAGGGAAAAATGATCCTCAAAATCGAATAACGACCATAGTCCATTGTAATTCCTGATTTGGTAAAGTAACTATCTTTTTACTAAAAATCCATTTTAAAACGATTCTTCACGTATTTTTGGGGGATGCCAAATCATACGCAGGTAAAGACAAGTACCGAATCAAGGTAAAAAAGTATCTGTCGTTCTTGTACCCATATGCATTCCGTTTGGCAACCTTAATCATGTTGTACCCTTCCAATCGGCTTGTGTTAATAGGGCATTTGGCGTGATTTGCCAGACCATCGATTCGCTTTTCCTTTAGCTTGGCGAACCGGACCAAGGCCGGTATCACGCTCGCCTTGGCCGCCTTAAACCATCGTTTCCACCTCTCGACAGCCTTCTGGTAGTCTGTTATCGCATATAGCTTATTCATTTCTCCCTTCATGGCGTAGCAGATTCCCACGGCTGTTTACGTAGTTTTACGAGCAATACAAATCAGAAGAGCTAAATTATGACTCAATCAAAAAGAGGGGGAATGCGCCCAGGTGCTGGGCGTCCTAAAGGTTCTGTTAGCCCAGAAGGAACAAGAAAACAGCATCAGGTCAGGGCTTTTGATGATGAATGGGATCTCATCTACAGATTTGCCAAGCTTATAAAATCCGGGAAAATTAAAGCTTGCAAGGTCGCAGTAGAAAAGCTTGGAAAAAGCAGCATTGACTAAAATTGCGCACTAAGTGCGCACCAAAATCATTTTAGTCATAAATAGTTAGAAACGTAGCCACTTTGTTAAGAGACTCCCCTCATCTCCACCAATTGAAAATAAGCCCTGCTTTGGGCTCAGGCGGCACCGCATGGAACATAGAATCCATGCGGTGCTTTTTGGGTGTACCGCCCGGCTCCGACAGATAAAGGGCCTTTAAAAAGATACGGCTCACTACCGCCTTTTTCTTAAAAGTGCTATGATAGACCTAAGAGATGATCTTGAAAGGAGCCTTGATTATGGAGATCAAACGAATCGGCATTGCCGGCGCTGGTACGATGGGCTATTCCATGGCGGATATCTTTGCTTCCTATGGTTTTGATGTGACCCTTTGGAACCATAGAAAGCCTACGCTTGAGCGTGCAAAGACCCTCATCAGTGAAACGAGCCGCGACAAGATCCACTATACGACCAATCTGGAGGACATCGCCCATCTCGATATTGTCATTGAAAACGTGACGGAAGACATGGCCATTAAAGAGGGGTTCTATGAATCTTTCTGCAAGATGGCCGATGCGGACATGATCCTTGCGACAAATACATCAGGTCTTTCCATCAATGCCCTGGCCCAATTTGTGACGCACAGGGAACGCTTTTTAGGGATGCACTGGTTCAATCCGCCGACGCTTATTCTCCTTATTGAAATCATTAAAAATGACGAAACCTGCCAAGACGTGGCTGAGGCCGTTCGGGACCTTGCCCGCACCATTGGAAAGAAACCGGTCATTGTCAATAAGGATGTCCTGGGTTTTGCTGCAAACCGCATCCAGCTGGCTGTCGTGCGGGAAGCCCTGTCTTTGGTGAAAAAAGGTGTTGTTTCTGCTGAAGATATTGACGCTGTTATGAAATATGGACTTGCTTTCCGCTGGGCCTGCATTGGACCGCTCGAAACCATGGATTTTGGCGGGATCGACACGTTCTACCATGTCTCGAGTTACCTCATGAAGGACCTTGATGACAGCCATGAGATCCCCACTCTTTTAAAGGAACATTATGAAAAGGGTGAACTGGGTGTGAAGACCAAGAAAGGCTTCTACGACTACTCGAATGGGAAAGATAAGGAAGCAACCGAAAGACGGAACGAAAAACTCTTGAAAGTCTTCAACGTCCTTTATAAAACTTTATAAAAAAGCATAGTCCTATCAAAAAGCCCCTCCAAAGCGCAGGTCATGCGTTTTAGAGGGGCTTTTGTCTATGATGAAGCTGATTTCCTAGGAATTAGGAGCGGGATTTTACATGGAGAGGGACTGTCTCTTCTCTTTCTTCCATTTCCTCGTCCTTTCCGACGCAGTAGGAGGCGTAGAGGGACCCGGATACGTTATGCCACACGGAGAAGATGGCGCCGGCAATGCCGCCAGCTGCCGTAAAGTACATGAGGGCAAGGGCTGAGGCGAGACCGGAATTCTGCATGCCTACTTCGATGGTCATGGCACGCACTTTTTGCGGCGTCATGCCAAAGCGGCGTGCTGCAAGGTGGCCCAAGGCCATGCCGCCAAGGTTATGCAAAATGACGGCAACGAGGATCACAAGGCCGTGGTCCAAAATGGTCCTTCCTGAAAGGGAGACGACGCAAAGAACCGTCACCATAATGACAAAGGAAGAGAACATGGGCATGAAGCGGGAAAAACGGGATACAGTGCGGGGAAAGAAATAGTTGCTCGCAAGGCCCAAAATGAGGGGGAGGAGCACCATCTTGACGATGGAAAGCATCATGGAAGAAAGGCTGATTTCAATCCACGTCCCAGCAATCAGGTAGATGAGAAGGGGCGTGATGAAAGGGGCCAGTATAGTGTTTACCATGGTCATGGATACAGAAAGGGCTACATCGGCATGAGCGATGAAGGAGATGACGTTCGACGCAGTCCCACCAGGGCAGCAGCCCACAAGGACGACACCAATGGCAATTTCAGGAGGCAGGGCCAAGAGCGTAACAAGGACATAGGCCAAAAGGGGCATGATGGTAAACTGCAGGATGGCCCCGACGGCAACAGAGCGTGGATCCCGAAAGACATTTCGAAAGTCTTCGGCCTTAAGGCTCATGCCCATGCCAAACATGATGATTCCCAAAAGGGTGGGGATAAAGCGGGCGTAGGGTTTCATGGCCGCTGGGAAGAGAATCCCTAAAAAACCTGCAATCATGACGCCGACGGCCATGTAGCGTGTGGACCAACGGATGAGCTTATCGAGCATCAGTCTGCCACCTCCCGTTCTTTTTCCGTCCCGCGGCTTTTTAGCGGCTGATTTCCTTCGCCGAGCATGACGACCTTGGGCGTAAAGGAGCGGGCTTCTTTTTCGTCCATTTGGGTATAGGCGATGATGATGACAATGTCTCCTATCTGGGCGTAACGGGCGGCTGCACCATTAAGGCAAACAACACCGCTGCCGCGTTTTCCCGCAATGGTATAGGTTTCAATGCGGGCGCCGTTATTATTGTTGCAGATCTGGACGCGTTCGCCGGGAAGGATGCCTGCGGCGTCAAGCAGGTCGGCATCGATGGTGATGCTTCCCATGTAGTTCAGGTTTGCTTCTGTAATGGTGGCGCGATGGAGCTTTCCGTGCATCATGGTGTAGATCATGCTTCCACCCCCAAAATGACGTTATCAATGAGGCGCGTTGTGCCAAAGCGGACGGCAACCGCAAGGAGGACGGGCGTATGGAGCGTTTCTTCCACTTCAAAGAGGCCGGGCATGCCATACATTTCAACGTAGTCGATGTCGCTCATGGGTTCTTCCTTGATTTCTTTCATCACAAGGTCAACGAGGGCTTTCTTGCTCCGCTCGCCTTTTCCGTAGGCTTCTTTTGCATGACGGAGGCTGCGGGAAAGGACAAGGGCGGCTTTATGTTCTTCTGGGCTCAAGTAGACGTTGCGGGAACTTTTGGCAAGGCCGTCTTTTTCGCGGACAATGGGCATGAGGCGCAAGGTGACGTTCATGAAGAGATCTTCAACCATGCGCTGCAGGACCTGGGTCTGCTGAGCGTCTTTGAGGCCGTAGTAGGCGCGGTCACATTGGGTGAGGTTAAAGAACTTGGCACAGACCGTAGCGACGCCGCGAAAATGAATAGGTCGTGTCCTTCCGCAAAGGACCTTCGTAATAGGACCCGTGACCTCAACCCAGGTCATATCCTCGTGGGGATACATTTCGCCCGGGGCTGGCGCAAAGACGAGGTCGGCGCCTTCGCGTTCCGCCATCTTGCAGTCACTTTCCAAAGTCCTGGGATATGCAGCGTAGTCTTCCGTCGGTCCAAACTGTGTAGGATTGACAAAGACGGTGACGATGACGAAATCGTTTTCTGCCCGGGCTGCCTTGATGAGGGAAGCGTGTCCTTCATGAAGAGCGCCCATGGTGGTCACAAGACCAATGGATTTTCTTTCTTTCTTGACGCGGCTGACCTCATTTCTAAGTTCCTTTGTTGTGTGACAGACGTACATAGATGAATCACATTCCTTTCTGATTGGTGGAGTGTGGGGACAGGTTTCAAAAGGAAATGAAATGATAAGCAAGATCCTGGCGGACAATGCGAAAAATAGGAAGCAGCATACAAAAAAGCCGTGTTCCCAAAGAAACACGGCAAAAAAATTCCACAACAAAATGGAAAAACAGGTTTCTTTGGGAAGCAGCTTTTCGGAAGGATCATTTCATCATTCCAATTTTCTGCCTTAAGGGAAGAATTTCTCCCCTTTGAGCCCTTCGGGAAACAAGGCCGCCCTGCGGCTTTGCGACTCGCGGCACACACCTTCTGAAACGTGTCTGCACTCTCCCTATAAGATTTACCCAAATCTTCCTATTTTTCTATCCGGGGAGTAATATACCACCGTGATGATAATTTGTCAAATCATTTGCAATATAGTTAACTCAAATTATTTTTTCTTGAAAAAGGCCAATAAGATGCGGATACCCCTCGCAGAAGTGAAAAAATGGAAGAAAGTTTTTCAAAGAGGGACGGTAAAAATAAGGACTGGAATAAATTCGCTGGCACCTCGTCCTTACTTGCACTCGCTTTCAATCTATGCTAAAATACAAGAATCTTACAATAGAGCACAAAACCCCGCATTCTTGCGGGGTTTTTCTTGTTTACGGCAGACAGACGGCAAAAATAATTTCAAAAAATATCGTTGACCGCTTTTGCCGCAGCCAACTGGATGTCTTTTGTGTTGTTGGCGTACGTGGTACTGACGGTCTGGATGGTATCGCCCAGCAGGTTGGCCACCAGGTTGATGTCACCGGTTTCATGTAGCATCAGTGTGGCGTAGGTATGCCGGAAAGCATGGAGGGAACGGCCAGGGTAATGCTTATGGATGTAGGAATTGATGTAGACCTGGATGGTGCGCAGCCGCTCGGGAGGGAAGACCATACCGTCAATTCGGAACGGCTTCGAGTCCTTCCATTTGCGGAGCGCAGCCAGTACGACCTTTGGCACTGGTATCGTCCGGTTACTGTTCTTCGTCTTGCAGGGGGTCAGCCCGTAAGATGTGCGGCTGGTCCTGGCCCACTGCTTGCAGATCTTGAACGTTCCGGCCGCAAAGTTGACACAGTCCCACGTCAGCCCCCGGATCTCTCCGATTCTCATACCCGTCCGGCTGGCCACCAGCACCACAAGGTAGTAGAGAGGGTCCCGGCCATGCTTCTGGAAGTGGTCCAGAATCTGAGCGACTTCCTCCCGGCTGAAGGCTCTGATCGTCTGTTCTCTCCGATCCTGTACCTGGGGGACTTCCGCAGCCGGGTTCGTCTTGATGATTTTGTATGTCATGGCATGTCGGAGTACACGGCCAACAGCTGCCAGGGAGAGGTTCTTCGTTTTGGCGGCAAAGGGCAGGCCATTGATTTCATTCATCAGCACCGGTGGTGTGATGTTCTTGATGGGCAGGTCCAATATATTCGGCAGCCGTTTAATTCTGTCCTCATAAGCCAGGATGGAACCATAGGTCAGCCGCCCTTGCATATCACGCTTGAAAATGGCCCAGAACTGGCGCAAGGTGATGGCCTTCAGGGTTTTATCGAGTGTGGTTCCAATCTCTTTCTGGGCGGCCTCCAGCAGCTCATCCTGGTGCTGCCTGGCCTCCCGTTGGGTCTTGAAGCCCTGCCGGGTCTTCTGCCGCCAGCGGCTGCCGACTTTGTAGGACAAGATCAAACACACAGAACCGTTCTTTTCACGGTAGCTGAAATGGTAATCCATAGGTCATACCTCCTTCTATAGATAGGGGAGGGGCGACTGTGGTACAATATTACAGTAAGCCCCTGTGAGAGGGTAGTTTACATCATCCCTGCTGGTATTTGCGGTACCAGCAGGGACTTTTTTAACATAGTATTTATTTTCCTTCAAAACTTTGCAGGATTTTATAATACTTTAGAAATCGATTCTTTATATCTGCTGGAATCGCAGTGATTTGAGAGTATTCATCAAACAGCTCTTCATCACGATCATTTGAAATAATGACCAGGAATTCTTCAATGAAAAGAGATCTTAAGTAGGCATCATCAAGAAAACTTAGAATAGCAAGCATAACACCGTAGATTCCCTGTAGTGCCTCTTTATCAGATGCTGTTATCTTCTTCTTTTCTCTTTGAATTAAAGGGGTCCTTAATAAATTCCACAAAATTTCAGGAGGAATTTTGCGCTTTCCTGTGATCCTCAAATTGGTGAAATTTAAATTATGAGCTACAAAATTTCTAAATTCCCGGATTGCGTTAAGTGATAAAGTGACATAGTTTGACTTTTGATTGTATTGTAAAGAAGATGATGGAAGCAGAGCGTCAACTACTTTTCTTTTGATTGATGGCTTTAGCAATCTGAAAAGATTGATGGAATTCCCCATCGAGATATTTTTAAAAAGGATCCATGCTGGAATATGATTGTGGTGTTGACAATAATATTTGCTGGGATCTTTGATTTGGGAGGGATCTAATTGGTGATTTATGATTTCGACAGTGCTTTTAAAGGTAACTCCATGAGGTCTTAGCCTAGTTTCATAATGAATCGGATTTAGATAATCGTTTTTGTCTACACCATATTCCTCTGATAAAATATAGGCAAAACGCGTTTTAAATAATGTCTCAATCATTCCGCTGTATTTCAGAATAAAAGCTTGAACCTTATGATCAAATAGTGAAAACAAATATAAATACTCTATCGAAAGATTAGACCTGAATTGATCATTGGCATCCATGAAGTGTATTTTATAGCGATTTACCAAGTCATAATACGAAATTGTATTTAAAGCATGGATTGCAAAATCGTTGTTTGAAATAATCATGCCTCGCTTCTTTAGCAATTCAATTTGCTCAAGATATGTTAGAAAAGGTTTATCATATTTCATTGCAGATCTCCATGAAATTAAAAGGACCCACTACCCGATTATGGGTAGTGGGTCCAGTGCCCAGCAGAAAACTGCTGCAAGCGTTTCACTACCCAAATTATAACATAGATTCACTGAATGTCAAATATCATTCATTCGTCAATAGAACCGTGTCACCTTTTTCAATAGGAGAAATAGAAGGCAATTCACGATGAGAAGCATTGTCTTTATCTACATTCATAGGCCGCAATAATCTCATAGTTTTTTCAAAAGAAGCTAATGGATTAAGGGAATTCTCCGTTTTATAAATTACCTTTCGACAAAGCGAAAAGTTTTCATAAGGAACATCAACTTCAACAACTTCCTTTACGGCATCAAGCGTACCATAATTCGTTCCGTCAATGACTACGGGCTTTCCCTTTTCGATGATTCTAAGGGTATTACCTTTCCTTGCACCGTCTTTCAAACCGTAATCAATTAATAGTGCAGACTCGTCAATCACTTCTATCACCTTGTATTTATCCATTGTCATTTTCTTCATCCTTCCTTTCACACGATTTCGCACGATTTCAAAGCCTGTGTCATTATGCCCCTGTGTACTGGGGTGAGATAGATGAAAAGAAGCGGTCTGACAACGTGGAAGGCCGGGGCAATGCCTGGCTGAAACGGCAGCCGCTGCACATCCGCCAGGCCATCCTGGGGGTGAAAGGCGAACAGGAATGGAGAGTCAGCAGGGCCGGATGGATGGAGAAGGCAAGGAATATTTCTCCAGTGTTTGAGAAGAAGGAAAGTCGACTGTTCGATTTAATTCTGCAACTTCATGGCAATCGGCAGAAAAATAAGACAAACGCTGCTGGACATGATATAATAAAAGTTGAAAAGGCAACCTTGATTTTCAAACCAAACTCTATAACCGAAACTGTCGGTAGGCATGGCGGAATAAACCGGAATTATTATGGTGAAACGGCAAGGCAAAGTAAACAAATTAGTAATCATGACCATGGGAATCGTAAGGAACATCCATTCGGAGAAAAAGGCGAACATGCACATGATTATGTCTACGATGAAAATGGCAAGCTAATATATCGAACGAAGCGTCCATTGACTAAATCTGAGAGAAAGGAGAATGCGGATATACTATGAATAAGGATGTATTTAAAGATAGAATATATTCGTTGATTTCTGCAGTAACTTTTGATTATAAAGGTAAGCGATGTGGCGTGGATCCTCTATCACATCAACAATATGATGTATGGTACGGTGATAAATGTAAAACAATGACTGATATTAACCAGGTAATGAACGAGCCATTTTTTGATAACCAGTCATTAGCTGATATAGTTCCTTATATTAAGAATGTTGATGTAGAATAAGCCCCCTGCTCCGGCAGCGGGCTTTTCTTATGCCTGAAAAGGAGGAAAACATGAATGACATTGCTCTGGGGCTTCTCCAGAGGGATCTGATTGAATGTGTGGCTTCTGGGATTTTGTTTGTCATTGTCCTGACAGTGTATGCACTGCTCAACCATTTGGCAAAGAGACAATAACTGTTTTATACAAGGGCAACGGGAAACCGGCTGCCCTATTTTTATGCACAAAAAGGAGAGATGCAAGATGAAGAACGTGAAAACTATGGCGATGACTCTGGCCCTGGTGGCTGGGGTGGCGGGAACGGCCTTTGCGGCCGATATCCGGGACATTGTGGGAGACCCTGGCACCGAGATCACGGACCGGAATCCTACTTGCTACCAGACCCGGGTATTTAATGGCCACACCCTGGAATCCTACGTGGAAAACGACGTGGCCGTTACCAAACGGGATGGTGACGTAGTGATCCTGTATGAAATCGACCGTGGGGACTTCGTTCCCTTCGACCAGGATTCCAACAACTGATAGAACCGGCCAGGCGCCGCTCTATATACATCAAATTGCCCCAGGCGGGCAGGAGGAATAAACATGGCATACACACTGGAACAAATCTTCGAGGCCCTTGGCAAGGCTGACAACGGGGGCGCTATGGTGGCTGATCTCCAGTCCATCATCAGCACAGCCCGGAATGAAGCCGCAGCCTATCGGGTGGACCGGAACAAGGTGCTGGACGCCCTTGGCATCCGGGAAAGCAAAGATCCGGAAAAGTCTCTGCTCAACATGCGAACTCTCATGGACGAAGTGAGCAAGCTGGGGAACCCGGAATCTCTGGGCGGCCAGCTTACCACCCTGCAGAACCAGGTAAAGGAGCTGACGGACAAATATGCTGCCTCTGAAGAAAAAGCCAAAGCGGAACACACGAAGCGGATTGACACGGCAATGCATTCTGCACTGCAGGCCGCCCTGGCCAAAGGGAATGCACTGAACCCGGATGCCTTCGTGAAGTTGCTTTCTGACCAGGTAGTGGTTGGGGATGATGATTCCCTGGGTATGAAATCCGGGGACAAGACGGTTTCCATCGAGGAAGGCGTGAACAACTGGCTGGCCGGGAACCCCTGGGCTGTGAAGAACACGGCCGCAGGCGGAGCCGGGAGCGGCAGTGCCGGAAGCCCCAGAAAGGTGTATACCACGGAAGATCTGAAAGGCATGACGCCGGAACAGATCAATGCACACTGGAATGAAATCAAAGACAGCATGAAGAAAGGATGATGAATTATGGCAATCAGCACTTTTATCCCTGCCCTGTGGTCTGCCAGACTGCTGGCCCACCTGGACAAGAATCTGGTACTGGGCAACCTGGTAAACCGGGACTATGAAGGGGAAATTCGAAACTTCGGTGATCGGGTGAAAATCAACCAGATTGCAGATGTGGTCGTGAAGGATTATGTGAAGGGTACTGACCTGGCTTACGATGACACTGACGGCACCCCTACGGAACTGGTGATTGATCAGTCCAAATACTTCGCATTCAAGGTGAATGACGTGGATGCGGCTCAGGCCAACATTGCTTTGATGGACCGGAGCCTGGAACGGGCTTCCTATGCTCTCCGGGATGTGATCGACCAGCGGATTGCGGGCCACGCCAAGAAAGCCGGCTCCACTCTGACGGTGAAAGACATGGAATCTCCGGAGCAGGCCTATGACTCCATCGTGAAACTGGGGACTACCCTGGATGAAAACAACGTGACCCGGGCCGGCCGCTGGCTGGTTCTGCCTCCTTGGCTGTATGGCCTGCTCCAGAAAGACCAGCGTTTTGTGGGGACTGGCAGCGCAGCGGCGGAAAACCGTCTGACCACCGGCAATGTTGGCTCTGCGGCCGGCTTCCAGATTTACGAAAGCAATAACCTGCTGACGGTGAAATCCACCAATACGGTATCTGTCATGGCTGGCACCAATGCCGCTATCTCTCTGGCTGTCCAGATTCTCAAAACGGAATCCCTGCGGCTGGAAAAAGACTTTGCAGATGCCGTCCGTGGTCTGCTGGTTTACGGCTCCCTGGTGGTGCAGCCTAAGGCCCTGGTAGTGCTGAATACGAACCCCAAAGCTGATACCACTGGAGCCTCTGAAACCACTGGAGCCTGATCATGGTACAGGCATCGTTCCAGGCTGAAGGTGTCAGCCGGAAGCTGAAGGATGGGTCCCAGAAGATGCAGAAGGAGCTCCGGGTGGCCATGAAGATTTCTGTGCGGGATGTGCAGGAAGAGGCCCGGGAAAACCACAAATTCATTTCCCGGACGGGCCAGGCGGAAGGGTCTATACACACCAGAGTGAATGGCAGCGGGAGCCATGTGGAAGGTACGGTTTTCACGGCTCTGCCCCATGCGGTCTACCAGCATGAAGGCACCAGTGCCCATACCATCGTTCCCCGGAGCAAGAAGGTCCCGCGGTGGACCGATGGCGGGCAGTTTGTGTTCGCCAAGCGTTCCCAGGTCAGCGGGATCAAAAAGGACCCCTTCATTTACAACGCCCTGGAAAAGGAACGGCCGGCCATTGTGAGCCGGTTCAAGAAAATCACGGATGCACTAGGCGGGTGATGCTATGGATCTAATCAAAGCGGAAGACATTACGGATTCCATCCTGGTGGGCCGGGTGACGGCTGCAAACCTGGATGTGGCCAATGAAGCTGTAGCCCGGCTGGCTGCCACCTACGGGGTGGAAGAAGCGGCCATCACCCCGTCCAATCTGCTGAAGCGGTACGGGGTGGTTGTGGCCTGCCGGGAATGCTGCCTGGAGCTTGTGGGCACAGACCCCACGGTCCAGATCGGTAGTTATTCCGGCAGCCGGCAGGATGACATCTATGAGCGGAAATACAAGCTGTATGATGCCCTGGGGAAGGATATCCTGAAGGACCTGACCATGGCGGACTTCACCGGCGGGGAAAATCCGGAGAAAGGAGGGAACTCATGGACGAAAACGGTGAATATTTACCGGGGATAGGGGACTATTCCGCCGCCATCTGTGAGATCCTCCAGGAAGCAGTGCCGGAGATTCCCTGGGTGGAGGAAGTGAAAGGCCCGGCTCTGGGGGCAGCTGCCACCGGGACCATTGCGGCGGACAACATCAAATTTAGTGGACAGGACAAAGTGGACGAGGAAGGGACCATTGCCTTTAATGTGACCATCATCGTGCCGGATCAGTCGGCCCTCCGGCTGGAAGATCTGATCATGAAGGTCCGGAAGGCCCTCAATGGGACGGAAATCATGGACGGCCATGTGGATACCATCCAGTTCGGCATTGCCCAGGGGCAGCGGGGCCGAAACCCCGGTGCTGCCGTCCTTGTCTACAAAGTGAAAGCCTGTTTTTAAGGAGGAATGAAAATGGCGGATAAAGTAAGAGCCAAACTGGCAGCGGTCCATACCAAGCTGGAAGGCAAGTATGTGCTGATCTATCTGAATTTCGGGGAAGGGGCTACGGAAACCACTCCCAAATGGGCCATGATCGGCGGGCAGAAGTCCGGTGATCTGGATCTAAGTGCGGATTCCATCGATGCCAGCGACAAGACCAGCGGCGGCTGGGGTGAAAAGTATCCTGGCATCAAAAGTTCTGAACTGAGCGTGGAAGGGAACATTGTCGGCGGGGACGAAGCCTATCAGGCCCTGCGGGATGCCTTTAACGCCGGGGAACCGGTGGACATCTGCCGGTATGACAGCAAGAACAAGACGGCGGACCGGAACTGGTATTCCATTACGGAACTGAGCGACGAAACGCCCCACGATGACATTGCCACCTTCTCTCTGAAGCTGGAAGGCATCGGGGCACCGAAATACTACGAGAAACTGACCAGCGTGGATTCTGTGGGAACTACGGCTGCAGCTTCCACTACGACTACCGGAACGGGAAAATAAGGTGATCATCCATGGATATTACGTATAACAAGGTGACCCGGATTGTCTGGGTCAAAGCCGGCAAAAAAACCTATCATTTCCGTCTGACCATCAATGGCCTCCAGGAGCTGGAGGCCGTTGCTTTTGGCGGAAAATCCTATTTCGACTTCCAGTCGGCCCACAACACCATGCCTCTGGCTGCTTTGATGGAAGCCTACCGGATCATGCTCTTTGCAGCTGGAGACAAGGAAGAATCCAAGGCTGCGGGGAAGGTCATCGAGGCTATTTCCCTGGAAGAAGGCATCCAGCAGGCCGAAGCGGTGTTCTTCATTACCCTGGCGGTTTCCGACATCTTCGGGGTGAAGCAGTCCAATGAGATGCTGAAGACCATGAAGGTGAAGAGCAAAGACCTGGTGGAAGAAAAAGAAGAAGCTAAACAGGAAAAGACCGAAAAAAACGTGTAGAGGGGAAATCAGCCCCCTGGACGTCCTTTGACGAATATGTGGGGCTGATCCTTCCCATCTGCTACGGGGAACTGGGTATGACTGGGGACGAAATCGGACAGGCCACACCCTGGGAGATCCAGCGGCGGATTGAAGGCTATGGGGTGCGGATGAAGAACCAGCGGATGTTTACCGCTTCCTTCATCACCACTCCGGTGATCAATGCAGGCTACCGGTCTCCGAAACGCCCGGTGACTCCAGCAAAACTCCTCCCGGAGGACTTCAGGACGGCCACGGACCAGGAGGAACAGGACGAATGGCTGGTCATGGCCAAGGCTGAGGAAGAAAGGAGGGAGAAACTGAAACATGAGTGACCATGAAATTACTGTAACGCTGAAGGCTGATGCCAATGGCTGCCTGAGTGTCATTAAGCAGGTCACCCGGTCTGTGGATGAACTGAGCGGCAAAAAGGTGGGCAATGCAGGCATGCCGGACCTGGGAAAAGGGGCCAAACAGGCAGCCCAGGGGATGCGGGAAGCCAAAAGCGAAACCGATGCCCTGGCGTCTTCTATTGGGAAGCTGAAAGGGATGATTGCCGGGGCCTTTACCCTTCATGCCATTACCAGCTTCGGAAAAAAAGCTCTGGAAGCCTCTGCCAACATGGAAGTGCTGCGGCAGGGCTTGGATTTCGTGCTGGGTTCTTCTGCTGAGACAGAGAAGCTGATCAATGGCATGAAGGACCTGGGCGAACAGTCTTCTTATGACACCAACCAACTGATTCCCCTGGCCCGGCAGTGGGTCAACATGGGGGACGATGCAGAGACGGCTGTAAGCAAAATGACCAAGATCATTGACCTGGGCTCTGCGTTCGGGTTGACGGCTGAACAAATCGGCTCCGCCACTCTGGCGCTGACCCAGATGAGTTCGGCGGGAAAAATCAACGGCCAGGACATGCTGCAGCTGACCAACGCCAACATCCCGGCCTGGAAACTGCTGGCCGATGCCATGGGACTTTCCGTGGCGGAAGTCCGGGAGCTCTCTGAGAAGGGAGCCCTGGGAGAAGACGCCATCAACACCCTGTGGGATGCCATTGAACAGCGTACCCAGGGGGCTACGGCCCGGATGAACGGAACCCTGATGGCCTGCTTTTCCAACCTGGAAGAAGAAGCGCAAAACAGCATGGCAGTTGTCGGAGACATCATCAGCAACGCCCTGGACCTGAAGGACGTGCTCAAAAGCGGAGGCGGCATAATCCAGGACTTCCGGGAAATGATGGCCCAGATCAAAGAATCCGCCAAGGATGAAGGTCTGGGACAGGCTATCATTGACCAGGTAAGCAATGTTAGCCCGGAACTGGCTACCCTGCTGGGAACCATTGGGAACTTTGTAGGGGAATTCGTCAATGTTCTGGTGGCCGGCTGGCAGGAGGCGTGGAACACCCTGAGCCAGCTGGATATTGGAGCCATCCTGATGGTGGTCAATGATGTGGCATCCCGGCTGGGCCCTGTGTTTGTTGCGGCGGCTTCGCTTATTATGGGGGCCATAAACCTGATCCTGCCGGTGGCTGTGACGCTGGTGAATGCCTTCGCCAATGCCTACAACGCCATTGCTCCCTACATCATCGGGATTGCTCAAGCCATCCAGAATCTGAAAGAACGGGTATCTAGAGATGTCCAGGCAGTTTCTCAGGCTTTTGACAACATGTGGCAGGCTGTTTCTCAGACTTGCACAAATTTCGTAGCCTGGTTGGAAACCAGTGTGTGGACGCCGATTCGTAACGCTGCGGTTACGGTGATTAACTTCATCGTTGGCAGTTGGGCTATAGTCGGTGGCTTGATTATGACGGCCATCCAGCCTCTGGTTGACTGGTTCGAAAGTTCCGTATGGCAGCCTATCTGTGACTTTGCTTCTCAAGCATGGGATACCATTACATCCCTCTGGAGTCAGTTTGTGGATTGGTTCTCTGGGGTGATCAGCCCGGTAATAGAAATCTTCACTGCGGCATGGGATACCATCTGTGAGCTGGCCAGTGCAGCCTGGGACACCATCAGCGGGATCTGGTCCATTGTGGCCGGCTGGTTTGATTCTACGGTCATTCAGCCTGTCCGTTCTTCCTTTGACAACGGCACCAGCTTCATTGGCCAGTGCTTCCAAAATGCCTACAACACTATTACGGGCATCTTTGGAGGTCTGGCAAGCTGGTTTGAAGCCAATGTGGTGGCTCCTATCAAGAGCGCTTTTGCCAAAATCACTTCCGTTGGGGCGTCCATTACCGGCCTGAGCGTCAGTGCAGAAGGAGATGGAGGCAGACCCAGTGCTACAGGCGGCGTTTTTGGCGGCCGGATCCCGGCCCTGGCCAATGGCGGTCAGGTCAAAAATGGAACCCATGCCATCATCGGGGAAGCAGGGCCGGAAACGGTTCTGCCTCTGCGGAAAAATGTCATGGGGAGCCTGGGGAATTCTGTGGCCCAAGCTTCCAGCCTGCCTGATACGGTGAAGCTGATCCAGAATCTGGTTGACCAGGCATCTTCCCAGGCGGCGAGCCTAAACGCCAACAAGAAGAATCCGACCTACAATGCGGAACGGAGCTTCGACAAGGCATCCAAGCCTGCCGATTCTGATGCCTATACCAAAGTCCTGGACACCATGAAGCAAAAAATCCTGGACATTGACGAAGCCCAGGAGAAGTTCCACCAGGAATGGCAGAAAACTGCGGAAGAAGCGGCCAAGTATGCGGACGGCGGGGAAAAGACCCTGCGCTACCAGAAACAGCTCCAGAGTAACCAGGAACAGATTGCCAAGCTCCAGGAGAAAATCAGCTCTGGGAAGGGCGATGGTTCTGAGACGGGCCAGCTGGACAGCCTGGTGCAGCAGGGAAAGAACCTGACGGCCAAATATGAAAAGGAAAAGGCGGAAGCCCTGGCGGCCGCCCAGGCCACCCAGGACGGGATCACCCAGATCGATGCCGATGCGGAAGCGGCCAGGATGAAGGCCAAGCAGGACGCTCTTGACCAGATGGGCTCTTATGAAACCCAGCTGGCCCAGGCCCAGTATGCCCAGAAAAAGGCCATGATGGCCACGGAACTGGACGATTTCCTGGCCCAGATGACGGCTAAGGACGAAATCACCGGCCAAAGCTATGCTACGACCCTGGCCAATGAACAGTATCTGGCAGAGCAGCGGCGAGTCTGGATGGACGAACTGATGCTGGCTTCCGTCACCTGGAGCGAATATATGCAGACCATGCTTACCAACATGGCGGTGCAGGTCCAGGATGGGATTGCCTCCGGAATTGCCCAGTGCGTGGTGGAGGGCAAGAAGTTCAGCCAAGTCATGAGTAACCTGGCCAAGACCCTCCTGAAACAGCTGATCCAGGGAGTCATCCAGAAGGTGATTTCCGGATGGATCATGGCTATGGGACTGGGGAATAACCGGCACAAGCAGGAAATGAAGAATACGGCAGCTGAAACGGAAGCTGCCGCTGCCAAAGCAACTGTTATGGCCAGCGTGGCCACAGCAGCCGTCATTGCGGCCAACCCGGCAGGGGCGGCTGGAGCAGGTGCTTTAGTTTCCAAACAGATGGGCATAGCCGCTTTCGCTGCTGGAACGATTGCAAAAGCTGCGCAGAAAGTGTTCCAGGACAAGGATTCTGATTCTGGCTCTGGTGGCACGGATGCCCAAAAATGGGGTAATGCGGATGATATGAAGTGGGGCAATGCGGATGACGTGAAATGGGGGAAAACCAAACTGTTCGGAATGGCCTCTGGTGGTGTGGTCACAGGGCCCACGGCTACCCTGATTGGGGAAGGCCGGTATGACGAAGCGGTGCTGCCGTTAAAGCCCAGCCTGCTGGAGAGACTGTTCGGCGGTGGGGATGACAACCGGCAGAATACCGTGGTGGCCACCCAGAACATCTACGGGAACATCAATTCCCGGGATGATGAAGACGACCTGTTCGGCGGCTTCAACGACATGGTCCTGGCCGGACTGCGAGGTGCGTGATGAAGCAGCTAGCGAGAAAGATCCTGAAAGACAGCAAACTGAAGATTGTGACCAGTGCCGGCACGGAGTATTCCCTGCCGGCTTTGTGGTCTTTGGAGGATGCCGGGAGCTACACCTTCCGGAACAAGCTGGAGGACAAGGCCTTTTCCCACGGCGGCAATATGACCGGAGACGGGAAGATCAGCGGCCGGACCATCAAGGTGGAATTCCTGATGATGGGAGCGACGGAGCAGGATCATGACTATGCTCTGAACGTGGCCTATACCTACTTCTGCCAGACGGATTATGAGCTGTATGTGGGCCGGTCCGACCGGAAGTTCCGGGTGGCAGGGGTATCCAAGATCACCCACAAGTACCAGAAGGGCTACAAGCAGCGCTGGAGCCAGATCACGGTTTCCCTGCTGCTGGCGGATCCGTTCCGGTATGAAGGGCGTCCTACCCGGGTGGTGAAGGTGTTCCCCCGGGCTGTGGAGAATGCGGAAATCTACGTAGACAACCTGGGGAGTGTGGATACGCCTCTGACGTTCCGGTTCATCCCCCAGAAGACCATGGCCAAGATCCACATCTACCACAAGCAGGCCAAGGAAGAATTCCGGCTGTCGGATGCTCTCTTGATCGCCCCGGCAACGGTAACGGTCAACGGGGACGCCGGAACGGTGTGGCGGGACAAGGCCAACAGCATCAATACCTTCTCCGGCCAGTTCCTCCATGTGAAGCCCGGGAAGAACCTGTTCTACTACACCGGTGATGCCGGGACCATCGAGATCAGCTTCACCAACAGGTGGTTCGTATGAGTACGGTGTTCGGGCGCAGCCTTTTTGGCCATCTGATCTATGCCGGGCCGGACGGCGGGGGCATCGGTTCCATTGATACCTCTGTTCCGGAGTTTTTCCCTGGACAGTTCACGGTGATCGCCTACAGCAAGAACGGGACCAAAACCGCCTACTTCGGCTCCGGATCCGAACAGAATGCTCTGTCCAAGCTGACCTTTGAAATCGGGGAAACGGGCTGCGGCAATGTGGAACTGACCTTCCACCAGCTGCCCAGCAATGCGGAATTGGACTACATGCAGCGGATTGACATCCACCTGTTCGGAGATCGGCAGCCTTGGTACTCCGGCTACATCATCAACCGTCCGGTGGAAGGGACTACGGACACCACCTATACCTTCAAGGGGTACGGATTCTACAACCAGCTTTCCAGCTATCTGATCTTCAAGACCTACGAGAATATGGATCCCGGAGATATCGTCCGGGACATTGCGGTAGAAGCGGAAAAGCACCTGGATATTGTGTTCAACGACATCAAGATTGCCCAGGCCGGCTACACCTGCTCCAAGATTGTGTTCGACGGGGTGACCATCAAAGATGCCCTGAAGACCCTTTCGGAATTCGCCACGGACTTTGTCTATGGGGTGGACGAGCGGCGGAACATCTACTTCAAGCCCCGGGTGAAGGAAATCAACGAACAGGCTCGGTTGACTGTCGGAAAGCACATCGCCAGCTACAGCCCCACCTGGAACGTGGACAAGGTTGTGAACTGGGTGCGGACCAAGGGCGGCAACGTGGATGATCAGGGCGAGCAATGGCTGTGCGTGGCCAAGGACGATGCCAGTATCCAGAAATATGGGTATCGCATGAAGGTGCTTTCCCTGCCGTCTGCTTATGCGGTGGCTGATGCCCAGCGCTACAGTGACAACTACATTGCCCAGTACAAGGATCCCATCAAATCGGCTACGGTGAAAGGCGTCAGCCTGGAATACCCGCTGGTGGATGGGTCCTTCAACGTGAGGCACATGACCACCGAGGGCATGGCAGAGATCCGGACCCTATCCGGAGATGTCCATGACTACCCTATCACCAAACTGAAGTACACCATTTCCCCGGATAAGGGAATCAGCTGCGACATGACCCTGGGCGAGCCGCCCTTTACCGTTGACCAGTACCTGGCCGGGGTGGAGCGGAACGCCAAGAACCTGGAACAGGCCCAGGCTACGGCCATCAAGCAGCTGCACAAGTAAGGAGGTGAGAGCATGATATACGATTATCGCCTGGACCCCTGGAACAACGTGCTGGACATCCACAATATCAGTGGGGAACGGCACCAGATTCCGACAACTAGCCCGTTTACTGTGCGGCTGCTGGAAGTGCCTCAGAAAACGGAGCCAACGTCCCTTTCTGTGACCTGCAATGGGACGGCCATGACGGAAGTGGCGGCCACGCCGGAACAGGGGCAATTCTTTCCTGACTACCGGGCCAACGTGACCGGCGACCCCAACTGGAACCGGGGAGAGCTGCTGTTCAATGCAGCGGATGCCGGGAAGTGGATCACAGTGAACTACCGGGGCATGGGTACGCTGATTGACAGCCGGCTGCCGGACCAGCTGCAGATGCCGTTTACTGGCAGTCAGCAGGCTGACCGGGAAACTAATCTAAGATGGGTTCCGAACAGTTGGGACTCCCAGGAGGGGCAGGCCCAGCATGACCCGATTTATGGTGGAAAGCTCCGGCGCCATCGGGGAATTCCGGCGGGAACCTATTCCCTGCGGGAAATCCTGCAGAAGCTGATCAATCTTTCTAGTTCTACGGAGTTCGTGAGGACGGTAAGGGAGTGCGACTGCAATTGCGGCGATGGGTGCAGTGATGATACCGGGCCCTGAGAAGGAGGCAGCATGATTACAATCGACGATGCTCTGAACATCGAGGTGTCCCAGGGTGACACTTTTTCTTTGAAGTTCAAATTCAAAAACTACAAGCTGGATGCAGATGACAAGGTGGTGTTCTCCATAAAAGCTACCACCAATTCCAATGAAGTGGTCTATACGGACAGCTTCTATAATGCGGGGAGCGACTTTGTGACAGTGAAAGTGCCCAAGGGGGCTCTGAACAACCTTCAGCCCGGCACCTACGTCTATGATGTGGCCATCATCAACAGCAAGACGGGCAATATCATCACCTGCTTCTTCCCGGCCAGCTTCATCATCAGAGGGGTGGCGCATAATGTCGAATAATGAGAAGACCCTGGAAATCGAAGTGGTCCAGGGGACAGAAGGAACCATTGCTTCCGGCGAGCTTTATGGTGCCGACCAGGCTCGGGCATACGCAGACGAAGCAGGACAGGCCGCCGACCGGGCTAAAGAATCCCAGAATCTGGCGGAAGCCTGGGCTCACAGCGACCAGGCCCCAGCCGGAGAAGGCACCCGGTCCAGTAAGACCTGGTCCAATGTGTCCAAAGAATGGGCAGAAAGCACTACGGCCCCGGATAATACCACCGGCTCCCGGAGTGCCAAGACCTGGGCTGACGTGGCCCGGCAATGGGCTGAGAGTGACAAGGAACCGGACGGGGTGAAGGACGCCAAGAGTGCCAAGACCTGGGCTGGGGTGGCCAATGACCACGCCAATACCGCCAGCCTGAAAGCCAATGCGGCGGCCGCCAGTGCCAACACGGCAAGCCTGCAGGCCCAGGCTGCTGCCACCAGTGCCCAGACGGCCACCACAAAGGCGGGAGAAGCGTCCACCAGCGCCAACAACGCAGCAGTGAGCGCCAAAGCTGCGGCGGATAAGTACACGGCTCTGGTGAATGAGGATTTGACCAAGAAAGCAGATTTGGCTGGAGCGGACTTCAATGGAAAGGTGACTGTTCCAACTGCACCGGCCGGGACCAATGATTCCCAGGCGGCTACCACGGCCTTTGTTATGGCGGCTATTGCGGCCATGGTGGATGGATCTCCTGAAGCCCTGGACACGCTGAAGGAGCTGGCCACGGCCCTGGGTAATGACCCGAACTTCGCCACCACAATCACGAACCTAATTGCCACGAAGCTCGACAAGACGGGGACGGCGGTGAAGGCAACCGGGGATGCGGCCGGAAATGATATCCAGAAAACCTATGCTACCAAAGAAGAACTGAATAAGCAGGGCGGGAGCCTGGCTACCGTAGCCACCACAGGAAGCTACACGGACCTGCTGAACCTTCCGGCCATTCCTTCTAAAACATCGGAACTGACCAACGACAGCCGGTATGTTTCTACTGACGAAAGCGGCAATGTGGTACTGACCGGCACCCTGACCGCTACCCAGGTGTTCAACGCTGTTTATAACGACTACGCAGAGTTCTTCCCCAGAGGCGGAGATACGGAGCGGGGCGACATTATCGCCTGTGACGAAGCTAGCAGCCGGGAACAGTACGTGAAGGCCACCGACAAGAGCCTGTGCGTGGTGGGGGTCCATTCGGAAGAATTTGCCCAGATCATCGGCGGCCTGCAGGTGGAAGAAGGCAAGGGTGTCATGGAAACCAACATCCGGCAATTCATTCCGGTGGCCATGGCCGGCCGTGTCCATGTGAAGTATTTCGGCAAGGCAATCGTGGGGACCAAGGTAGTCCCCTCTGAAATCCCCGGCGTGGGGAGAGTCTGGCAGGAAGGCGACAGCCTGGACCACGTGGTGGGCAGGATCGTGGAACCGGATACACGCCAGGATGTCCGGCTGGTGAAAATCCTGGTAGGGAGGTAATGCATGGGAGAATTTTTGAAGAGAAACATCAACACCATCTTCCTGATGCTGGGGAACGGCTGCAACATGAACTGCCGGTACTGCCTGCAGCATCCCCTGGTGGAAAAGAGCCTGTCAGGGCATGTGAATCCGGACGTGTACCGGTTCATCCGGCAGGTGGTGGATGAAAACGACGACAAGACGGAACTGGGGCTGCACTTCTACGGAGGTGAGCCCCTTATCTATTTCCCGCTGATGAAAGAAATCATCGGGAAGCTGAAAGACGTGAAGGGCATCCGGTTCAGCACCATCAGCAACGGCAAGGCCATCACGGACGAAATGGTGGAACTGTTCAACAGCCTGCCCCTCTACGTGTGCATCAGCTGGGACGGGCACAATGTGCTGCAGACCCGGGGCTATGACGTATTCGCCAAAGGGAGCAAGACCCGGGAACGGCTGCTGAAGCTGGACCACCTGGGAGTCAGCGCTGTGCTTTCTGCTTACAACTACCCACAGGAGGCCTGCGATGCCTTTCAGGAACTGAGCAAGGATTATTTCGACATCCACGGCTACCCGCTGAACTTCAACTACGACACCATCATGGACACCGGACTGGGGGATAAATCCCTGCTGGAGATGGACTACGACCGGGTGAGCCGGGAAGTGGCCGCCATGATGGACCGGTACATGGACTACCGGCTGAATAAAGGGAAAATGGACTTTGCAGAACTGGCCTTCATTGAGTCCCGGTTCAATGCTCTGTACAGCTATCTGCGCAAGGACGGGGACTTCTGGAGCCGCCAGTGGTGCACCTGCAACAACGGCTACAGCGTGCTGAACCTGGACTTGGCCGGGAACCTGTATCCCTGCCACAACACCAGCCACAAGGCTGGGAGCATCTATGATCCCTATTTCAAGTATCTCAACGAGGTACTGAAGACGGACACCACCTTTGCCCGTCGGCCCCAGTGCCTGGAATGTCCGGCAGTGGCTTCCTGCAAAGGGGGCTGCAAACTGGTGGCCCCGGAGAACATGGAAAACGGCCTGTGCAAGCTGCGCCGAGCTATTTTTCTTCCCATTTTAAAGGGCACCCTGGCCTATGGCCGGGAAATCATGGAGGCAGGCAATGGCTAAGAACGGTCCCATCACCCAGACTTCCTGGACTGCCCTGGCAGATGGAGACAAGGTGACGGCGGCCAATATCACAGAGCTCCAGACGGCCATTGCAGCACTTGAAGGGTATGCCAAGAACGTGGACAACTGTGGCTTCACCAATTTCTGTCAGAAGTGCCAGACCTGCCAGGGGTGCCAGAGTTGTCAAAGTAAAACCTGCCAGTCTACCAGCTGCCAGGGGTGCCAGAGTACATCCTGCCAGGCTTGCCAGCTATACCACAAGAAAAATTGCAATTGCGACTGCAATTGCCACAATTGCGGCGATGACAGTTGAAAGAGGTGGCCATGGATAAAGGAAATAAAGTGAAAACCACGGACATGACTACCCTCCAGTCGGACCTGGTGACTATCGCTACAGGGATGAAGCGGAATACGGTGCTGGAAGAAGCAGACCATGTGGAGAAGGCAACATACACGGGCAAGATCCTGGCCACGGATATCCAGAATATCCGGGCGGCCATCAACAGGCTGGAAGCCGAAAGCAGCGGGAACTGCTGTGAATCCAACTGCTGTCAGACCTGTGAGGGATGTCAGACACAGAGCTGTCAGTCAAGCACCTGTCAGAGTTGCCAAGGCTGTCAAACGTGCCAAGGGTGTCAACGCTGCCAGAGCTATAGCCAATGTTATTCAACTAATTGTTCTCAGTGCTCCATTTATCAGTGCTACTCAAATTGTAGCAACTGCAATTGCTCAAATAGCTGCAGCGACGATGGAGGACCATAAGGAGGAAAAAATCATGATCATCAAAGGAAATGTGCTGACCAACGAAGGCCCGAAGGCCATCGAGGAAATCAAGGAAGGAGATATTGTTATCAACCTGGGGAACCGGCCCTGCCGGGTGGTGAAGGTGGAAAAGGGAGACTGCACAGAAGTCATCCGCTTCCAGAACAACCCAGATCTGCTTGTGTCCCGGGATTCCAGTCTTGCTACCCGGTACGGGATGCTGGACGGAGGAGCCGCAGCACCCCACGCCAAAGAAGAGATGCTCTACCAGTGTGAAGCTCCCTGCTTCTTCGATACATTGGAACCGGGAACCCTGGAAACTCCACTGCCTGGTTATGAGCTGACACTGGACAGCGGGAAAGGCGTGTTTGTAAACGGCTATGGAATCGGCTGCAAGGAGGGAGCCAATGCTTAAAGTACTGTACAATGAAGATTCCAAGGTCACCCGAGATGACGGGGCCTTGAAGATTGAACTAAAAGGGATGTACTGCCGGGCAGAAGTCACGGACAGCACCGGCACGGTGACCGGCTTCGACGTGATCAAAGCCCTGCGGTCCTACAGCTCTTATACCCTGGTCCATCGTTCCGGTTTTTTGAAGGTTTTTCGGAAGATTTCCCAATCAGATTACAAATTCCTGGACCTGAACCGGCTGGGGGTGGCCATTCGCATGGATTTCCAGAACATCTGCCAGATGTATGGGGACTATGATGTGATGCAGCTGGATACGGGGATCATTACCCCCACAACCCGAGATATCATCATCCGGGTGTTCAATATCCACAAGGACAATATCCTGGTGAATGCGGATGAAACCTTCGATTTCACTTCTTTCAGTGCCAACGCCCTGGAATTCGGAGATCATCCCCGGTTCAATCTCTGGGACAGCTATGCGCTGGTGGTGAATGGCCGGGAGCTGAAGGCCAACCGGAAGGGCACGGTGTACGACGGGGATTTCTCCACGCCCATCGTCTGCCCGGAAGGCAAGGACTACATGGAGCTGGAAATCCGGAAGTACAAAGGGAACTTTGACACCACAGCCGGCCCCCTAACCCGGGCGGAGGACTGTGAAGGCGTGATGGTCCACGCCAGCGCCGGACTGCTCAACGCCACCCGGGTCCGACTGGACCATGGTGTGGCCAGGGTACGGTTCTACCCGCTGGGGTACACGGGTGAAATCAAGATCAAGCTGGGCCGGAAGTGGTACGAAGTGTGGAATGAGTACAATCTGATCCTGGGGGCATCCAAATGAAAAGCGTAACCATCTACCTGGGCAGCAAGTGTAATATGAATTGTGCCTACTGCCATCGGGAGCCGGACCCGGAAGAGGCCAAAGGGCTGCCTCCCGAATTTTATGAACGGCTGAAAACCATGGCCCGGGAAGGGCCGCTGACGGTGAAGTTCATGGGCGGGGAGCCCACCCTGTACATGGACACCATCAAAAAGGTGGTGGCGGCTGTGCATGGCGCCACCTTTGCCATTGCCACCAACGGGAAGAACCTGGAAACGTTCCTGCCCTTCTTCCGGGCCCATCATTTCAAGATCGCCCTCAGCTATGACGGTGGGGATGTGGATTTGCGGGGGTTCAACCCGTTGGAGAAGCTGGTGGATTATCCCTACCTGAGCATCAGCACCACGATCTTCCACGGGAATACGGATTTCCGGAAGATCCTGGCCCAGTTCCGGGAGAAACGGGAAAAAGGAATGAAGATCTCTTTCTTTCCCCACCTGGTGCACCACACCAGTCCGGCCAATGCAGCCTATGCCCTGACCAAGGAAGATTACGCCAGCGTGCTGAGGCAATGGAAAGAACTGGTCCTGGAGCTGGTGGAAGGGTACAAGGAAAGCGGGAAAATCAACTGGGAACTGACAGCCCTGTTCTATGGCCTGTTCCGCCGACTGGAAGCCAACTATCAGTATGGCGAAACATACTGCTTCAACCGGAATCTGTGGAAGGTGGGTCCTACGGGCAAGCTGTTCAGCTGCTTCTACATCCGGGATGTTCCTCTGGATCCGGAAAACTGGCGGGAGCAGCAGGCCGCCCTCCTGGACTACCTGTTCCCTAAATGCAAGGGGTGCAAGGTATACGGGATGTGCGGCGGTGGCTGCCACAAGAGCCTGGACCATGAGCAGGAATGTGAATTCTACTATGCCCTGTACACCTGGTTCCAGGCATTGGCCGACAAAGAGCCGGCAGTCTGGAGGCTGGGCAATGCTTTACAGTAAGGACAGTGTGTTCGTCGTGTTCCCGGACTGTATCCAGAGCAGCCAGAAGGAAGAACTGTGGGTAGACCTGGTGGGGAGCCGGCTCGAGATCGTACACAATGGCAACCCCATGACCATCGACCTGGATGCTCTGGCACCCTGCTCCTCTACCCAGGTGGTGACAGGCAGGGCCGGGGACATGGTCCTGTACAACTACCGGGAACTGCTGATGATCTACGGGCTGAAGCCCCTGGAGTTCCTGCAGGTGTTCCGGCTGCATGGCTGGGTGCAGGTGGACAAGACCCACCGGGGTGTATTCGTGAAGATCTTCTGCCCCCAGGGGCAGCAGAATCCACGGAGCAGCCGGACGGACTGGAGCAGGGTCCAACATGTCGGCCCTGGTGAGCTGCATCCGGTTGATCGGAAAAACTCCTGGTCCTTTACCCTGGAAGATTACCAGATTACCGGCCGGGTGTTGCACGTCACCGGGACGCTGTGGAAATCCCCATTGTGGCAGGATGAAATCCTGTATTTCAACCATGGGGGCCAGGCAATCCCCCTGCAGGAAGGGGAGAACAGTTTCAACCTGCTCTATGTGCCTGGGGAAGATGCTTATATGGGGACGAAGTACAGCCGGTATCCTGGCCGGCGTATCAAGCTGACGGAGGGGAAAAAGTGAAAGATATTGTAATTGAAGGACTGAGTACGCTGGTGAGCCTGCTGCTGGGCGGCCTGGCCGGCTATGTGATTGCGTATGTGACCGGCCTCAGAGCCGTACGGAAAGGGATGCAGCTGATCCTGAGGGCATCGCTCAATGACATGTACGTCCGGTTTCAGGAAACCGCCCCCACAGCCGAAGAAAAACAGGTGTGGCAGGAAATGTATGGCGTGTATGAGCACCTGGCAGATAACGGGGTGATGAACGCCAAGCATGAGGAAGTCCTCCACATGGCGGAAATGGTGCGAAAATGAAAGGTATCCACGGGGCACTGCTGAACCTGCTGGGGGCCATGGGCCGCATGAAGGTCCGGGGTCTGCCCCGGGCCCTGGTCATCGTGCTGATGCTGCTGATTATCGGCAGCATCCTTTTATACTGGGCCGGCTGGATCTGGCTATGGGCAGCCATGGGGCGGGTGGACCTCCCGGCCCTGAACATGCTGCTCCAGACTCTGACCGGTGTGTCCTTCATCGCAGCCATAGGCTTCATCGGGAAAAGCTTGGTGGACGATGATGGGGATGGTGTACCAGACGATTGGGAAAAAGAAACGGAGGAGAAAGAACATGCTGGAACCAACAATCACTGACTATGGCCTGGAATTTGGCTATCTGGAACCCCGGGACGTGACGGATCAGATTGTGATCCACCATACCGGGAACCCTACTGACGACGACCTGAGCGCCGAAGAAATCCATGAAAGCCATAAGGCCCAAGGATGGTCCGGAATCGGTTACCATTTCGTGATCCGCAAGGATGGCACCATTGAACGCGGACGGCCCATGGATACCATCGGGGCTCATGCTTACGGAGAAAACAGCCACACCATCGGGATTCATGTCTGCGGAAATTTCGACATCGCCGAACCCACGGATGCCCAGATTGAAAGCTGTTCTGTTTTGGTCCAATGGCTGGCCCTTATCTATGGCCTGGAAATTAATGACGCCACGGTGGTGGGGCATTGTGACCTTATGGCTACAGCCTGCCCTGGCGAAAATTTGTACAGGCAATTGGGTAAAATCCGGGGAAAAGCCAACTGGTACGAACAGAATTACAACGAAGATGGCGAGTACATCGGTTAATAAAGCCAAAACGGCGTATGGGGGTACTGCTGGCCTCATACGCCGTTTTTCTGCTATACGCTACTACTTACTTGCAAAGAAAAATAAATCAGCTCAAAACGCAAATTAGGAGGTGAATTTTTGTGGAACAGGAGACAAAATGGAGAATCATCCTGGCTACTGCCGGTATCTGTGTCCTCTGCATCATGGGAGGACTAATTTACGGCTGCAGTCGGGAAAAGAAAGAGGAACCCAAGGTCATGGACTACCAGCAGACCACAGATCCAGCCGCAGTCCAGAAAAAACTGGATGTTACACAGGGGGCCGCTCGGGAAATCACCAGGGAGATCTATCATGTGCAGCAGTCCGATGCCCCACCGGCCATTACCTACTACGTCCAGGCCCCGGACGTGGAAGCCGGAGCCCGGCAGGTAGCTAAAGACATCCAGGCAGGCAAGCCGACCGTCCCCGCTGCAGCAGCGGAAAAGACGGACAGGACCGTGGTCACGGCCGACACCGACCGCCAGAAAGTGGACGTGTACAAGATTAACCTACGGCGCAGCCATAAGATTAAAGCCGGTATCATGACAGCAGATGGAAAAACCTATGGCGGGATTGGGTATCAGGCTGGTAAATGGGAAGGGATGATCTACACCCGAAGTGGCAGAAAGGTGGATGCTGCAGCTATTACCTATACCCTGGCAGAGTGGTAAGAAAAAAACCGTAGAGTCAGGAAAACCTGGCCTTACGGGCTATTTTATTTGAGTAAAATTTGAATAAAAGCATTGACAAAAATATCAAAATAAGGTATAATATAATTGTCGGGAGGGAGGTGATAAAGTGAAAAAGAAAAAGCGAAAGAAAATAAAAAGGCTGGTTGCCTTCCTCATAGCAATCCTTCAAGTCGCCAAACTCATCAAGGATTTGCTAGACTGACAACCAGCTAACGGCCGAAGGGTGGCGGGATATCCACCCACCCCTTCTAGGGGTATCTTACCATAGAAAGAAAGGAATCTCAAATGAAAATAAGAATAAAGTTGCTTGATATTTTGGTTCTTATCTTTGCGATTAATGCAGGGGATAAAGTAGACTTTTTAAGTTATGGAATTTGGGGCTGTAGTGCTATCTACTTCTTGTGCCGGATTGGAGACTGGAGGGAGAAAAATGACTGAAGGAAAGCAATGGGGAGGGCGGCGGCCCGGTGCTGGCCGTCCTAAAGGCAGCACGAAAAACGGGAGCTCTGTCCGGCCCCAGCACCAGCTCCGTGCTTATGACGAAGAGTGGGATCTGATTCGGCGTTTTGCCCGCCTGGTAAAGCATGGGAAAATGGAAGCCTGTAAAGCTGCATTGGACCAATTAGAAGCGGCAGACGGCAAATAAACGGCAAAAATTTGACGGGAAACATGGTATATATTGGAAAAAAATACGTTGGCCATTGCGTGGCCACCGTGAATTATACTATGGTTTAGAAACTCTGGACAAAACGCCTCTGTATGGGCTATAATACAAGAATCTAATGAGTGGAGGGAAATACCAGTGTTAACGGTTTTAATGGTTGTAGATATCGTCGTCAGTGTCATCCTGATTGCGTCCGTCCTGCTCCAGTCCGGTAAGAGCTCCGGTTTTGCTGGGCTTGGCGGCGGTGAGTCCATGTTCAGCGGCAAACCGACCGATATGGATGAGGCTCTGAGCCGCATTACGGTTGTCTTTGGCCTTATTTTTGCTGTCCTTAACATTGTAATTGCCCGCCTGCAGTGAGGGTGGGGGATGGCATTAATCAAATGGTGCAGTTATGGCATTGCCTTCATGAAGGGTAATGCTTTTTTTGTGTATAAAGTAAGGAGGAAACGGCTATGCTCCAAGGCGCTGAGCCTTATCGCTTTCCTGGAACCAATGATACAGCGGTTCTTCTCATTCACGGCTACACGGGTTCCCCGTCGGAGCTGCGTGAACTGGGGGAACGGCTGCATTATAAAGGCTATACCGTGCAGGGCCTTCTTTTAAATGGTCACGGTACGAACCCGGAAGACCTTGACGGCGTAACCTATGAAAAATGGACTCAATCCGTGAAATCCGCCGCCAGTGCCCTCAAGGAAACGTACGGCAAGGTTGTTTTGGTGGGGATGAGTATGGGAGGTCTTCTTGCCCTTGATTGCGCTTCGACTGTTCCCGTTGACGGGGTCATCGTCATTTCAACGCCCATCTATCTATTCGATTGGCGTTCCCATTTCCTTTGGCTTGCGGAAAAAGTGACGCGATCCATTCCCAAGCGCCCTCGTCATATCGACGCTCCGGCCCGCTATGATGTGGCCTATCACGAGATGCCCCTTTCCGGTGTCCGCGAATTCCTGCGTTTGCTGTCGACAGTCAAAAAGCGCACCCTTCCTCGCGTGACGGCTCCGCTTCTTATTATTCAAAGTGAAGCGGATCGAACCGTCCGCCCGCAAAGCGCACAGTACATCTATGAACATGCGGCATCTCCTCTAAAGCGGATCGAGATGCTCCCCCAAGGAAAGCATGTCCTGACCCTTTATAAGGAACGGGGACTTGTCTATCAAAAAATTGACCGTTTTCTGGAGGCCCTGCGATGAAGAATGTGAATGATACGAATCCTATGTGTTTTGGCTGTGGGAAGAACAATCCCATTGGCCTTCACATGCATTTTAAAGTGGATGAAAATGGCTGCTCGTCACACTTTACGCCCGAACCCTGTCATCAAAGCTATGACGGGCGGATGCACGGCGGACTCATTTCCACCTTGCTTGATGAAACCATGGGGAATTATCCCTATCTGTATGAACACCGCGTGGCCTATACGGCCCGACTGGAAGTCCGTTTCCGCTCGCCCGTCCTCATTGGTGAAACCATTGAGATTGTGACTAAGGTGAAGCGCCGTAAAGGCCTGCTCCTTGAGATGACGGGAGAGGTTATCCGCCCTGATGGAACTGTCGCGGCGGAAGCGGATGCCAAGATGATGTATGAAGGAGAAAGATGAGTAACGAAAAAATTCGGCAGGATGTCCTTACTTATATGGAATCCCATGCCACCCATCCTGTCAGCTATGATGACCTGGGCCGCGACCTGCGGTATAAAGGAAAAGGGCTGGGAGCCTTGTGGACGGAAATTGAACTAATGATCAAGGATGGGCTTCTTGTGAAGACCCGCTTCAATACCTTGGGCCTGCCGCGGGCCATGGGGCTTGTCACAGGGCGCCTGCAGGTCACGCAGAAAGGGTATGGGTTTGTTGTACCCCTTGAAAAGACGGAGGAAGGTGATCTTTTCATCCCCGCGATGCACTTATCCGGTGCGATGAACGAGGACCTTGTAATCGCACGGGTCAGTGACCATGGCTATGGGGGAAGGCGTGAGGGAAAGGTCATCCGTATTTTGGAGCGGGCCCATGAACGTTTTGTCGGGACTTTTACGCGCAGTGGGGATTTTGGCTTTGTTACCCCTGATAACCGCCATATTGGACAGGATATCTATGTGAGGCGCAAGGACTTCCTGAATGCCCGCAACGGGGACAAGGTTGTCGTCAAGATTACGGTCTGGCCCAACGGACGTCAAAAAGCAGAAGGAACCATTACGGAAATCCTTGGCAAAAAGGGCGATGTGGGCATTGATATCATCTCCATCATCAAGGATAAGGACCTGCCCCTTGATTTTCCCAAAGAAGTCAAGGAAGCCGCCCAGCTTGTCCCGCAAGTCATCCCTAAAAAGGATCTTAAAGGGCGTCTTGACCGGCGCAAATGGCCAATCATCACCGTCGATGGCGTTGATTCCAAGGACCTTGACGATGCCATTTATGCCGAAAAACGGGGCGAGGATTACTTCCTTGGCGTCTATATTGCCGATGTCAGTCACTATGTGCGGCCCCGCGGTGAACTTGATCGGGAGGCCTATGCCCGAGGCACCAGCGTCTACTTGGTTGACCGCGTCCTTCCCATGCTGCCGCCCCTTTTGTCAAATGGCATCTGCAGCCTCAATGAAGGGGAAGAACGTCTTACCATGAGCTGTGAAATGGTTATTTCCGGTAAGACAGGGAAGGTCCTTTCCTATGATATTGCGCCCAGCGTGATTGCCTCCCGGCATCGCATGAACTATCCTGATGTGGCAAAAATCCTCACGGACCGTGACACGGCCCTGCGGGAAAAATACAGCGATATTGTGCCTATGTTGGAAACCATGGAGGAACTTTGCACGATCCTCCATAAAAAACGGGTGAGACGGGGTGCGATTGAGTTCGAGATTCCTGAAGTGAAGGTTATTCTGGATGAGAAAAAACGGCCCATCGACGTTCATCTGCGGCACAGAACCATTGCGGAAATGATGATCGAGGAATTTATGCTCGCTGCCAACGAAACCGTAGCCGCCCATATGACTAAGCATCATTATCCCTTTATTTACCGTGTCCACGACGTGCCTGATGAGGACCGGATGCAGAGCCTTTCAAAGATCATGGCCCAGTTTGGGACCGTTCTCAAGATTGAGGGCAAGATGCGGCCTAAAGTTCTTCAAATGGCCCTGCGCAAGGTGAAGGGAAAACCCGAAGAAGGCATGATTTCCACCCTCGCCCTGCGGAGCATGAAGCAGGCTGTGTACCAAACGGAAAATGTGGGCCACTTTGGCCTTGCTGCCAAGGACTACACGCATTTTACCTCTCCCATCCGGCGCTATCCAGATCTGTTGGTCCATCGTCTCCTCAAGGAGCAGCGGACGGGGCAGAAACTTTCCAAGAAGGAAAAGGAAAACTTGAACGATAAGCTTTCCCTCATGGCAAGCCATGCCTCGACACGGGAACGCCTTGCCATTGAGGCAGAACGGGAAACGGATGAACTCAAGATGACGGAGTATATGCTGCCCTATGTAGGACAGGAATTTGATGGAACGATTTCCGGCGTCACAAGCTTTGGCATGTTTGTCCAGCTCGAAAACGGTATTGAAGGCCTTGTCCATATCTCGAGTCTCCTTGACGATTATTATCGTTATGATGAGGAACATTTTGCCCTTGTCGGGGAGCATGGCGGAAAGAGCTACCGCCTTGGCAGCCCTGTAAGGATCAAGGTCTTCCATGTCAGTGTGGAAGAACGCAAGATTGATTTTATCCTTCCCGAATTCGAAACTTTTGTCACAGCTCGAAAGGAAACCGTTCCGTCAGATAAGAAAAGGACGCCTAAAAACAGACCGTAAAGAAAGGCGGCCGCAATAAACTGGCCTCACAGACCCAAAAAAGAGGCGGTACACGTCAGAAGGGAAGTCAGCATGGAAAAAACAAACGTCAAAATCATCGCAGAAAATAGAAAAGCCCGCCATGACTACGCCATTCATGAAACCTTTGAAACAGGCGTCGTGCTTACCGGCACAGAAGTCAAGTCCCTCCGTGCTGGTAAGGCCAACCTGAAGGACAGTTATGCTGCCATTACCAAATCGGGGGAACTATATTTATACAACCTTCACATCAGTGAATATGACCATGGCAATATCTTCAACCATGAGCCGCGGCGTGACCGCAAGCTGCTCATGCATAAACGGGAAATTGCAAAACTCATAGGTAAGACCAAGGAAAAAGGCTTTACCTTGGTTCCTCTGACCCTTTATTTTTCCCATGGCCTTGTGAAAGTAAAACTGGCCCTTGCAACTGGTAAAAAACTTTATGACAAGCGGCGCGATATGGCGGACCGGTCGGCCAAACGAGAAATTGACCGGGCCCTCAAGTCTCGTAATCGCTAAGGGATACGGAAACATAATTTTCACAACTTTTTTCGTACAGGAGCCCTTTGATATGATATCCCTGAAGTAGGACAACGATTGTCCAAACATTCAAGGAGGCCACGTATTTTGTGCGTGAAAATCAAAGGAGGACGAGAAAATGGAACAAAAATTCTACAGATGCAGTCATTGTGGTAAAATCATCGCTGTTGTAAAGGAAACGGGTGTCCCTGTCATTTGCTGCGGCGAAAAGATGCAGGAAATCGTTCCGAATACCGTTGATGCAGCCCAAGAAAAACACGTTCCCGTCATTGAAGTCAAGGAAAACCTCGTGACGGTCAAGGTTGGTTCCGTTACCCATCCCATGCTTGATGAACACTATATCGAATGGATTTCCCTGGAAACCAAGGAAGGCAATCAGAGAAAGGAACTGAAACCAGGGGCTGATCCTGTCGCGGTTTTTGCACTGGCTCCCAGTGATGATGTCGTTGCTGCTTATGCTTACTGCAACCTGCATGGACTTTGGAAAGCTGAAAAATAATGAAAGAGGGGGGGCGCATGCGGCGTCCCTCTTTATTTTTAGGCCTTTATGAAAATTAAAGTGTATACAAAATACAAAATATATAGGAAAATACAGATTTTTATGTTAGAATAGGGGAGACGGGTGTGGTGCTGTGCATCACCCCAAACAAAGGGCTACTTTAATTAGGAGGTATTGTCATGAAGGTTTTGTGTTATGGCGTCAGAGACGTTGAAGAACCGATTTTTGAGAGCAGCAATAAGGCTTTTGGGTATGACATCAAATGTGTCCCCGATTACCTGAATACTCCGGAAACGGCTGAAATGGCAAAAGGTTTTGATGCTGTTATCCTGCGTGGTAACTGCTTTGCCAACAAACAGAATCTCGATATCTACAAGAAACTCGGTGTTCAGTATGTACTGACCAGAACGGTTGGTAAGGACCATATCGATATTCCCTATGCCAAGGAACTGGGCTTCAAGATGGCATTTGTTCCCGGTTATTCTCCGAACGCCATTGCCGAACTGGCTGTTACCCATGCCATGATGCTCCTGAGACATCTGGCATACACGACGAGCGAAGCTCACAAAGGCAACTTCGTTGTTGATAAGCATATGTTCTCCAAGGAAATCCGCAACTGCACCGTTGGCGTAATCGGCCTTGGCCGTATCGGCCGCGTCTGCGCCCAGATCTTCCACGGTATGGGTGCCAAAGTTGTCGGTCAGGATGTCTTCCAGATCAAAGGCATCGATGACTATGCTACGCAGGTTGAAATGGACGAACTGCTGAAAGTGTCCGACGTCATCTCCCTGCACTGCCCGTACATCAAAGAAAACGGCAAGGTGGTTACCCGTGAATTCATCAGCAAGATGAAAGACGGCGCCATCCTTGTTAACGCTGCCCGCGGCCAGCTCGTTGACACGGAAGCTGTCATCGAAGCCATAGAAAGCGGTAAGCTCGGTGGTTTTGCTGCTGATACGCTGGACGGCGAAGCCGATCTGTTCGGTAAGGACTTTGAAGGCGGTAAGGCCCCGAATGCTATATTCCAAAAACTCATCGACCTGTACCCGAAAGTCCTGCTTTCCCCGCATCTGGGTTCCTTCACTGACGAAGCTGTCAAGAACATGGTTGAAACGACCTATGAAAACCTGAAGGAATACATGGAAACGGGCGACTGCAAGAACAAGATCTAAGCGATACGACCCGAAACTCCCTGCTGCGATGGCGGCAGGGAGTTTTATATTTATGAGCCGCTCCTTCCTGTAACTTAATCAAATGCCCCTTGCCAATCACGTGGCTGGGGGCATTTGATTGTTATTTTCGTTATAAGACCAACCGTTGTGAGAAAAGAGATTTGACAGGCAGTGTTGTTTCTATGTGGGCGTTTTGGATGCGTGAGACGTATCAGGTGAACTCCTTGACCACCTTGATGTATTCCTTGGCGTGGAAAGGGAGGTAGGAATTTTTTCGATACGTTGCTACAAAATCAACGGTTGTCTTAGGAGATCCGATTGAAAACAAGGCTAATTGGTCGCGGTTGGGAATATACTTCAAATGGGTTTCCGTAATGAAGGTAAAGCCGTAATTCCGTGCTGCCAGCTCGGCTTCTGCTTGGATATTGCTTGTTTCAAGGATAATGTGGGGTTCAATGTGGCGTTTATGAAAGATCCTATCCACAATCAGCCGTGTGTGCTGCGTCCGGTTTTGAAGGATGAAATCTTGGTCTTTTAGGAAATGAAGGTCCATATAAGGATATTTACAGCCCGGCCGTTTCCTTCCATAGCGCGTAAAGGGATGCTGGGCACTCATGACAAGCACCAGTTCTTCATGACTGATGACGGTGTAGGCGAGAGCGGGATTGGCCTCTACAAAATTGAAAAAAGCCAGGTCAATGTCCCCTTCAATAATCATTTGGATGAGGGATTCGGAATTTGCTTCGTGAAGGTCAATCCTTACATTGGGATACTTATCATGAAAAATAGGCAGCGTGCAGGGAAGCATATACGTACCCCGCATTGCGGGGAAGCCAATCTTTAAATAGCCTTCATTGTTTTTTATGATATCGCCCATCTGCTGATCGAGTTCTTTTTTGAGGGCCAGGATTTCCTTGGCTTTTTTTATGTACTGTTCACCGGCATAGGTTGGGATATATTTATTACCCAATCTCTCAAACAAAGGAAGTCCAAGTTCTCCTTCAAGGCCTTTTAAGAACTTGGAGAGGGTGGGCTGGCTAAGGTAGAGGGATTCTGCCGCCCGCGTGATATTTTGCTGGCGCGCAATGGCCAGAAGATAGGTCAGATCTCGAAAATCCATTGGCTGTACTCCTTTCTTCCAGATTGTAAATCATCTTTAACCAATTATACCCCAAACTATTCATAAAAACCATGATTATTATTTTTTTTATGAACGTATGACATGAACCGAAGCACCATCTATACCATTAGTCCACTGGAAAAAAGCATGGCAAAGCGGCACTTTTTCATGCTCCCACCAATAAAACCATTCGCTTTTACCATGTTAAAAATAATTTTTATGAATTTAAATTATGAGGTTTTTCTTGTTATGATGTTTTCAGAAAATAACGATGACTGTTACCTATCTAATAAGGAGGGTTCATGATGACAACAAAGATCAAACTTCCTGTCACGTTGATGCGTGGGGGAACGAGTAAAGGAGCTTATCTATTAAGAAAGGATATGCCGCCTGAAAGGAAGGATTGGGACAGCGTCCTTTTGAAACTCATGGGAAGCCCTGACCGCAAACAGATCGACGGACTTGGCGGTTCCCAGTCCGTAACCAGCAAGGTCGCTATTATCGAAAAATCCAGTCGCTCTGATGCCGATGTGGATTACACCTTTGCCCAAGTATCTGTGGATAAGCCCGTCGTCAGTTATGGAGGAAACTGCGGTAATATATCATCCGGTGTCGGTCCCTTTGCGATTGAAGAAGGTCTCGTCCCAGCTGTCGGAGAAGAAACAACCGTCAGGATCTTTAATACGAATACCCGGAAAATCATTGTTGAAACGGTCAATACAGCAGATGGCCAGGTGTGTTATGACGGAGACTATACTATTGCTGGCGTGCCCGGTACGGCCGCTCCCATCAAGCTTAGATTCCTTGATCCCAGCGGTACCCTTGGTAAAGGCATCCTGCCAACGGGAAATGGGGTGGATGAACTTGAGATCCCCGATTTTGGCCGCCTGCCCGTTTCCATTGTCGACGCAGCAAATCCCTTGGTTTTTGTAACAGCTGATTCCATAAAGATGAATGGAACGGAACAGCCGGAAGAAATCAATAAAGACGAAGCCCTGCTCCGACTCTTGGAATGTATCCGAGGAAAGGCAGCTGTCCTATTGGGGCTGACCGATCATTGGGAAAAGGCTGCTTGGGAAACACCGGGAATTCCGAAGATGACCATTGTTGCACCACCGACTTTTTACACGACGGCTCAGGGCACAGAAATCAAGGCATCCGAGATTGACCTTTTGGGACGCATGATGAGCATGCAAAAGGCCCATCCCAGTTATGCCATGACAGGCGCGATGTGTACGGCAGCTGCCGCCGCAATTCCAGGGACCCTTGTCCATAGCATTCTTTCCCCCTGCGGTAAGCTTCCTGAAATCAGGATTGGTCATGGTTCCGGCACGCTTGTTTGCGGCGTTGAAACCGAAAAGGGCCAGTCGATTCCTTTCATTAAAGAAACGTATGGGTATCGAACGGCCCGTCTATTGATGAAAGGCGTAGCCCCTATTTCCTACTGAATCCACTGCTCGTAAGGAGGCATCATGATGGATCTATCCCTGATTTCATTGATTGTTCTTGCCGTTGTCGTTGCCATTGGGTTTATCAAAAAAGTCAATATAGGCTTCTTTTCCATTGGCGCCGCTTTTCTGCTCGGTTCCTATGGACAGATGAGTGCCAAGCAGATTGCTGCAGGTTTTTCAAGTTCCATGTTTGTGACCTTGGTTGGGGTTACCTTTCTGTTTGGGATGGCCTCTGCCAATGGGACGCTCAATCTTTTTTCCAAGAAGGTCGTCGCTCTTGTAGGGAAGCGGACCTACTTGATTCCCATCTTGATGTTTGTGCTTTCTGCTTTCATTTCAGCCATTGGTCCTGGACATATTGCTGCTGGAATCTTGATGACGACCTTTGCCGTCTATCTTGCCTTCGAACTCAAGATCAATCCCATGGCAACGGCCCTTTATGCAAAACTGGGAGCCAATGCGGGCTGTGCCTCTGTTCTTTCCTTGACAGGCATCCTTGCCAAGAATCTTTCTGAGCCGCTGGGTTACCAAGGCTTTGGGACGCATCTCTTCCTATCTACGTTACTGTCCGGCTTTGTCTTTACGCTTGTTGTCTATATCGGCTACAAGGGGTGGCGCGTCAACTCGGAAAATCCACTGAAGCTCTCTGAAATTCCCGCCTTTAATCGCAATCAGAAAATTACGATGGCTTCGATTGTGGCTATGGTTATTTTTTGTATTGGTTTTAAGTTTGATACGGGACTTTTTGCCTTTGCGGCAGCTTCTGTCCTGATCATACTGCATTGTGCCGATGAAAAAACGGCTATTCGTCAAATTCCCTGGGGCACTTTGATGATGATCTGCGGTGTGGGCGTCCTTGTGAATGTCCTGACAAAGCTTGGTGGAATAAAGCTGGTATCTGACTTTCTTGCTAGCCATATGACGGCCCAGACGGCGGTACCCATCATTGCCGCATCAAGCGGGATTCTATCCTGGGTCAGCTCTACGACGGGTGTTGTCATGCCGACGCTGTTTCCAATCGCTGACGAGATTGCTCGGACGTTTGCCGGACAGACAAACTATGTAGAACTTATCTCTGCCATTACGGCGACCAGTTTTGCTGCAGCCATCAGCCCATTATCGACGGGCGGTGCCATCATCATGTCAAGTTATTCTGCTTCCAAACCAACGACGACAGAGGAAATGAACACTATGTTCAAGACGCTTTTTCTCTTATCCGTGGCAAATGTGAGTATCAATGTTGTGATGGCGGCGTTTCATGTATTCTTCCTCGGCGGTCTGTTCCTTTAAATAAGGGAAAGATTTGTAAATTATATATAAAATTAAAAATATCAATTAGAAATTCTGATGGATATGAATCGCAAATCCGAATTGGTAAAATACATAGAAAATTTCGTATAATCCTTATGGGAGGATAAGTATTGGCCTTATTGCTTGGGATTTCCTACAATGGAACCAAAAGGCCGCGTGGCCGTTATGGAACCAAAAAGGAGAGACCAGCATGAACCGTGAAGAAATGATTGAACGCGCTAAGCAAGCTTTTGGGAAACTCATTGAAGAGGATCTTGACCGCATCGAAGGGATTAGGAAAGCGCCGCCCCGTAAGGATTTTCTCCATTTATCCCACGTAAAGGTGGGCATTATGCCCGGCGACGGCATTGGTCCCTATATCATGAAAGCAGCCCTTTTGGTGGCACGGAAATTGCTGAAAAAGGAAATCGCAGATCAACGCGTGGAATTTGTTCCAATTAAAGGAATGACCATTGAGGAACGGGCCCGTCAGAATAAGAGTCTGCCGCCTGCCGTTCTTGAGGCCTGCAAGGCCTGTGACATCCTTGTAAAGGGACCTTTCGTGACTCCCCGTGCGGGCGACAGGTGGCCCAATCTCCTGAGTGCCAACAGTTTGCTGCGCCGCCAGCTGCAGCTTTATGCAGCGGTCCGTCCCATTCGAATTCCTGAAAAGGGCATAGATTGGACCTTTTTCAGAGAAAATATTGAAGGCGAATACATTTGGGGCAACAAAGGGATTTGCGTCGGCGATGACCTTGCCATTGACTTCAAGATCCTTTCCAAGCCAGGAGCCGAACGGCTGTTCCGAAATGCATTTGAGTACGCTAAAAGTAGTGGGAAGACCAACATTACGGTGGCAACAAAAGCCAATATTGTCAAACTCGTCGACGGAAATTTCCTGAAGGTGGCCCATGCTATGGAAAAAGAATATCCCGGCATCCATGTGCGGGAAGAACTGATTGATTCCCTGTCTGCTAAATTGATGGACCCGGAATTCAATGCTGGTATGCAGGTCTTTGTGCTGCCCAACCTATACGGCGACATCCTCACTGATATTGCTGCCGAATACCAAGGAGGCCTTGGAACGGCCAGCTCTTCCAATATTGGCGATCAGTATGCCATGTTTGAAGCCATCCATGGGGTGGGGGTCTATCTTGTTGAGCACAATCGTGCCCAGTATGCCGATCCTTCCAGCCTGATTCGGGCGATGGGGGAAATGATGGCATTCATTGGTTACCCTGAAAAACGGGACCGTCTTTTTAAAGCCCTTGATTTTTGTACCAAAGTGGAACGCAAGGCCGTCATTACGACGGATAAAGACGGGGCGACAGCAGAAGAATTTGCTGAATATGTTGTAGAAACCCTCCATAAGATGGAGGTGCAAGAATAACCCAAAAGAGCCAGGTAACAAAGAGAGGAGAGTTATCATGATCAAGTTGTTTGATAAGGGTGCCTATTTGCTGAATGGTACGGAACTTGTTCCGGAAGAACAGGCAGGGACGCTGAAAAGCCGTCTTGGCCGCGAAGTAACAGCAGAAGAAGCCAAAAAAGGCACGATTGCCTATGGTATCTTGAAGGAACACAATAAAAGCGCGAATATGGAGCAGCTGAACATCAAATTTGATGCCCTGACGAGCCACGATATTACCTATGTTGGCATTATCCAAACCGCCCGCGCTTCTGGTATGGACCATTTTCCCATGCCTTATATCCTCACGTGCTGTCACAATTCCCTCTGTGCTGTCGGTGGGACTATCAATGAAGATGACCACATGTTTGGTCTTTCGGCAGCCAAGAAATATGGCGGTATCTTCGTCCCTCCCCATTTCGCGGTCATCCATCAGTATATGCGAGAAATGTACGCTGGTTGCGGCAAGATGATCCTTGGCAGTGACAGTCATACCCGTTATGGTGCTCTCGGGACCATTGCAGTTGGTGAAGGCGGCGGGGAGCTTGATAAACAGATCTTGGGGGATACCTGGGATAACCCTTATCCCGGTGTTGTCGCCATCTACTTGACGGGGAAACCGGCTCCTTGGGTTGGACCGCATGATATTGCCCTTGCTATTTGCCGTGCCGTCTATGAAAAGGGCTATGTGAAAAATAAGATCATGGAATTTGTCGGACCGGGCGTTTCTTCCATGACAACGGACTATCGCAATGGTGTTGACGTCATGACGACGGAAACGACGTGCCTGTCTTCCATTTGGAGAACAGACAGCGATACGAAGGACTTTCTCAAGGAACACGGCCGCGAAAGTGATTATAAGGAACTGAATCCTGCAGATGTGGCATACTATGATGGCTGCGTCTATGTTGATCTTTCTACCATCAAGCCGATGATTGCCCTTCCATTCCATCCGTCGAATGCTTACGAAATTGATGAACTGAATGCCAATCTGATGGATATCCTTCGTGAGACGGAAAAAAAGGCCGAAAAAGTAGCCCAAGGCCGTGCCCAATATACCTTGACCGATAAAGTCAAGGACGGAAAGTTCATGGTCCAGCAGGGCGTCATTGGCGGCTGCGCCGGCGGTAACTACACAAACGTTGTAGAAGCGGCCAACCTTCTGCGTGGCAAGAGCATCGGTGCTGGGGAATTTACCCTCAATATCTATCCTTCGTCCATGCCGGTCTATATGGACCTTGCCAAAAAAGGATTCCTCACGGACCTCATGGCGTCCGGTGCCGTAATCAAGACGGCTTTCTGCGGGCCTTGCTTTGGCGCAGGCGACACGCCAAACAACAATGGGTTTTCCATCCGTCACAATACGCGCAACTTCCCGAACCGGGAAGGGAGCAAGCCCGGTCAGGGGCAGATGTCGGCAGTGGCCCTCATGGATTCCCGCAGCATTGCCGCAACAGCTGCAAATGGCGGCGCCCTGACAAGTGCGGAAACCTTTGCCGACACTTTTGGACATGTGCCTAGTTACCACTTCGATGACAGTGCCTACAAGGCCCGTGTCTACGAAGGTTTTGGTAAGGCGGAACCGAAAGAAAAACTTTATGAGGGACCGAATATCAAAGCTTGGCCTGAACTGCCCGCTTTAGGGGACAATATTCTCCTGCGCGTCTGTTCCAAGATTGAAGACCCTGTAACGACGACGGATGAACTTATTCCTTCCGGGGAAACATCCTCCTATCGTTCCAATCCATTGGGGCTTGCCGAATTTACCCTGTCGCGCCGTGATCCGCAGTATGTGGGGCGGACCAAAGCGGTCAAGGAACTGGAACTTGCCCGTGAAAAAGGCGAAGACCTCCTGCAAAAGGATGCCGATGTGGCAGCTGCTTTTACCGCCATCCACACCATTTCTGGCAGTGAAGATGTTACTCTTACCAATACGGAAATCGGTTCTGTCATTTACGCCAATAAACCGGGTGATGGCAGTGCTCGTGAACAGGCAGCCAGCTGTCAGCGCGTCATCGGCGGCCTTGCCAACATCACTCGTGAATATGCGACCAAACGGTATCGCAGCAACGTCATCAACTGGGGGATGCTGCCCTTTCATTTGAAAGATGAGACGATTGCCTTTGATGTCAACGATTTCATTTTTGTTCCTTCCATCAAGAAAATCCTCGCAGGGTCCATGGATGAGATTCCCGCCTATGTCCTGAAAGATGGCATGGCAAAAGCCATTACCCTTTATATCCTGCCCCTTAACGAGGAAGAAAAGGAAATCATCAAAGCCGGCTGCCTCATTAATTTCAATCGCAGCAAAAGAAAATAACAACCTCACTAAAAGAGCCTTCCCTCAGGGAGGGCTTTTTTAGACACTAGCAGTCTGCCTGTCGAATTGCTACTGGCATGGGTTGTGGAAGCGTGCTAAAATACAACTAAGTGCATCCAATTCACGGACTGCCTTTGATGCAGAAAGTAGGGATAACCTGATGGTCAATGAAAAAATGTATGAACTTGGATCGAAAAAATCGACGATCCGTGAAATCTTTGAGTATGGAAGGAAAAGGGCACAGGAGGTCGGAGAGGAAAATATCTACGATTTCAGCTTGGGAAATCCGAACGTACCGGCTCCCTCTTACATCAAGGAGGCTGTCCTTGATATCTTTGATACCGTGCCGACCCAAAAGATCCACAGCTATACGGTGGCTCCGGGTAATCCAGAGGTCCGGGAGATCCTTGCAAAGGATATCAACCGTCGTTTTGGCACGCATTTTACAAAGGACAATCTGTTCATGACCGCTGGCGCGGCGGCTTCCATTTCCATTACCTTCAAGGCCCTTGCCGAACCTGGCGATGAATTTGTCATTGTTGCCCCGTTTTTCCCGGAATACCGGCCTTTTGTTGAGGCAACCGGGGCCCGTCTCGTGGTTGTTCCCGCTCAGGTTGAAGATTTCCAAATCAATATGGACCTTTTTGAAAGGGCCCTGACACGCCATACTAAAGGGGTCATTGTCAATTCCCCCAATAATCCGAGCGGGGCCATCTACTCGGAGGAAACCATCCGAGCCCTTAGCGCGCTTTTACTGCGCAAGGAAAAGGAATACGGTCATCCCATTTATATCATCTCCGATGAACCTTATCGGGAAATTGCCTACCATGGCTATGAAGTGCCTTATATTCCACTATATTATAAGGATACCATCGTCTGCTACTCCTATAGTAAATCATTCTCCCTTCCAGGGGAGCGAATTGGCTATATCGTTATTCCCAGTGAAGTGACAGGCTTTGAAAAAGTATATTCTGCAATTTGCGGAGCGGCTCGGGTCCTCACCCATGTCAATGCTCCCAGCCTCTGGCAGCTTGTCGTGGCCCGCTGTGCAGGCAAACCAACGGATGCGGAACCGTATCGCATCAACGGGGAACTGCTTTATCAGGGTCTTATTGGTGTCGGTTTTACCTGTCTACGTCCGCAGGGGGCTTTTTATCTTTTCCCGAAGTGCCTGGAAGAAGATGATCATGCCTTCTGTAAACGGGCCATGAAGTATGATCTGCTCTTAGTACCGGGAACAGATTTTGGCGTGCCAGGCTATTTCCGTGCGTCATACTGCATCAATCGGGATACCATTAAACGGTCCCTGCCGCTTTTTAGGAAATTGGCCGAGGAATATGGCGTCAAACCGGGCGGTGTTTGACACGTATCTGTAAATTTTATATACTTAAGGAATGCCTCATCGGCATGTTAAGCTTGCAAAACGAACTGAACCGAGGGAGATACTTGCATGAAATATTTAACTGGTAATGAAATCCGTCAAAAATATTTGGATTTTTTCAAGGCACACGGTCATTTGGTTCTTCCCAGTGCCTCGCTCATTCCGCATGATGATCCGACCCTGCTGCTGATTGGGGCTGGAATGGCACCGTTCAAACCGTTTTTTACAGGGAAGATGAAACCGCCTTCTCCGCGCATTACGACCTGCCAAAAATGTGTTCGTACGGACGATATTGAAAACGTCGGCCGCACAGCTCGTCACCATACTTATTTTGAAATGCTGGGCAACTTCTCTTTTGGCGATTATTTCAAAAAGGAAGTCATTCCCTGGGCTTGGGAATTTTTGACCAAAGAGTTGGAATTGCCTGCGGATAAGCTTTGGATCACCATTTATCCCAAAGATGACGAAGCCTATCATATCTGGCACGATGTCGTAGGCGTCCCTGATGAACGTATTGTTCGTCTGGAAGATAACTTCTGGCAAATCGGCAGCGGTCCCTGCGGTCCGGACTCGGAAATCCATATCGACCTTGGCGCCGATAAAGGCTGTGGGGAACCAACCTGTGGTCCTGGCTGTGACTGCGGTCGATTCCTTGAATTGTGGAATCTTGTCTTTACTCAGTTCAACCAGAACGCTGACGGGACCTACACGCCGCTCAAACATAAGAATATCGATACCGGTGCCGGCCTTGAACGCCTTGCTTCCGTTATCCAAGGCAAGCCGTCAAACTTTGAGACCGATCTTATTTTCCCCATCATCGAACTTGCTTGCGAACTCTCCCATAAGAAATATAATGCAGATGCCAAAACCGATATTTCGCTTAAGGTTGTTGCTGATCATGCTCGCAGCTTGACCTTCATGATTGGGGACGGAATCCTTCCTTCCAATGAAGGAAGAGGCTATGTCCTGCGCCGCGTTTTGCGCCGTGCCATCCGTCATGGACGTCTCCTTGGCATTCGGGGCAAGTTCCTTGCCGCCCTTGCCGATAAGGTCATTTCCATGTATGGTGAGCATTACACGGAGCTCGTGGAAAAGAAGGAATTCATTGACAAGGTCATCGATATGGAGGAAACAAGCTTCCTCCAGACCCTTTCCCAGGGTACGGATCTGCTGAATGAAAAGATTGCCGCCATGAAAAAAGAAAACAAGACGGTCCTTAGCGGTGACGATGCCTTTAAACTTTATGATACCTTTGGTTTTCCTTGGGAAGTGACGGATGAAATCCTTCAGGAACAGGGCATGACCATGGATAAGGAAGGGTTCGACAAGGCCATGGCATCCCAGAAGGAGCGGGCCCGTAAGGCTCGCAACGATAAGGAAGGCCGCCCTGTTATGTATGATACGCGAAGCCTTCATTTGGAAGGACTCACGGTGGATGAAGCTTCTAAGGAAGGCGTGGTCGCCGCCCTGTATCAAGAAGGTGAAACCACGCCAATCAAAGAAGGCCATACAGGGGACAGCCTTGCGATCATCCTGACCAATACTGCCTTCCACGCCGAAGGGGGCGGGCAGCTTGGTGATACGGGCCGCCTGATTTCTGACGCGGGAATCTTTGATGTGGAAAATACAAAGAAACTCCCTGATGGCACGACTATCCACCTAGGAACGGTAGAATCGGGTGCTTTCTCGGTGGGTCAAGCGGTCACCTTTGAAGTCAACCTTGACCGCAAGGCTGACATTGCCCGCAATCATACGGCAACCCACCTTCTGCATGCTGCCCTCAAGAAAGTCCTGGGCGGTCATGTAAACCAAGCCGGCAGTTATGTTGGACCGGACCGGCTCCGGTTTGACTTCTCTCATTTTTCGCCGCTTACGGCTGAGGAAGTAAGCCGTGTGGAAGACCTTGTGAATGAAGCTATCCTTGATGCGGTCGACGTCCAGATTTCCGAAGAGGATATTGATAAGGCCAAGGAAATGGGGGCTATGGCACTTTTTGGTGAAAAATACGGCAAGATTGTCCGCGTCGTCAATGTGCCAGGTCACAGCATGGAACTTTGCGGCGGCGTCCATGTCTCCAATACGTCCCGCATTGGTCTTTTCAAGATCCTTGGCGAATCAAGCGTCGGTGCTGGGCTGCGCCGTATCGAAGCGGTTACAGGACATGGAGCACTTCTTTACACCCGGGAACTAGAAGCCCTCCTCGAGGACGCTTCCCAGAAGGTGAAGGGTCGTCCCAACACCCTACTGAGCCGGATCGAAGCGCTTCAGGATGAACTGAAAGCAGAAAAGCATCACGCGGCTGAACTTGAACAAAAACTGGTTGCCGCTGCCGCGCAGTCCGCCGGAGATAAAGTAAAGGATGTCAAGGGGATTCCTGTCCTCATTGATGAAGTAAAGGTCGATGATGTATCGGCCCTTCGCAGCATGGGAGACCAGCTCCGTGACAAGACGGGCGGCATTGTTGTCCTCTTTGCAGCTATGGCACCGCAGAAGGTGAACATTCTGACCATGGCATCCAAAGAAGCCGTTGCGAAAGGGGCCCACGCCGGCAAGATTGTCAAAGCCGCTGCCCAGGTCTTGGGCGGTAACGGCGGCGGCCGTCCCGATATGGCCCAAGCTGGCGGCAAGAACAGTGGAAAGATTGCCGAGGCCATGGCGGAAACCCTGAAAGTTATTGAAAATATGATTCAATAAAGAAGGTGTCGTTACATGGATGCTAAAAGACGGATGGGAGAGGCCATGGGTCGGCTCCTTACGAAGAAACCGCTAAAATGCATCAGTGTTGAAGAGCTTGTTCGGGAATCCGGTGTCACTCGGGACGCATATGATAGGACCTTTGCGTCTATGACGGAACTGGCCCATTATGAGTTTCTTCATATTCTTGCCGTCCATGGCCGCGATATCCTGGGCAGCAAAAGTTGGTCCGAAGCTCTTTATAAGAAATTCCTTATGTATAAAAAATATGAGGGATTCTTCCGCCATCTGTATGAGAGTGATGATAATGAGCACTTTCGCCGGACCAACCGGCGCTTTGTCCGTGATGCCTATACCATGATGCTGAGGCACTATGGGGTGGACGTCCACGACCCCCATATTCAGTTTGCCGTGGAAATGGTTGTTTATGGCGGGGAAGAAATGACCATGCGCTGGATGATGGATGGAATGAAGGTTCCTATTGAGGTCATGTTGGTCCTCTTCCAGGAATCGATTCCTGTTTCCATCAGTCAGTATTTTTACTAATGGCCGAGATACTTTATGCTGTGCAGCTCGTTTCGGAAGCGGGCTGCTTGTTTTTCCCAAAAGGAGGGACTGTTCATGTCACGTACGACTCAAGAAACCACGATGTTTAAACCCGTTTCCAAGACGGAAACGGTTTCCCGGACCATCCACGAAGTCGTGGAAGCCCTCCAGGAAAAAGGTTATAATCCCATTGACCAATTGGCTGGCTACCTCTTGAGTGGGGACCCAGCCTATGTGACGAGCTATAAGGATGCCCGTCTGAAGATCCGCCAATTCAATCGCTATGAACTCATTGAAGCCCTTCTTCAATCCTATTTGAAGGAATTGCCCCAAAAATGAGGATCATGGGTCTTGACCTCGGAACACGCACCATCGGTGTCGCTGTAAGCGATGAGATGGGACTGATTGCGCGCGGCATCGAAACCATTCGGCGCAGCGGAACCAAGAATGATTTGGCACGCCTTCATGAATTGGTCCAAAAGGAAGAAGTGGGGGCTTTTGTCCTGGGCTACCCCAAAAATATGAATGGAACCATTGGTGAGCGCGGAAAAGCGAGTGAGGCTTTTTCCAAATTGCTGCAAACCGAATTCCCCGATGCAAAGATTACCCTTTGGGATGAACGGCTTTCCACGGTGGCGGCGGAAAAGGTTCTTATCGATGCAGATCTGACACGTAAAAAACGCAAGAAAGTCATTGATATGATGGCGGCCGTCGTCATCTTACAAAATTATCTGGACAGCCTAAGGAGGTAATGCCATGACAAAAGATCAAGATATGCTCCAAACCGAAGATCAAGAGGCTTTGGTTGTTGTTACTGACGATAAGGGGAATAAGACCTACTATGCAGAAGAAATGGTCATCCCTATTGATAACAAGAGTTTTGCCCTTCTTGTCCGTGAACCTATGGATGAAGAGGAAGCAGAAGCCTTGGAAGAAGATGACGCGGTCATGATTGCCCGCATTGAGTTCGATACTGACGGCGAACCTGTCTATGTGGATCCGACGGATGAAGAATTTGAGGCCGTTAAAAAGGCCTATGAAGAAATCACCCAGGAGATGGATGAAGAGTAAGGAGCAAAGGACATGGCCAAAAAGCTTGTATGTGTCCTTCTGGTTCTTTTGGCAGCCTTTAGTGGCGCTGTCTACTGGTACCTCCACGGATTCAACAGCAATGCTAACCTTGCAACAGGGGCATTGGTCCATTTTACCATCAAGGATGGCATGACAACACGGGATATAGCTGCTTTGCTTCATGAGGAGAAGGCCGTACGCAGTCCGGAATTGTTTCTCCTGACGGCAAAGCTGACCCATAAGGAAAGTATGCTGAAAGCGGGAAATTATGAAATCACGGCAGGCATGAGTGATGCCGAAATCATTGACATCATTGCGTCGGGAAAGACGCGCTACAACAAGTTTACTGTGCCTGAAGCTTCGAGCATCCCTCAGATTGCGGCCAAACTGGAAAAAGGAAAGTTGGGTTCGGCCGAAGCTTTCCAACAAGCGGCCATTGATTATGCACCGTATCCTTATATGGAGACGCCCAATCCCCATGTAATCTATAAGGCGGAAGGCTTTGCCTATCCGGCTACATATGATTTGCCGGAAGGCGCCACGGAAAAGGAAATCCTTGCCACCATGGTCAAGGAATTTAACCGTCGTCTGGATGAGGAGCTAAAGAATCAGATCAAAGCAAGCGGCATGAGTATTCGTGATGTGGTGAACCTTGCTGCCATGGTGGAAAAGGAAGCCGTTCATGAAGATGAGATGCCTCTTATTGCTGGTGTATTTCTGAACCGCCTTCATAAGAATATGCCCATCCAATCCGATACGACCATCCAATATCTTTTAGGGCATCAAAAGGGTGACCTTCGCTATGATGACCTTAAAGTGGATTCTCCGTATAATACGTACTTGTATCCTGGGCTTCCGCCAGGACCGATTGCAAGTCCCAGCGAGCAGGCAATCAAAGCTGTCCTCAATCCCCAAAAATCGGATTACCTCTATTTTGTAGCAGATAAGGATGGCTATCATCGTTTTACCAAGACCTATGAGGAACATAAGGCGATGATCCGAGCCATCCATGGAGATGTAGACATATGAATCAAATTGAACTTCTTGCACCTGCCGGAAGCCTCGATAAGTGTAAAATGGCGCTCCGCTATGGTGCCGATGCAGTCTATTTAGGCGGCAAGGCTTTCGGACTGAGGGCTTTTGCCGCAAATTTTTCAATGGAAGAAATCAGGGAGGCCTGCACGTTTGCCCATAACTTGGATAAAAAAGTCTATGTGACTGTGAACGTTGTTCCTCATAATGGTGATCTTCCCCAGCTTCCCTCGTATCTAAAGGACCTAGAGGACGCCGGTGTGGATGCGCTCCTTGTTTCTGATCTCGGGGTATGGATGATGGCCCGAAAAATCGTACCGAATCTGGCCCTTCATGTCAGTACCCAGGCTAACGTGACAAACTATGAGGCCGCCAAGGCTTGGGAGGCGCTCGGTGCTGAACGGGTGGTCCTTGCGAGGGAACTGTCCCTTGGGGAGATTTCCGAAATCGTGCGGAACATCCATGCAGAGGTTGAGGTCTTTGTCCATGGTGCAATGTGTATTTCCTATTCAGGCCGCTGCCTTTTGAGCAACTACTTTACGGGTCGGGACAGCAACCGAGGCGCTTGTGCACAAGTCTGCCGCTGGGAGTTTTCCTTAAAAGAGAAAAACCGTCCTGATGAAGCCTTTGATATTGCCGAAGATGAGCAAGGCACGTACATCATGAATTCAAAGGACCTTTGTCTCTTGGATCATCTGCCGGACCTCATCAAAAGCGGCGTAAAAAGTCTCAAAATTGAAGGTCGCATGAAGAGTGTCCATTATGTCGCAACAGTGGTGAGCGTTTATCGCAAGGCCATTGATGCCTATCTGAGGGATCCGGAACACTTTTCCGTGCTGCCTGAATGGCAGGAAGAACTGCTCAAAATTTCCCATCGTCCCTATACGACGGGCTTTTTTGAACACAGACCGGAAGCAGACGGTCAGGTCTATACAACAAGTTCCTATGAACAGACAGCGGATTTTGTAGGCCTTGTGAACGACTACGACGCTGCTTCGGGGCGGGTGACGCTGGAGCAGCGAAACAATGTGAAGGAAGGGGAAACCCTTGAAATCTTGACGCCTGGGGGAACGGTCTTTCCCTGGACCTTGTCGGACATGGAGGATGAAACGGGCACGCCCATTGCTGCCGCACCTCATGCACAGATGATCTTTACGGCCGTTGGGGACGCCCGCATGGAACCCTATTCCCTCGTAAGGCGCCTCAAAAAAGCCTAGAAAAAGGTTTTTCTATAAAATTCCGTATGATTTTGTACACTTTCCCTAAAATTTTCCCGTTTCAATATAGGCAAATTGCAGGGAATATGCTAATATAGTAGGGTACTTTTGTGGGAGGTCGCTTATGAAACCATTACCTACGCTCAGAACCTTCCTCCAAGAGGAAGGCGTACAGGGAATCTTCATCAAGGGGGATTCATCCATTCGCTATTTCACGGGCTTTACGGGCGGAGAAAGTCTTCTTTATGTAGACGCTTTACGGGCCGTTCTTATTACGGACTCGCGCTTCATCCTGCAGGCGCAGCAGCAGGCTCCTGAATGTGAAATCCTGGAACACCAGCATGGCCTTTTTTCCGTCGTGGATCAGGTAAGACCAGCATGGCGTTTGGCCCTTGATGGTGACTATTTTTCCTATACGGAAGCCACGGCCTTGCAAAAGGCCCTTCCTAAAGCAAGTTTCAAGAATGTGAATCTCGTCTTTTTGAGGGCAGTCAAATCCCCAGAGGAACAGCGTAAAATGTTCAAAGCTGCCGCCATTGCTGACGACGCTTTTCATGAACTCATTCCCCATATCAAAGTGGGGCGGAGGGAATCTGAACTTGCTGCAGAACTTGAGTATAATATGCGAAAAAGAGGGGCCCAGAAAACCTCTTTTGATACGATTGTTGCTTCCGGCGTGCGCAGCGCCCTGCCTCATGGAGTGGCCTCAAATAAGGTCATTGAGGAAGGTGACTTCGTCACTTTTGATTTTGGTTGCATCTATGACGGTTACTGCAGTGATATGACTCGCACGGTCGTCATGGGAAAAGCGGCTCCTTGGCAAAAGGAAATCTACGAGATTGTCCTTGCCGCCAATGAACTGGGGGAAGAAGTCCTGTTCCCTGGCAAGATGGGCATTGAAGTGGATCAGGCCGTTCGTGATTTTATCGCGTCCAAGGGGTATGGTGCCTACTTCGGTCATGGACTGGGTCATGGTGTGGGTCTTGATATCCACGAAAAGCCGAACCTCAATAAAGGCAATCCGGATCCGATTCCTGTGGGTGCCATTGTAACGGTGGAACCGGGCATCTATTTGCCGGGCAAGGGCGGTGTCCGCATTGAAGATACCGTCATTGTAACGGAATGGGGTTGTGAGCGGCTGACGCTGGTTGAAAAGGAACTTATGGAAATCCTATAAGCTTAACAAGAAAATTTTTGGAGGGTGTTTCAATGATTTCTACGAACGATTTTAAAACAGGTGTAACAGTTGAAATTGACGGCGATGCTTGGCAGGTAGTTGAATTCCAGCACGTCAAACCGGGGAAAGGGGCAGCCTTTGTCCGTGCCAAGATGCGCAACCTCTGTACGGGTGCTGTTGTTGAACGTACGTTCAACGCCGCTGAACGTCTCCCGAATGCTGAGGTCGTTCGCCGTGAAATGCAGTACCTCTATGAAAATGATGGCATGTATGTCTTCATGGACAATGAAACCTACGAACAGATTGAGCTTAACAAAGATCAACTGGGCAGCGCTATGAATTTCCTGAAGGAAAATATGAACGTCAAGATTTCTTCTTTTGATAACCGGATCCTCGGGGTCGAACTGCCGAATACGGTTGAACTGACCGTTGTTGAAACGGAACCGGGCATCAAAGGGGATACCGCTACGGGCGGCAACAAGAATGCAACCATGGACACGGGCTATGTGGTAAAAGTCCCTCTGTTCATCAACGAAGGCGATGTGCTTCGTATCGATACCCGTACGGGCGAATACATCGAAAGAGCATAAGGGACTTCCTGCCCAAGGCAGGATTTTCCAATCGAAAACGAGCCTCGGAAATAGGCTCGTTTTTCTATATGACGGCAACCAGCCCTTTTGTACAGAAAGGAAAGCGACATGAAAACCATTTACCTCGTCCGTCATGGACGAACAAGGTCCAATGAAGAAGGCCGTTTCCAGGGCTGGGAGGACCATCCGCTCAGTCCAGTTGGACAGGAGCAGGCCCTTTCCCTAAAAAAACGAGCCCGTGACCTTATGGTTACGGCCCTTTATACATCCGATCTTATGAGGACCAAGGAAACAGCTCGGCCTCTTGCTGAGGAAAAACAACTTGTCCCACAGGCCCTTGCTGCATTCCGGGAAATTTCCTTTGGGGAGTGGGAAGGCTGCCGGATCAGAGACTTAAGAAAAACGGACTCGAAGCGCCTGCAGACGCTCTGGCTGACACCGACTCAAGTGACACTCTCCGGTGCTGAAGACCTTCAAGAGGCCCAGGCACGGGGAATGAAAGGACTTAATGAAGTCAAGGATGCCATGGAAGATGGCACGGCAGTGATGGTCGTAAGCCATGGCGGGATGATTCGCCTGTTATTATGCTGCATTCTTCAAGCCCCTATTGACTGCATGTGGCACTTGACATTGGATAATACAAGTGTGACCAAACTGACCTATGATGATTTGATGGGGTATCGCTTAATTTACCTGAATCAAATGGGATCCTTGACCTAAGTCGGAGGCACTCTCCTTTTGCGGTCATTTTCCCCTCTTGATGATATCTGGTATAATGGTATCATCCAAAAAAGTTAGGAGAGATTTTTATTTTAGAATTTAAACATGTCGATATATCGGATAAACCTATTTTTGATGACTACTATAATGAAGCGGATTATCGCGGCTCAGAATGCTGCTTTGGATCGACCTTCATTTGGCGTGGCTGCTATGACACATTCTGGGCAATCAGCCATGGTGCCCTTATTCTCAAGGTCACCGTTAATGGGGTTACCTTCGTCCTGCCTCCTTTCGGCGGCAAGGATGAGGATATGCCCCTTATCGTGAACGCACTGAAAGAATATTTTGGCGGGCCTTTTGAATTTCATGGAATTTATGAATCAACGATGGAACGATTCAAACGAACCATGCCGGAAATTACGGAGTACACAGAGGACCGGGATAACTGGGATTACGTCTATGACCGGGAGAAACTTGCGACCTTATCGGGACGAAAGTATCACAGCAAGAAGAACCATTACAATGCATTCATCAAGGAACACCCCGATTACGTCTATGAAGAAATCAATGCGGCAAACAAAGATGAATGTATTGCCTTTGGCAAGGCGTGGTGTGCCCAGCGGGCTGAGACCGATCCAACGATCAAATGCGAAGCCTGCGCCATTGAAGAAGGACTGAATAATATGGAATTCCTGAAGATCCGTGGCGGCCTCATCCGTTTGGATGGTCAGGTAAAAGCCTTTACCTTTGGGGAAAAGGTCAGTGAACACACGGCTGTTGTCCATGTCGAAAAAGCAGATCCCAATGTCCGCGGACTTTTTACAGCCATCAATAAGGACTTTGTCCAAAATGCCTGGCCAGATGTGCAGTTTATCAACCGAGAAGAGGATATGGGTAAGGAAGGACTTCGAAAAGCCAAGGAATCCTATAACCCCATCTTCATGGTCAAGAAATACAATACAATCATTCGTTAAGGGAGGTGGAGCATGGATTTTCGTCTCATCAATGAAAAGACGCTGCCCCAAGTGGCGGCGCTCTGGGATGAATGTTTCGAAAAAAAAGGGACCCCATTTTACGAATGGTATTTTTCCGAGTATGCATTGAAGCAGAATAAGATGTTAGGCGGTTTTGAGGATCATCGGCTGATGACAATGGTGCACCTGAACCCCTACACGATCCATGTAAGGAACAAGGATTTCCGCGTGCCTTATTTGGTTGGCGTCGCCACAGCTCCAGAAGCCCGAGGACGCCACGTAATGGGCGAACTCATGGATAAGACGTTTACCATGCTGCGGGCCATGAAGGTTCCCTTTGTCGTCCTGATGCCAATCCATGCCGGGATTTACCTGCCTTATGGCTTTAGTTTTACGGCCCTTCGCACCCAGTATGAATTGCCCCTGCGGGAGATTGACCTTGTAGGCGAGAGCCTTACGGGGTATACTTTTCATAGGATTTCTACCAAAGAGGCCGAGGCGCTGCTGGCGCCGGTTTATGATGACGCCATGGCGGCTTATACAGGATATGTCAAAAGAAACCACCAGGAGTGGGAAAATCTTCTTGGGTCAGGATCCCGGGAAGGCCTCGAAACTGTTGTGCTCAAAAACGGAGAAAAAACCTGTGGTTATGCCCTCTATCAGAAAGGGGAAGGAATCATAACCATCCAGGAACTGATGGCGCTTGCCCCGGCTGCCAAGCTGGAGCTTCTGCGTTATTTCAAGGGATTTTACGGAACCTTTGAGAAGCTTTCTTATCTTGGTCCCTGTGATGACCTGCTGTACCTGAGGCTCTCCAGTCAGCAGCTGGCGCCCCGGATGGTCCCTTTTATGATGGGAAGGATTGTGAACGCGGCCCAGGTCCTGCAAAGTCTTTCCGTTCCGGATTGCCTTGTAGGTAGGGAACTCGTCATTGGAATCCGGGACGAGCAGGTGCCCCTCAATACGATGCTCGTGAAGATGCATTTTGATGAAAAAGGGATAACCCTTTTCAATACGCTTGATGATCCAACGGTTCTCATGGATATTTCCAGTCTGACCCAGCTCTTTTTCGGGACGTACGGGGCCCGGGAGCTGAAAGACGCGGGCTTTATCCACGTGGAAGAAGAATCATCCCTGTGGACGCTTGAAACGTTGTTCCCCAAAAAAGTAAACTTTATCAATGAATATTTTTAAGGGAGGCTGTCATGAGCGAATCGATGAGAAGGATTTATGTGGAAAAAAAGAAGGAGTATGCTGTTGAAGCAGCAGGACTCCTGGCAGATCTTGTGGGAACCTTGGGCATGACCCAGCTGACGGGGCTGCGTATCGTCAATCGCTACGATATTGCAGGATTGTCCGATGAGGACTATGAAGCTGCTAAACGGGTTGTCCTGTCTGAACCGCCGGTAGATACGGTTCATGATGAGACGCTGGAAATCCCAGAAGGCGTGAAGAGCTTTGCCATTGAACTCCTGCCTGGCCAGTATGACCAGCGGGAAGACTTTGCCGCTCAGTGTGTACAGCTCATTAGTCAGGGTAAACGGCCCGCAGTTGCTGCTGCAAAGGTCATCCTTCTGGAAGGCAATCTGACCGATGCTGACGTTGAAAAAATCAAAAAGTACACCATCAACCCTGTAGAAGCCCAGGAAGCCTCCACACAAAAACCTGACAGCCTGGAAATGAGCTGGGAAGCTCCGAAACCAGTTGCCATCATCAAGGGCTTCACGCAGTTTTCCAAGGAAGAACTCCATCAGTTCCTTACGGAACAGGAACTGGCCATGAGTGAAGCAGACCTTGCTTTTATCCAGGAATATTTCCAGAAAGAAGGCCGGAATCCTTCCATTACTGAAATCAAGGTTCTTGACACATACTGGTCCGATCATTGCCGCCACACCACTTTTGAAACCAATCTTGAGAAAATCAATATTGAGGAGAGCGTCTATACGGAACCTATCCAGCAGGCTTTGGAACGCTACCTGAAGGATCGAGAATTTGTCTATGGCAAGGATACAGAGCGGCCTGTCACGCTGATGGACATGGCTTGCCTTGCGACCAAGAAGATGAAAAAAGAAGGCCATCTGCCTGATTTGGATGCCTCTGAGGAAATCAATGCCTGCAGCATTGTTGTCCCCATTACGGTAGATGGAAACGAAGAAGAATGGCTCGTCATGTTTAAGAACGAGACCCATAACCATCCCACGGAGATTGAGCCTTTTGGTGGTGCGGCAACCTGTCTTGGCGGTGCCATCCGTGATCCATTGAGCGGCCGCAGCTATGTCTATCAAGCCATGCGTGTCACGGGCTCAGGTGACCCACGTACGCCTTATGATAAGACCCTTGTTGGGAAATTGCCACAGCGTAAAATCACCCAAGGCGCCGCTGCTGGCTATAGTTCCTATGGCAACCAGATTGGCCTTGCTACAGGTCTTGTAGAAGAATATTATCACAACCGTTTTGTAGCCAAGCGGATGGAGGTCGGCGCTGTAATCGGCGCGGCACCTCGTGATGCCGTCGTCCGTGAACGACCCAGTGATGGTGACCTTGTTGTACTTCTTGGCGGCCGTACGGGCCGTGATGGTATGGGCGGCGCAACGGGTGCGTCCAAGGAACACACGACCAAATCCCTCAGTGAATGCGGGGCAGAGGTCCAGAAGGGCAATCCTCCCAACGAACGTAAGATCCAGCGTCTTTTCCGCAATCCTGAAGTGACCCGTCTCATCAAGCGCTGTAACGACTTTGGCGCAGGCGGCGTTTCCGTGGCGATTGGGGAACTTGCTCCGGGGCTTGTCATTAATCTGGATAAGGTTCCCAAGAAATATGAAGGCCTTGATGGTACGGAACTTGCCATCAGTGAGTCCCAGGAACGTATGGCTGTTGTCATTGCCGCCAAGGACCTGAAGGCATTCATGGATGCAGCCGATGAAGAGAACCTGGAAGCAACGGTTGTTGCCGAGGTGTCCAAGGATCCACGCCTTGTCATGTACTGGCGTGGGGAAAAAATCGTCGATCTTTCGCGTGCCTTCCTCGATACGAATGGGATTTCCCAAAAGGCTGACGTTGAAGTGGAAGCCATTACGGCGCCTTCTCCTTTCAATGAAATCCCCGAACAAGTGCAGGGCCTTTCGTCCATCAAGGATCGCTGGCTCCGTAACCTGGACCGCTTGAACGTCTGCAGTCAGGAAGGGCTGGGGGAACGTTTTGATGGGACCATCGGACGTGGGACTGTCATCATGCCTTTTGGCGGTAAGCGTCAACTGACTCAATCCGAAGGGATGGCGGCCCGGATTCCAGTACTGGGCGGCAAAACGACGGCGGCCTCTGTCATGGCCGCTGGTTATAATCCAAACGTCGCTTGCTGGAGTCCTTATCATGGCGGTATGTACGCAGTCGTGGAATCTGTCTGCCGTGCAGCAGCCCTTGGCGCCGATCCTAGCAAGCTGCGTCTTTCCATGCAGGAATATTTCCCAAAACTCCATGACAGCAAGCATTGGGGACAACCGCTCAGCGCACTGTTAGGAGCCTACGAAGCTTGCTGCGAGCTGGGCCTTCCTGCCATTGGCGGAAAGGATTCCATGAGTGGTACTTTTATGGATCTTGAAGTTCCGCCTTCGCTCATCAGTTTTGCCGTAGGCGTCATGGATGGTCGGGACACGATTTCCAATGAATTCAAAAAAGCCGGTCATACCGTGGTATTCCTGCCTGCTAGCTGTGATGAACATGAAGTCATTGATTACGACGCCTTAAAGAAACTCCTTGCTTCCCTCCATAAGGGCATCCTTTCCAAGCGGGTCATTACGGCTGGTGTGGTCAAGGAAGGCGGTGTCGCTGCCGCGATTTCTGCCATGTGCCTTGGCAACGAGCTCGGATTTTCCTTTGTTAAGCCATTCCTTCACGAGGAATGTCTCTTCACCCTGCAGCCTGCTGGTTTCCTTGTAGAACTTGAAGATGGGGCAGATGCGGAAGAAGTTTTTGCGGGGACGGATCTTCTCGTTCTGGGAACCTTGACCGATGAGGGCAAAGTGGTCGTCAACGATACAGAAATCAGTCTTGCTGAAATTGAAGCCGCCTATACGAAGACCCTGGATAAGATTTTCCCCATGAAGGCACCGCGGAAAGAAAAGAAGGATGTACGCATGCCGGCTTACACCAATGATCTACCGCTGACCGCTCCCTATAACGTTGCCAAACCGACGGTCTTCATTCCCGTATTCCCAGGAATCAACTGCGAATATGATACGGCTGCCGCCTTTGAAGCCGCTGGAGCGAAGACGGATATCTTCGTAATCCGCAACCTGACGCCAGACGCCATCAAGGAATCGGTGGAAGAAATGGCCAAACGAATGAAACAGGCGCAGATCATGGCTCTTCCCGGTGGCTTCTCTGCCGGTGATGAACCGGATGGTTCTGGTAAGTTCATGGCCACCATGTTCCGCAACCCAACTCTTACAGAAGCCGTGGAAGATCTTTTGACGAACCGTGATGGCCTGATCCTTGGAATCTGCAACGGGTTCCAAGCCCTGATCAAGCTCGGCCTTGTGCCGTACGGTCATATTGTACCGCTGAAGGATGATTCCCCGACGCTGACGTTCAATACCATTGGCCGTCATATTTCCCGAATGGTCGACACAAAAGTGGTTTCCAACAAATCTCCGTGGCTCAGCCTTTGCGAACCTGGTGATATCCATACCATCGCCGTTTCCCATGGGGAAGGCCGTTTCGTAGCGACGGAGGAGGAAATCAAACACCTTGTTGCCAATGGCCAGATTGGCACCCAATATGTTGACCTTGCCGGCAATCCGACCATGGAAAGCCCGTACAACCCGAACGGTTCCTTCTATGCCGTCGAGTCTGTTACCAGCCCCGATGGCCGCGTCCTCGGCAAGATGGGCCATTCCGAACGCTACACCGATGGCCTCATGAAGAACATTCCGGGCAACAAGTTCCAGCCAATCTTCCTGTCCGGTGTACAGTACTTCAAATAAGTTGTTCAGCTCCTGTCTAAACAGAGGATCCACCTCCTTGGGGGGTGGGTCCTTTTTCTGTGCCGGAAGGGGTGGCTATGGCTTTTTTCATCAATTTCTACTATAATGCAGGGTGATACAGTTCTTAGATGCAGAATCCATCTTTGCTGATTTTGTTCCCTGAATGGAGGTTATCCAATATGCAGTTTTCCCTGAATGATAAGGTCCATGGCTTTCGCGTGGATCGAATCACCGATCTTTGTGATATCAAGGCCATGGGCTATGAAATGACCCATGAAAAAAGTGGGGCCCGTCTTTTTTATGTGGCTTCCGACGATGACAACAAAGTCTTTACCATTGGGTTTCGGACGCCCAGTCGGGATGATACCGGTGTGGCCCATATAACGGAACATTCCGTACTTTGCGGGTCCCGCAAATACCCGGTCAAGGAACCCTTTGTCGAACTTGTGAAAGGGTCCCTCAATACGTTTCTCAACGCCATGACCTATTCCGATAAAACGGTCTATCCTGTAGCGAGCCGCAATGATAAGGATTTCAGGAATCTAGTCGATGTGTATCTTGATGCTGTCTTTTATCCCAATACCTATAAAAACCCCTTCACGCTTCGTCAAGAAGGCTGGCACTATGAATTCGATGAAGCGGGCCAGCTTGTCTATAACGGCGTCGTCTACAATGAAATGAAAGGGGTCTATTCTTCCCCTGATGCCGTAGAAGAAAATGAGGTGAACAAGGCCCTTTTCCCGGATACGCCGTACCGTTTTGAATCGGGCGGTTATCCAGAGGAGATTCCTACTTTGACGCAGGAAATGTTCCTTGATTTCCATAAGACTTATTACAGTCCCCAGAATAGTTTCATCTATCTTTATGGCAATATGGATATTGATGCCTATTTGTCTTATTTGGATGAAGCTTACCTGAGCCATTTTGATAAAGATCCGGATTTTTCCGTCAAGATTCCCCTGCAGGCCCCCTTTGACCGGACAAAAGAAGTGACGGCCTACTATCCGGAAGCCCAGGGGGTGGACGTGGATCACAAGACCTATCTTTCCCTTAACATTGTTATGGGATCAAGCCTTGACCAGAAACAGACCATGGCCCTTAAAGTCCTTACAAAGGTCCTTTTTGAAGGCGATAACGCCCCCTTGCGCCTTGCCCTCCTGCGGGCCGGTCTCGGCAGCGATGTATCAGGCAGCCTCAATGCCTCCCAGCTCCAGCCCGTTCTTTCTATCCGCATTAGCGGCAGTGAGGAAAGTGAAAAAGACCGTTTCATCAAGGTCCTTTACAGCACGCTCCAGGAGCTTTCCCGCAAGGGCATCCCGCAGGAACTTATGGAAGCAGAACTCAGCAGCGAAGAATTCAAGATGCGCGAAGCTGATTTCAATGTCTACCCAAAAGGACTCATCTATGGACTTTCGATCATGGAGACCTGGCTTTATGGTGGGGATCCTACGACGTGCCTAAAATTTACGGAAACCTTGGATTTCCTGCGCGGTAAAATCGGCACGCATTATTATGAGTCCCTCATTGAAACGCTCCTTCTTGATAACACGCATAAAGTGCTCCTGACGCTGAAGCCGGAGCCGGGGAAGGAAGAAAAGGACGGCGCCCTCTTCCGAAAAAAGATGCAGGCCATCAAAGAAGGCCTCTCACAGGATGAAATCAATGAAATCAAGGTCATTGCCGATGAACTCCATGCCCGTCAGGCGGCAGAAGACTCACCGGAAGCACTGGAAACAATTCCTTTATTAAAGCGGGATGATATCAAGCGGACGGTTTCCTTTGAAACACCTGTAGTCACGGAAAAGGGGAGCTATACCCTGCTTTACCGCCCTGCCTTTACGAACCAAATCGTCTATTATGATTGGTGTTTTGATATGACAGGCGTACCGGAAGACCTTCTCACATGCGCATATTTGCTTTCTGACGTCCTCGGAAAGGTCAATACGGATACATTCACCTATGAAGAATTAAACACGTTTACAGACCAATATATTGGAGGACTTTCCTTTGCTATCCAGCCTTATACCTCCTATCGGGACATGAATGACTTCAGGAACTATTTCAAGGTGACGGCCAAAGTTCTGGAACATAATGAGGACCGGCTCTTTGAGCTTCTTGAAGCCCTGGCACTAACCAGCCATGTGGGGGACAAGGCCCGCCTCAAGGAAATCGTGGAAGAAGTCAAGGCGGGTTGGGATGCATTGTTTTTCTCACGAGGCATGACCGTTGCCACCATCCGTCTTTCTAGTTATTTCTCCGATTCCGGCCGCTCCAGCGAGCATGATCAGCTGACCTATTACCAGTTCCTCCAGGATCTGTGCGCGCATTTTGAGGAAAAGGCGGACCGCGTCATTGAAAACCTGAAGACTTTGATGTCCGCTTTCTTCAATAAGGACCGTCTTGTTATGAGCCTTTGCTGTGACGAAAGCCACAGGGAAACGGCAGAAAAGAAGATGGAATCCTTTGTCGATCAGCTGCCCCATTCTTCCTTTGCCGGAAAGCCAGTGCCGGAGTTTGCTGCACCGGGCCTTAATGAGGGCATTACGACCAGCGGCAAGGTCCAGTATGTTCTTGCCGGCGGCAATTTCCGTGCCCATGGCCATGACTATACGGGCGCCATGAAGGTCCTTGAAACTATCCTTCGCTATAGCTATCTTTGGACCAAGATCCGTGTTCAGGGAGGTGCTTATGGGGCAGGGGCGCGCTTTGATCAGAACGGGCTGTTCTATCTGTCCAGCTACCGCGATCCACAGCTCATGAAGACGCTCAGCACCTATGAAGGACTGCCTGAGTATCTGGAACATTTTGAAGCCTCAGAACGGGAAATGACCAAGTATGTCATCGGGACCATCAGTCTGCTTGATACGCCGCTGACAAATGCTATGCGGCTTGAAAAAGCCATTACGACCTATCTGCGCGGCCTGCCCAAGGACCTTGCCCAGACCTACCGCGATGAAGTCATTGACTGCTCGGTAGAAGATATCAGGGCTTTGGCGCCTGTTGTGCGGGACGTTCTTTCTGATGGATATCGATGCGTTGTAGGCAGCAAGGAAGCCATTGAAGAAAATAAGGATGTCTTTGAGAAGATTTTCAAGGCCTAGGAAGAAAAATCTGAAAAGGACTGCTCACCCATAGGGCGGCAGTCCTTTTTCCTAAGGAGGAACAAACGATGATGCATGATCATCAAGTGCTGATTCCAGCGGCCTTTGTCAGCAGGCCCAATCGCTTTGTGACAAAGGCGGTCATGGGGGATGCTGTTGTTACTTGTCATATGCCCAACCCGGGTCGCATGTGGGAGCTCCTTTATGAGGGGACGCGGCTTTACCTTCGAAAAGCCAAGGATCCAGCGCGTAAAACGCCCTATGATGTTGTCGGGATTGAGCGTGACGGTGTCCCGATTCTGCTTGATACACAGTATAACAATGATGTGGCAGAGTACCTTATCCGGAACCATTTGATCCCTGGCTGGGAGTCCTGCCGTGTCGTAAAGCGGGAAGTCACAGTGGGGGACAGCCGCTTCGACCTGCTTCTTGAGCAGGAGGGGCAGCCATTTTATGTAGAAGTCAAATCATGCACCCTTTTTGGTCGTAAGGGTGCCATGTTCCCGGACGCGGTCACCGAAAGGGGCCGCAAGCATATCGAGGAACTTGCCGCCATGCATGATGAGGGAATCAGGACGGGACTTCTCATCCTCGCCCACTGGAACCGGGCTGAATGGTTCCTTCCTGATTACCATACAGATCCTGCTTTTGCGGAAGCCTTTCGGCGCTGCGCACCCCGCCTTGATTGGAAGGCCTTTTCCCTTTCCTGGGATAAGACCTTTACTTATCCTGAACCAGGAAAACTTCTTATGTACCCAGAGACGCTCCTTGCAGAGGAAAATCAGGACGCCGGGGACTACTTTGTGGTTCTGGAACTTGCCGAAAATCGAGATATTGCCGTAGGCAGTTTAGGGAAAGTACATTTTCCCAAGGGCTTTTATGTCTATGTCGGATCTGCAAAAAAAAATCTCATGAAACGGCTGGAACGGCATAAACGGAAGCGCAAGGGAATGCATTGGCATATTGATTATTTTCGTAATGAAGCCAAGGTTCTTGCTGCCCTTCCCGTAAGGACCCAGGATGATTTGGAACATCTCATGGCGCGGGAACTGATAAAGGCCGCAGACTGGTCCATCTCTCACTTTGGTGCGACAGACTGCCCGGAAGATGGGTCCCATCTTTTTGGGTTTATAAAGAACCCGCTTCATGAAAAAGGCTTCATGGATATCGTCGAAAGGTTCCGCATGAACCGTCTCGATGCCCGGGCAGTAAAAGAAAAGGGGTAAAGAAAAAGGACCCATCCTGTGATGACATACAGAGTGGGTCCATGTTTTATTTGACTTTTTTCACAAGTTCCGGAAAGGGGGAAAGAACGCGCCTTAAGATGCCGTTCATATAAGCAATGGCAATCCCATAATTGGTCATGGGAATGTTCTCGGTTTTTGCAAGTTGCTGCCGATAGGAAACTTCCTGTGGGTTCAGCATGCAGGCTCCGCAGTGGACAATCAGTGAAAAGGAAGAAAGGTCATCGGGAAAGCCCTTGCCGCTTGTAAAGGAAAATTCCGGTGTTTTTCTGGAAAAGCGGCGGATCCAGTCAGGCATCTTCACTGTACCGATATCGTTGCACTGACGGTGATGGGTGCAGCCTTCGGAAATCAGGACACGGTCGCCCTCTTTCAGACGTTTTAGTTCATTGGCACCTTCAATAAAGGCTTCCAGTTCTCCTTTATAGCGGGCAAAGAGAATGGAAAAACTGGTAAGCGGTACATCTTCCGGCACCATGTCCTTCACGGTAGAAAACGCTTGAGAGTCCGTAATGACAAGGCGAATACTGTCATGAAAGGCCTTGACGGTGGAAGGCAGTTCGTCAGGTTGTACAACAATGGCCCTTCCATGGAAATCGAGGATTTCCCGGATGGTCTGCTGCTGAGGCAGGATCAGCCGCGCTTTTGGTGCTGACTCGTCAATAGGAACGACAAGAACAACCAGATCGCCGGGCGCCAAAAGATCTCCCAACAGAGGGCGCTGCGCTTTTGCAGTGGGATTCATCCGGGAAAGGCGTTCCTTAAGCTCCGTAATGCCTTCATGGGTCTGGGCACTGACAAAAAGAAGATGGTCCTTTTCTGCCTGAGGTAGGAGGGGAGCGCTGTATATATCGATTTTGTTGACAATGAGCAGGTAGGGAACCTTTCGTTCCTTGAATTCCTTAAGAAGACGCTGATCAGCTTCTGACAGGCCAAGGGCCGCATCGACAACAAGGAGGGCAATATCTGTGCTGCGCAGGACAAAGCGTGCTTTTTTGACGCGTTTTTCACCTAGAGCCCCTTCATCATCAAGGCCAGGTGTATCTGTAATCAGTACGGGGCCAAGAGGAAGGATTTCCATGGCCTTGGAGACGGGGTCCGTCGTCGTGCCCTTGAAGTCGGATACAATGGAGAGGTCCTGTCCTGTTAGGGCGTTGATCAGGGAAGATTTCCCTGCATTGCGGCAGCCAAAAAGTCCAATGTGGACGCGTTCAGCCGCTGGGGTTTCATTAAGCGAAGAGGCCATAGCAAGCTCCTTTCTGGGATGGGAACCCATCCCTCAAAAATTTTGACTTCTATACTATACCTCATCTTCCCTGCTCCGTCGATGGGATTTTTCCCAAAAGGGTGAAAATCGGCGCTGAAAGATGAAAAAAGCTGGATGAACCGGCATTATCCCCTGGTATATCCCTCCATATTTTGCAAAAAATTTTCAATTTAGATTGGACATTCTTATTCATTCGTGGTATCTTCATAGCATTGTAAGACAGAATTTGCAGTCTATTTGCAGTAGGAGTTGAATCCATCGTGGAAGTCTATTATATGGCAGCCCTGGCCCATCTTTTGGGTTCCCGCGCCGCTCTTTTGGGGCCTCGACTTGCAGCCTATTTTGGGTCGGCAAAGGAAGCCTTTGAGGCTTCTTTCGAACAGGTGAAAGCGTCAGGCATACTCACAGAAAAAGGAGCCCAGCACTACCGAAAGTGGTATGATCCTGGCCTTCCTCAAAAAATAGCCGATTACTGTGAAATCGCCCATATTTCACTTCTTGGCATCCAGGAAAGTGGGTATCCAGCTTCACTTAGGGAGATTGCGGATCCGCCTTGGGTCCTGTACGTCAAGGGTAAGCTGCCGAATCTGACGGCTTATCTTGCAGTTGTTGGGTCACGCAAAGCTACCGGATACGGTCTATCCATTGCAGAACGTTTTTCCCGCGTCCTTGCGTCGGAGAAGATTGCCATCGTAAGTGGCGGGGCCTATGGCATTGATGCAGCAGCCCATGAGGGGGCCCTCCTTGGCGGAGGAAAGACAATCTCCGTTTTGGGCTCCGGCCTGGCGCGCCCCTATCCAGTTCGACACAAAGGTCTTTTTCAACGTATTTCCGAAACGGGTGCTGTCATCTCTGAATTTTCCCCTTTTACTCCGCCCATGGCCTATCAGTTTCCCATGCGCAACCGCATTATCGTCGGGCTTTCTTCCGGAGTGCTTGTCGTCGAGGCTGCACTAAAAAGCGGGGCTATGATTACGGCTCACTTAGCGGCGGATGAAGGCCGTGATGTCTATGCTGTACCGGGCCCCATTGAATCATTCACAAGCAAAGGAACCCACGCCCTTATCAAGGAAGGTGCCCATCTTGTTGATGATCCGCAGGATCTTTTGGACGTCTATTTTCCCGAGGACGTTCCCAAGGGGGCCCACGCAGTAGAACTTTCTTTATTTGAAACATTTCCCGTTCCCGACCGGAAAAAAGCAGAAGCCCTTTATGATTTTATCAAGGGAGGAAATGGCAAACAGATGGAAGAAATCATGGCCCATTTTCCCTGGCCGCTTTCTTTTGTCAGCATGCTTCTCCTGCGTATGGAAGTTGCCGGCATGGTCCGTAAAAGCGCGGGCAATCGATATTTAGTTCGCTAAAAAGGAGTCAGATGTTTTATGGCTAATCTTGTCATTGTAGAATCACCAACAAAATCAAAAACTATCGGTCGTTTCTTGGGAAAAAACTATACTGTCAAGGCCTCCATGGGTCACTTGCGTGATCTTCCCAAAAGCCAGTTCGGTGTGGACGTGGATCATGATTTTGAGCCTAAGTACATCAACATCCGTGGAAAAGGTGACCTCATCAAAGAACTGAAGACCCTTGCCAAAAAAGCGGACAAGATATATCTTGCAACGGACCCTGACCGCGAAGGGGAAGCCATTGCTTGGCATCTGGGCTATTTATTGGGCGTCGATCCAGAAAGCAACTGCCGGATTTCCTTTCATGAAATCACACCTCATGCGGTCAAAGAAGCTATCAAGCATCCTGCTGCCATTGATATGGATAAGGTCGACGCACAGCAGACGCGTCGCATCCTCGATCGTATTGTCGGCTATAAGCTGTCGCCCCTTTTGTGGCGCAAGATTGCCAAAGGTCTTTCGGCAGGCCGTGTCCAGTCTGTAGCAGTCAAGATCATCTGCGACCGGCAAAAGGAAATTGATGCCTTTGAGCCGCAGGAATATTGGACGAGTTCCGTAACCCTTACGGCAGATAAACCAAGTCATAAATTTACGGCAGAGGTGACGAAAAAAGAGGGCAAAAAACTTGTCATCCATAACGAAGAGGAAGCCCGGACCGTGACCAAGGAACTGCTGAACCAGTCCTATGCCGTTGCTTCTTCGGCAGTAAAGGACAGGATCCGCCGCCCCATAGCTCCTTTTACGACCAGTTCCCTTCAGCAGGAAGCGGTCAAGCGGCTTAATTTTACAACGAAAAAGACCATGATGCTGGCCCAGCAGCTTTATGAAGGCATTGCCCTTGAAAAAAGGACTCCTGTCGGCCTCATTACCTATATGCGTACGGACTCTGTCCATCTGGCCAGTGTTGCCGTTGCGGAAATTCGCAATTATATCGGCGAGGTTTATGGCGATGCCTACTTGCCGAAAAAGCCAAACGTATACAGCAGCCGTAAGAATGCCCAGGAGGCCCATGAAGCCATCCGTCCGACCTCGGTCATGCGTACCCCCGATGAGGTTGCGCCCTATCTTGAACGGGATCAGCTGCGGCTTTACCGCCTGATTTGGGAACGGACCGTATCCTGCCAAATGGCACCCAGCGTCAGTGAGGTCACAACCCTCATCATTAACGGCGGGCCCTACGAACTGCGCGCTTCCGGATCTGTTGTTAATTTTGATGGTTTCCTGACTTTGATGGATAAAAAGGAACTTGCCGGGGAAAAGACAAAGAAGGTTCCACACCTTAAGGAGGGGACGCCCCTTACCCTCATTTCCGTCGATGATGCCATTCAGCATTTTACGGAACCGCCTGCCTATTTCACGGAAGCTACCTTAGTCAAGGAACTGGAAGAAAAGGGAATTGGACGGCCAAGTACTTATGCCACCATCATCCAGACCATCCTTTCCCGCGGTTATGTAGCCAAGGAGGCAAAAAAAGTCATGCCGACGGAATTGGGCATGACGACCATTGAACTTTTGACCCAATATTTCCCCAATCTGATTGATGTGCCCTTTTCTGCTCATATGGAAAATGAATTGGATGCCATCAGTGAGCACAAGACTAAAAAGGAAACTGTCCTCAAGGAGTTCTATGGGCCCTTTGAAAAGGAACTGGAAATTGCCGACCGTGAAATTCCTGTAAAACCTCAGGAAGTCATTGTAAGTGATGTAAAGTGTGAGAAGTGCGGCCGTATGATGGTCGTAAAAACAGGGCGTCATGGAAAGTTCCTTGCCTGCCCTGGATTTCCGGAATGCCGCAACACGAAACCTTATTACGAAAAAATTGGCGTCGCCTGCCCGCTCTGCGGTCATGATCTGATTGTAAGAAAAACCAAGACAGGACGGACTTTTTATGGCTGTTCCCATTATCCGGAATGTCATTTTACAAGCTGGGATAAGCCCATCAACGAAACATGTCCCCTTTGCGGTCATATCATGCTGGAAGCGGTTCAGCGCGGCGGGAAGGTCGTGCACCACTGCAGCAATCCTGAGTGTCCAAACAGCGGCGCCAAAAAGAGCGGACTAAAGAAAGTCAGTGCCAAGGCCGCTCTTGCGAAAACAGAAGGAACCGCTGAAAAAACAGTGAAAAAAACGACTGCAAAAAAAACAACAACGGCCAAAAAGACTGCCGTAATGAAGACCGCGTCTACCAAGAAGACCGCTTCCACTAAAAAGACCGCCGTGAAAAAAACTGGAAAGGAATGAAAGAAACTATGACTGTTCATGTGATTGGTGCGGGCCTTGCAGGCAGTGAGGCCACATGGCAGCTTGTATCGCGGAAAATCCCTGTCAAGCTGCACGAAATGCGTCCCAAAAAATCAGATCCTGCTCACCATACGGCATATTACAGTGAGCTTGTCTGCAGCAATTCCCTACGGGCCGATAACATTGAAAATGCCGTCGGCCTTTTAAAGGAGGAAATGCGGCGGTTGGACTCCCTCATCATGGCTCAGGCGGACGCACACCGCGTCCCCGCTGGCGGGGCATTGGCTGTCGACCGTATGGGTTTTGCCCAAGGAGTTACGGAAGCCATCAGGAATCATCCGCTCGTGACAGTCATTGAAGAGGAAACAATCGATCTTTCCTTTCCAGAAGAAGATTACGTCATTGTAGCAACAGGCCCCCTTACGAGTGAACCCTTATCTGGCGCAATCCAGAATCTTGTTTCCCAGGACTATTTCCATTTCTTTGACGCAGCCGCGCCTATTGTGACCTTGGAATCCATCAACGAGGAGATTGCCTATAAGGCATCCCGTTATGGAAAAGGGGAGGCCGCCTATTACAACTGCCCTTTGAACAAAGAGGAATACCTGCGTTTTTGGGAAGCTCTGCGCACAGCCGAAGTGGCCGACGTAAAGGACTTTGAACATGGGATGGTCTTTGAAGGCTGCATGCCGATTGAAGAAATGGCCGTTCGCGGCGAGGATACCATGCGATTTGGTCCCTTGAAACCGGTTGGGCTTCCCGATCCCCGAACGGGGGAAGATCCCTATGCCGTTGTCCAGCTGCGTCAGGATAATGGGGCAGGGAGCCTCTTTAACATGGTTGGTTTTCAAACGCATTTGCGTTGGCCAGAGCAAAAACGAGTTTTCCGGATGATTCCCGGCCTTGAAGAGGCTGAATTTATCCGCTATGGTGTGATGCATAAAAATTCTTACCTCAATTCACCGCTTCTTCTCGATGCCGATTACAGCCTGAGGAGTCATCCTCACCTTTATTTTGCCGGTCAGATGACAGGTGTGGAAGGGTATGTGGAATCGGCAGCCTCCGGCCTTGCTGCAGGCATCTACCTTTCCCGTACCCTTTCTGGAAAGGCAAAGCTTCTTTTCCCCAGGGAAACGGCCATTGGTGCCCTGTCTCATTACATCAGCAATCCAGAAGTCAAGCATTTCCAGCCCATGAATATTAATTTTGGACTCATTGCCCCGTGGGACGGTCCACGTATCCGTGGTAAAAAAGAGAAGAATCACGCCATCGCGATGAGAGCACTGGATATTTTGGAAAATTATAAAAATTTGTTGCACAATTAACTTATATGTGCTAGTATGAATTATCAGGATTTTACCTACAATTTCATGAATGGGGGAGGTGCTTGCCATGAATAATGTACTGGACCCAATGGCTGAGCGTTTTCTTCGTTATTTGCGTGTAGAACGCAATGATTCCCCCAATACAATCCTGAACTACAAAGATGACCTGATTGCTTTTTCCGTGTTTTTGTCAGGTCGGGGGAAAGCTACTTGGCTTGAGGTATCCCTTCTTGATATCCGTTCTTATCTCGCCCAGCTTCATCGGGAGGAAAAGGCGAGACGAACTATTGCCCGACGCATTTCTTCCCTGCGGTCCTTTTATCGATATCTCATGCGTGAAGGCCTTACGGACAAGAATCCCTTTACCAAGGTCAAGACCCCAAAACTCGAAAAAAAACTGCCTGTTTTTTTAGAGGAGTTCGAGATGAATCATCTCTTGGAGCTGCCTGATCTTTCTACGGAGCTAGGTCAGCGGGATCGGGCACTGCTGGAGTTTCTCTACTCAACAGGCTGCCGCGTGTCGGAGCTTGTGGGACTGACGTTGACCCGTTTGGACCTATCCAATCGCTATGCCCTACTTTTGGGAAAGGGCCATAAGGAACGGATCGTTCCCTTAGGTCATCCCTGTATTAGGGCCATGAACGCTTACTTGACAGGAGCTCGGCGCGTACTCATGGAAAAGTATGAAGTCCCTTCTCATGACTTCATCTTTGTCAATCATCGAGGTACGCCTCTTACAGCACGCAGTGTGAGACGTATCCTTGACCGTTATGTGGAAATGGCGTCCATTCAAAAACACGTCAGCCCTCATACGATTCGGCATACTTTTGCCACACATCTACTCGATCACGGAGCGGATTTGCGCTCCGTTCAAGAACTGCTTGGACACGCAAGTTTATCAACAACGCAGATTTACACGCATGTCACAGCGGACCGAATTGCATCGGTGTATAAGAAACATCATCCAAGAGCGTAATGGGAGGAGACAGCATGCTGGCATTATTAGAAAAAACAAGAATGATCAACAAGCTTCTGCAGAACACGGAAGTCATCAGCTACAAAAAGATGGCCGAAGTCCTCAAGGACGTCATCAAGGCCAATATCTACATTGTTTCCAGTGAAGGTGAACTGCTGGGCTATTCAATCCTTGATGGATTTGAATGTGAACTGATGATCAAAAAGGTCCTTGACGTTGGCCGTTTTCCTGAAAATTATGTAAAGTGGCTGGAACAGATTCGTGAGACCTCTTCCAACTATCGACTTGTCAAGAATATGTGTGCCTTCAGTGATGATACCAAATGTCTTTTTGAAAGCAAATATACAACGGTTGTCCCTATCTTTGGAAACGGGGTCCGTCTAGGTACACTGATCCTTGGAAAGTTCAAGAAGGAGTTCATCGATTCCGATTTACTCCTGTCAGAATATGCAGCTACTGTCATCGGCATGCAGCTGCTCCATGACAAGGCTGTACACATCGAGGAAGCCTCCCGTAAAAAGGCTATGGTTCAGATTGCTTTTTCAAATCTGTCCTACAGCGAACTGGAAGCCATCTCTGAAATCCTGAAGGCACTGCCAGGGGATGAAGGCCTTCTGGTAGCCAGTAAGATTGCTGACCAGGCCGGTATTACGCGCAGCGTCATCGTCAATGCCCTGCGTAAGTTTGAAAGCGCGGGCGTCCTCGAGACCGAATCCCTGGGAATGAAAGGAACTTATGTCCGTATCCTCAATGAATATCTGCGGGATGGTCTAAAAGAACATCGAAAATAATCTGCATCAAGGGTGCTGGTCTATTCGGCACCCTTGCTTTTTATCTGAAGGGCAGCGGACAGTTCCGCGTCATGCTTCCTTATGTTGTTTCAGAAAGGAATACCATTATGCTTTCCCTTGATGCAACCATTATCTACCGCATCCCGGCCCTGCTTATGGCCCTTACGGTTCACGAATATGCCCATGGTGCCATGAGCACGCATTTGGGTGACCCAACCCCAGGTGCGCAGGGGCGCCTTACGATGAATCCTTTGGCCCATTTGGATATCATCGGAACCTTGGTCCTGCTTCTTGTCGGTTTTGGTTGGGCCAAACCTGTCATGGTCGACTCAAGATATTATCGGCACCCCCGACATGACATGATGAAGGTGGCCCTTGCTGGACCCTTGGCCAATTTGTTTCTCTGTTTCCTGGCCCTTTCACTGGACGGATTTTTCCTGCGCTATTTTGCTTCCCGAACGTTTTACAGCGTCCATTTTTTCCTGCAGTGGCTAAGCTTATACAATGTTTGGTTTGCCTTCTTCAATTTGGTGCCTCTCCCACCTTTGGATGGATTCAAGGTCCTGAGCTATTTCTTATCGCCCAGTGCGCAATATCGCTATGCCAATCTTGTTGGGCCTTATTCGAACCTTATCTTGATTGTCCTGTGTTTTACAGGTATAATTGGAATCATCATCAGTCCTCTTGCAACGCTTTATCTTCGTTTGGCCAGTGAAGTCAGCTATCTTCTGCTGACGCCTTTTGCCTTTTTCCTGCCGTAAGGGAAGCGGCCTTGCGTTACGGGGGACAGCTTGTGGGGGATTGCGTTTTATGTCGGAAGCCTTGACCGTCAAACTGCCTGATTTTGAAGGACCGCTGGACCTGCTTGTCCATCTCATTGAAAAAGATAAAGTCGATATCTACGATATCCCCATCGTATCAATTACGCAGCAGTATATCTCATACATCAATGAGATGCAGGTCTATGACCTTGATATGGCAAGTGAGTTTCTACTCATTGCAGCGATGCTGCTTCAAATTAAATCCCGTATGCTCCTGCCAAAGGATGATGCGGAAGAGGATGAAGAGAACGATCCGCGGGACATGCTCGTAGAAATGCTTGTTCTCTACCAAAAGTTCAAGAAAAGGGCTGGACTCCTTAGGGAATGCCTTACGGAATCCCGCCTTTTTGCTGTTCGGGCACCTATGAAGCTGGATACAGGGACAAGAAAGATCAAGTCCTACACCATGGCCGATCTGCTTCGCACCCTGATCAGGATGATTCCTGCTCCAGACGAGCGCCCGGCTGTTATTCCGCGGCAGGAGTTCCATGTCCAGGACAAAATGGAAGAAGTTCTCCACCTTCTGAGAAAAAAGAAAAGTAAAAAACAGAAACTGGCTTTTACCGACTTTATCCATGCCAGACATAATCGGAGTGAAACCATTGCTGCCTTTCTGGCCCTTTTAGAACTGCTGCGCCTAAAGCAGATTTCCATTCAGCAGGATGGCGCCTTTTCCCCTATCTATATTACAGAACGAAAGGAGACCGCTCATGGCGATATCGAAACTGGGACAGCTTGAAGCCTTGCTTTTCGCCGCTGGTGACCCCCTATCCCTTGACAGGATAGCCAGTGCGCTTCATCTTTCGCTGAATGAAGCCGATGATCTCTTGAGTCTGCTTTCAACGTCCTATCAAGAGGAGGATCGGGGCCTTACACTAAGGCGAGTCGCTGGGGGCGTTCAGGCGGTCACTAAAAAAGAGGCCATTAGTGTGATCCGGGATCTTTACGAAAAGCAGGAACAGAAGATTTCGAACGCAGCTATGGAAACTCTCGCCATTGTGGCTTATAAACAGCCGGTTACCAAAAGTGAGATTGAAGCCATTCGTGGGGTCAAGGTTGATGGGGTTGTTAGTACCTTGACGGAGATGGAACTCATTATGGAAGTTGGCCGCAAGGAAGTCATGGGGCGGCCTATTTTATATGGCACGACAGAAAAGTTTCTTATGACCTTTGGCCTTGAATCCCTCTCTGCGTTGCCGGAACTGCCTGAAGAACTTCTGGATGGGGTCTTTAAAAGGGAAGAGGCGGCGGACATAGGAAGAGATAAAGAATCTGTACATGAGGAAGGAGTACCCAGTCTGGACCAGACGGGGCATGAATAAATGACGGAAGTACAAGTTGAACGGCTGCAGAAAATGATGGCAGCCTCTGGCGTTGCAAGCCGCCGGGAGTGTGAAAAGATCATCCTGCAAGGACGGGTCACCGTGAATGGCAAGCCCGTGATAGAACTTGGAACAAAGGTCTCTCCTACGGATCGGATCCTCATTGACGGGCGTCCCTTGCGCAAGGAAAGACACCGTTATTTCCTGCTCAATAAACCGCCTGCCGTCATGACCACCATGAAGGACCCGCGGGGCCGCAGGACGGTCGCCGAGCTGATGGATAAGGAACGGGAACGCGTCTATCCAGTGGGCCGTTTGGATTTCATGACGGAGGGCCTTCTCATTATGACGAATGATGGCGCCTTGGCCCAAGGCATGACCCACCCCAGTTATCACATCAATAAGACCTATGAAGTCGTTGTCGACGGGCACGTTGAAGAAGAAAAGCTGGACAAGCTGAGGACGGGTATCCGTCTGTGTGATGGGATGACAGCGCCTGCCCTCGTGGAGGTCAAACGCTATGATTCCCGTCGTGATCAGTCAATTTTTGAAGTCACCATTCACGAAGGACGCAATCGCCAGGTTCGGCGCATGTGCGAAGCCATTGGCTATCCTGTGAGGAAACTCAAACGGACTCAGGTCGCTTTCCTTTCTTTACAGGGTGTCAAAAAAGGAGCCTATCGCGAATTGACAGATGATGAAGTCGTGCATTTGAAGAAGCTGGTGATGCATCATGAATAAGGTCATTATCATTGGCGGCGGGGCGGCGGGACTTTTGGCGGCAATCTCTGCAGCCCAGAGGGGAGCCGACGTAACTATCCTGGAGCGAATGGAACGGGCTGGCAGGAAGCTCATGATTACGGGGAAAGGGCGCTGCAATATCACCAATCACTGCACGATGGATGAGATGATTGCCCATATCCCGGGTAATGGCAAATTCCTTTTCGGTGCTTTTCATCGCTTTACCAATGAAGATATGATTGCTCTTTTGGAAAGCCATGGACTAAAAACCAAAGTGGAGCGGGGAGGCCGCGTCTTTCCCCAAAGCGATAAAGCTTCCGATGTAGTTCGGACTCTGGAAGGAATCCTTTATGGACTTGGAGGAAAGATTTTCTTTCACCGCCGAATCACGCAGCTAGCGTGTCAAGAAGGTAAGGTCAGTGCCGTATATGATACAGATGGTCGCTATTATGAAGCTGATGCCTTTATCATTGCGGCAGGAGGGGCTTCCTATCCGCGAACTGGATCAACGGGGGACGGCTATGACCTTGCCCAGCAAGCTGGCCACACCATTATTGCGCCGAGTCCTGCTTTGGTTCCCTTGAATTGCGACCTGGGGGACATGAAGGCCCTCCAAGGCCTATCCCTGCGCAATGTAGAGGCTTCCCTTTGGGATAAAGGAAAGCTGGTAGGAAAGGAATTTGGCGAAATGCTCTTTACTCATTTTGGAGTCAGCGGACCCATTATTCTTACCCTTTCCCGGGAAGCGGCGCGTTATTTCAAAGCCCATCCGCAAGGCTTTTTGAATCTTTCCATCGACCTTAAGCCGGCGCTTACCCGGGAGCAGCTTGACGCGCGGCTTCAGCGGGATTTTCAGAAATACAGCCGCAAAGGCCTCAAAGCGGGCATGCACGACTTGCTGCCCCAGGCCCTTATCCCCTTTGTCATAGAAGAGGCCTGTTTGGTGCCTGAGCAGCCTGTCAATCAGCTGACACGCAAGGAACGCCTTCGTCTCGTTGATGTCCTCAAGGGTTTTCCCCTTCCGGTTACGGGGACGCGCCCTCTTGAAGAAGCCATTGTTACAAGCGGCGGCGTAAGCATCAAGGAAATCTCACCATCGACCTTTGCTTCCAGGCTTTACCCGAATCTCTTTTTTGCCGGTGAAGTCATGGATGTAGATGGCTTTACAGGCGGTTATAATCTGCAGGCGGCTTTTTCCTCCGGCTATGTAGCGGGAAAAGAAGCAGCTGAACTTTGAAAAGAGGAATGACATTGAAAAAGATCATCATTGCTATAGATGGCCCTGCGGGAGCAGGGAAAAGCACGATTGCAAAGAAAGTCGCTGCCAGTCTTGGCTATGCCTATATCGATACAGGGGCCATGTATCGTGCTGTGACCCTTTCCTGCCTAACTGCAGGACTTTCTCTTACAGAATCGGCTGCGACTCAAATGGCCCAAGGCATCAAGATTTCTTTCCGCTATGAAGATGGCCGGAACCAGGTCTATCTCAATGATCACGAAGTTACAGATGCCATTCGTAGCCTTGAAGTTTCCCGGAATGTTTCACAGGTCAGTGCCTATGGCGGCGTTCGCACAGCAATGGTTGCTCAGCAGCGGAAGATGGGAAAAAACGGTGGGATTGTCATGGATGGACGTGATATTGGCACGGTCGTCTTTCCGCATGCCCAGCTTAAGGTCTTTTTGACTGCCTCCGTGGAAGAACGGGCTCGCCGGCGCTTTGAGGAACTTAAGGTGAAGGGGGAGACTGTTTCTTTGGAAGACCTTAAAAAGAGAATCAGTGAGCGGGATCGTTTAGATGAGACAAGGGCGATTTCTCCTCTCAAAAAGGCAAATGATGCAGTGCTCATTGATTCTACACAGATGTCCATTCAGGAAGTCGCGGAAACAATCCTGTCCTTGGCTAAAAAGGAGAGATGAATCTCATGTGGTACCGATTTGTACAGCTGCTTTTTAGAGTACTGTTTTCCATCTTTTTCCGTTTGGAGACCATTGGCCGCGAAAACATTCCTCACGAAGGACCTGTTGTCATCGCTTCCAATCATGTCAGTCTCCTTGATCCTCCTATGATTGGAACGGCGGCTTCAAGACCCATTCACTTTATGGCCAAATCAGAACTTTTTGTTCCTGTTCTAGGAACGCTTTACCGCTCCTTGGGCGCCTTTCCGGTCCATCGCGGGGCTGCCGATACGCATGCCATTCGTCATGCCTTGAAACTTCTGAAAGACCGTAAGGTCCTTGGAATCTTTCCAGAAGGGCACAGGATCCGGACGGGAAAGCTCGGAAAAGCAGAACCAGGTGCCATGGCGATTGCCATCAAGGGAAAGGCACAAGTAGTCCCCACAGCCATCCTAGGGTCCAACCTGGGAGCTCAAAAAGGCTTCTGGCCCCATATCAAAGTTGTTTTTGGTCAACCTATTTCTGTCTTTGGGGCTGAAGGCAGTAAAAAAGATACGGAAGCCTTTACGGAGGAACTGATGGGTGAAATATCCCGTCTCATCAAGGAAAATGGGGGCATTTGAGCCATGCAGATCATTGTCGCAGATCCCTGTGGATTTTGTTATGGAGTAAAACGTGCGATAGACATTGCACAAATGAACGTAAAAGGATATAATACTAGTATTGCCACCCTAGGTGAAATTGTTCATAACCCTCGGGTTGTGGAATCGCTCGCGCAAAAAGGTGTACAATGCAAGGAAACACTGGCCGATTTTTCCGCTGGTGATACGGTTATCTTTCGTTCCCATGGTGCAGCTCCTCAAATTTATGAGGAAGCCGAACAAAAAGGACTTAAGATCATTGATGCCACTTGCCCCCATGTGCGGAAAGCACAAAAGACAGCCGCCGCCCTTTCCAAGGAAGGTCGGTTTGTCATCATCATTGGGGAGAAGCGTCATCCTGAGGTGCAAAGTATCAAGGCTTGGGCAGGTAAGGATTCTCTGGTCATCGAAACAGCTGATGACCTGGAATCTCTTCCTGTAAGAGATAAGTTTGGTGTAGTGAGCCAGACGACTTTTGAGGCAGGGAAGTTTAACCTTCTGCTTCATCTGTCGCAGGAGAAACGATCTGGTGACTACAAAGTGGAAAGGACCATCTGTACAGCCACTGCTGAACGTCAGGAAGCAGCAAGGAAACTTGCTGGAAACTGTGACGCGTTCTTTGTCTTTGGCGGAAAAAACAGTGCCAACACACGCCATTTGGCGGAACTTGCACGCCCTATCAATCCCCGAACCTATCTTTTGCAGGACGCTAGCGAGATTACCTTATCCATGCTTGCCGGAGCAGAAAAAATTGGCATTACTGCTGGTGCATCTACACCGCAGGAAATTATTGAGGAGGCTATTGTAGCTATGGAAACGATGGAAGAACTGTTGGGACAAGAAGAAAGCATGAAACTGCACATTGGTATGATTGTTGAGGGCACGGTCATCGACGTAACCAAAGATGAAGTGGTTGTTAACTTTGGTTACCAGAGCGAAGGTTCCGTACCCTTTGACCAATGGGTTCAGGGTGGTACCAAGGAAACCGTCGCTCCCACTGTAAATAAAGGCGATAAGGTCACGCTGAAAGTCATTGCCAGCGAAAATCAGGATGGTCTCGTTGTTCTTTCCAAGACGAGAGCTGAAGCTGACCAGGCTTGGCTGAAACTGCCGGAAGAATTCACTGATGAAAAGAAAGTGGTTACCGTTAAAGGCCTGCGTGCCGTTAAAGGCGGCCTGACCGTTGCCTATGAAGGCCTAACAGGATTCATCCCTGCTTCTCACCTTGATCTTAGACATGTGGATGATGTCAAGGAATATGAAGGTAAGGAACTTGAAGTTTCCCTTCTTGAAATCAACCCTGAAAAGAAACGTCTTGTCTTCTCCCGCAGAAATGTCCTGAGAGAAGAACGTGCTGCCAGAAACGCTGCCTATAAGGAAGAACGCGCTCGCCGTGAAGAAGAACGCAAGGAAGCCATGGATAAGGCTTTTGAAACCTTCCATGAAGGTGAAACTGTTGAAGGGACGATTCGGAGCATCGTCGATTTCGGGATGTTCGTTGAAATTGCACCTTTTGTTCAGGGCCTTGTTCATATCTCTGAAATTTCCTGGGATCGTAGCGTCAAACCGGCCGATCTCTACAAAGTCGGTGACAAAGTTGAAGTCTACATCAAAGGCCTCGACGCTGAAAAAGGCCGTATTAGCCTTTCTGTTAAAGCGCTTCAGGAAGATCCTTGGCAGGCTGCTGCAAAGAACATCCATGTCGGTGACATTGTTACCGGTACGGTTCTTCGCTTCCTTCCCTTCGGTGCGATTGTCAAATTGAATGATAAGAACGAAGGCATGATCCACATCTCCGAAATTTCCGAACAGCGTATCGAAAAACCGGAAGATGTTCTGGAAGTTGGTCAGGAAGTCAAGGTCAAGGTTCTGCGTGTTGACACGGAACATAAGAAGATTGCCCTCAGCATCACCAAAGCAAAGGAAGATGCTGAAAAGGCTGAAATGAGCCAGTACCTAGGCAAAAAAGGCGCTCTCTCCCAGGATCTGGGTGAAAAACTCGCTGAGGTAGAAAACGAAGCCAACTAATTAAAGGAGTCTCCAATGAAAAGCCGGGAAAGTCGTAAGCTCGATCATATCCGATACGCACTTTGTGTCGGGGATGGGCCTTGCGCTTCCGGCTTTTCTGACGTTCATTTGCTTCATCATTGCCTGTCAGGCATCTGCCGTAATGAGGTGGACCTGACTTGCTTACTGCCAGGCCTGCCCGCTCTGGCCCATCCGATTATCATCAATGCCATCACAGGCGGGGCAGACGCGGTCGCAAAAATCAATGAATCACTGGCCATTGTCGCCCGCGAAACGGGTTCAGCCATGGCCGTTGGTTCCCAATTTGGTACGGTGCGAACGGGGCTTCATCGAGATAGCTATACGATTGTCCGAAAGTGCAATCCCAAGGGGCTCATCTTTGCTAATTTAAGTGCTTTTGCCTCTGTAGAGCAGGCAAAGGCCGCTATTGACATGATTTCTGCCGACGCCCTTCAGATTCATTTGAATCCTGCCCAGGAACTTGCGATGGAAGAAGGGGATCGGGACTTTTCGAACTGCCTATCTCATATAGAAGCTATGGTACAAGGTGTTGGGGTCCCTGTTATTGTCAAGGAAACAGGCTGCGGCATGGCCAAAAAAGAGGCCCAGGACCTCCTTGATGTTGGCGTAACACTCCTTGATATTGGTGGGGCAGGGGGAACCAATTTCCCTGCCATCGAGCATCAGCGTTACCCAGAAGGCAATGAAGAGCTCTCGGAATGGGGCATCCCCACGGTCCTGTCCCTGCTATCCGTCGTACAGACGGTTGGTTGGGGAAATGGGGTCATTGCCTCAGGAGGCATCAGGAGCGCCCTTGATGTGGTCAAGGCCCAGGTCCTTGGGGCTTCAGCGGTTGCCATGGCAGGTAATCTGCTGCAAAAGATTCAGCAGGAAGGAACTGAGGAAACCATTCATTTTCTGCAGCGGTTGCTGAACAAGGTTCTTGACTTTTATACCCTTCTTGGCTGCAGAACCTTCAGGGATCTTCACGAGGCGCGATATTATCTAACCGGCGAGACGGCCCAAGCTGTTTCATGGCTCCGGAAGTATGACCAGAATGATTGAAAGAGGAATCCTATATGAGTAAACCCATTGTTGCCATTGTCGGCAGACCGAATGTCGGCAAGTCAACTTTATTCAATATTTTTGCGGACAGCCGCATCTCCATTGTGGAAGATACGCCGGGTGTCACGCGGGACCGGCTTTATGCCGAAGCAGAATGGCTCGACCGCCGCTTCATGATGGTCGATACGGGCGGGATTGAAATTGCCAATACCGACTCCATTGCCGTTTCCATCCGGGAGCAGGCTAAGATTGCCATCAAGGAAGCCGATGTCATCCTCTTTGTCTGTGACGCCCGTACAGGGGTTACGACAGAAGACCAAGAAGTGGCCAAACTGATCCGTATGGCCCAAAAACCGGTCGTCCTTGCTGTTAATAAAGCCGATACGCCGACCCAGGAACTGGAAGCCTATGAATTCTATAACCTGGGCATTGGAGAACCCTATATGATTTCGGCGTCCAACCGACTTAACCTCGGCGACCTGCTTGATGCCGTTGTATCCCACTTTCCTGATGAGGATGAATCCGATGATGATGATCATGATGACGTCATCAAGGTTGCAATCATTGGACGACCGAATGTGGGCAAATCCTCCATCTTCAATGACATCATTGGGCAGACCCGCTCCATCGTCAGCGATGTGGCAGGGACAACCCGTGATGCCATTGACGTTCCTGTCATGAAGGATGGTCAGACTTACCTCTTCATCGATACGGCAGGGATGCGCCGCAAAGGGAAAATCGATGAACCGATTGAAAAGTACAGCATTATCCGTACCCTACGTGCAGTGGACCGTTCCGATGTTGTCCTCATGGTCCTCGATGCCGTTGATGGCGTTACCGAACAGGATAAAAAGATTGCAGGCTATGCCCACGAGGCAGGCAAGGGTATTGTCCTTGTTGTCAATAAGTGGGATCTGTATCAAAAGGATGAGATGTCAACTGTTCATTATACGGAAACTATTCGAAAAGAACTCATCTTCATGCCTTATGCCAATGTCGTTTATGTTTCGGCCCTGACGCAGCAGCGCATCAGCCGCCTGCCCGATCTTATCAAAGATGCGGCCGAAGCTAATGCCATGCGGATTTCAACATCCGTCCTCAATCAGGTTGTGACCGATGCCGTGGCTATGAACCAACCGCCCATGGAAAAGGGCAAGCACCTGAAAATTCTTTATGCAACCCAGGTCAAGGTCAAACCGCCGACCTTCGTGATTTTCTGCAATGAACCGGAAATCATGCACTTTTCCTACCAGCGTTACCTTGAAAATAAGCTGAGGGAAGCCTTTGGATTCCAAGGAACGCCCATCAATCTCATTGTACGCGGTAAGAATGAAGATAACTGACCCATAAGGAAGGCGCATTGGAATGAGTGTATTGTTAGGAGCTCTTATCGGGTATTTCATGGGGTCCATTCCTTGTGGCCTCGTATTTGTAAAAGCCATCTGCGGCATTGATATTAGGCAGTACGGAAGCCATAATATTGGGACGACGAACGTCTTTCGAACGGTCGGTGCGCGCATGGCTTCCCTGGTCCTATTGGGGGATCTGGGCAAGGGCGTTGTGGCTCTTTTGTTGGTTAGCCGTTTTGTGTCCACTGACCTTTGGCCGCAGCTTGCTTGTGCAGCTGCCTCCATCTTGGGGCACAGTTTTTCCTGTTTCCTCCATTTTAAAGGCGGACGAGGCGTTGCTACCGGGCTTGGTGTCCTGCTTTATTTCATGCCTGATGTTTCTGTTTTTGCCCTCACCGTATGGCTTGCCATCGTCTTTGTCACACGCTATGTCTCGTTGGGTTCCATTGTGGCTGCCTTTTGCGCACCTCTTGGCGCCTATTATTTAGGCTACGATCTTCCTCTTGTTATTTTTACGGCAATCATCGCTGCTGTTGTCATTGTCCGCCATTATGAAAATATGGTCCGACTCTTTCACGGCACGGAAAACAAAATTCGGGAAGGTCATCTGTCCGTGAAAGATAAAAAATAAGGAGGAAACCATGTCCATCGCTGTAATTGGTGCAGGAAGCTGGGGAACCGTCCTTTCGAAAATCCTTGCTGATAATGGCCATGACGTCGTGCTTTGGGCTCGGAATCCAGAAAAAGCCGCGCTCATTGAACAGACGCGGATCAATAACGATTATCTGCCAGACCTTACGCTTTCACCATCCATTCATGTAACCCATGATTTTCAATGGGTGGGAACAGCGGAGGTCCTTGTCTTTGTTGTCCCATCAAAGGGGATGGGGACTGTATGCAGTGACCTTTCCAGGGTTACGAAAGGGAAAGGAAAGATCCTTCTTACCTGTACAAAAGGATTCTCTCGGGAAACGGGAAAGCTGATGTCGGATGTGTTGGAACGCTATTTTCCTGAGGCACAGGCCATCGCAGCATTAAGCGGCCCCAATCTTGCTAAGGAACTTGCCCAAAAGCAGCCAAGTGCTTCCGTCATCGCCTCAAAAGATCCAAAGGCAGCAAAAATCCTGCAGGATCTGTTCCTCAATGGATATTTTCGGCCCTATATTTCAGACGATATCCTTGGCGTTCAGTTATGCGGTGCCCTGAAAAACTGCTATGCCCTTGTGACAGGGATGATTTCGGGTCTGGGGCTTGGTGAAAACAGTCAGGCAGCTCTCATTACCCGAGCCCTTGCAGAAATGACAAGACTTGGGCTTAAATTGGGAGCCCATCAGGAAACTTTTGCCGGGCTAAGTGGAATCGGAGATCTTGTCGCGACCTGCACAAGTCCTTTGAGCCGCAACCATACGGCAGGCACCTTGCTTGCCCAAGGAAAAGCTGCCAAGGACATAGAGCAAGGGACCCATATGGTCATTGAAGGCATGAGTACGACAAAGACCGTTTATGCCCTTTCTCACAGACTTGGTGTCGAAATGCCTATTATCGATCAACTTTATGAAGTTCTGTACCATCATAAGGAAATCACTCTTGCGGCCCATGATCTTATGTCACGATCGGGGAAGAAAGAGTGGAACTAATTATTGAATTATGATATAATGTCCTTCTAGAAAGGATAAACATTCTTTGGAAAAGGATAGATGCAACATGACAAACGAAAAAAAATCAGAGTTCTATTTAGTCAGAGAGGAAATCCTACCTGAAGCCATCAAAAAAACCATTATGGTCAAGGAAATCCTCAAACGCGGTAAACTTAAGACTGTCAATGAAGCTGTTGCAAAGGTTGGGCTAAGCCGTAGTGCATACTACAAATACAAGGATTACGTCTTTCCCTTCTATGATGCAAGTCGTGAAAAGGTCATCACTATTTCCCTGCTCCTGGAACACAAACCAGGTGTTCTTTCTAGCGTTCTCAACACAATTGCCGCTGATGGGGGAAGTGTTATCACGATCAACCAAGGTGTTCCCCTGCAGGGTGTTGCCAACACAACCATTTCCGTGGAAACAAAATTCCTCACCATCGATATGGAGGCCCTTTTGGATAAGGTTCGCCTCATCGAAGGAGTAAAACGGCTGGACGTGCTTGGTCAGGTCGATTAAAGGGGTCCTTATTTTGAAAAAAGAAATCAATATTGGGCTTTTGGGCACAGGAACCGTCGGTGGAGGCGTGATTCTTGTCCTAAAAGATCATGAAGCGCTCATTACGGAACGGGTGGGGACACCTATCCGTATCAAAAAGGTGTTGGCAAGGCATCCGGAAAAGGTGCATGCTTTGGATCCGTCCCTGCCAGTTGTCACGGATATCGAAGAAATCACCGGTGACCCTGATATTGATATTGTTGTTGAACTGATTGGCAGGGAGCATCCTGCCCTTGAGTACATGAAAAAAGCCTTATTGGCCGGTAAGAACGTTGTTACGGCCAATAAGGATGTTGTGGCTGTTCACGGGAAAGAACTCTTTGAGTTGGCAGCAGCCCACCATGTCGATTTTCTTTTTGAGGCATCGGTGGCTGGGGGAATCCCCATTATTCGACCGCTGAAAGAATCCTTGGCAAGCAACCGGATTTCCCTCATTATGGGAATTATCAATGGGACGACGAACTACATGCTGACCCGGATGACTGAAGAGCATATGGATTTTACAGAAGTGCTCAAACAGGCACAGGAAAAAGGTTATGCCGAGTCGGATCCAACCGCTGATATCGGTGGCTTTGATGCAGCGCGAAAAATTGCCATCCTTTCTTCCATTGCCTTCAATACACGGGTCCATTTGGATGAAGTCGAAATTGAAGGTATTGAAAAGATCTCCCTTCGTGATATCGTCTATGCAGAGGAACTGGGCTACACCATCAAACTCTTGGGAATCGCCAAGCAGTTGAAAAATGGGAAGATTTCTGTGGGGGTCCATCCAACGATGCTTCGTAAGAATCACCCGCTTGCGTCGGTGGATGATGTCTTTAATGCCGTCTATATCGAAGGTCAGCCCATTGGTGAGGCCATGTTTTATGGCCGCGGTGCCGGCCGTTTTCCGACGGCCAGTGCGGTGTGCGGAGATATCATTGAATGTGCCCGTAACATCCGTGAAGGATGCAATGGCAGGGTTGGCTGTACCTGCTATGAAGAGAAAGCCCTGGCGCTTAAGGAGGAAGTTTTCTCCCAGTTTTACGTGCGCCTTCTCGTCGACGAAGCGCCTGGTGTATTGGCACAGATTGCCAGTGTCTTTGGCAAACACGAGGTCAGTCTCTTCAATGTCCTGCAGACTCGTAAATTAGGTGATTTAGCAGAAATTGTTGTAATTACTCATCCTGTTTCCGTTTATGACCTGGAAGAAGCCACAAAGGAATTGGCAGTAACGAAAGTCGTCAATCGCATCAGCAACGTACTTCGCGTTGAAGATGACCAATCCATCTGTTAAGTCAGCAAAGGAGTGGAAAGTATGGACGTTCAAAAAGTCACGGTCCGAGTCCCTGCAACTTCCGCCAACTGCGGACCTGGATTTGACTGCTTAGGACTTGCCTGTTCCCTCTATAATGTATTTACTTTTGAACGGATTCCGCAGGGAATCGAAGTCTCAGGGGTAGGGGAAGGTGCCGAAATCCTTCCTTTGGGCCGCCATAATCTGGCGGTCTCTTCCTTTTATGCATTATGGGAGAAATATCAGGGAAAGGAAACGGGAATCCGCGTCACAAGCGTCATACACGTACCTGTATCAAGGGGGCTCGGAAGCAGTTCGACGGCTGTAGTGGCTGGTCTTATGGCAGCTAATGCCATGCTGGGATCACCGCTGACCAAAAAGGAACTGGTTACGGAAGCAACCCTCATTGAAGGGCATCCAGATAATGTAGCACCTGCCATCCTCGGTGGGATCACCATCAATATCATGGCCGATGACAAGGTCAAAAGCTTGCGTTTTCTGCCGGCCTGTCCTCTGGGCATGATTGTCTTGGTCCCAGCCCTTCATGTATCCACGGAAGAGGCAAGGAAGGTTCTGCCGAAAGAGATTCCTCATAAGGATGCGGTGTATTCTGCAAGCCGCGCAGCTATGCTCGTCGGCTCACTCATTACAGGACACTTTGAAAACCTTCCGGAAGCGCTGGAAGATAAGCTTCATACGCCGTATCGGCTTCCCCTGATCCCGGGGGCGTCAGAGGCCCTCAAAGGGGCTCGCGATGCCGGTGCGTACAATGCCGTCATCTCAGGATCGGGTTCGACCCTTATGGCCTATGTACCGGAGGAAAAGGATCGCTCCCGCATTGCAGAGGCTCTAGCAGCACCCTTCCGTAAGCTTGGCATTGCGTGCACCCTTCATCAGGTCAGCATAGACACGGAAGGAGCCGTTGTTTCTCTAGCAGAAGAAGCGGAAAGATTCTGATGAAGCCTCCTTTATTTTCGTGATTTCAAAAATAAGGGTTGACTTTATGGAGAATATCGAGTAAAATTATTACTGTTGTCGGGGCGTGGCGCAGTTTGGTAGCGCGCTTCCTTGGGGTGGAAGAGGTCGTGAGTTCGAATCTCGCCGCTCCGACCAATTTGTGATTTGACGCCATAAAGTTCGAAACTTTGTGGCGTTTTTTCATGCCTCTTTCAGGGTATGAACATAGCATACGGAATTGACCTTAACCGGGCTTTAGGAGGAGTTTCATCGATGAGTGAATTACAGGATAAAATCAATAAAAGGCGGACTTTTGCCATCATTTCCCATCCGGATGCTGGTAAAACGACCTTGACCGAAAAACTGCTTCTTTATGGGGGCGCCATCCATCTTGCCGGATCGGTCAAGAGCCGCAAAACAAATCGTCACGCCGTTTCTGACTGGATGGAAATTGAAAAACAGAGAGGGATTTCTGTTACAAGCAGCGTGCTCCAATTTGATTATGATGGGTACCGCGTTAATATCCTTGATACACCGGGCCATCAAGATTTCAGTGAAGATACTTATCGAACCTTGATTGCTGCCGATTCCGCGGTCATGCTGATTGATGCGGCCAAGGGCGTGGAACCACAGACGAAAAAACTCTTTTGGGTCTGCCACCGAAGAAAACTGCCGATCTTTACCTTTGTCAATAAATTGGACCGCTATGGCCGGGCCCCTATGGATCTTATGGACGAAATCGAAAAGATCCTTCATATTAATGCTTTCCCTATCAATTGGCCAATTGGGGTTGATGGGCACTATATCGGGGTCTACGACCGAATCAAAAAACAGGTGGAACTCTTTGACAATGATAACAGCCATGGCAGCAAGATCCTTAAATCAACGACGGGGGATTTAAACGATCCTGCCATCAAGGAAGCCATCGGCGAGGCCAATTATCAGACACTGCTCGATGACATTGAGCTTCTTGACCTAGCCGGTGATGAATTTGACCTCCAAAAGGTCCTGGATGGGGAACTGACGCCGATGTTCTTCGGGTCTGCCATGACAAACTTTGGTGTCCGGCCTTTCCTTGAAAAATTTCTGGAACTGTCCCCCGCGCCGCAGCCTCGCAAATTAAAGGATGGCGGTGTCGTCATGCCTGACGATGAGAATTTTAGCGCCTTCATTTTTAAAATCCAGGCCAACATGAATCCGGCCCATCGCGACCGTATCAGTTTTATGCGCATTTGCTCCGGCAAATTTGAGAAGGGCATGACCGTCTGGCACCTCCAAGGCAATCATCCAGTTAAGCTTTCCCAGCCCCAGCAATTCATGGCACAGGAACGGACGACCGTAGAAACAGCCTATCCTGGTGATATCATTGGCGTCTTCGATCCTGGCATCTTTACCATTGGGGATACCCTTACAAGTGAAAAGAATAAGATCCAATTCGAGGATTTTCCTATTTTTCCGCCTGAAATTTTTGCAAAGGTCCAGCCTAAGGATTCCCTCAAACGCAAACAGTTTGAAAAGGGTATTGTTCAACTGGCACAGGAAGGGGCCATCCAGGTGTTCCGTCAAAAGAATATTGGCATGGAAAGCTTTGTTGTAGGAGTAGTCGGTGTCCTCCAGTTAGAAGTTCTGGATTATCGCCTTAAGAATGAATACAGCGCCCAACTTCTCATGGATCGCCTGCCCTACAGTGTGGCTCGCTGGGTCTATGCTGATGATGCCGAGGCCATTCGTAATATGAAGGGCCTTGATAATGGGATGCTTGTCTATGATAAACTTGGCCGTCCCGTCGTTCTTGTTTCCAATGAATGGAATCTTAACTGGCTCTTGGAGCGGAATCCTGGTATCAATTTCACAGAAGTGCCATCTGAAGCAAGAGCCATCTAACTTATGGAAAGGAGCAGGGTATGCTCATGAAAAAGGCCATTAATATCCTTGGCGTTCCTGTTACGCCTTTTTCCATGGAAGAAGCAGTCTCCTTCCTCATGGATCGGATTGCAAAGAAGATGCCCACACAGGTGGTCACGGCTAACGCTGAAATCATCATGATGGCACGGAACGACAAACGCTATGGTACGCTCCTTCAACAGGCCGATTTGGTTCTTGCAGATGGGGCGGGAACGGTCTGGGCTGGCCGCACCTTAGGATATGAAGTCCCTGAACGGGTGGCTGGTTTTGATTTATTCGTGGAACTGATCAAAAAATCAGCTGAGGAAGGAATCAAACTCTACTTTTTTGGAGCCGCTCCTGGTATCGCAGAAGCTGCAAAAGCCAAAGCTGAGATGTTGGCTCCCGGCGTTTCCATCGTTGGCACGCGGAATGGGTATTTTTCAGAAACAGATATAGAGGAAATCATTGACGAAATCAATGCTTCTGGGGCCCAGATCTTATTTGCAGCTCTTGGCGCGCCCAAGCAGGAGTACTGGCTGCGTGATCACGCAAAACAGCTGCGGCCCCTTATCCGGATTGGACTGGGAGGATCCTTTGATGTACTTGCCGGTAAGACGACGCGGGCCCCTCACTGGATGCAGAAAGCTTCCCTGGAATGGCTCTATCGTCTTTATAAGGAACCGAGCCGAATCGGTCGTATGATGGCCCTGCCGCGTTTTGTCCTTGCTGTCCAGAAGGAAAAAAGAACCCATAAATAGACAAAGGGTGTTGAATTGTATTATAATAACCAAATAGTGGAGGTGAGGGCGTGACCCGATATACAATCATAAAGGACGGCTATCCGTTCATTTTTACAGGTCTTGCAGCGACCATCCTTGTCGGCTTTTTGGCTGATCCGGCATTTGCTGGGATTCCGCTCATCCTGACCATATACTTTGCCTATTTCTTTCGGGAACCGGACCGCCCCCTGCCGGATGATCCCCATGTCTTGTATTCCCCGGCTGATGGGACTGTCATGGCTGTCGAGGAATTCTTTGATGACGAATTTCTTCATGAGGAAGCAAAGAAGGTAACCATCTTCTTATCCGTTTTCAATGTCCATACTAATCGCGCACCTATGAAGGGCTATGTTAAATATCTGCGCTATACATGCGGCGGCTTTGAGCCCGCTTTCAAGGGATCTGCGCCCATCGTCAATGAACGCATGGCCATTGGACTTGAAAACGAACAAAGCCGTGTTCTCGTCGTCCAGATTGCGGGTATCCTTGCCCGGCGCATTGTCTCTTGGACATCGCTTGGTAAGCAGCTTCTGCAAGGGGAAACGTACGGAATGATTAAATTTGGTTCCAGCACGGAGCTTATCGTTCCTCGCGACGTAGAAATCCTTGTCAAAAAGGGAGATAAAGTCAAAGGCGGCATAACAATTATGGGGAGGCAGCAAGTACAATGAATTATAGACGCATGGTTCCAAACAGCATCAGTGGTCTCAGCATGGTCCTTGGGGTTTTATCCATCTATCTTTCCATGGATGGTGAATTTTCAAGGGCTGCCATCTTCATTATTTTAGCCGTCCTTGCAGATTCCTGCGATGGACGGGCTGCACGTCTTCTTGGCGTCAGTGGGGAATTCGGAAAGGAAATGGATTCCATTTGCGATGTTTGTTCTTTCGGAATGGCTCCTGCTGTCTTGATTTATACTTATGGTCTTACGGATCTGGGTCTTTGGGGACAAATCATTTCGTCCCTCTTCACTTTTGGCGCGGGACTGCGCCTGGCTCGTTTCAATGTCAACACGAGCGTTGTTTCTGGGTATTTTGAAGGGATGCCGGCGCCGGCTGGTGCCTGCGTCCTTGTGACCTATGTGCTTTCTGGTTATCAATTTGGGCCGATGGGGACAGCCATCCTGACGCTGTTAGTGGCAAAATTGATGTACAGTGAAGTTCGTTACCCTGATTTCAAGGGACACGGCAATCCTCTTTTCAAGGTTCCTGTCATCTTGTCTTTTGCCATTGGTCTTTATATGCTTGTAACCAATTTCCATGCTTGGCCTTTTATCATCATGTTTACCTACACGATTTGCGGGGTCCTCAACGCCATTTATGTAAAGGTTACGGGGAAAAAAGCAGGGGAGTAAGTAGGAGTCCTTCATGACGAGTTACTTTGACATCATCATGATTCCGCTTCAGGTCATGATTGTATTTTTTACCATTTACTATTTTGTCCTGTCTTTATTCGGAATCCTGCCTGGAAAAAAAGAAAAGAAAATTACAACGCCGAAGACAACCTTTGCTGTCATTGCAGCAGCTCATAATGAAGAACGAGTGATTGGCGAACTAGTGGAAAATCTTCGCATGCTTCGCTATCCTGATTCCATGTACGAGATTTTTGTCGTAGCCGACAATTGTACGGACCATACTGCGGACGTCGCACGCAAGGCCGGAGCCAGCGTTCATGAGCGCTTTAATGATACGGAAAAGGGGAAGGGCTTTGCCCTTGAATGGATGTTCAAGCGGCTTTTTGAAATGAATCGTCAATTTGACGCGGTTGTTATTTTTGATGCCGATAACCTTGTCCATCCTGACTTTCTCATGGAAATGAATTCCCGCTATCAAAAAGGGGAACGCCTCATCCAGGGGTATCTTGATTCCAAGAACCCTAATGATACGTGGGTAAGCGGTGTCTTTGCCATTTCCTTCTGGATCACCAATGCAGTTTGGTCCAGAGCCAAATACAATATTGGCCTTTCCAGCATTCTTGGCGGAACAGGGATGTGCATTGCCGTGGATATCCTTAAGAAGTACGGATGGGAAGCAACCTGCTTGACGGAAGATATGGAATTTACCATGAAATCCCTCTTGGAAGGCATTCCAACGACTTGGTGTGACAATGCGATTGTCTATGATGAAAAGGCCCTGACCTTTAAACAGTCTTGGAACCAGAGAAAAAGGTGGGTACAAGGCCACTTTGATGTGGGGGAACGGTATATTCCAAAGCTCCTGAAGGAAGGCATCAAAAAACGGGATATCATCATCCTTGACGGTGTCATCGATCTTTTTCAGCCTTATTTCCTCCTTCTTTCAACGCTGTTTGTCATTGCCAGTACAATCTACACCTATGTTCCATTTTACACGAACGTGCTCTATGCCATCCTGCCTTATGAAATCTGGCAGGTCATTGGGATTGGTCAGTACGTCATTCCTGCCGTAATCCTTCTAAAAATCCACGCAGCACCTAAATCTTGGTTCTATACCATCTTTTATCCGATCTTTGTTTATAGCTGGATACCCATTACGGTGCTGGGATTCCTTCACCGTCATGAACATGTATGGAGCCATACGCTTCATACGAGGGGAATCAGTTTCAATGATGTACTGGTTCCGGAAAGTTCCGAACACGGACCCAAGCAGATTATCCTTTCCAAAGAAAAGGATAAGAATAAATCCTAAACAATGAACACCCTTTACCGTATCAAATGAAACAGACGGGAAGGGTGTTTTTTCTATTTTCCTCTTCTTTATTGACACAGCGCGATAAAGAGGTGTAAGGTAAGATTTACATTTTCCATGCGCAGTCTAGCAGCAGAGAAGAAAAGGGGGAACCGGATAATGACGAAAAAGATTGCTTTCATTGGCAGCACTCATTCTGCCTATTATCCGTATTGAAATAGAACAGACGAGGAAGCTCTTTTCTTTGCGCCTTCGATATGATGGAGCTTATTATGGTACCCGGACGGATTACGTTTGCAGCCATCCTTTACCCACAGTGCCGCGACGATAGGACTCTTGCCGTTCACGGTCTATTTATCAATCTTGCTTTCGGAACCTCTGTAACAACCCCTTATCTCTTCATGTTTGTCAATCGACTGATCATAGCTGGAGCCATTATATCAACTAGAGTGATGATCAGCATCTTCGTTGGTTATTATGGTGTCCACAGGCCTGCTGATGCCCATCGATTGCGGTACCTGCTCTTTTCCTATCATCAGTATGCTGGGGTCAGCCCTTTGTTTGGCTCTCATTACGCTTTTGACCATTTTTCTTTACCGGAAAAAGGCCACCGAAAGAATCTGTCAAGTTATTTGTGAGGTGTGATTATGCCTGGTATCCTTGCCATAACGATTTTATTTTTTCTTTACGCCTTGAGCGAAATCATCGCCCTGCGTTCAAATGCTGTTCTATCAACGGTTCTTGGGATTTCCGTAATCCTAACCATCGGTTTTTGGTTCAATCTCTTACCCAAGGATATCATTCAACTTGCCCATATTCCAGGAATCGGAATGCTGACCGTGGGAATGCTTCTTGTCTCCTTGGGCACCACCATTGATTTTGCTGAACTTCGCCGTCAGTGGAAGGTGGCAGCAGTCAGTGTGATTTCTGTTACGATGGCCGTTATTTTTATCATCTATTTAGGCCCATTTTTCATGGATGGAGCCCTTGCCATCGCAGGGTCTCCCATTTTTGCCGGCGGGAACGCGGCCATGCTCATTATCCTTGACGCGGTACAGGAAAAAGGAATCGAGACAGTAGGAACCTTCTGTCTTGTCCTTCTCGTGACACAAAAATTCTTCGGGATTCCTATTGCTTCCCTGATGCTGCGCCATTTGGCCAAAAATCTCAGGGACGACGTGGATTTCGTAAAACGCTATGCGTCGGAAGGGGAAGAAAATAAGGTCAAAAAGCCGCTCCGCCTTCCCAGTCTTTTTGATCGTCCTTCCGTACACCTTGCAAAATTATCTTTTGTTGCTTCCATTGCTTATTATGCTTCAAGATTCACGGGTGGGGCGGTTCATTACCTTGTCATGTGTCTTCTTCTTGGGACCCTTTTTTACGCACTGGGATTCTTGGAAAAAGGCATCCTTCAAAAAACACAGTCAAGCGGCATCATCCTTTTTTTCGTTACCATCGTGATCTTTTCTTCTTTGAGCCGGACAACCCCGCAGGAAGTGCTCTCCGTCCTTCCGCCGCTTGCAGCTACGGCCTTATTGGGTATATTGGGGCTTTTTACGGCGGGGCTTGTGACAAATAGGCTTTTTTCCCTGCCTTTTCCCCTTTGCGTGAGTCTTGGCGTGACTTGCACCTTTGGTTTTCCTACAACGATGCTTGTCTCTCAGGAAGTATCCGCTGCCATGGGAAGAAATGAGGAGGAACGTGCAGCCTTGCTGCACTACCTTCTCCCAAAGATGCTTGTAGCTGGTTTTGTCACCGTTACCATCACATCTGTCCTGCTTGCTGGATTTGACGTCACACTATTGTAAGGAGGAATCTTTGCCAATGGAAGACAATGAAAAACTGACACACTACCTATATGGACATGAAAAAGAAATGCTATCGCTGTGGAAAACCCTTGTAGAAACAGAAAGCGGGCCCAAACAGCCAACTGGGGTTGAATCGGTAAGAAGCCTTCTTGCAGGAGAATTGGCCGCCATGGGATTTACCATACGGCTCCAAAAAGTCTCGGGCGCCCCGGACCTTCTTATAGCGGAACGGGGAAAAGAGGAAGGGGAGGGTCCCATCATCCTCTCCGGCCATATGGATACCGTTTTTCCGGAAGGAAAAGCGTCGACCTGCCCTTTTTTCATTGACGAAGAGGGGTATGCTCACGGGCCTGGTGTCCTAGATATGAAGGGCGGGCTTGTCGTAAGTCTCTATGCGGTTAAAGCCCTTAGCGCACTGTCGCTCGTCACGCCTCCAATTAAATTTGTTTTTGTAACGGATGAGGAAACCCTTCATATGCACTCCAATGCAAAAGCCGTGCTGCGCAGGGAAATTACAGGGGCAAAAGCCTTTTTAAACTTTGAACCTTGCGCCGAAAACGGACAGGTCGTTCTCTCACGCTATGGCGGCGGTCCTGTATCCATCCATGTACATGGATGTGCAGCCCACTCCGGTACGAGCCCTGAAAAAGGACGTTCCGCTATCTTGGAAGCCGCTCATAAGATCATTTATCTGGAAAGCAAAAATGATATCTCCCGAGGAAAATTGATCAATTGCGGAGCCATCGATGGCGGTATTGGTGAAAATACGATTCCTGGGGAATGTACGCTGCGTATTGGGGTCCGCTACCGCACGGAAAGCCTAGCCCAGGAAATCAAGGAAAACCTAAAGGAGGCCACGGCAAGCCAGACCGTTCCCGATACGTGGGCGGATCTTGATTTGACCCATCTGATTCCTGCCATGGACCTAAAAGAAGGGGGAAAAGGCCTGATTGTGAAGCTTCAGGAAGCGGCCGCCTTTTATTCCATGAGTCCAATTAAGGGCATTCAAGTAGGCGGCTTATCCGATGCGGGTCTTGCCGCAAGCCTGGGGATACCAACGCTTTGTGGAATGGGTGTCATTGGTAGCGGTGCCCATACGGATGAAGAAAAAGCCCTGGTCAGTTCCCTCTTTGAACGATCGGTCCTTGCAGCTGCGTTGCTTCATCTTTTATAAGAAAAACCCCTCCTTCTGCTGACAGAGGGGTTTTTCTCCGAATTTGACGCAAAGATGTCCCTGACTTTTCACACCCTTTGGGACGTTCGCATTTTATTTCAACGGTAAATTATGGTAAAATGAGTTGTTATCAGATGAAACGTAAGCGACACACACAAGGAGCCATTCATGACCATTTCAGGAATCTTATTTGATTTTGATGGAACCCTTGCCAATACAACACCCCTCATCCTTCATTGTTTCCATCAAACCTTTTCTCATTTTTATGGGAAGGTCCCGCCTGATGAGAAAATCTTGACGACGTTTGGTCTTCCTATGCCTCAGGCCATGCTGCAGCTGAGTGGTGGGGATGAAGCCCATCTCGACGAGCTGCTGACTTTTTATCGGACGTATCAGCTTTCTGTTCATGATGAAATGATCCGTCCCTTTCCTTCTGTTTTGGCTGGCTGTCAGCGCCTAAAGGAAAAGGGGATCCATTCCATCATTGTGACAAGCAAGACCAATGAGACTTGTGAACGGGGACTACGCTGTCTGGGGCTTTCTCCCTATATAGAAGGTGTGATTGGCGTACGGGATACAGCCCTTCATAAGCCTGATCCAGAACCCAGCCTTCTTGCCCTAAAAAAGCTAGGACTTTCCGGTGAGGAATGCCTTTGTGTCGGTGACAGTCCTTATGATCTAGTGAGCGGAATGCGAGCTGGATGCCGTGCTTCAGTCAAGGTCGGGTGGTCCAGCTTTGACCCCATACGTTTCCAGCAAGAAATAAAACCGAACTATACGATTGCATCTTTACCGGAACTTCTCCCTATCATTGAAAGTTTGAATCAGCAGAGGTGAACGTTATGCGCAAAATTGGAATCATTGGGGGTACAGGTGTCGAAGATACCTCCATATTTGGAACGCTGTCCCTCATTACGGTAGAAACCCCATTTGGTACGGCGGAAGGATTTGCAGGCAAGATCGATGATACATCTGTTTACTTCATTGCTCGTCATGGCAAGGGGCACAGTCTGCCGCCGCATCGCATTCCATATCGTGCCAATATCTATGCGTTGAAGAAGTTGGGTGTAACGGAAATCTTATCTTTTACCGCTGTAGGCTCCCTGAATCGCGGCTTGATTCCTGGGACGTTTGTCAATACGAGTCAAATCCTTGATTTTACAAAATCGCGCGAGCATACTTTTTTTGATGGCGGTGTCATGCCGGTCTGCCATGTTGACTTCAGCTTTCCCTATTGTCCAGTCCTGCGGGAGCGGCTCAACGGCATCCTCACAAGACTTGGCGTACGACACAGTAAAGCTGGCTGCTATGTAGCTACAGAAGGGCCACGCTATGAAACTGCTGCCGAGGTTCGGATGTATGGACTTATGGGCGGTGATGTAGCAGGGATGACCCAAATGCCGGAAGCCGTCCTTGCAAGGGAAGCAGAGATTTGCTATGCCAATTGCAGCCTAGTGACCAATATGGGATCCGGTCTTTCTTGGACGGCCCTATCTCATGAGGAAGTTGTTGCCATGATGGATGAAAATGCCAAAACCATTGCTCGCATCATCCATGCCTTCCTAACAGAGGAAGAACAGACCTTGGCATCTTGTCACTGCCGGGAAGCGGCTCATGCTGTGGGTGGTTTTCCCATTGATAAAATCTAAAGAAAAGAGGGTACAAGCAACAGATGTTTTACGATACCGTGATCCAAGGCGCTGAGATCTTGGATCGAAATGACGGAAAAACCTATCAAGTTGGGATAAAGGATGGACGCATTGCCTATATCGGTCAAGAGCCGGTTCAAGGCAGCCTCGTAATCGATGGCAGAGACCATCTTCTTGCGCCGGGCTTAGTAAACGCCCATACTCATATCGCTATGACTCTTTTTCGCAGTTATGCCGATGATATGCTCCTTATGGACTGGCTGCAGGACAAAATCTGGCCCATGGAGAATCATCTCACGGGAAATGACGTGTATTGGGGCAGTCTCCTTGGCATAGCGGAAATGATCCGTACAGGTACAACGGCATTTGCCGATATGTACTTCTTTATGGAAGCCACGGCCCGTGCCGTGGCTTCATCGGGAATCCGTGCTGCGTTATCAAGGGGCCTTACCGGGTCTTCCGCAGCCGATGGCAAAGCCCGTCTTGATGAGAATTCAGCTCTATTTGATACGTGGAACGGCGTCGAAAATGACCGGATTCATGTGATGTATGGCCCCCATGCGCCATATACCTGCGCTCCGGAATATATTTGCAGCATCGTAAAGGAAGCGGCCCGAAAAGGAGCCGAAATCCACATGCATCTTGCGGAAACAAAAGGGGAGGTGGCGGACTGTCTCAAGAAATATGACAAATCGCCCATTGCCTTGATGGAAGAACTGGGCTTATTTGAGCTGGGAACCCTTGCTGCCCATTGCGTCCATGTTGATGACAAGGATATGGAAATCCTAAGGAAGCATCATGTACGCATTGCCTCCAACCCGCAGAGCAACCTTAAACTGGCAAGCGGAATTGCCCCCATCGGCCAAATGCTCCAAAAAGGCATTGTCCTCGGTCTTGGAACGGATGGGGCATCAAGCAACAATAATCTGGATATGCTTGAAGAGGTACGTCTAGCCTCCATGCTGTCCAAAGTCAAAGAGGATAATCCTAGAAGCGTGCCCGCTAAAACTGCAATCAAATGCGGAACCCTAGAAGGCGCCAAAGCCATCGGCTTTGATGAAGTGGGTGCCGTCACAACAGGATACAAAGCAGATCTTGTCCTTTATGATCTGAAAGAACCGGAATGGTTCCCCCGCAATGACCGCTATTCCCTTCTTTGCAATGCCGCCAGTTCCCACAGTGTCAGCCATGTTTTTGTAGATGGAAAATTGCTTTATGAAAACGGCGAATATCTGACCCTTGATTACGAAAAAGTTTGCGCCGAAGCTCAGCGCTGTGCTGAGCGACTTTCCAGGGCCTAAAGGGGAGGGGAGAGAAGTGAAAAAACGGATAGCTGCACTCTTTACGGCAGCCTTTACAGTCCTAGGCCTCAGCATCCAGCATCCTGCCATGGCGGCCGCTCCGCAGCGCTATACACCCAAAAGCGGTGGCTTTACCATGACCATTCCGCCAGGCAGTACAGAATTGTATCATACAACAACAGGTGTTCGCTTTAAGGTTGGGGAAGACTTTCTCATCAGTGCGGATCTTTATACACTGCCCAGTTTTATTTCTGTTCCCATGAAACAATACTCAGGAGAACAGAAACGGGAACTTTCGAAATTCCTTAAGAAAATCCAAGATGATCAGGATAATACGATTGTAGGCATGGATGATAAGGCCACTGGCCAAACAACTGATAAGGCAGCTCTTTTGCGTGATAAACTTCACGGAAAAAAGAACAACCCATCGGCTCAGTTAGAAAAAGAAATGCAAGCAGGCTGCTATGATTTTCGCAGTGTTCCCAAAGATCCAGAAAAGACAAGACGTCCCTTTATCATTGGACGGGCATACCAAACGCAGAAAAATAATCTATGCGTTGTAACGGTCCGTACAACACAGGCCAATGAAGAAGCTGGCAAGGAAGCCTTAAAAGCAATCACAAAGGATCTAGATCTGAAAAAGATCCATTATACGGATGAAAATATCCTAACCGACCCCAACCTCGGATTCCAGATGGAAATTCCCAGTGGGTGGCGTATTTATACACTGCGTGCCGATAATGTCCTTTTTGGACGCAGCTTGAGCAGTGTCCATACGGATTCCATGATGATCCGAAGGCTCAGCGATGACAGTTTCAAGGAATTAGGGTCTGCCACAAAGGCGACTATCAATGAAGCAGAAAAGAACTTCATCGAAAAAATCACAAGCTATACACCCAATATTACAATCCTTCATCATGAACCCATCATTGTCGGTGACCTTCGCGGAAGTCTTTCGCAGTCGACCGATAATGAAGACTTAAAGAAAGTCTTCCTACTCAATGCATATCTCCTTAATCCACAAGGTGAAGGTTATGTTATCCACTTTCAAACAGATGATACCATCAACTATGACCTGAAGCTCAGTGCATTTAAACGAGCCGTACAGTCATTTACACTTCTTGGTCAAAAAAAGAAATCAACTTAAGAACGGATACAATCCCGGAACGGCTTAGGAAAAGAGGGTTCCGGGATTTTTTTTACGGCCTTTATTTTTATACCATTTTACATAATATATATTATAGGACGTAAAAATTTCTGCTTAAAAAATGCTTTTTCTGTTCCCCACGTCCTTAGCTGCGTACAGTTTTAAGTGGCTGCAGCCAACCATTCCTGCAAGCTACACTCCTATCTAAAATGACAATCTTCTTTTACGTATCTTAATCTCGGAATTCTCTTAGCGTAAACTTTATTTTCTTTTTCCTTAATCTATCATGATTTTTACTTTTGCATTCCGTTGTTCGTTTTTCTTTTATTATCTTTATTTTATTCATATTTTCTTCTCTTTTACTAAACGTACGTTTGACTATTATTTGAACTCTTGATATACTACTACATATAGTATATTTCTTTAAAATACCTTGTATGGGAGGCTTTCTTATGGGCAGACCTAAAGCAAATTCGATACACGCTAATGGACTTACGGACCGTCAGGAAATGATCCTTGAATTTATTCGAAGTTATATCTCTGAAAATAACTATCCCCCATCCGTCCGTGAAATTGGTAAGGGTGTTGGCCTGGCCTCCAGTGCCAGTGTTCATAACAATATGAAGAAGCTTGCGAGTTTAGGTTTCTTGAACTGGGATACGGATAAACCCCGTACGTATGGACTTGTTTCTGATGAAGCCTGGCGCAAGAAGGAAGTAGTTGGCGTGCCTCTTGTTGGGGCTGTTCACGCCGGCGATCCCATTCTTGCTGATGAACATATCGAGGATATGTACCCCATTCCAACAGAACTTCTCGGGACCAAGGACGATGTCTTCATGATGGTCGTCGAAGGCGATAGTATGAAAGATGCCGGAATTCTTGACCGGGACTATGTTTTTGTTCGCCGTCAAGATTACGCCCAAAATGGGGATATCGTGGTTGCTCTTTTAAATGGAGAAGAAACGACGATAAAACGGTATTTCCGTGAACTCAAACAGATTCGTCTAGTTCCGGAAAATAGCGCTTATTCACCCATCGTTGGTACGGATAATATTAAGATTACCGGAGTTGTTGTAGGTGTTTTCCGTGTTCTTTGATTGTTTCCTGCTCGTTTACGATAGATAATAAGCCATGAAATTCCCAACAAAGGTTTCATGCCCTTAAAACGCTTAAATTTGCGTTTTAAGGGCTTTTATCTATTTTATGATTAAATATATGCATATTTCAATAAAACCGCCTCTAACATAAAATATAGAGGCGGTTTTATTTTTCGAAAGAAGCACTTTTTCACATTTTACCTCTTACTACTATTTTGATGTTATATAGGATGCTTTTTCCTATGGCTCCCACTTGCTCCTACTTTTCTCATGATCAGCTGTTTATTATTTTCATTTTTCTAAAAGACTACTGTTCATTTCTTCATAAGACGAACTGACTGTCTTTCTTATAATGGCCCTACAGATATGGAAATCTGGCTTATAAGCTCAAATCTGCATTTAGAGCATGTTTTCTCATAAGAGGTGTCTATCATTTTCTAAAATCGTCTTAGAAGAGAAATATGGTGACATATGTGCTTATTTATCCATAACGATCCAGCACCCAGCAAAGGTCAAATGGAGCAGTCAATCTTGATTTATTGGAACAAGAAGATTGGACAGGAGGCAAAATGGGCATAAAGAAAATACGTAGATTGCCAAATAAACAGCAAGGTGAGTAAAATCCGATCAGAGGGGATCCGCAGCTTAGAGACAGCAGCTCTTTTGCTATACAGGAACAATTCCCTTTGGTCCTTTAAAAGAATCCTGTCTGGGATGCTGTGAGCGAGAAATCATCAAGTGACGGCCTTGTCTTGGAAACTTAAGTAAAATAGGAGAGGGGAGGGATTTTTCTATCCCTCCCCTCTCCTATTTTACTTTTATCCACAATCTATGAATCAATTGCCGCTGCACGATTATTTATCCATGATTTTTCTTGCTGCTTCCATAATGGCAATGTGACCGTGTTCAAAAGTCAGGCCCCCTTGAAGGTATACCGTAAAGGGTTCGCGCACAGGGGCATCAGCACTCAGTTCTATGGAAGCCCCTTGGACGAAGGTGCCGGCAGCCATGATGACTTCATCCTGATAGCCCGGCAAATGGCTGGGTACAGGTGTTACATGGGCATCAACGGGAGAACTTGCCTGAATGGCCTCACAAAAGCGGCAGAGATTTTCCTTGGTTTTTAGGGTAATCGTTTGGATGATATCGCTGCGGCGTTCTTCTGGTAGCGGAGACACTTCGAATCCGAGATTCTGGAATACGGAAGCCGCAAAAATCGAAGTCTTGATGGCCTGAAGGACTACATGAGGCGCAAAAAACAGGCCTTCATAAAATTCACGGGCCGTATCCCCAAGCGTTGCTCCCATTTCTCCGCCTAATCCTGGCGCCGTGAGACGATAGGAAGCAAGTTCGACAAGATCCTTGCGTCCCACGATATAACCGCCGGTCGGAGCAATACCGCCGCCTAGGTTCTTGATGAGGGAACCGGCCATGAGGTCAGCACCGACTTGGGTTGGTTCTTTATCTTCGATAAATTCGCCATAGCAGTTATCGACAAAGCAGATGATATCAGGCTTAACCCGTTTGACTGCACTGAAGATTTCTCCGATTTCATCGACAGTCAGTGTTTTGCGGACGCTGCTGTAGCCGCAGGAACGCTGTACGTGGACCATCCGGGTCTTGTCGGTAATTGCGGCCACAATGGCGTCGATGTTGGGATGATTGGCAATCATGGGGATTTCGTGATAGCTAATACCCTGATTGACTAGGGAGCCCGGGGTCTTGATGGGGGAACCAATGATGGTCTGCATCGTATCATAGGGCTCTCCCGTAGCTCCAATCAGCTCATCTCCCGGCTTTAAAACACCTAATAAAGCAACGGCAAGAGCATGGGTACCAGAAACGAATTGACTTCTTACAAGGGCTGCTTCCGTGCCGAAGAGTTCCGCATAGATTCCATCCAGTTCATCCCTTCCCGTATCAGAATAGGCGTAGCCCGTGCTTGGTTTCAGGTAATAATCGGCTACTTGATGATTACGGAATGCTTTAAGGACCTTACGAGTGTTGAGAAGGGCAGTCTTTTCATGGATAAAGCTCGTCTTTTGCACCTCAAGCAAGGCTTTCTCTTCGATTTCATCCCAATTGATCATGTTTTATGTTTCCTCCTTTAGATAAGGGGCATAGTGCTTTACATCATGTTTATCCAAACGGACTTTCATAAGGGCTCCCTTTTCCCCGTAACTTTCGGATAGGACCGTCGCTTTTTCGTGAAGCTGAGCCGAGAGCTTTGTTTCTGTATAAGGAATCAGCAGGGTCACTTCCGTCTTTCCTTCATTGAGAAAGCTTGCAATCTTTTTAATAAGGGCGGGGATTCCTTCTCCAGAGCGGGCAGAAATGGCGAGGGATTCCTCTCGATCAAGCCGCTTTTTTAGCCCCTCATGATCCGGCAGCTTATCGATCTTATTGTAGACGGTCAGGATTGGTGTATCTGTTACACCAAGTTCCTTTAAGACGCTTAGCACCGCTTCCTCCTGTTTCTCGTGAAGTTCATGGCTCACATCGATCACATGGAGCAGGAGATCTGCCCCTTTTACGACTTCGAGCGTCGAACGAAAAGCGGCCACTAATTGATGCGGCAGGCGTTGAATGAAGCCGACCGTATCTGTCAAGGTACAAACTTCCTTATTGGGCAGGCTGAGTTGCCGCGTTGTTGGATCAAGCGTTGCAAAAAGTTGATTTTCTGCATAGATTTCTGAATGGGTAAGGGCATTCAGCAGGGAAGATTTACCTGCGTTTGTATAGCCCACAAGGCAGACTTGTTTGATCCTGCTTTTTTCCCGGGCTTTCTGCTGCGTCCGGCGTGCCCCCTTCATCTTTTCAATCTGGGCTTCTAAAAATCCGATACGGTCACGGATCCGCCGGCGGTCCACTTCAAGTTTAGTTTCGCCAGGGCCCCTTGTTCCGATGCCGCCGCCCAAGCGAGACAAACTGGCGCCCTGCCCCATGATGCGGGGCAGAAGATACTGCAGTTGAGCCAGTTCCACTTGAAGCTTACCTTCACTGGTTCTGGCCCGTTTGGCAAAGATGTCAAGGATAAGGCCTGTTCGATCAATGATCCGGACACCTAACGCTTGTTCCAGGTTGCGTTGCTGGGCCGGAGAGAGGTCATCGTCAACAAGGCATAAATCAATATCTTCCTGTTGAGCAAAAAGGGCCATTTCCTCAACTTTCCCCTTTCCAATAAAAAATACTGGATCTGGTTTGGGACGGGACTGGACAAATTTAGCTGCGACAATGGCCCCTGCCGTTTCTGCTAGCTGTGCCAATTCTTCAACGGAATCTTCAACACAATAGCGAGAACAATCCTCTCCCCAATGAAGGGAAACCAGCATGGCTCGTTCTACTTCTTTTCCCGTTTTTTCGCTGCGTGTCTTTTTTCCTAAAATTCGTTCAATCGTCTGCAAGAGCGTTCCATAAGGAATACGGGCAGCTTCTTTGGCAGAATAAGGTCCAAATTCCTCGGCAACTGGCACTCCATCATCAGTAAGGTCTGTAATCAGGCCTAAAGAAAGAAGGGGCATCGCTTCCGCATCTTTCCAAGCAAGAGCCGCCATGCCGTCAAGACGCAAATTTTTAAGTGTGGAAATATCTACCCCACTTAAGCGAGATGTGCCGGACGGATGAGTATGGATTGCAGTGATTCCTGACAAACGCCACAGAGAACGCCGGCTTCCCGTATCCTGAAGGGAAACTGCATGATCACTGCCAACTGAAACACTGGAAATTATTCCTTTGCGGTCCACATAGACAGAGACTTCGCGTCCAATGGATTCCGAAATATCACGCAGAAGGAGGGCCAGTTCCTCCGAAATGAGCTGGCCCTGATCAAGATGCAGGTCGTAGAGCGATTGAAGCTGCTCCAAGACCCGTTTTTTAATTCCCTCCGTCTTCCCGTAGACGATGTTATCCATGGTGCTTATCTCCGTGCTTTAGCGGGCTCCATGTTGACGCGGAATCCGCGAATGGTATTTTTATGCATCACGGCCATGACTTTTTCTGCTGAGTCGGCAGGAACTTCAACAAAACTGAATTTGTCATAGATGCTGATGCGGCCAATCGATTTTGCTGGAATCTCGGCTTCGATGGCAATGCTTTGGATGATATCCCGTACCGTGACTTTGGCACTGCGGCCGATGTTGATAAATAGTCTAACCATGCCGGGGCGAGCCCCCGTGTTGGCAAGAGCTTCAGGCAGCGCATCCGCAGTCTGGGGCTCTTCCAAAGCTTTATTTCCTTCCTGCATGAATTTGATAGCGGCCGCCGCAATATCATGAATGTCATAATCATTTTCCAGGGCTTCTGCAATAGGCAGATAATCATGATATTGATTTTGTTCAAGAATGCTCTGCATTTTGGAAATGATTTGTTCCCGCTGTTTTTCAAGGACATTGGCATCGGTCGGAAGCTGGCCGCGGATAATTTTCGTCTTTACGCTTCGTTCAATGAGCTTTAACTGACGGAATTCACGAGGAGTGATAAAGGTCAAGGCGACGCCGGTATTGCCGGCGCGACCAGTACGGCCAATGCGGTGGACGTAGCTTTCCGGATCCTGGGGAACATCGAAATTCACCACGTGGGTGATATTGTCAATATCAATACCGCGGGCCGCTACATCTGTTGCAACGAGGATATCAACCTGATCTTGACGGAATTTCTTCATTACCCGATCACGCTGCGTCTGGCTCAGGTCCCCATGGAGGCCTTCCGCCTCATAGCCACGGGTGGCAAGGGCAATGACCAGTTCATCCACGCCTTTCTTGGTGCGGCAGAAAATGATCATCTTGCAGTCATCTGTCGTATCAAGGATTCGGCACAGACCATCCACTTTATCGCGCGTTTCATAATAATATTGATCAATGGTCGGAGCCGTCACAATTTCCTTGTGGATGGCTACCACCTTTGGTGTCCGCATGTACTTTTTACTGATGCTCAAGATTGGACGGGGCATCGTCGCTGAAAAAAGCATGGTCTGCCGTTCTGGCGGAACTTCCTTGATGATGGTCTCAATATCTTCAATGAACCCCATATCAAGCATTTCATCCGCTTCATCAAGGACGAGGAAGTGGATATGGTCCAAACTGATGGTGCCGCGGCGCAAATGATCCAAAAGGCGGCCCGGGGTCCCAATAACGACCTGGACGCCATGTTTCAGGCTCCGAATCTGGCGTTCAATCGGCTGTCCGCCATATACAGGCAGGACATGGACACGCTTCAGCCGGCCAATTTTGCTGATTTCTTCTGCCACCTGGATGCATAGTTCCCGTGTTGGGGACATGACCAAGGCCTGGACATGGCGATTCTTTTCATCAATGGATTGGATGATGGGAATGCCGAAAGCCGCTGTCTTGCCCGTACCGGTTTGAGCCTGTCCGATGATATCATCCCCTTCAAGTGCAAGGGGAATGGCCCCTTTCTGGATGGGTGACGGTTCCTCAAAGCCCATGTCTTTCAGGGCAGAGAGAATCTTTTTGTCAAGGTTCAGGTCTTCAAAGGTCGTAATTGTTGGTTCTGTCATAGGTTCTCCTAACATACTTGTTTGGCACGATTCATTTCTTAGCTTCATCCATGGCAAGGGCCATGGCGTTCATTGCTGCACGGAGTTTGACGGTCGTGCGCGAAGCCCGATAGCGAAGTTCCTGTACAACCGTGCCATGCTTTGTTGCACAGGCTTCATAAACCAGTCCTACCGGTTTGTCCGGTGAACCGCCTGTAGGACCTGCAATCCCTGTAATACTGACACCAATATCGCTGCGCATTAAACGGCGCACCCCTTCAGCCATAGCAATCGCCGTTTCCTTGGATACCGCCGTATACGTATCGAGCGTTTCCTGGGGAACGCCCAGGATCTCATGTTTGACCTGATTGGTATAGGAAACAACGGAACCAATGAGGTATTCCGAACTTCCCGGTACATCGGTCACCAGACTTGAGGCAAGCCCTCCCGTGCAGGATTCTGCAAAAGCGATGGTCATGCCCTTAGCACGCAGCAACTTTCCCAGTGCTTCCCCCAAAGTCTCATAGTCAGTTCCGTAAATATATTCTCCAACTTTGGCACGGATCTTGGTCTCCTCGTTGTGAATGAGTGCCATACAATCTTCCAGGCTTGCAGCTTTTGCTGTGATCCGTACAAGGATTTCACCGCGGCGCGCGTATAGTGCCACTGTCGGATTGGTCTGTGCCATGATAATGTCATCAAGTTTTTCGGCTGTCATGGATTCGGTCAACCCTTTTAGATGAAGAATGCGGGAATGGATGATCCCTTGACTTTGGAATTTCTGGCGAAGGTAAGGCATCATCTCATTTTCAAGGACGAACTTGGTTTCTTCAGGCGGTCCTGGCAGCAGGATTAAAACCTTGCCGCCATTTGTTTCAATCGCCATACCCGGTGCGGTTCCCACATCATTATTGAAAATGACCGCCCCTTCCGGTACATAGGCCTGTTTCCGGTTATTGGGGCTCATGACAAGTCCGCGAGAGGCAAAATAAGCCTCCATCTTTTTCAGCCATTCCTCACTCAGCACAAGGGGACGACCAAGAAAATCGGCAACGGTCTGAGCTGTAATATCGCCTCTTGTGGGGCCTAAGCCGCCCGTAAGGATGATGATCTGGGCACGCGTTTGCGCAATGGAAAGGGCAGCTAAAAGGCGCTTTTGATTATCTCCCACCGTTGATTGATAAAGGACACTGAAACCGGCGTCATTCAGGGTTCTTGACAGGAGCTGGAAACTCGTATTAAGGATATCCCCCAATAAAAGTTCCGTTCCCGTACTGATGATTTCTACATCCACAGAACATTCACTCCTTTACGAGGTGAGAAACAGCCTCATACGTAAAGCCTTGATCGATCTGGACGTTGACAAAGTCCCCTACCCGAAGTCCCTTAGCACCTTCAATAAAGATCTTACCGTCAATATCAGGAGCTTCCGCATAGGACCGCGCCACAGCAAGGTCCGGATTTTCTTCATCATGTCCCTCCACAAGAACTGTCAGGACCTTTCCTTCCCGTTCCTGTTGGATTTCCTCAGAAATCTTGGCTTGCAGTGCCATCAAGCGATGATAGCGTTCCTGCTTGGTTGCTTCATCGATCTGGTTTTTCATGGCACCTGCCTCGGTTTCCTCTTCCTGTGAATAGGTAAAGACACCTGCGCATTGGAAGTGTTCTTTTTGAGCAAAATCAAGGAGTTCCTCGAATTGCGCTTCAGTTTCTCCTGGAAAGCCGACAATAAAAGTCGTCCGCAGGCAGATGTCAGGCATCCTGTTGCGAAGTTTAGCAAGGAGCATTTCAACCTGTTCCCGCGTATCCCTACGGCGCATGGTCTTTAAAAGAGAATTGCTGGCGTGCTGCAGCGGAAGGTCAACATAGTGGCAAACCTTCTTGCATTGGGCCATGGTCTCTATGAGTTCATCAGAAAAGGATTCGGGATAACAGTATAGGATGCGGATCCATGTTAAGGCAGGGATCTCATTCAGATCACGCAAAAGCTCGGAAAGACGCAGTTTGTGGTATAAATCAATCCCGTACTGCGTCGTATCTTGCGCAACAAGGATAACTTCCCGCGTACCCTGCTGAACCAAGGATTTTACTTCTTCTACAATTTCCTCATAGGGTCGGCTGCGATATGGTCCCCGTATTTTTGGAATAGCACAATAGGAGCAGCGATTGCTGCAGCCTTCGGCAATCTTCACATAAGCTGTATATTGCGGAGTGGAAAGGACGCGGCTCTTAGGCTGGGAGTATTGCTTAGGCGCTTCAAGCAGCACAAAACGCTCTCCCTTTTCCACGCGATCAATGACCGACCCAATGGCATCATAACATTCTGTTCCGATAATTGCATCCACTTCGGGCATCTGTTCAAAAAGTTCGTGGGCATAACGCTGACCCAAGCAGCCCGTCATAATGAGTTTACGATGGGAATCTATTTTCTTATATTCTGCCATCTGCAGGATGGTATTGATGGATTCGGTTTTGGCACTTTCGATGAAACCGCAGGTATTGACGATAATGATGTCGGCATGGGATGGATCATTAGTCAGTTCCCATTTACGGTCACGGATAAGTCCCATCATGACCTCAGAATCAACGAGGTTCTTAGGGCATCCTAGGCTTACAACTCCTATTTTCAACTTGGACTCCTCTCTTTATTTACTGGGCACGGAAAGTCTTGCTCATGGTCCCCCACTCTGTATCCTTCAATTTATAGTCTTTTCCGTTGACCTTGATGGATACGTCTCGAATACTGCCGAAACTCAGTTTAACAGTGGATTTTCCATTGTACGTTCTTGTCGACCCAGCACTGACCGTAGCCGTTTCCACACGTTTACCGTCAATATCGGCTTCCGTCCAGACGGGTTTATTATACGTAACTGTTACCGTGACCCCATTTTTCTGTTCTTTTCCAAAGGCTTTGGTGTCCCCCTTTTTTTCTTCCTTTGTCTCCGGCTGTTTCTCTTCTTTTTTTGCTTCTTCCGCCTTCCTGGTTGAAGAATTTTCACTCTTTACACTGTCAGATAGACTCGTCGTAGCAGGGATTTCCGGCATGGTCTTGCCGCCAAACAGGAAATAAGCCATGACCACACAGAAGATCCCAAAGAAAATGGCAAATACAATGCCGAAGATCCGAATATTTAGATAGGCACTGACACCCTTCCGATTGTCTTGACGTTCCTTTTTTTGATAGGCATAAAGCGGGCTTTCCTGTCTATCCTCGCCGTTTTCTAACGCCTCATCGTCAGCGTCGTCATCTTCGTCATCATCCTCGTCGACTTCTTCATACAGGATGCTTTCAATGAAATGGCGCAGTTTCTTAACGATACCAGATTCCTCTTTTTGATTTTCATCGGGTTCCGGTTCATCATCGATTTCCTTGATGACGGCCTGCACTTTCGGGGTAGTCTTTTCTTGTTCTTCTTCGAATGCTTCCTCTTCTTCCCACGAGCGTCTCGCCTCTTCCATCATGGAAGGGGTCACAACCATGGTGCGCTCTTCGTCGTTTTCGGGCGTGGCATCTGCTGTGGAAGCAGGGGAAGAAGCGGGCTCCTGCAGGACTTCGGGCTGTTCTTTTACATCCGAAGGAGCTGCCTTCAAGGGTTCATGCAGGGCTTCTGGTGTGGCAAGGCCCTTTGTGTAAGCTTCGACAAGATCATTGCCATTTTCTTCAAGGAAGTTGCCGTAATTCCGGATAAACCCTTTGATAAACACATCTCCAGGAATCTTCTCAAAATCACCGGATTCGAGAGCGGTAAGATATTGCTCCCGGATGCCAGTCTGGGATGCCACTTCCTCCAGAGTTATATTTTTTTCGCATCTCCGCTGCTTTAGGTATTCTCCAATATGCTTCATGAAAAGTCAGCCTCTTTCTTTGGGTTCTTGGTAAAGAAACGTTCCGCAATGGCAGTCTCACTCATTATGAGACTGCGGGGCTTGCTCCCTTCACTGGGACCTACAATTCCCTTTTCTTCCATCATATCTACAAGCCGGGCGGCACGGGTATAGCCGATACGGAACTTTCGCTGGAGCATGGAACTGGATGCCTGGTGGGTAGAAACAACAAGACGCAAGGCATCTTCAAATAAGTCGTCCTCAGCCTCGTCCTCCCCTTCCCCAGCAGCATGCTTTTTCTTATCTTCTGATAGGGCTTGGGTCGTTACTTCTTCCTCATACGCGGTCGGAATGGATTCAGATTTGATGAAGTCAACAATCCGTCCCAATTCCTCGTCGGTGATGAAGGCGCCTTGGACACGGGTTGGCTTATTGGCACCTGTCGGGAAATAAAGCATATCCCCACGGCCCAAAAGGTTTTCAGCCCCGCTCATATCAAGGATGGTCCGGCTATCCGTATTGGAGGATACAGCAAAGGCAATCCGCGAAGGGATATTGGCCTTGATGGTCCCCGTAAGGACGTCGACACTCGGACGCTGTGTCGCAAGGATCAAATGGATTCCAGCAGCACGGGCCTTTTGGGCAAGACGCAGGATTGCGTCTTCTACATCGACGGCGGCAACCATCATGAGGTCACTTAATTCGTCGATGATGACAACAATAAAGGGCAGGGCTTCATCAGCAGGAACAACGGCGTTATAGTCGTCAATCTTTCTCACTTGCGTTTTTGCAAAAAGGCTGTAGCGCCGTTCCATCTCAACAACAGCCCAATGAAGGGCCGAGGCGGCCTGTTTAGGCCCTGTAACAACGGGGGTCAAAAGATGGGGAATGCCATTGTAATTTGTCAGTTCTACGACCTTTGGGTCAACAAGGATAAGTTTGACCTCGTTCGGTTTTGCCCGATAAAGAAGACTGGCAATGATGGTATTGATGCAAACGGATTTACCAGACCCGGTAGAACCGGCAATCAGCAAATGAGGCATCTTGCTGAGATCGGCCACAATAACACGGCCGGAGATATCCTTGCCGAGACCGACGCAAAGTTTTCCTTTGGCGTTACGGATTTCATCACAGTCCACGATGGAACGGAATGTCACAGCCTCACTGTAGCGGCTCGGTACCTCAATCCCAATGGCAGCCTTGCCTGGGATTGGCTCAATACGGACGCTCGTCACGGCAAGCTTCAAGGCAATATCTTCAGCTAGATTCTGGATCTTGTTCACCTTGACACCGGGAGCCGGTTCCAGTTCATACCGCGTAACAGAAGGCCCTTTGGTGACATTGACAAGGGCCGCCTTAACACCAAAATCGGTCAGCGTCTTTTCAATGATGTGCCCCTGGGTTTCCATTTCCTGGCGAGAATGGTTTCGATTGACAGGTCGCGGTGGGTTAAGAAGCGTCAAGGGAGGAAATTCATAGCTGGACGCATCGGCTTGTTCAACTGTGCTAAGGGCAGTACCCTCTGCCTGAGCTTTGGATACGGCTGTCTGTGTTTTTTCTTTCTCCGTTCCTGCCGGCTCATCGGGAATATTCGGTGGGATGACAGGTTCATAGGGCACATATTCTGGTTCCTTTTCCACAGCCGGTGACTGGGCTGCCAAAGTGCCCTCAATTTCATCCTTATCAAATTTAACAAGTGGTTTTGTACTCGATAGGGCTCCCTTGATGATCTCACTGATGCTCTGATGCTTAGGGTCCTCGGTTTGGGCCTCTTGATCTATTTGTGCTTCTTCCTGCCGCTCCTGATCATAAATTTCCCGTTTCCGCTTTCTGCGAGCATCTTGGTAATCATTCCATTTCTGAGCGGCTGTCATGGCTCCGTTCTTCATCTCTTCCCCAGCTGCCTTCAAGGGTTTGCTGAGGGAGAAGCGATTTGTCAGGACCAAGGAAATCAAGGTCAGGGCAATGAGCAGAATAAAGGTCCCAATACGGCCTGCAATCTTTGTGAAAACAAACACGATGGCGCCTCCAAGGAGGCCGCCACCGATAGGTAATGATTCTGGCAGGATTTCAGCCCCTTCCGGGATCACACTGGCATGCCAGAGAGAAAGAAGGGACACCAAAAAAAGCAGGATGGAAAAGAATCTTTTGGAGAACTGGAGACGCTTATGATTCACAACATAGCCTAACCCCAAAATCACCAAATAGATAGGAAGAAGCAAAGCGCCCCTTCCCAGACCCATGGTCAGGAAATAATGGGCAGAATCTCCCAAAAAACCGACTTCGGGATACCAAAGGCTTACAGCCATGAAGAGGCCAAGAGCAGCATATACGATCCCAAGGGCCTCAAGCTTGTAGGAAAAACCATTTTCCCCGGCCTTTGTCCTCTTCTTTGTATTCTTTGGCTGCGTTTTTTTCTTCACGGCAATCCTTCCTTATTTTATCAGACAGTTAAACTTCCATGATCAACGGTAAAATCATGGGACGGCGTCTCGTTTTTTCAAAGAGATAACGCCCCAAGGAATCCCGTACGGCGGACTTCAAGCTGGACCATTCCGTCACATGGCTTTCCCGGCATTTATCAAGAGTGGAGAGAACCCGGTCACGTGCGCCTTCCATGAGTTCTTCCGATTCACGGACATAGACAAATCCGCGGGAGACAATATCAGGACCAGCAGCAATGGAATAATTACTGTGATCAATAGTTACCACAACGATGAGAATCCCATCTTGTGAGAGCTGGCGGCGGTCGCGAAGAACGACATTGCCGACATCGCCTACGCCAAGTCCGTCGATGAGGGTCTTGCCGGCTGTTACGTGGCCGCTGATTCCAATGGAGTTCGGAGTTACATCCACAACAGATCCATTTTCAGCAATGACGACATTATCCTTATTCATGCCAAGCTGCATAGCGAGCTTCTTATGAAGCACGAGGTGACGGTATTCACCGTGGACCGGCATAAAAAATTTTGGACGGATCAGTCGATGCATCATCTTGATTTCTTCCTGACTGGCGTGACCGGAAACGTGAATGCCCCGCTCCCGTCCATAGACGACCTCCGCTCCGAGCTTATAGAGGTTGTCTATGGTGTGCCCCACGCCGCGCTCATTTCCTGGAATCGGAGTAGCGGAAATGATGACCGTATCGCCGGGCATGATGGACACTTTTTTATGCTCACTATTGCTCATACGGGTAAGGGCGCTCATGGGTTCCCCCTGACTGCCCGTCGTAATGATGGCAATTTGACGCGGTGAATAGTTGCGTGTTTCATCAATATCAATGAGTACACCTTTAGGAATCTTGAGATATCCCATCTCGCTGGCAATATTGACGACATTGACCATGCTGCGTCCAATGACGGCAACCTTGCGGCGCGTCATGACAGCTGCGTCAATGACCTGCTGCAGGCGATGGACGTTGGAGGAAAAGGTGGCCACGATGATCCGGTTCTTGGCAGCCCTGAACTGTTCATCGAGCGTTTTTCCTACATTCTTTTCACTGGGCGTAAATCCAGGCCGTTCAATATTTGTTGAATCAGCCAGCAGAAGCAGGACGCCTTTATCTCCAATTTCGGCAAGCCGTGCAAAGTCCGTAGGCTGGCCGTCAACAGGGGTCTGATCGAATTTATAGTCACCCGTATGGACAATTGTACCCACAGGCGTATGGATTGCAAGAGATACCGCATCGGGGATGCTATGGTTCACATGGATGAATTCGACCCGAAAAGATCCAGCACGAACAGTGGCCCCAGCCTTGACCGCTTTGCACTTTTGATCTGAAACGCCATTTTCACGAAGACGGCCCGACAGGATTCCTAGCGTCAGTGGGCAGCCATAAACGGGGCAGTTCAGTTCCTTCATCACATAGGGCATGGCACCGATATGATCTTCATGACCGTGGGTCAGGAAGATTGCCTTGACCTTATCCTTGTTTTCAACAAGGTAGGAAAAATTTGGAATGACAAGATCGATCCCGAGCATTTCATCATCCGGGAAAGCAAGACCGGCATCAACCAGGATGATTTCCTCTCCGTAACGGAACGCGGTCATATTTTTACCAATTTCACCAAGACCACCCAAAGGGATGATGCTTATTTTTTTCTGTTGTCCTTTTGCCAAAAGGGACACCTCCTCAATTTTTTAGCGAAAGCTCGCAGCTCACCTTTAACACAAAAAAGAGACTGAAAGGCTTCCAAAAGTACGATAATCTATGAATTATGGGGTTTTAGATCCTAAAACCCATCAACCACGGGACGATGACAGTCCGTGGAAAATTCCTGTTTTACTCTGCTAACACAGAATCACGTTAAGAATAAGGGAAGGATATGGACCATCCTTCCCCTAATCCCTAGTATTTCATTATAACTTGTAGCGTCTAGATTTGCAACGGATTGGCGCAGAAAATCAGCCATTCTCCTCTTTATTGAGAAGATTCGCCCGGATTCTTCTTCTCCGAGCTCTCCCAACTTTCAGGAAACGGAATTCCTGAGGGCGTAAAAAGTGTCTGATTTGGAAAAGAAAGGAGGGAAACATCGCTTTTTTTGATCTCCCCCACCCCATTTTGGAGTAAGCTTCGCAGCGCCAGGGTCCTCTCCTTCGGGAGCGAGCTTGTTCCTACAAGTAGGACTGGAACAGAAAGGGTGGAAACAGGGCCCTCCATATAAGGATATGTCCCTAATTTGATTGTTGTTGGCAAATACAGTCCCGTCCGTTCAGCTAGCTCCTCAAAAGCGGCTCCCTCAAGAGGAATCAAGCGAAGGGCTCCGCCCGCGAGAGCTTCATTGATTTCCTTATCCGGTAAGCCCCCCATAACCAAAGCTGCGTCGACTCGACCGGAAGCTACAGCAGATAAAGCTTCTTGATCGGAAAGATACTGAAAGACCATATCCTGACGTTTCATATGGGCAGCACGCAACAAGGCACGAACTGTAACTTCCATGCCCGATCCAGGAGCGCCTACTGCGACTTTACAATCCTTGAGCTCCCTTATATCAGAGAGGGTGGAAAGTCGAGGCACCAGAAAATACAGTGTGCGGGACCCCAGATAACACAATTCACGAAAATCCTGGTAAGGTTTTCCTTCGTAGAGTGCCTTTCCTGAAAAAACTGCTTCGGCAACGTCCTGCTGAACAATGGCCAAATCAGCTTTTCCTTGCTTCATAAGATCCAAAGAAGCCAGCGAGCCCGCCGTAGAAAGGGTACTTGTATCAAGGCCATCAAAATGAAGACTCAACAAGCGGCTGATGGCAACCGCTGCACGGGCATTGGTATTTGGTCCTTCATCAGCTGCCAGGCGCAGCTGAGGCATCGGTGCTGCAGCCGGTTGAGGCGCCGTCTCTTTTTTATGACAGGCGCTGACCAAAAAGAGACTGACCGCCAATAGGACCATGATAATCTTTTTCAAGAAAATCCCTCCTTACGGATGGGTAGAAAAATACGCAAGCGTACGGGAAAGGCCATCCTGAAGTGAAGTAAATGTCATAGGTCCGAGTTCTTTTTGAAGGGCTTCATGGGATAAAACCGAATCACGGATATCCCCTTTCCTCCTCGGTCCATATTGTACTGAAGGAATCTGTCCCGTGAGCTTTTCCATAACGGATAAAAGCGCATTGAGGGAAACCTTGCATCCTGTCGAAACGTTCAGCGTGGCAAGTCCTTCATAACTAAGGGAACGAACCATTGTTTCCGCAATATCACCTACATAAATAAAGTCCCGGGTCTGCTGACCGTCGCCAAAAACGGTAAGGGGCTTATGTTCGTGAAGAAGACGGGCAAAAATACTGATGACACCGCCCTCACCCGTTTCTCCCTGCCGCTCGCCATAGACATTGGCAAATCGCAGGATGATTCCATGCATCCCGTAAAGTAAGCAGTAGAGACGAATGTAGGATTCTGCCGTCACCTTGGATAGACCGTAGAAAGAAGTCGGCGCTGGGATTTCCTTTTCCGTAAGGGGAAGATGCTGATTATCCCCATAGACGGCCGCACTCGATGAAAAGATGATTCGCTTGACACCGCTCTTGCGGCAGCCTTCCAATAGATTAATTAGCCCTTTGATGTTGATGTCCGCATCAACCAAAGGATATTCCATGGAAAAAGGCACCAAGGTTTGGGCAGCTAGGTGGATGACTGTATCAAACTTTTCCTGTAGCAGGAAATCAATCAATGCTTTATCCCGCACGTCCATTTGCACCAAATTCATCGAAAGAGGGACATATTCCTTGAATCCTGAAGAGAGATTATCCAGGACAGTTACGGAAAGTCCAGGAACTTCACTGCATTTTTCCAAGATGTGGGATCCAATGAAACCTGCCCCACCGGTCACTAGGATTTTTTTCATCAGTCGATGTTCCTCCTCCGAATCTGCGTCAACACATCAAGGCCAAAACTTTTGATTGTGACGATGGCCCCAATCGTAAAGGGAATATATTCACAGAAAAAGCGCCACATAACGGCCACTACACCGGCCACACCCGCTGGAAGCAAGGAGTTGAAAAGGACCAGAAATCCCCCTTCCGCAACCCCAGTACCGCCGGGAGTCGGCGTAAAGTATAAAACAAGGTTGATGAGACACATCCGTCCCATAATGATATGAAGTGGAATATTGGTAATGCCAAAGGCGTAAATAAAAACGGGCACAACCGAATAAATAAAAAGCAGGCTGAGACCGGATTCAATAAATGCTCGAAGAACTTGCTTGGGATTCTTGAAAAGCAGGAGCAGGGCCTGCTGGAAATCACGGTACCAAAGAAAGACCGCTTCCTGAACCTTTGGGGAAAAGCGGCGGCAGAACCGAACCAGCCATTTTTCAAAGCGTCCTGTAACGATACAGTAAATCAGCATGCCAGGTGCAAAAATAAAGAAGGCACAAACGAGGGCAATGACGCTGGGCGGCATCCAGCTCACAAGACTCGGATCAAAATAAAAGACAACTGGCACAGTGAGGAAAAGAAACAAAATGGACATAACGGTCCTGACAATGATGATCAAGGTTGATTTAGCAACTGAAACGCCCGCTTTTTTCATGAACATCAGCTGGGCAATCCCGCCGCCTCCTTGGCCCGGGGTCAAAAGGGCCAGAAAATAGTTGCTGAAGACAACATTGAACACGTGCTTATAGTCCATCTTTTCATCAGAAAGATGAGTCAGCGTAATAAGTCGTGTCCCGTCAAAGAAAAGACCTACACCGAGAAGGAAAAGGGCCAGCAGGGCGTACTGCGGACGAAATGTCGTCAGATAATCCAAGGCCCTGCGATCAAAGGTAAAATAGATGACGCCGGCGGAGACACAGACAACGACAAAAAAGAGGACGAGAAGCATGCGAAAAATTTGTTTATTCATGGAAAGACCTTCCCATCAAAATTTCACGAAAGTGATGAGTGCTACATAACCCTCTTATTATATCATAGGTTAGAGAACAAGAAAACAGACAAGGAGCTATCTCTTGAGATTCTTTGTATTGGCAAAATGCAGTTTGGCGTAATGGCCAAGGCGTTCTCGCCCTTCCTGCTGGATGATTTTTTCTGCAGCTCGTGTTGCCTGGGCGCCGCCTCCAAAAGGAAGTTCAAAACCAGCCTCCTGGGATAACTCCTCCATCTTCTTGAGAAACAGGGAACGAGCTAGAATTGAGGCTGCCGCCACGGCCATATCCGCTTCTCCCTTCGTATGAGAATAAACAGAAAGACCAGGAACCGCTCTTTCCAGCTCATTTTTGATGTAAGGAGACCGGGTAAATTGGTCAACCAGGGCAAAATGACATTCCGGAACTTTTTTAAGGACAGTCATAATGGCCCCAATGTGATAAGTACTCAAAAGCGGATTCAGGTTCTGCGCCTTCTCATATTCCTCGTTGTACTGCTGGGGCATAAGGGCGGCCGCGGCACTTGCTTTGGCTATGGCATAGACTTGCGGCGCAAGCCTCCTAATCTTCGCGTCTGAGAGAGTCTTACTATCTCTAACCCCAAGGGCAAGAAGTTTTTTGGCACCAATTTCATCAAGAATGACGGCGGCTACGCACAAAGGGCCAAGATAGTCACCTTTTCCCGATTCGTCGCTGCCCGCCCATAACTCACCAGGCTTCTTGACCGCTCCTAAAAGGGTCAAAAGAGGCCCTACACCTTTTTCCCCAGATGGGGTTGAAGAAGCTGCGTCCATGCCAAAGACAACATTCCTCACTCGGTCAAAGAAGGGCCCCTCTTTCTGTGAAAGCACAGGACGCCATCCATCTTTTCCATTATAAATCGTGACAACAGCGCGCTCCCTACCATTGACCACGATGAGCTGGACGCCAAAGTTCACATTTTTTTGTTCAACAGGCTGGGACGCCAAAGTGCAAAGGTCCCTTTGAAGAGCGTGGATTCGCTCCAAAAAGACGGATTCTGGAAGTTTTTTGGACTTCATGGTTACGTGAGACTCCTTAGAGAAAAGAGAAAAGGAGGGCTTCCCCTCCCCCTCTTATGATTCGTGAGGTATGGCGGCAATGGTTTCTTCTTTCTTTTCACTGCGCACAGTCAAGCTTTTGATTGAAACATTGATATCCCGAACGGGCATACTGGTCATGCCTTCGACCTTAACCTTGATTTTGGCCTGCAACTGCCTTACGACCTCAAAGATCTGGGCACCAAAGAACAGGACCAAATCCAGGTAAATGGTCATCCCTTTATTGGTATCTGCCGGACGCCGGACCTTGATGGCGGAAATCCGGTCCACATCCTTGTTTTTCTGGACCACAATACGAACGATATCACTGACGACATAATCGGTCACAGAAATCTTTCCATAGTAACTAAAGGCAGGTCTGACAATGGATTTTTCAGGCAGATCCTTGTGTTTCTTATTGCGGCCAAAAAGACGATGGGGTAAATCCACAAGAACACCCGATAGATGCGGCTTCAGTTCGATAGTCGGAACAGGAACGATATGTTTTCCTTCCTTTATGCGCGTATCACGAGCTTTTTTCATTTCCTGAGTCGTGGCAATATCCTGGATATGGACAAATTCCGAAGGCACCGGCAATGCAAGTCGTTTGCAAATGGTTACCGCCATTTTGTCACTGGTTCCAATGACAAGCAGACAGCTAATCCGGCTATGCTGAATAGCTTCCTTGACCTCATCGCAGTGGTCCTTTTCCATAAAAATAGCCCGTTTGACCGCCTGCACTTTATTCTGTTCGGTCTTGGCCGATTTTCCTGCTAAAATCTTTGTGCCTTCAATAAGCAATCCATCATCGATGATGCCATCACAGCCATGCTGGTGCGCCACACTGATGGCACGAAAACTTTTGCCGGTTCCACTTGGGCCTGTAAAAGTAATCACTTTCATTTTGCATTCCCCCTGTTTTGAGGGTATGTGACAATCTCCGATACTGCATCATACGGAATCGAAAATTCCCCTAAGTGCATGGGAAACCGCCCCGGATTGCCATGTAGGTCGCTTCCGCCGCTGACCATGAGATGATACTTTTTCGCGATGGCAAGCCAATCATGTTTGTTTTTTTCCTGCAGAACGGACGGGTGGAAGACTTCCATCCCATCCATGACCCCGCTATGAAGGATTTCCTCTACATAGGAAAGATTTTCAATCTCTGCCGGATGAGCAAGGACGGCAATTCCACCGGCTTTGTGGATGATCCGGGCAGCCTCGAAGGGACTCATCTTGACCTGACGGAGATAAGCTGGTTTTCCTGCCGCGATGAGCGTATCAAAAACGTCCTTTACGGTTGGAAAATACCCCTTTTTGACGAGAACGCGGGCAATATGGGGACGCCCAAGGCTATGGGCGCCTGCTGCTTCCCTCTTTACTTCCTGAAAGGAAAGCTCATATCCCAGGGATTGGATTTTTTCAATGATCTTCATGACCCGTTCCACCCTTCCGCTGCGGTTCCAGGCAAGGGCCTGCTGGAAAATTGGGACGGCAGGATCAAAGTGGAACCCTAGAACATGGACATCCTTTCCTTTATAATCCGTATCCATCTCAACACCCCGGATCAGATGGATGCCATCCTGGCGCGCATCGATGACCTTTTTTGCTTCATCATAGGCAAGGGTATTATCATGGTCGGTAATGGCCATGGCGCATAGGTGAGCTTTTTCTGCTTCCCGTACAAGTTCCTCTGGTGTATTGACCCCATCTGAAAAGGTCGTATGCATATGCAGGTCCGCTAACATAAGTGCCGTTCCTCCATTCTTATATATGGTCATTATACCATAATTGACGCTAAAACGGAGAACGGACTCATAAACTCCCTATAAAACAAAAAATGACGCTGTCAATCACGACAGCGCCAGTTCCTCACTTTAGTAATCCTGTTTCTTTCCAAGCCTGATGGACCTTTTGGCGTTCTTCTGCCGTCATAGGGCAAAGCGGCAGGCGGTAAGGTCCCGGAGTAAAAGGTGTCATCAATCCGACAGCTTCCTTGATGGGAATTGGATTGCTGACAAGGAACATAGAATCAGCTTGAGGAACCATGACCTTATTGAGTTCACGTGCCCGGACTACATCCCCTTTTTCAAAGCTTTGCATCAAATCCTGAAGAAGTTCACCGCCTACATTGCTGCGGACAGAAATGAGGCCGCAGGCGCCGACCGCAAAAAAGGGCAGGGTCAGACCGTCATCTCCACTATAGATGGAGAAATCTTCCGGCATGATGCGATAAAGCTCCGCTACTTGGGATACGTTTCCGGAAGCTTCCTTGATACCCACGATATTGGGACAATTTTTGACAAGCCGGGCCATGGTAAGCGGTTTGATATTGGTTCCTGTGCGGCCAGGAACATTGTAGACCAAGATAGGTAATTTGGTATGTTCAGCAACCGTCTTGAAATGCTGATAGAATCCTTCCTGGGAAGGCTTGTTATAAAAAGGACCAACAACAAGAACGCCGTCGGCGCCGACTTCTTCAGCAAGTTTGTTCATGTTGAGGGTCTGGGCCGTATCATTGGATCCAGTCCCAACGATGACAGGAGCTCTTCCGTCAAGCTTCTTGATAACAGCCGTAAACAGTTCCTTTTTCTCATCATAGGTCAGGGTTGGCGCTTCACCGCTTGTACCAGCGACGAGAATGGCGTCAGAACCATGATCGACAAGCCAGGAAGCAAATTCGGCAGTTCCTTCAGCATTGAGGGATCCATCTTCGTGGAAAAACGTAATCATTGCAGTAATAAGGCGTCCAAAATAGGGCTTCATGAGACTATTCTCCTTCCTGGGTTGCAAATGCGCTGTGAAGGGCGCAAACCGCGGTCTTCACGTCGCGTTCTTCGATAATAGCGGAAACGAGGTTGTCAGAATCGGTTGTCTGCAGGATTTTTACCCCAGCTGCCGTGAGGGCCCCAACAAAGCGAGCCATGACCCCGGGCGTACCGCCCATATGGGAACCCACGACCGTCACCTTGGCACATTCCTTAGTGAGGGTATAATGGTATCCCTCGGCTTTGAGGACTTCCTCCGCTTTCGGGGCATTGACCGTATAGACCGCAAACATAAGGGACTGAGGCTGGAAACTCAAACTCCCAATGCTGACACCGTGAGAAGCCAAATCTTTAAAGACCCTGCTGCCATTATTGGACGTATCCTGCGACAGGTCCACTTGGAAGAAGGAAAGATCCTTGAGGCTGGCAACTCCACTGGCATGATTGCTTTCAACATCATCCTGACTTTCCAGGGTATCAATCTTGTCATCCGTCGTGATAAGGGTACCCGGTGCATCAGAAAAGGTGCTTTTAACGACCATGGGTACCCCATATCGCATGACAATCTCAACGGCGCGGGGATGGATGACCTTGGCACCTTGATGCGCCATTTCACGGATTTCGTCATAGGAAATCTGCTTGATGATCTTGGCATCGGAAACAATGCGGGGGTCGGCCGTCATGACGCCATCGACATCGGTATAAATTTCTACTTTTTCAGCATCTACGGCAACCCCAAAAGCCGCGGCTGACGTGTCACTGCCGCCGCGTCCCAAGGTCGTAATGCTGCCATCCATATCAGTGACACCTTGGAATCCACAGATGACAGGAATGATCCCTTGTTCGACAAGGGTTTTCAGTGTCTTGGGACGGACTGTCTTGATCTTGGCATTGCCAAAATTTCCATCTGTCACCATACCAGCCTGTCCACCTGTCAAGGCTTTGGCCTTGAAGCCTTCCTTCTGCAGGGTGGAAGCCATAACCGTTGAAGAAATGATTTCCCCACAGGCCATCATAAGGTCCAATTCATGCACATCCGGGTCAGGATTGACGGAACGGAGCATTTCAATCAGCGTGTCTGTTGCATAAGGGTCTCCCCTGCGGCCCATGGCAGAAACAACGACAATGGGCGCATAGCCTCCATCGACGGCTTCCTTTACTTTCTTGACAACGAGTTGACGGGTCTGGGGTGTAGCCACACTCGTTCCGCCGAATTTTTGTACGATGATTTTCATCTGCGTAGGGCCTCCTCTTAGAGCCAGTTATTCTTGACCATGGTTTCCGCAATCTGGAGCGTGTTGAGTGCAGCCCCTTTGCGGATTTGATCCCCAACACACCAAAAATTGAAGCTTCTGTCGGCCGATTCATCCCGTCTCAGGCGGCCGACATAAACATCATTGAGGCCCGATGTGTAAAGCGGCATCGGATAGATTTGCTGGGAAGGATCATCTTGAAGAACAACACCGGGGAACTGGCTGAGTGCCTTGCGGATGTCAGCAAGTTCCACATCATGTTCAAGTTCCACATTGACAGATTCACTGTGACTGCGGTACACAGGAACACGAACCGTTGTCGCCGTGATACGCATTTCCGGATCAGAGAAAATCTTCTTGGTTTCATTGACCATCTTCATTTCTTCCTTTGTATAAAGGTTATCAAGGAAGACATCAATCTGCGGCACAAGATTCAGGGCCAACGGGAAATGTTTGGCAGCACTTGCGCTGGGGAAGATATGAGCAGTCATTTCCTTGCCGGCAGCAGCTTCCTTAATCTGGCGTTCCAGTTCATCAAGACCGTCCTTACCGGCACCAGAGGCCGCCTGATAAGTGGATACGATGATTCTTTTGATGCGTGCAAGATCATAAATCGGCTTCAGGGCCATGACCATGATGATGGTTGAGCAATTCGGGTTGGCAATGATGCCTTTATGCTTTTTAATATCCTGAGGATTGACTTCCGGAACAATCAGAGGAACCTCAGGATCCATGCGATAGGTACTTGAATTATCAATGACGACGGCTCCTGCCTTGACAGCAATTGGTGCAAACGTCTTGCTGATCGAGCCGCCGGCAAATAGGGCAACATCAACTCCGTTAAAGGAATCAGCCTTTGCTTCTTCGACCTTATAGGTCTTGCCCCGAACCGTCAGTTCTTTGCCTGCACTGCGTGCAGAAGCCAGGAGTTTCAGGTTCTTAAAAGGGAAATCTCGTTCATTGAGCAGATTGATGAATTCCTGCCCCACTGCACCCGTTGCACCTAAGATTGCTAGATTATACTCCTTCATGATTGTTCCCCCTCTTTCAAATTAGAAACGCTTCCTTACAAAATTGCATCCAGCCCATACACAAGGCCCCTGCGTTTAACCATGGTCCGACATCCCAGCATAACACCAGGCATGTAGCAGTCACGGTTGATGGAATCATTGCGGATGACGAGGCGTTCACCCATGCTTCCGAAAATGATTTCCTGACTGGCGACAAAACCAGGCAGCCGCACGCTATGGATGTGCATGCCTTCATAATTGCCACCCCGTACATGCGCCAGCTTCTCTGTTTCGTCTTCCCTGCCCTGCGCCACATAACCGCCGCGGGCCTTGGCGAGCTTCTGGGCCGTAAGCATGGCGGTTCCTGATGGTGCATCAAGTTTTTGATCATGATGAAGTTCGATGATCTCCACTTGGGGCAAGTATTTGGCAATTTCTTCCGCCGCTTTCATCATCAAAACGGCACCAATGGCAAAGTTTGGACAAATGAGGACGCCGACACCATTTTTTTCAGCAAGCCCCTTGACTTCCTCAAGATCTTCCGGAGAAAATCCCGTCGTGCCGACAACCGCATTGACACCATGGCTAGTAATGATCCGCAGGCTGTCCATGACAACATCGGGACGCGTAAAGTCAACCACAACATCCGGTTTACTTCTTATGAGGGCTTCCTCCAAACTCGCGTCCACGGGAACGCCTTCTACGGTCTTACCAGCACCATGGACATCGACAGCGGAAATCAGTTCCATGTCCTCTTGCTGAAGAACCGTTCGAACGACAGTGGAACCCATCTTGCCAAGGGCTCCATTGACCAATACTTTAATCATTGGCTCCATCCTTTCTCTATTTACAAAAATACGGTCATTGAGAACGCTCCCAATAACCGCAACAATAAAGCCCACATCAGCAGGCCTTGTTTATTTATTACCGATAGCGCTCCACCAAATAATGGCGACAGTATACCCGCTGTTAGCCGGCATCCCAGCAGCCCCCTGTACCCAGCGGACCACTTCGGCGGTTGGCCTTTCCTTTCCTTCAACGGTGTCCCTCTGAAAAGTACTTATCGTTCCCGCGCCTCTATCAACTGTTAAGTTTATGGGTATAGTATAGGCATTTCAGTATATTATGTCAATCGTTTTTTAGAAAAAAAGGTATTTTGTTTTTTTGATTCCCAAAAGCCTACTCTTGGAGAAGCTTGCGCAGGCTGGAAGCTGTCCGCGTCACAAGATCAGTCAGTTCCGGCACAAATTGCTGCGAATAAGCCGTGCTCCCTATCCCGCTACGGGTCTCAAAAGTTTTTAAAATGGCGTTGAACTTTTCGCCTTCATAGGCATGCAGGGCCTCCACAAGTCCATCGTAGGTGGCATGGCAAAGATTGGCAGGATCCAATTCAAAGGCAGTGCCAACCTGATCAAAAAAATCATTCCATACCTCTAGGGACGGATGAAGGCCAACCTGGTGCGCACAGTCCTGGATCATATGGGTCTTAAGATACATATACTCCCGCAGGGCCCTTTCCCGTTCTTCTGGAAAGAGTTTATACCACTCATAGATCTTATAGCCGCCCCAATCACCTATCGTGGCACAAGCATTTACAAGATCATTCATTGATTTCATTTGTCTGCCTCCTTGCTGGTGGTGCTGCCAAACCCTCCACTGCGAACCGACTTTTCCTTGCTTGCATCATCATCCGTCGTAAGATAACGATAAAAGATTCCCTGGGCAATCCGCTCATGAGCTTGAAGGACAATGTCTTTATCGGTATCATTGGCGAGTGCAATCATTAGATGGCCCTCATTATCAGGATTGTTGTAATAATCAGCATCAACAATTCCTTCATTGTTGACAAGACGTAAATGACGTTTAATGGCCATACTGGAGCGGATATGGATACCTAAGAATTCATCATCCTGCATATAGGCCTTGATCCCCGTAGAAATCATTTTCTGGGAATGGGCAGGAATTGTCACAGATTCCGGTAAATAAATGTCATAGCCAGCGGAATATTTTGTCTGTCTTGTCGGCATGGGAAATGACCGATCTGCATAAGCGGCAATCTTTTCAAAACCACGTTTTCTCATTTTTCGTTATAACCTCTCTTTTTTGTGCTTTCTAGGGTCTTCACACTGATTCCAGAGGGAAGTACCGGATTCTCATGTCTTAGTTCCACACCTGCCTGGGCAGAGCGTGATAGGGCTTCAATGAATGTCATCTTGGGAATGGGAATGAAGGCTTCCTTCAAATGTTTCTTTTCTATGACTTTTCCCTTCTTAGACAGGAGGGCGACCTGATCGACTTTATAGGTGTGATTTTCTAAGTTTAATGATACAATAAGTTCGCACGAACCAGGTCGATCGTTATCTTCGAGTTTTTTCTCGTAGGTTTCCCCTAAAAGACGGATAAAGTTCTGATCCTTCAAAACGGCTTTTGTTTTAACCTGTTCAAGAAGGCCCCCTTTTTCCTTTTGAAGCGCCTTTTCAAGAGACTCTTGCTCCACATAGTACTCACCAGCAGGATTGACTCCAAGGAGCTGGTAGGTTTCCTTTGCGGAGACGGTTTTTCCTGTATAGAATGTCAAAACTGATGCGAGCAGAACCAAGAGCTCCTTTTTCATGACCTTTTCCTCATTTCTCATCTTCTAAGCAACAACTTATGGATCTTATTTTCTTTTAATTTTCCTACCCTTCATCTTACTCAATGTGGGTAAGATAGTCAACTGCTTGAAGGGGATGCTTCAGGGCGGAAGGCGTGCCAGTCAATACCAAGGAGGGTTCCCATGAACCAGCTGCTTGTCCCGAAGAACCAATCAGGGATTCATTTAAAGACATTTCTCATGCAGTGGGGGCTGTCGGCTTCCTACTGGAAAGCCCTAAAAAAAGCACGGGCTCTTTTTGTCAATGGCCTCGTCACAGTATGGGATATACCGCTTTCAGCCAATGATCGAGTCAGTTTTCCTTTTTTACCAGAAGAAACGGACCTTGTCCCGGAAGAAGGCCCCCTCACGATTTTATATGAAGATGAGGTTCTCCTTGCCGTTCATAAGGAGCAAGGACTGCTTGTCCACAACAGCGGCCTTACCCAAGAGTCTTCCCTATCCCGCCGTGTTCTCTTCTATTACAGGGAACATGGCATTAAAGCCGCCCTTCATCCGGTTTCGCGGCTCGACCGTGAAACAAGCGGCATTGTCCTATTTGCCAAAAACGCCGCACTCCATCATATGCTCACTAAGGCCCCCATGAAAAAGCTCTACCTTGCCCTCTCGCATGGCCCTTGGGAAAAATTCTCCGGGGTCATCGCTCAGCCCATAGCCCGCAAGGATGGCTCCCTTATCGAGCGCTGTGTCGCGCCCCAGGGCAAGCCGGCTCGTACACGCTACCGCGTGCTGTGGCAGGATGCAGCGAAAAGCGTGGTTGCTTTCCATCTTTATACCGGACGCACCCATCAGATTCGCGTACATGCGGCATTCATGGGGCATCCTCTCCTGGGCGATACTCTCTATGGCGCAAAGGGGTCCCAAAAAGCCCATGCCCTGCACGCGATGCGGCTCCAGTTCCGCCATCCCTTATCAGGAAAGGACGTGAAGATTACGGACCCGTCCCTTCCTTTTTTCTTACCTGCCAATAAGGCTTTTGCCCCCTGTATTTCCAAAAAAAAGGACGAAAGATGAAGGGAATATGATATAATGAGGACGACTTTTATTGATAGGAGGATGTATTATGCCACTTGTAACTACGAAAGACATGTTCAAGAAAGCTTATGAAGGTCACTATGCGGTTGGGGCTTTCAACGTCAATAATATGGAAATTGTCCAAGGGATTGTCGATGCCGCCAAAGAAGAAGAATCCCCGCTGATTCTTCAGGTTTCCGCTGGTGCCCGTAAATATGCCAAGCACGCTTATTTGCTTCACCTCGTCCAGGCGGCCCTTGAAGATACGGATCTGCCCATTGCCCTCCATCTTGACCATGGTGCTGATTTCGAAATCTGCAAAGCCTGTGTTGATGGCGGTTTTACGTCCGTCATGATTGATGGTTCCAAATATCCCTTCGAGGAAAATATCGAATTGACAAAACGTGTTGTCGACTATGCCCACAGCAAAGGGGTTGTCGTGGAAGCCGAATTGGGAAAACTAGCCGGTGTGGAGGACGCCGTTAAGGTCAATACGAAGGATGCAACCTACACCGATCCTGATCAAGCTGTTGAATTTGTGGAAAGAACGGGTGTCGATTCCCTGGCCATTGCCATCGGGACAAGCCATGGTGCCTACAAATTCAAAGGAAAGCCGGAACTTGACTTCGCCCGTCTTGAAAAAATCTCCAACCTGCTGCCAAACTTCCCCTTGGTCCTTCACGGAGCCTCCACGGTCATTCCCGCCTTCGTAGAAGAATGCAACCGTTATGGCGGCAAGCTTGACGGAGCTCAAGGGGTACCGGAAGACATGCTCCTTAAAGCAGGCAAATACGGTGTCTGTAAGATTAATATCGATACGGACCTGCGTCTTGCCATGACCGCATCCATTCGCAAGTACCTGGCAGAACATCCAGAAGACTTCGATCCCCGCTCCTACTTAGGGGCTGGACGACAGGCCATCAAGGATATGGTCTCCCACAAAATGCGGGACGTCCTTAATTCCTCCCATCGTCTTTAATCAAAAAACAGCTGCCCTTTCGAGCAGCTGTTTTTTTGGGCTTATTGGGGCGCCTGTCCATCCTTATGGGGAAGGAATCGGAAAAATTTCCGTGTCAGGTACAAGGATAGACAAAAAGCACATAAATCGGATAGGGATTGGCACCAGATCAACCCCGTAAGGCCAAAGATGCGAGGCACAATGAGAACAAAAGGAATCAGGAAAAGCCCTGTCCGTCCGATGGAAATAAGGACAGCCCCAGTTGTGCGTCTTGTGACCTGCAAAAGCATATTGGCAATGATTACGAGAGCCAGTGTGGTAAATGTAACGCATTGGGCCCGGAGCGCCTGAGTCCCTATGGAAATGACGAGGGGATCGTCTCGGAACAAACGGAGGATGGGATCGGCAAAGAAAAAGCCTGCAAGGCTTGCCGTAAGTCCAACCGCTGTATTCAGGCGAAGAGAAAAGGCAAATCCGTCCCGCAGCCGTTGGTAGGACCTTGCGCCATAACTAAAACCGCAGACAGGCTGGAACCCTTGCCCAATACCAATGATGGCAGACGCACCAATAAAAGCAAGCCGCGTGACAATGCTCATGGCCGCGATAGCGGCGTCCCCAAAGGCCCCAGCTGCCACATTAAGACTGATCGTTGCAAGACTTGCCGTCCCCTGCCTAAATAAAGAGGGCAGACCGCCGGCCGTAATTTCCTTGAAAAGGGCGGCCGACGGATGGAAATCGCGGAACCTTATAGGAATATTGCCGCCTTTGTGGGTCATGACAAGAAGGATAAAGAAACTAAAGCATTGGCTGATGACCGTCGCGTATGCAGCCCCTGATACCCCAAGGCCAAAGAAAAAGATAAATAGAGGATCAAGGAGCATATTAAGGACCCCTCCGGCCATGATGCCCACCATCCCAAAGGCACTGTTTCCTTGAAACCGCAGATGGTTATTCATAAGAAGGGAACACATCATGACAGGCGCTCCGCACATGATGATGGCTAGATAAGAAGCAGCATGAGGCAGGATGGTTGGCGTGGACCCTGTCAACTGGGCAATGTCCCGCGCATTGAAATGCCCAATGAGCAAAAGAAAGAGACCGCAAATAAAAGCATAAAAGAAGCTCGTACTTGCCATGGTGCGTGCATTTTGGATTCGCTGAGCTCCCAGTTCTCGGGCCATGTAGGTTCCCGATCCCTGGCCAAAGAAAAAACCAAGAGCCTGGATGATGGACATGCTGGCAAAGGTCACACCCACCGCGGCGGTGGAACTAGTGTCCAGCTTGCTCACAAAAAACGTATCGGCCATGTTGTAAAAGCTAGTGGTCAGCATACTTAAAATGGAAGGAATGGCAAGTTTTAAAATGAGTCGATCCACGGGTGCTTCCAGCATCTCGTGGAATTTTTCAGTGCGTTTATCTTGTTTATTCTGCATGGGATTCTACCGGTGCTTTCTTATAATGGAATCTGGAAATCATCCAAGGTTCCCCCTATTTTACCATAGTTCCCGTCATTTTGCAGAATCTTCAAAAGCTATACTGAAAAAAGCGTCTCTTTTCTAAGTTGACTGAAAAAATCAGGCAATTCTCTTTTTTCCCTGCACAATATGTTACAATTAGTTTACATAGATTTTACATTTTCCATAAAGGAGGAGTTTTACGATGAAAATGAAAAGATTGCTCGCAGCTTCCGCTCTTTGTGCCATGACCCTTGCTCTTGCGGCTTGCGGCGGTAAAAAGGAAGCGGCTAAATCAGGCGGAGCTTGGAAGCCAGAAAAGGACATCCATGTCATTGTTGCTTACAAAGCAGGGTCCGGTACGGATACTGGTGCCCGTATTCTTTGCAAGGATGCAGAAAAACATATTGGAAAGACCCTAATTGTTGATAATAAACCAGGAGCAGACGGAAAAATTGGCTGGACAGAACTCTCCAAAGCCAAGCCGGATGGATACACCATTGGCTATATCAACCTACCGACCTATACGACCCTGGCCCTGCAAAAAGGATCCGCCTTCAATGAGAAGAGTATCGTGCCCATTGCCAATCATCTGAAGGAAACGAGTGTTGTTGTCGTCCGTGCGGACAGCAAGTGGAAGACGCTGAAGGATCTTGTGGCAGACGCCCAACAAAACCCCGGAAAACTCAAAGCTTCCACCAACGGGGTACAGGCATCCAATCACACGGCTGCCCAGCTCCTTGCAAAATCGGCTAAATTCGAATACAATGCCGTTCCTTACGGCGGCACGGCCGATCAGCTCCTTGCCCTGCGCCAAGGCGAAGTGGACTTTTCCTGTGCCAAGGTTGGCGACGTTGAACCTCTGATTGGCGGGGCTTCCCCAGTGCTTCGCGTGCTCGGCGTTTACTCGGAAAAACGGCTGGACAATCTGAAGGATGTCCCGACCTTGGGTGAATTGGGCTATTACAACAAGTGGTATGGTACGGCCCGCGCGCTTGTGGCTCCAAAAGGGACGCCGGATAATATCATCAACTATTATGTCAATATCTTCAAGATTGTCATGACTGATGAACAAACCATCCGTGACCATAAAAATGCCGGTCTTACCATGGACTATCTTGACAACAAACAGCTTGGGGAACTGATCAGCCAGCAGCTCGAATTCTGCCGGGATGTTGTTTCCAAGCTCTACACCAAATAATCCTAAGGAGTCAATTCATCTATGAAAAAATCAGAACTTGCCATAGTGTTTTTTATGCTGGCATTTTGCGGATTTTTCTATCATGAAACGTTGCTGCTTCCAGAAAAAGCACAGCATTATCCGCTCTTTGTCATCTCGCTCCTGGCGGTTCTGTCCGTGCTGCAGCTGGTCAAAATGCTGATTGGCTGCCACGGGCACTTTTCCCTCGTCAGCGATGCTGATGTCGTTTGGAAGGATTTCTTGCCTCGTCAATTTGTGACCTTCTTCCTTGCGTCCATCCTCTTTTTCGTGGGAATGTATTTCATTGGATTCTATCTGACGGCTATTCTTTATATGGGCTTTATGATGCACTATTTCAAGATTGAAAAAAAGTATATCGTCTTGACCACAGCAGTCCTTTTGGCCCTTATCTACGGAGTCTTCAGTGAATCCTTGAATGTACCGCTGCCAGTAGGCGAACTGTTCTATGATATTCTTTAAGGAGGCCGCGACAGAATGGAAAATCAATATGCATTAATGATGGCGGGCTTCCTCAATGCCTTGACACCAACCAACCTTATTGTCATGCTCCTATCGGTTACAATGGGCATCATCATTGGCTGCATGCCGGGACTGTCAGCTGCTATGGGCGTAGCCCTTCTGCTGCCCCTGACCTTCGGTATGGAGCCATCATCGGGACTTATCATGCTGGGCGGGATTTACTGCGGCGCCATTTTTGGCGGCTCAATTTCTGCTATTTTGATTCACACCCCCGGAACCCCAGCTTCTGCTGCAACGGCCATTGACGGTTACGCCATGACCCTCAAGGGAAAAGCGGGCAAGGCCTTGGGAACAGCCTGCACGGCTTCCTTTTTTGGCGGCCTGTTGTCCTGTCTTTCCCTCTATTTCTTTGCTCCCATCTTAGCAGAACTTGCCATGAAATTTGGCAGTCCTGAATATTTTTGGTTAAGCTTATTCGGCCTTACCATCATTGCAGGCATCAACTCCGACTCCATGATCTTGGGGCTTATGAGCGGAGCCTTTGGCCTTGTTCTTTCCACCATCGGCATGGACCCTATGGAAGGAGTGGAACGGTTCATGTTCGGCCAGGATGCCCTTTATAATGGCGTCAATATTACAGGTGCCTTGATTGGCCTTTTCTCCCTATCCCAGGCTTTCATCCTTGCGGAAAAAGCCATTGTCAAACGGGCTAGGGCCGCTCACTTTGATGATTCCATCATCCTGACAAAAAGTGAACTCAAACAGATTACACCAACGGTTCTGCGCAGCTGGATCATCGGCAACATCATCGGGATCCTTCCCGGCGCCGGGGCTTCCATTGCCTGCTTCATGGGCTATAATGAAGCCAAACGTTTTTCAAAGCATCCAGAAGAGTTTGGTCATGGCTCCATTGAAGGGATTGCCGGTTCTGAGGCGGCCAATAATGCTGTTACGGGCGGTTCCCTCATCCCTACCCTCACTTTGGGCATCCCTGGCGAGAGCGTTACAGCTGTCCTCATGGGCGGGCTCATCATTCAAGGGCTTCAGCCCGGACCTGAGCTCTTTACAAAGTATGCAGACATGACGTATACTTTCTTTGGTGGATTTGTCTTTATTCAGTTCTTTATGCTGGCCATCGGCCTTGTAGGCTCTCGACTCTTTGCCAAGATTGCCCGTATCTCCGATGCCATCTTGATCCCAAGCATCTTTGTCCTTTGCGTTGTCGGTTCCTTTGCCATCAACAACAACTTCTTTGATGTCGTTGTCATGTTTTTGTTTGGCATTGTGGGCTATATTATGCGTAAGGTCAATATGAATACGGCCGCTGTTGTCCTGGCTCTCATCTTAGGCCCCTTGGGGGAGCGCGGGCTGCGCCGGAGCCTCTCCCTTTCTGGCGGCGACATCAGTGTCCTTTTCTCAACGACCATCTGCCAAGTGCTCATTGCACTAAGCCTGCTGTCCCTTTTATCCCCACTATTTGTCAAGCTCTACAAGGGCAGTAAAAAAACAAAATGAATTTGCCCATCTGACATCAAAATTTAATTGCGATGAAAGAGGCCTGTCACTTTCTAAGCCGCATCGGATGGATGTGGCTTTTTCTCTTTTAGACAAAGTTCAGAAAGGAACAATCTTATATGGAAACCCGTGTAGCCCTCATTGGCATCCTCATCGATGATCCCGATGCCGTGGAAAAAGTCAATCAGATCCTTCATCAATCAAGCCGCTGGATTGTCGGACGTATGGGCATTCCCTATCACGCCCGTAATATCAACATCATCAGTGTCGTCGTCGATGCTCCCCAAGACGAAATCAGCAGGATGAGCGGACTCATCGGGAAACTGTCCGGTGTGACCGCAAAGATTGCCTACGCAAAGCTCCCTAACCATGAAGCATAATTATGTGCCGCCCCTGATTCCCTTTATTGTCTTAGGGCTTTTATGGAAATTCGTCACTTCGGCCAAACTTTGGACGGCCTATATCCTGCCCCCGCCTGAACGGGTATGGGAGACCTTCCTCATCATGATTCAGAACGGACAGCTCGTGGAACACGCTGCACTCAGCCTGATGCGCGTGTTCATAGGATTTTCCTGTGCCTTCCTCCTTGCTGTCTTCCTTGTGACCCTCAGCCTTCTCCTTCCATTTTTCCGTAAAATGAACCATGGTCTCCTCGTCTTCATTCAGCATATTCCGCCGCTTAGCCTCATTCCTCTCTTGGTTCTCTGGTTTGGCATCGGCGAAACACCCAAATTTCTGATCATCATCTTAGCAACCTTTTTCCCGATTTATCTGAATATGGAAGATGGCCTACTAAGAGCGGACCCTAAGCTTTTGGAAGTAGGAAAGACCCTTGGATTTTCACAAAGAGAGACCTTATGGAAGATTCGTCTGCCCCTTGCCCTTCCGACCATTGTCACAGGGATGCGGATTGGTATGGGCTACAGCCTGAGATCCATCATCGGAGCAGAAATGATTGCGGCCGATCGCGGCCTCGGCTATTTCATCCTGGATGCCCAAACCATGAGTCGAAGCGATAAAGTGATTGTAGGGATTCTGGCGATTGGACTTATAGGTTTTTTCTTGGACGGCCTTTTCAGTCTCTTTTCCTACGTTCTTTTCCCTTATGAAAGGAGAAACTCTTGATGGACTCCCTTACCTTGGACCATATCAGAAAATGCTATGGTCCAAACACCATTCTTGACAATCTAACCTACTCCTTTCCGCTTAAGGAAGTCTCAGTGATCCTAGGAAAGAGCGGTTGCGGGAAAACCACCCTGCTGCGTCTCATCATGGGCCTTGAAAAAGCCGAAGGAAAGATCTTGAAGTCCCCCACCCTTCGTCTTGGCATGATGTTTCAGGAAGCAAGGCTCATGCCCTTTTTGACCCTCCGGGATAATATCGCCTTAGGAAAGAAGAACCTACCAGAAGAGAAACTGTCTCAGCTGATCAAACTGGTTCACCTACAGGAAGCAGCCTCCCGCTATCCTCATGAACTTTCAGGCGGCATGCAGCAGCGAGCAAGCCTAGCAAGGACACTAGCCCAGGACAATGATTTTATCCTCATGGATGAGCCCTTTGCCGCCTTGGACTATTTCACACGGGGACACATTCAAAAAGAACTTCTTGCCATGCGAAAAAAACGTCCCTTTGGTGTTCTCCTTGTTACCCATAATGTGGATGAGGCCCTGCGCTTAGGTGACAGGATCCTTATTCTCCAAGGCGGCAGGTTCATCTATGAAAAAGTGCTTTTTCAAGAGGCCGCTTCGCGGGACCTTCTTTCAGCACCTTATATCGCAATCAAGAGGCAGATTCTTGAAGCCCTTGAAATATAATTATTTGGGGAGCACTTTTCTGCTCCTGCTCCAAGAAAGGAAGGTCAATGACCAATGAACAAAAAGATCAAACAGATAGCAGTTTTTTTAGGCATGCTGGCTCTCGGGCTTACCCTAACCGCTTGCTCTACCAATAAGGATACCAAAAAAGCCACACCGAAAAAACCTGAAAAAGTCAGTATAACCTACGTCCAGGCGCCCCTCAATGTGCCATCTATCGTTGAAAAGGCCAATCAATCCTTTGAAAAAAAATTCAAGGAAAAAGACATCCCCGTGACCTATTCCACGATTACGAGCGGAGCTGACCAAACAGCTGCCCTTGCGTCTGGCGATATCCAGTTCCTCAACTGTGTTGGAGGCTCTTCCGTCCTTCTTTCTGCAGCCAATGGGGCTGATATCAAGATCATTAGCCTGTACTCCCAAGCCCCTAAAGCCTTCAAACTCTTTTCCAAAGATGCTGCCATCACCTCACCTCAGTCACTGAAAGGGAAAACCATCGCGGGTCCCAAAGGGACCATCCTCCATGAGCTCCTTGCAGCTTATCTCAAACAGGGCGGCCTTAGCATAGAAGACGTAAAATTCGTTTCCATGGGGCTTCCGCAAGCCCGTGCGGCCCTTGAAAACGGCAGTGCCGACTGTGCCCTTCTGGCCGGCCCCCTGGCTTATCAGGAAGAACAGAAAGGCATGCATGTTGTTACAACTGGTGACGGCCTTGTTTCAGGTCTTACAGTCACGGCAACGAGCGGGAAGTTCTATAAAGAACACAAAGAGTTGGTGGATCTCTTCCTATCCGTCCAAAAGGAGACCTTGACCTACATGAAAGATCATCAAAAAGAAGCCTTGGCAGCTGCCGTCAAAGCGACCGGACTTGATGAAAAAGCCGTTGACTCCATGTACGGTCTCTATGATTTCAGCATGGAAATTACGCCGGAAGCCATTGAGTCCCTGAAAAAGACGCAGGATTTTCTTGTCAGCTCCAAGCTTATGGATAAGAAAGTCGATGTTGATGACCTTTTTGTCAAATAACTGCACGTAATAAAGGCGGGTGCCCATAAGGACACCCGTCTTTTTTGTGCCATCAGGAAAGTTCTTCCACGACTTCAAGTGTTCCCAAATAGGCCCCTTCGCGGTCCCGTACAGCAAGATAGCGGACACGGGCTTTTTTCCCTTTTTTGACGGTTTCAAATCCAAGCGAATCTTTTTCCCCGCTGCGCAGCTTCTCTATGAGCCCTTTCACCATGGGGACAACTTTCGGCGGATGACAGTCATAGACAGAATGCCCTAGGGCGGTCAAGGGCCGAGGAAAAAGCGGTGTGGATTCCGAAAAAAAACGATTCGTATCGGCTGCATCAACAAAAGTCAGTTCAAAAGGCAAGGTCCTAAGGATACCCTCAAGCTGGGTTACTGTCAGTTCCCCACTGGGAAGGGAAATGGTCCCACACCGATCTTTCAGACCTTGATTCAGCGTGCTTTTAGTAAGGGACTCAGAATTCCATGTCGGCACATCGGTTAAATAAGCCCATCCAAATCGAGGAAAATCTCCTGCAATAAGAGGCCACTCATTTTGATCAACAAGTTTCTGTACCATAGGAACAAGGATTTCCGTTTCCTTGAAAATCATCTCCCGCATCCTGTTGAGGAGTCCAGAAAGTGCCTGATGCAGTGTTTCGTCATCACTTTTTTCGGCATGAGGATCCTCTTTTTTTAGCATCTTAATCAGCTCCTGGAGATTGTTACGAATCTCCCCATCCGCATTCCACATGACGCGGCTTGGTCCCGGCATGCCTTTGCGACTCAAGATGGGCAGAAGAACTTCGTCTTTTTTGTCGTAATGGGCTTTGACCGGAAGCAGCCCTTCGAGGACTGATAGAACATCTGCTGCTAAAAATGGACCATTCATCACGGCTGAAAGCCGATCAAGATGACTTTCAATGGCCTCATTTTCTTTCAAAAAGAGCTGTAGGGGATGACCTTCCGGAAACTGTTCCCCCATGGTTTCCATCTTGCCATGAAGAAGGCAGGAATGCAGATCGCAAAGATGTCCCATGTTCTCACTGAGTTTCCCTGCTTGAAGCAAGTCTTGTTCAGCTTCCATGATGTCTTCAGTTGAAACCGAGGCAAAATCCTTTTCAAATTCCCGACGAACCGAAGCAAGGTCTTCACCTTGGTGAAGACGGACCAAATAAGACTGAAGGGATTTTATTTTTTGAGAGTCCATAATAAACCTCCTACAATCACTATTTTTCTACTTTACTAGCAGTTTATCATGACTGTTATCTTATCTCTGTTGTTAAAACAACAAAAGAAAACGCCTCTTCCCTTAGGAAAAGGCGTTTTCAAGGTTAAAAGGACGGTTTCCATGGCCCCACCGTCCCTTCTACATCAGCGCGGCTCAATGAGCAGTTTGATTGCCGTGCGTTCTTCCCCATCGATAGTAATATCGATGAAGGCAGGAACACAGATGAGGTCCATCCCATGCGGTGCAACAAAACCACGGGCAATCGCTATCGCCTTCACGGCTTGGTTCAGGGCACCTGCACCAATGGCTTGGATTTCCGCCTTGCCATTTTCTCTCAATACACCTGCTAATGCTCCTGCTACAGAGTTTGGATTGGATTTTGTAGAAACCTTTAGTACATCCATTTTGAGACCCCCCATTGAGTATATTACTGTGTGAACAACATTCGATCACTACAATTTAAGTGTATTATAACACAAATTTTGAATTTGGCTAGTAAAGATTGTGCAAATGTTTGAATGGATAGCAAAAATTTTACTTAGAAGTCCCTAAAACGTGTACAAATTTATAAAATGATTAAGAAATAAACAAAATATTTATGTAAAATCATCCCTTGACTGGATAGAAACGGTGTTTCATGCCCGCTTCATAAGATCATAGAGATAGAGACTGCAAAGACTCTTTGCGTCGCAGATCTCCCCCGAAAGTACTCTTTCCTTGACCTCTTCAGGGGTCAGAATGACAACATTGAGGAACTCATCCTCGTCAGGATGCTGTTTTCCCGACGTGAGACCCGTTGCCGCATACAGATGAATCTGTTCATCCGTAAAACCCGGTGTCGTGAGGATGCTTGTTAATTTCTTGAAGTCCTTCGCCGTATACCCTGATTCCTCGGAAAGCTCCCGTTTGGCGCAGGATAAAGGAGCTTCGTCCCCTTCAATCTTTCCCGCCGGAATTTCATAAAGCACCTTTTTGACAGGATAACGGAACTGGCGAACAAAGATCATGCTGCCATCATCCAAAATCGGAAGAATGCCTACGGCACCTTGGTGGCGGATGAATTCCCGCTGGGATTCATGTCCATTAGGGAGTTGGACCCGATCCCGATAGACTTTCAGTAATCTCCCATTAAATATGAATTCGCTTTCAAGGGTACTTTCCCTTAATTTTTCATCGTCCATAGACAATTCTATTCAGCTCCTATCCACTATCATCGCATGCATCAATTTCCAAAATGCTGCTTTTCCTTTTCCGCCATAGCAAGCAATTCCTTGGCATTTTCCCGTGCAGATTCTGTCTGTTGGGTTCCACTCGTCATGCGCATGATTTCTTCAATACGGCCCGCCCGTGAAAGGATTGTCACTTCGCTGGCAGTCATTCCTTGATCACTGTTTTTGGCAATATACAGATGCTGATCGGCAAAGCAGGCAATCTGGGCCAAGTGGGTAATGCATAAGACCTGCCGCTGTTTGGCAATGAGAGCCATTTTTTCAGCCATCTTCTGGGCCGTGACACCGCCAACTCCCGTATCAATCTCATCAAAGATCATGGTTGGGACACCAAATTTGCGAAGCAGGACTGTTTTGGCGGCCAAAGCAAACCGTGAAAGCTCACCACCGGACGCAATTTTAATCAGCGGAGCCGGTTTCATGCCAGCATTGGCCGAAAAAAGGAAGGTGGCTTCATCTTGGCCATTTTTTCCGCAGTGATCCAATTTGGTGAAGCAGATGGACAGCGCGGCATGGGGCATCGCAAGATCATGGAGATGCGGCAGGATGTCCGCACAGAACCGTTCAGCCGCCGTTGTTCTCTTTTTTGTCAGTTCATCTGCTTTTTCCTGAAGAACCCCATCCAATTTTTTTTGAAGTTTTATGAGACGGTCAATCTCATCCTGCAGTGATTGGAGCTTTTCATAGTCTTTCCTTCCTCTATCTGCATAGGACAGGATTTCTTCCAAAGATCCCCCATATTTTTTCTTCAAATGATAGAGCAGGTCCAATCGGGTCTGGGCCTCTTCTAAGGTTTCCCGGTAATCTTCATCCCCGGAAAGGCGGTCCGAAAGGGTCTGTCTTACATCTTCAAGCGTCTCCCAGGACGAATCAAGTGTTTGGGCAAGATCCTCCACCGAAGGATCATAGACCGCTGCACTGGAAAGCGCGGTCTTCGCATCTGTCAAGGCGTCAAGGACGCCCTGAGTCCCTTCAACCCCGGAGAGGAGTTCGTGGGCACGGCTAAGGTCTCCCCTGACTTTATCCTGGTTGGAAAGTCGACGCACAGTTTCACGTAGCTCATCATCTTCGCCCAATTTAATCTGTGCGGCATCAATCTCTTTGAGCTCGTCTTCGAGGCGTGCCAGCTCCTCTTCCCGATGTTCATTCTTGCCTTCCCAATAAGACAAGGTTTCCCGCCCTTTTTGAGCGGCGTCAAAGGCCTCTTGATAGGCCTTCAGGGTTGGTGCCAGTTCTGGATCGTAGTGATGAAGGATAGCAAGGACAGCACCGGGTCGAAGCAGGGTCTGATTTTCGTGCTGCCCATGAATGTCCACAAGAAGGGCCCCCAAACGAGCGAGCGTCTTTACAGGAACTTGCGTATCATTGACAAAGGCCTGGCTTTTTCCCTGTGCGGAAACGCGGCGGCGTAAAAATAGGGTACCATCTTCTGCACTGAGCCCCAACTCAGACAAGAGGGCTTCCACGGAATGATTTCCTGTCACATCAAAAACAGCTTGGATCTGATAGGCATCGGCGCCCGTTCGAACCGCATCCGAAGGCGCACGTCCTCCAAGGACAATGCCTAATGCATCTATCAGGATGGATTTACCGGCACCGGTTTCTCCCGTAAAAACGTTGAATCCAGGGGCAAACCCAATCCGTACCTTATCAATCAGGGCAAATTGCTGCACTTCAAGGAATGTCAGCATCGCTGAGCCTCCTTAGCTCTTTTTCTGCATGATGCGGGTTTTGACAGTTTCCACATGGTCCCGCGAATCAATAATGAGCATGACCGTATCATCACCGCCCACGGTACCAAGGACCTCGCTCCAATTGAGATGGTCGATGGCATAGGCAACTGCCTGTGCCGTACCGGGAAGGGTATGGACCACAATAATGACTTCCGAAGAAACAACGGTCAGGATATAACTGCGAAGCATATCTTCCAAACGGTCCGTCGTAATGATTTGGTTATGTTCCGAAGGAAAACTATACTTATACCGTCCATCTTCATCGGGAACCTTAATCAAGACCATATCCTTGATATCCCTGGACACAGTGGCCTGCGTCACATTGAATCCCGCTTTTTTCAAGGCTTCTGCTAGATCGCTCTGGGTCTCGATGACTTGGGTCTTGATAATCTGTTTGATTGCTTCCTGTCTGGATAATTTCATGATTTCACTTCCTATACAATGGTCTGTCCTTCGTTGCGAAGGAGCCGATCCTGCCAAGTTTCGTAATAGCGCAGAGGACTTAAGCGGGCAAACTTCGCATCAAAGGGGCAGCGCTCAACAATCACTTTCTGGGTCTTTTCAAGGCTTGCAATCGTCATTCCATCGGCAGATACAAGGATTTCCTCAAAAGGTGGATAAGGTTCGATTTCAATCGTATCCTTCATGGGAATGACGAGCGGACGCGCATGAAGGGCATGAGGACAAATGGGGGTAATGAGCATGACGGATAGACTGGGATGGACGACAGGTCCTCCTGCAGAAAGGGAATACGCCGTCGACCCTGTCGCCGAAGCAATGATGATACCATCAGAAGGAAAATTCGCTGAAGGCTGACCGGCAATGCGCATACGAAGACGGGTCAGTCGGGAACGATCGGCACTTTCAAGGACCATATCATTAAGGGCATGACCTTTTTTGATAATCTTGCCAGCTTCCCAAATGGAAAGCTGGAGCATGCTGCGTTTTTCGATGGTGTACGCCCCATCAGCCAATTTTTTGAGCACCTTTTCCAGATCAGGGAAACAGGCTTCCGTCAGGAATCCAACCTTACCCATATTGACCCCAATGAGCGGCACTTGCAGGGGTGTCACATAACGGGCGGCCCGTAAAATGGTTCCATCCCCGCCCAGTGTCATAGCAAAATCAAGGCGGCTGAGACTTGCCGGATCTTCTTGGTCGTACCCTGGCACGCCGAACTCCTCTGCAATTTCCAAAGGAAAAGCAACCTTGATTTTGGCATGTTCTGCCGCCTTGACTACAGCCGGCAGGGCATTTCGAACGTTTTCTTTATTGAGGTTCGGGAAAATGCCAACCATCCATTCTCTCACGTCAATCCCCCCTCTTATAGAAGAAAAAGATGGGATTCAGTCACCACTTTTTGGGGATCTGAATCAGAGACAGCATCGCTGCCCTCTTTTCCTAGATATAATAGATATTCAATATTGCCTTCCGGTCCCTTGATGGGAGAATAGGAAAGGCCTTTGGGAACAAAACCGATTTCCCGGGCAAAACCGAGTACCTTTTGAATCACTTCCAAATGAACTTTTTGATCCCTCACAACGCCTTTCTTCCCCACATGTTCTCGACCAGCTTCAAACTGAGGTTTGATGAGGGCAATGAGAAACGCGTCGTTTTTCATGATCTTATAGGCTGCCGGAAGCACCTTATCTAAAGAGATGAAGGCCACGTCAATACTGACGGCATCGACTTGTTCTCCCAAGGAATCCGCTTCCAGGAAGCGGACATTGGTGCGCTCCATATTGACAACGCGCGAATCGTTTCTAAGTTTCCAGGCCAGCTGTCCATAACCGACATCGATAGCAAAGACCTTTTTGGCCCCGTGCTGCAATGCACAGTCCGTAAAGCCCCCTGTCGAGGCTCCCAGATCGGCCATGGTTTTTCCTTCCAAGGAAATAGGAAAGACTTCAAGAGCCTTGTTGAGCTTATATCCCCCACGGCTGACAAAAGGCAACTTCTTTCCTAAAAGGGTAATTTTGGCATCCGGCTTGACCATGGTTCCCGGTTTGTCGATTTTTTGATCATCGACAAGGACTTCCCCTGCCATAATAACCGCTTGGGCTTTACTTCTTGATTCAAATAAGCCCTGTTCCACAAGGAAAAGATCGAGCCGTTCTTTTTTCATTGTTCAAGAGCCTCCCTTTCGATTTCTTGATAGGCGGTTAAGATTCGTTCCACAAGGTTGTCCTCATCTAGCCGGACATCCCGCAGAAGAAACTCTCGTTTCCCATGGGAAACAAATTCGTCAGGAATCCCGAGAGTAAGGACGCGGCAATCCCCTAAGCGATTTTCTTGATTCAGATAGGAAATGATGCCTTCACCATAACCGCCGCAGAGCGCATTTTCTTCGAGCGTCACAATAAGCTTGACCTTTCTGGAGGCTTCCAGGAGCGCCTCTTGATCCAGCGGTTTGATAAAGCGTCCATTGACGACCCCCACAGAGAGCCCCTTGGCACGCAGGCGTTTGGCTGTCAGCTTCGCAGCTTCGACCATGGTTCCCACAGCCCAGAGATCGATCTGGGACCCTTCCTGAAGGCGTTCACTCCGGCCAATGGGGAGCGTATGAAGGGATTCAGTCACGGGCACGCCGACACCGCTGCCGCGGGGATAACGAATAGCACAGGGACCTTCATACTCAGTCGCGGTATAGAGCATATGGCGGAGCTCATTTTCATCTTTCGGTGCCATGATAACAAAATGAGGCATGAGCCTGAGATAGGAGCAGTCAAAATTCCCATGGTGCGTGGCCCCATCATCCCCTACAATACCGGCGCGATCCAGACAGAGCGTAAAAGGAAGCTCCTGGATGGCAACATCATGAAGAAGCTGATCAAAAGCACGCTGCGCAAAAGTCGAATATATGGCAACCACGGGATGGTATCCATTTGCCGCAAGGCCTGCCCCCATCGTAACAGCATGCTGTTCAGCGATGCCTACATCAAAGTAGCGGTCAGGATGAACTCTTTGAAAAGCGTCAAGTCCCGTCCCTTCCGGCATGGCCGCCGTGATTGCGACAAGGTTGCGGTTTTTATCGGCCAGCTGGATGAGCGTCTTGCTAAAAACACTGGTATAAGTTGGCGGGGCGTCTTTTTTCGTGATTTTTTCCCCTGTTGCCACAACAAAAGGTCCTGTACCATGGAATTTGTTTGGGCTTTTTTCGGCAGGGGCATAGCCCTTTCCCTTTTTTGTAAGGACATGGATGAGCACTGGTTCAGTCAGATTCTTGGCTTTTTGCAAAGTCTCTACAAGAGAAGGGATATCATGTCCGTTCACAGGTCCCAAATATTTAAAACCCAGGTCCTCAAAAAACATCCCTGGCACAAAGAAGTACTTCAGGGAATCCTTGAGTCGACCAACGGTCTTGGCTACGTGGGTACCAATGGAAGGAATGGCTTTAAGCACGCCTTCTACATCGGCCTTGACTCGGGAGTAGGCCGGGTCTGTGCGCAGTTCCGTCAAGTAGGAGGACAAGGCTCCCACGTTGCGGGAAATGGACATTTCATTGTCATTTAATATGACAATGAGTTTTTTCTTGAGGTCCCCCGCATGATTAAGCCCTTCCATGGCTTCCCCGCCCGTTAGGGCCCCATCCCCGATGACAGCAATGACATTGTAATCATCACCAGATAGATCACGGGCACAGGCCATGCCAAGGGCTGCTGAAATAGAGGTGCTGGCATGCCCCGTTCCAAACGCATCACAAGGATTTTCGCTGCGTTTTGGAAAACCGCAGAGGCCGCCATAGGTGCGCAGGGAAGGGAAATCCCGGAGACGCCCCGTCAGGATCTTGTGTATATAGGACTGATGGCCTACATCCCAGACAATTTTGTCACGGGGAACAGAAAAGACACGGTGCAGGGCAATGGTCAGTTCAACAACACCCAGGTTAGGCGCCAGATGTCCACCGTTTTTTGAAACAACGTCAATAATGAGGCTGCGGATTTCAGCACATAGCTGAGGAAGCATGGAAGGATCGATTTTTTTTAAATCTTCCGGCGAATGGATTTCTGAAATGAGTGACATGAAACGCCTCCTTTCGCAGGCACGAAAGTTCTATAAGAATCTATTTATTGCGATTGTACAGATGCCGTGCAATCGCAAGGAGCGGTTCCGCCCTTTCGCCAAAAGGTTCCAGGGTAAGTTCTGCTTTCTTTAGGGTATCAAGGGCCATGGCTTTGGCTCCTTCCAAGGTAAAAAGACTGACGTAAGTGGATTTGTGCATCTTTTCATCCATTCCAGCCATTTTCCCCATGATTTTGCTGTCCCCTTCCACGTCGAGGATATCATCCGTAATTTGGAAGGCAAGTCCGAAAAAGGTGGCAAATTTCGTAAGGGCATTGACTTCATCCTTGCTGCCGCCGCCCAAAAGGGCCCCGCTGCGGATAGCCGCAATAAAGAGCGCTCCCGTTTTGGCTTCATGGAGCTGTTTCATCTCAGCAGGCTCGAGGTGCTTTTCCTCAGCATTAATATCAAGAGCCTGCCCGCCGACCATGCCTTCCGGACCGGCACAGCGTGCGATGAGGTGGATGATTTCCACCATAAGCGCCGGATCGACACCCTTTTGCTCTGTCATAACCTCAAAAGCCTGGGTCAAAAGACCATCACCAGCAAGAACAGCCATGGCCTGACCAAAAACCTTGTGGTTTGTAAGGCGCCCCCGCCGGTAATCATCATTGTCCATTTCCGGGAGGTCGTCATGAATCAGGGAATAGGTGTGAATCATTTCAAGGGCGGACGCAAGGGGCAGAAAATCAGTGCCTTTTCCACCGACAGCATCGGCAGCCGCCATGAGAAGAATCGGACGGAGCCGCTTTCCGCCGGCAAGGGCACTGTAAGCCATGGCTTCATCGACGCGGCTGATGGCGCCCACGCCAATCCGGATTTTAAGGAACCCATCAACAAGTTCGGACCGTTCCTTTAGATAGGTTGAAAGATCCATCATGCATCCTCCTCTGGGAAGAGTTCCAGTTTTACGTCTCCTGAAGTCGTTTCTGTCACTTTCTGCACTTCCTGTTCGACTTTCTTGAGTGCTGCCCCGCATTGAGCAGAAAGGGTCATGCCTTCCTTGTAGAGCTTCACCGTATCTTCAAGGGGAAGATTGCCGCTTTCAAGCGCTTCTACAATCTCCTCCAGCCGTTTCATATTGTCTTCAAACGTTGCCTTTTTGGCAGCCATATCAGGATTCCTCCTTTTTACTCACAATACTCCTCAGGACCCCATCCTTGAAATAGGTCTTAATGGTGTCCCCTTCCTTAAGGGTTCCCATAGAGGACAGGATCTTGCCCCCTGGCCCTTCCGTCATAGTATAGCCTCGTTCTAAAACTTTTTGTGGATCAAGGAGCTGGAACTTAACGCTCACTTCCTTGAGGCGCTGCTGCGTTTCAGACAGGGTATAACGGAAGTGAAGGTCAAGATCCTTCGTAAGACGGGTCAAATGGTCTTGATGCCTTGCAACAAAAACCTCGGGATGGCGGAAGAACCAATGGTCCCGCAGTTTCATAAGGCGCATGGTCTCCCGTTCCAAGCGGCGGCTGAAACTTGTGGAAAGGGACTGCCCCAACTGATCAAGCCGCTGGGACTGTCCTTCTGTAAGCCGCTCGGGATAGCGAAAGACTGGTCGCTGCAAAACGCCGTCAAGGCACTGGCGTTCCATCGCCAAGCGGTCCGCAACTGCCTTTTTGAGACGCAGGTTCAATTTTTCGTAGGACGCAATGTCCTTACTGCGGTCAGGCACGGCAAATTCAGCCGCCTGGGACGGCGTTGCAGCCCTTTTATCGGCCGCAAAATCAGAGAGAGTAAAATCGATTTCATGACCAACGGCAGAAATGATGGGAATCCTTGAAGCCGCAATGGCCCGGACCACCTTTTCATCATTAAAGGCCCAGAGGTCTTCCATGGACCCACCGCCGCGGCCGACAATCAGGACGTCACAAAGATTGTGCCGATTCATGAAATGGATGCCTGCTGCAATTTCGGGCGGTGCTTCCTTGCCCTGGACCTTGACAGGATAGAGTCGGATCTTAACCGAAGAATCACGCCGACCGGCAACTTTGATGATATCGCGGATGGCCGCACCATCGGCACTTGTCACAACGCCGACGATGCGTGGTGAAACCGGGATGGGTTGCTTCCTGGTTTCGTCGAAAAGGCCTTCTGCAGACAGCTTCTGCTTCAGGGCTTCATAAGCCGCCATAAGGTCTCCTGTCCCTACAGGCATAAGCATATCAACATAAAATTGATAGACCCCATCCCGCTCATAGACATCAATACGGCCGATACCCACAACCTGGTCCCCATCGCGGGGAAGCTTCTTAAGGCGTTGAGCGGCCCCTTTGAACATAACGCACTTGATGAGCCCTTTACTATCCTTGAGATTAAAATAGCAGTGACCCGACGCATACCGCCTGAAATTGGAAACTTCGCCTTGGATCTGGAGATTGGCGAAGGTAGGATCCTTATGTATCAGTTCCTTTAAGGAGAGATTAACTTCAGAAACAGTAAACACCTTACCGAAGATCATGGGCGTTCCCTCTTTCCTTGAGGACTCCAAGCCATGCATTGCCGATTGCACCATCAGTGCTGCAGATAGGGTCAGCCGTAAGAAGAGCAATGCCCTTTCCCGACAGATGAGTCCTCAGTTCTTTTCGAATATAGAGATTGGCGCTGACGCCGCCAACAAAAAGCACTTCCGTAAGTTTGTGCACTGCACAAAGATGACTGATTGTATGATAAAGACCTTTGGCAATGGCATGAAGCGTACCCAAGGCAATTTCGCTACCCTTTTCCCCTTTTTCAATCGCTCGCAGGGCAGCTGTGGCAGGACCCGAAAGGCTCATGCATCCTTCTTCGAACCAGACTTTGAGAGGATAAGGACGGACTGCTTCCTGTGCCAATTTTTCCAGTTGGGGACCACATGGGAAAGGAAGGCCCAAAGCGACTCCCACGCGATCAATCATTTGTCCGGCATGAAGATCGATGCTGGTCCCGCAAGGCGTAAGGATGATCTCACCGTTTGCGCTCCTTTCAGCAAGGAGAAGGTCCGTCGTTCCTCCGGAAACATGAACCAAAAGACAGCGCGCCGGCGGCCGGCGGCGAAGTCCCCAGAGACCAGCAAACATATGGTTATGTTGATGAGTAGCCGCAATAAGAGGCACGTCCATGAAGTGACTTAAACTGCGTGCCATGCCCCAGCCCACCAAAAAGGCAGGCATATAGGATTCCTTGAGTGGTCTTGGCCGCTCGGAAGCGACAATGGCAGAAAGCCGTCCCTGTGTGAGATCGATGCGTTCCAAAAGATCTGGCAGGGCCCGCATATGCTGAAAAACCATTTCTGATTGGGACAGCCCACGGCGGCCCTCTTTTACACGAAGAAGGCGCCGCTCATCAAAAAGCAGCGCACCCGTTCCATCCATAAGGGCTGCACTTGTCGTATAGCAGCTCGTATCAATGCCAAGGACAAGGTCAGTCTTTTCCATGATTTCTCACTAGTGTCCCCAAGAGGCCATTGATGAAATGGGGAGAGTCATCTCCGCCATAGATTTTGGCAATCTCCACCGCCTCACTGATGGCAATGGCAGGAGCAATCTTTTGAGGACTGAAATACATTTCAAAAGCAGCCATGCGGAGCAAATTTCGGTCAACTCCGGCCATGCGCTTGACTTTCCATTCATCTGAAAGGGTATCAAGGACACTGTCAATGGCCTCAAGATGCTCGCGAGTCCCCGTAACCAAGGCTGCCGCATAGTTTTCATCATCTTTGGGAAGTGCTGGCGTATCCTCATCTTCAAGCAGGGCTTTCACGGTATCAAGGGGAGATACATCCGTCGTGAAATCAAGGGAAAACAAGCTCTTCATTGCAAGTGTACGTGCTTCTCTTCTACTCATAATATCCTCATTTCCATCTAGTTAGATTTCCGCGTCAAAGGGCGCGGTACCATTCAATCATCTACGGTAAGGCGGCAGCAAATTATCAAGAAGATCGACAAAGTCCTCTCCTTCGTCCATCCGGTTGCCGATATAAAAGCCAAGACCTATGCAGATCAACAGGAATACGGCCCTAAAGAACCCTAGCAAAATGAAGAGGATTCCCACAAATAGACCTACCCCAGCACCAATGACACGCCACCGGCTGGTTTCCATGATATTTCTAAAGATTTCTTGCCACATGGTTCAGGCCCCCTACTCTTTTGCCTTGATGTGTTTGAAATAAAGTTCCACATCGCTGACTTCCACACCGATGACGGTCAAGATATTTTTCTTCACCGTGCGGCGAACTTCTTCCGTCGTATCCGGAATATTGATGCCCGGTTCAATGGAAGCGTTGATGCGGACTTCAATCTGCTGGCCATTCATCTTGACCTTGGCCTTGGCACCATGGACACCATAAACGTCATTTGTGAAACTGGCAATATAATCTTCCATGGCGCGCTGACTCACGTGGATCTGGCCTTCGTGCTCCGTATCAATAGTCAAACTGCTGCTGGATCCACGACTCCAGCCCGCAACAAGAAGACGGAGGCTCATCATAAAGAGGACAGCCCCGCCCACCGTGTATTCCCAACGGCCTGGAATCCGGCTGGCAAAGGCAACAAACTCATCAAGCGGCACCAGATTCAAACTGACAATCATAATGAGGACAGCGGCTACGCCTAAGCTGCAGGTATAAAGCGTCAAAATGATGCGGTCAATGATACTCATGCGTTTACTCCCGAAGCCTCTTGGCTTACTGTTTCTTCATTTTGTTCCTTGGCAGAGGAATCCGCACCCTTACCCTCAGGGTCCTTCATTTCCTGCTTCAAGGAGGCTTCTTCCCTTGCTGCTTCCTTATAGCGTTCTTCCAGGGTATCTATATCACCTTTTCCTGAGAGGCCTTCCATTTTGTCCTTTCTGACGCCTTCCACATGGATATCCACGGCCGTCACTTCATAGCCTGCCATATTTTCCACTGCGTCCTTGACTTTTTCCTGAAGTTTGATGGCCACATCGGGAATATTATAACCATAAGTGATGATGACATGGACCTCAACACGGACCGTTCGGCCTTCTGTAAACACCTTGATGCCTTTGGAAAAGTTCTGTTTTCCCAGCATTTCATTGATTCCGCCGCGGATCCCGCCACTCATGCCGTACACACCGGGTACTTCGGAAGCCGCAAGTCCTGCGACAATGGACAGGACCTCATCATCGACATGGATGGAACCCATGTCGTCCGTCTCAGGGGAAACTTTTGTTCCATCCTGCAGCATTTCAAGTTCCTTGTTATCGCTCATCAATTTCACCTCAGATGAAAGAATATACGTGAAACCATGTTGGTATCAAATAATTATAACACAGGCGGCTTATCTTTCCAATGACCTAGAGGGGGATTTTACGCCATGAAAAGGTGTTCGCTGCTTTCTCCTTTCAAGCTGAAATCAGCCCTTTTGCCCATAAAAAAAAAGCACGGACCACCTGGAGCTGATCCGTACTTTTTATGTTAAATTTAGCGAATCCCGGCACAGAAGTTGATGAACCAGGTAATGATGATGGCATTCGTAATGTTGCTAAGGAACCCACCAATAACTGGTACAACAAAGAAGGCCAGTTTGGAATATCTGTACTTGTCGCAGACAGTCTTCATGGTCGTCATGGATACAGGCACAGCCCCTGTACCAAATCCCGTATGGCCAACAGCGATGATGGCGGCATCGTAGTTCTTACCGCAAGCATAGAAGTCGACAACATAGCAGTAGATAAGGATCATGACCACCTGGGCAAGGAGCATGACAACCATCGGGCCAGCAAGACCAGCAAGTTGCCACAGCTTCATGGAGATGATGGACAAGGAAACGAATAGTCCCAGGGAGAATTCACCGACCGTATCGATGCCTTCATACAAAGATTCCGGTGTATCTTTCTTGCTGTCCAGATACAGACGAACAAGGATACCAGCCAGCATGGTGCAGACATGGATTGGGAAGCTGATCTTCAGGGATTTCAAGATTGCCATGAAGACAGCGCCTAAGCCCAAGCAGAAACACATCAGGAACATGGCTTTTACGATATCACCCTTGAACATCGGGGTCCCAACTTCTTTCCCCGTTTCCTGTGCTTTTTCAGCCTGTCCGTCAAGAGCAGGATCTTCCAGATGATGACGTCTAATGATCCAACGGCCAAAAGGACCGCCAATCATGCAGCCTGCAATCAAACCGAAAGTTGCGGAAGCAATTGCAACTTCCATTGCAGCAGAAGCACCTTGAGCAACGGCCAGAGGGGCAAATGCGGCTGCGTTGCCATGACCGCCCGTCATCGGCGTGGAACCCGTCATCAGGGCAATCAAGGGATCAACACCCATGGCGACACCAATCCCCACGGAAAGGACATTCTGCAAAATGGCAAGGACGGCAGCAGAAATCGTAAAGATGATGACAAGTTTCCCACCCTTTTTCAAAAGGGAAAGACTGGCTGCGGCGCCGCTTGCAGCAAAGAAAATACAGTAAAAGAGGCTGTTTGCGACTTTGTAGTCGAAACTCAGCTCTGCCACCCCGGTTTCATAAAGCACCAGGGAAATCAGGGAAATAATTGTGCCGCCGACGACAGCACCCGGCAGGCAGTACTTTCTTAAGAATGGAAATTTTTGACGGCACCAGTTACCGAGCCAAATGGCAATGACGGCAAGGGCCAACGATTGGAACATGTCAAGCTTAATTGCTAGACCACCCATGAATAAAACCCCCTCAAATTATTGTGGAAACGGATTCCAGCATTCCATCTCCTTTCCTACAGAACCTATTATAACAATTAGACTTTTTGAGTACAAGCAAAATTCAGAGTATTTTATATATAATCAGATAATCATACATTTATTAAATTCATCATTAAGAAAATAATTTACATTGTATAGGCAACTAGGAATTTTTGAAAAAGGGGTATATTGTCACAACGGATGATTGAAGGCCGGTAAATACCTTTGAACCAGCAAACTGTCTTTTTCCCCCCAAAAAAATCAGAAAAACGCCCATGGCTGCCATGGGCGTTTCCTCACACGTAATCTGAGCTTTCTTATTTCGTCTGTCCCTTAACGGGCGTATTCTTAGCAATGAGATCAATAAAAATGAGGTCTTCATCTTTATCGTTTCTGAGGGCGTGGCTTTCACCGGGACCAGCAATTGTGACGGAACGAGGACCGACAACCGTTTCCTTTCCCGCTCCATCCGTGAATACGCCTTCACCAGATAGGATAATGTAGGTATCATCATTATCCACATGTTTGTGCATGCCAATGGAAGCGCCCTTTTTCAGCGTCATCCGGCCAATCTCCTTGATGGCCTGATCCTGTGTCGCAGCTTCCCGACGGAAAGCAAAACGACCGAACAAAATGCCCGTTCCTTTACCTGCGCCCGCTTTTTCTACATTCTTCTCAAACTGTGCGGAAACAGGGAAGTATTGGGTGGTTCCCTCTTTAGCCATCTTAGAAAGATCGGCACTGTCATTTTTAGCAATGATATCAAGGAAAACCAAATCCTCCTTGCCAAGGTTGGCTAGCCCATGAGTCTGACCAGGACGGGCAATGGTCATATCGCCGGCACCGACCACCCAGGCATGGCCATTGCCATCCGTAAAAATGCCTTTGCCTGAAATGATGAGATATGCGTCTTCATTATCCTTGTGCGTGTGACTGCCAATATAGGATCCAGGTTTCAGCGTCATCCAGCCGATTTCCTTGATGGCGTCCGTTTTCAGGGCCTGTTCCCTGCGGAAAGCAAAATCACCATGGAGCACGCCTTGTCCGCCGCCAGCTCCATTGACGTCCTTCACAAAAAGGTTGTCTTCCACATAGCACTGGCCATGTTTTTCCGGTACCAGCTGGGACGGTGCTGGTTTTGCATAAACCGTACCAGCCGTCATGAGCGCTGCAGCGAGACAAAAAGCCATCCAGTTTCGTTTCATAGTCACTCCTCCTATCTTCTAGAAACGCTTTACTAAAACCATTGTAGTCCTCTATTTTTCAGAATTCAAGAAACTTTCTCATTTTTCGTTAAATCAAATAAGCATCCCTTACAATAGCTTCATCTTAACTTACCTCGATTGATTCAAACGGATCAACAGGAAATCAAGAATTTTTGAAGTTGCTGTAAGGCAGACAACTCCATAGAATCCCGCCCAGATTTCGCGAAACACAAAAATGGATGAAACGAGAACGAGGGCATTTAGATAGAAAAAGATGCGTCCCATGCTGAGTTGCGGGAAGTATTTATGAATGATAAACGCAAGGATATCCGCCCCTCCCGTCGTGCACTCTGCCTTAAAAAGAAAAGTTATGCCAATGCCTGAAATGGCGCCGCCCAAAAGAGCCCCCAAAAAACGCGGTCCAGCATAGACAGGAAAATAGACAGCGGCAACCTTGTCCATGAAGAAAGAGCAAAGAAGGACCGTTGCCGTTGTCTTTAGGACAAATCGGGGCCCCAGCGTTTTCCACGCCGCGGCAAGAAGAGGGACATTGACGAAAAAACTCATGGCTCCCACAGGAAGGCCAAAAAGATAGTTCAGCATGAGCGCAACACCTGTGTCGCCACCCGGTGCGATATGGACGGGCTTTACAAGGGAAACCATGCTGACCGCATAGATGAAGGCCCCAATGAGGACCGAAACAAACTGCCTGTTGCGTGTTTGCATGAAAATACGCCCCTTTCCTGCAGCAAATATAGACCCGCAAATAACCGGCACTATGGGAGTACCGGTTATTTGCGTTAGCATGAAATTGTATGGAAGGTAATTGCTAAGAGCCACGTAAGAAGGCCCTTAGACTCAGGAGGTAAACAAGAGAATCTTATTTATCTGGGTAGGCAGTCAAAGCCATCCCAAACAGGAATGCCCGTAAAGGTCTTGGCTTCTTCTTTTCCGGATAGGACCCGGATGGCCCCGGAAGCAAGGGCTTCCATTTCAAATTCCCCGGCCATGACCGTAACGGGAGCGACAAAGGAAATCATTTCCTTTAGGCGCTGAACAACATAGGTATCATAGGAAATGCCGCCTGTAAGGATGATGCCGTCAACATTTCCGTGAAGAACGGCTGCCATGGCGCCCACTTCCTTACCAATCTGATAAATCATGGCGTCATAAATCAGCGCTGCGTACGCATCTCCTGCATCGGTCCGCTCTTTGACTTCCCGGGCATCGCTTGTGCCCAAGTGATCGGCAAGGCCGCCGTTTTTGGTGACTTTTTCCAGCATCTCTTTTTCACTGTACTTGCCGGAATAACACATTTCAACGACATCCCGAACAGGAAGGGAGCCGCACCGAGTCGGTGCCATAGGTCCGTCTCCGCGGGCAATGTCATTGGAATCGACCATCCTTCCTTTTTCATGGGCCGTAATGGAAATCCCGCCGCCAATATGGCAGATGATGAGATTTAGATCAGAATAGTTTTTTCCGACCTTTTGGGCATAACGCAGGCCAATTTCCTTTTGGTTCAAGGCATGGATAGCACTCTTGCGGTAAACACCCTTGAGGCCGGTTACCCTTGCAAGGTCCTTGAATTCATCCACTTCGGGAGGGTTCACGATAAAGGCCTTGGCATGATATTTTTCAGCAAGGGCACTTGCAATCGGGGCACCCAAAATGGCGGGATGGACGACGGACGGTCTATTCGTTACATAATCAAGGAGCGTTTCATTGATGGTAAAGACGCCGCTTTCCGTCGTTCCGCAGCCCCCACCCCGACTGGAAAAAGCATCCACATCGGTCAGGGTCTCCCCGCTTTTTTTCACACTTTCAAGAATCATATCCCGGCGGTAATCCAGTTGGTCGCGCACTTCTTTAAAGGCCTTGAGTTCCGATACATCATGCTGGATATTTTCAGAATAGATTTTCTCTTTTCCTTTGAACATGGCCACTTTTGTAGACGTAGAACCAGGATTGATGACAAAGATTTTATAGTCTTTCACAATAGCATTTCCTCATTTTCCAGAGATTATTTCATAAGGAGCGGGTACAGGATGCCAAGCCAGATGACCATGAGCGCACCGCCAATACGCGTCGAAATGGATGCAAAGGCAAGGAGGTTCATGCGGTTTGCTGCCGTGAGGACGGCAATATCTCCGCTGCCGCCAATGTTGCAGCAGCAAAGGCCGGCCGTAACTCCGCATTCATAAGGATAAAGACCCGTGAGGCGACCAAAGAACATAGCGCCTACAAATGCCCCCATGACACCGATAAAGATGACGGCAAAGACCGGAACGGTAAAATATTCCGTAAGGGCCGTAAATTTAAGGGAGTTCACACCGATACCGGCAATGAGCATGGGTAGCAAGGCCTTTAAGGCAAAGTTCATGGCATAGACAGCGTCATCCATGATTTCATCTTCTACAATGCCCGTGCACTTAACAATAATGGCAATGATGATGGACCAAGCAAGGCCCGCAATCATGCCCGTCCCTGGCAGCTTCCCTAGGATAAAGCCCATGAGATAGACCACCAGACAGATGAAGATACCTCCGCCAAGACGGGAATAATCAAGCGTCGTGGCCTGGCGTTTTTCGCCTTCCGTAATCATATGTTCCTGACCGATGAGGATGTTGCCATTTCCATTGAGGCCAGAAATCTTGGACGTAATGCCGCCGCCCAGAGCTGCCAAGACGACAGCAAGGACGTTGGCAATAGAAGCGTAACAGAGGAATTGACCAGCAAGGCTCGTCATATCCTTGCCGCTCAGTTCCGAATAAAGAAGGGGCAAGGTCGTCATGGCACCGGCACTGCCGCCGGACATGCAGGGAGCACCGATATAAAAGAGCCCTTCAGCGGCCCCAAAGCCAATCAGCTTTCCGCCAATGTAGCAGGAAACAAGAGCCACGACCTGGCTGCCAATGATGGCTGGTAAATAACGGGCCGTTGCCTTTAAGAGGATCTTGCGATCCATGACAAGGACGGACCCGATGAGGAGGGCGGCAATATACATATCTTGGAAGCCGCCGCGCATGACGGTACGAATGCCGTTTTCAAGCGGTTTCGGAATGAGGCCCACATAGTTCAGCCAAGAAGCACCGATAAGTGGCAGGAGGCAGGCCCCGCCTAAGTAGTTGTTGACGATAGGAATGGTGTTGCCAAGCCAGAAGAAAAGTCCTCCCATGGCCATCAGGAACGCCACCGTCAGCACATAGCTGGAAACAACGAAATTTCCCGACGCGTTGGAATAGATCTTTGCAAGCGGCATGAAATTGCCATAGACAGCGATGAGAACCACAGCAAACAAGATGAAAAACGGTTTTGGCCCCATGCCACAGACTTTAAATTTCAATTTTGAAGCATCCATTATTATTCTCCCTTTTCAATTTGCCTTTCTTGTAATAAAACCCGTTTCTAAGTGCCCCTCATCTGAAACAAGATTGGTTATGGATGAATCTTGATTTATCTTTTTTTACTAGTCATAGCTGCCATAACAATGGCCAAATATTTATCTGTGACCGTGGCCGCCCGCGATACGAGGATAACCGGTACAAGCCCGCCTACAACGACGCCGCCCGTTTTACACCCCCCCAGAACCGTCATGCTCTTGGCCGCAAGGTTTCCTGCTACGATATCAGGGACAAGTAGGATATCGGCATCGCCTGCCACAGGGGATTCATACCCTTTGATGGCGCAGGCTTCCTTGTCCATAGCAAGGTCCAGGGAAATCGGTCCTTCCACAATAGCCCCCTTGATTCCTTCTTTCTTGATTTCCGCTGCTTCAACGGTCTGTTCGAGTTTTGAATTGACGCCTTCCATAGCAGAAAGGACAGCAATCTTGGGATTCTTTTCCCCTAGTGCTTTATAGGCACGAACGGCGTTTTCAAGGGCCATTTGCTTCTGTTCCTTCGTGGGATAGGTCAAAAGCCCCACGTCGGTCAAGGTAAAGAGCTTGTGATAGTAAGGACTTTCCATAAAAGCCAGGATATTCATGACTTTTGAAATGGAAATCCCATCCTCTTTGTTGACCAGGACCTTCATCAAGGTCTTCGTATCAAGGTGCCCCTTCATGATGGCATCGACTTTTCCTTCCCGTGCAAGGGCGCAGGCTTTGCGCGCGCATTCGGAAGGATCCGTTATGTCGATGATTTCCGCCCCGGAAAGGTCAGCCCCTTCTTTTTTCAAGATGGCTTCAATGCCCTCTTTTTCACCGATGAGGACGGGAGAGATGAGCTTTTCCTTATACGCCTTGATTACCGCTTCCAAGGTGTGCTCATCTTGGGCACAGACCACAGCCACTTTCTTCTTGACGGGATCTTGAAGCAAACGATCGATGAGTTCAGCAAAATTCTTAATCATAAGCAGTCTTCTTTCTTATAAGGTTCTGGGATCCGTAACGACACCAGTGAGCGCCGTCGCCGCTGCAACAGCCGGACTGGAAAGATATCCCAAGGTCTTCTTGGTTCCCTGGCGGCCAATGAAGTTCCTGTTTGCCGTCAAAAGGATCCTTTCATCGTCATACATGAGCCCATAGGGCATGCCGCAACAAAGACCGCAGCAGGGATGGGAAATGACGCAGCCCGCTTCAATAAAGTCCTTGATATAGCCTTTTTCAATGGCTTCTTTAAAGACCGTATTCGTTGCCGGCACGACAATGACACGAACATGGTTGGCAACTTTTTTGCCGCGCAGAATATCTGCAGCAGCCTTCAGATCTTCCAAACTGCCATTGGTGCAGGAACCAATGTAGACCTCATCCATGGGCGTGCCGAGGACCTCAGAGATAGGATACACATTGTCAACGCCTTGAGGGCAGCTCAGCTGTGGTTCCAGTGTCGAAACATCATAGGTCAGGACCTTTTCATACTGGGCCTCGTCATCGATGCGAATCCAGTCAATCTCCGAAAGAGGAATGCCATAATAGGCGGCCGTCTTTTCATCGGCTTCAAAAAGACCGCATTTGGCGCCTGCTTCAAGGGCCATGTTGGCAACGGTAAAGCGCGCGTCAAGAGACATTTCCCGTGCTGCCGGTCCCGTAAATTCAAGGGATTTGTACTGCGCGCCGGAAGCCGTAATATCCCCAAGGATGCGGAGGATGATATCTTTAGAAAAGACCCCCTTAGGGAAGTGTCCGTTGAGGACAACCTTGATGGCGCTGGGCACCTTGAACCAAAGTTCACCCGTTGTAAGGGCCGCAGCCATTTCCGCCGTGCCGATGCCGGAGCAAAAGCACCCGGCGCCCCCGTACGTTGTTGTATGGGAATCCGTTGCGGATTGTACTTCACCAGGTTTGGCGTAGAATTTTTCGTGCATCAGGGAGTGGCAGATACCTTCCCCAATGTGGAGTTTCTTGATGCCATATTCTTCGGCAAGCTTAAGACCAGCATCGTAATGAGCCGAGTCATTTTTGGCGACAGCCGTAGGCATGCAATGGTCAAAGACAATGCAGACCTTATCGGGGTCATCAATTTCTTTCGTGCCCATTTCATGGAGCGTATCAAGGAGATACGGTGTATAGATGTCGTGGATCATGAGAAAATCCGGATGGGTCACAACAATATCGCCCGGTTTGACTTCTTCCACACCGGCATTTTTGCGGAGGATCTTTTCCGCCAAAGTAAAGCCTTTGCGGCGCAGGGAAGCGTCACTCATGACAGGAAGTTCAGGCGCTTTGTAGCCTGCTTTGATCTTTGCCTTCGTATCTTCCACGAGACCGCCGTGTTCGACGATTTCGAGAAGATTCTGAGGAATGGCGCCAACAGGGAAGGATTTGCCATTTGCCGAAACCGTCTTGTTTTCAAGATCGACGGTCACAATGTCACCGCCTTTCACAACCTCTTGAATCCCGTCGCACTGCAGAAGAATGATGCCGTTATTGAAGGCGTTGCGGAAGAAGATACGGGCAAAGCTCTTTGCGATGATGCAGCGCACCCCATTGTGAGAAAGAACGGTCGCAGCCTGTTCCCGGGAAGATCCGCAGCCAAAGTTCTTGCCCGCAACGAGGATGTCCCCCGGTTTGACGGCCGTACCGAATTCCGGCTTCAAGAGCTCAAAAGCATAGCGTTTCATTTCTTCAATGGTAGGAATCGTACCGCGCTTGCCAGGAATGATGGTATCCGTATCGATGTCATCCCCAAAAGTCCAAATCTTGCCGTTAAATTTTGTATCCATGCTGCTTCTCCCCTTCCTAGACCGCGGCGGCTGCCATGATGGTCTCTACCGAGGCGGTATAGACGGAGGCATCATCACAACCCATGGCACCGGCAAAAGTATAGAGGCCTGTCGTGAGGAGGATTTCCTTATGGCCGACCACACCTGCTCCTTGGCTGACAATGTCACGGTCACTGCTTGCTTCGATCTGTGCGCCAAAATCAATGAATTTTGTAATGAGTCCTTCCTCCAGGGCCTTAAGATACGTTCTTGCCGTTACGGGACAGATGGAAAGACGGACCCCTTTGCGAAGGTTTTTTCCTTCCATTAAGGCAGCCGCCGTGCGAAGGGCTTCTAAGGTCCCGCCATTCATACCGCCAAGCTGGACGGCGTGGATCTTTTGACCGGAAAGGATATCCGCCCGATCAACCCCAGCTGCCGTCTGGCTCAAAAGATCGGCGCAGGGAAGTCGTAGCATGGGCCCTACTTGAGAAAGATCAAGGGTCATATCACTCTCCCCTTCCTCTATCGCAAAGGCCGTGAACGCCCCCGTATCTGTTGCCATTTCACAGAGAACTTCCCGTTCATAAGCCGTAAGGTCAGGACAGATGAATTCAACGGCTTTACCTTTGATATCGCCTGCAGCATCAAGAAAATGGAGGGCTACATCAATGATGCCGACACCGCGGCGCAGCTTCCCAATGACGCGGACAGTAACCGTTTCCGGAACGACGGTCTGGTACTCCCCTGTTTCCAGGACGCGGGCCATCTCCGTATGGCTGAGACCGAGCCCTAGGGCTCCAATGGAACCAAAGATGGAACTATGACGCGTACCCGTAATGATGATGTCTGTGGGCGCGACCATGTTTTCTTCGAGCATCCACTTCTGGGCAATCCCTTTGGCTTGATAGAAGGGAATCTTCTCTTTCCGGGCATACTGGAGGATTTCCTGGAAGATCTTGGATTCTTCCGGAAGGCCAGCCGGCAAGTTATGGTCGTAGACGACCAAGGCCTTATCGGGATTCTTTACATGGGAGGCAAGTTCTGTGATTTCATGACCAAAACCGTTCGTAATGAGGACATAGCGAGGTACTACGGAAACGACCTCACCTGTTTTGGCGCCTAAGAGTTCTTCAATTCGCTTCATCAAATCGTCTCCTTTGCCCCATCGGGGAAAGCACGATTGCGCTTTCCCTAGGAGCACTTGATTTGTTGTTTATTCAGCCAGTTTCTTGTAATAGGCGTAGCGTTCCATAGCTTCCTTCTGGCACTTTTCATAAAGGGCTTCGGCCGCTTCGGGGAAGGAACGCTTTAGGGAAGCATAACGGGTCTCCCCTTGCAGGAAGGCATCAAAATCACCTTTCGGTTCCTTGGAATCAAGGATGAAAGGATTCTTTCCTTCCTCTTTGAGAACGGGATTGTAGCGATAGAGCTGCCAGTAGCCAACTTCAACGGCTTTCTTGATTTCATCCTGAACCTTGTTCATGCCGCAGCGCAGGCCGTGGTTAATGCAGGGTGAGTAGCAGATGACAATACTCGGACCATTGAAGGCTTCAGCTTCACGGATGGCATTGAGGGTCTGCTGCATATTGGCACCCATAGCAACCTGGGCCACATAAGTATTGCCATAGCTCATGACCATAGCGCCAAGGTCTTTTTTCTTCGTCGGTTTGCCCGCAGCCGCAAACTGCGCAACTGCACCGGTCGGCGTTGCTTTGGAAGCCTGGCCGCCCGTGTTGGAATAGACTTCCGTATCAAAGACGAGGATGTTGACATCCGCACCGGAAGCAATGACATGATCCAGTCCGCCGTAGCCGATATCATAGGCCCAGCCGTCGCCGCCAAAGATCCAGACGGATTTCTTTGTGAGCTGGTCCTTGTTTTTGAGGACGCTCGCAACGATTTCAGAAACCGCCGTGCCCTTGTAGGCCGTGAGAGCTTTCTCCATGGCTTCACCCATAGCACGGGCATTATCCTTATTGTCCTTATTTTGGAGCCAGGTCTTAGCGGCTTCCTTCAAGGCTTCATCATCGGCCGTTTCCGCAAGGGCCTTGATTTCTTCTTCCACATACTTACGGCGTGCATCATCAGCAAGCTTGATACCAAGGCCGTATTCTGCATTGTTTTCAAAAAGGGAACCGCCTACGGCCGGGCCATGACCCTTCTTATTGGGCGTATAAGGCATGCTTGGGAAGCACGTTGCCCAAACCTGGGAACAGCCCGTTGCCGTAGCAATGAACATGCGGTCACCAAAGAGCTGGGTCACGAGTTTGGCATAAGGCGTTTCGCCGCAGCCCGGGCAGGCACCGTTGAACTCAAGCAGGGGCTGGTTGAACTGGGAATTCTTGACGGATGTGACACCGAAAGGATTTCTTACTTCCGGCAAAGCTGCCGTATAATCCCAGACCGCTTTCTGAGCTCCTTCCTTATCAAGGGTGGACATTTCCATAGCGCCTACAGGGCAGACATTGGCGCAGCTGCCGCAGCCCGTGCAGTCAAGGGTCGATACAGCAATATGGAAACGATAGGGTTCCACATCTTTGCCCTTAGCCGGAATATCCTTCATCCCTTCTGGAGCGCCCTTGACTTCCTCTTCCGTAAGGAGCATGGGGCGCAGGATGGCATGCGGACATACATAGGAGCACATATTGCACTGGATGCATTTTTGCGGATTCCAGCTCGATACACGGACCGAAGTTCCTCGCTTTTCGTGGCGGCTCGTTCCCTGAGGGAACATGCCGTTGGAATAGGGCACGAAATCGGAAACAGGGATGTCATCACCGGAAGCGGAGTTGACCTTTTTGAGGATTTTGTCGACATAATGGGATCCACTCATCTTTTTCGGTGCTTCCGTCGCATCAAGGGCAAGCCAAGCATCCGGCACAGGTACTTCGACGACTTCCTTGACACCGGCATCAACAGCGGCGTTGTTCATGTTGACAATCTTCTCGCCTTTTCTGCCATAGGACTTGAAGATGGCTTCCTTCATATACTTCACAGCGTCATCGATGGGGATGATACCCGTAATCTTAAAGAAGGCAGCCTGCAGAACTGTGTTCGTTCTCGATCCAAGACCAAGCTGGAAGGCAATATCAACAGCATTGATGGTGTAGAGGTGGATATGCTTTTTAGCAAGATCATGCTTCATCTTGTTGGGAAGACGGTCGGCAATTTCCTCGGACGACCATTCACAGTTCAGCAGCAGGCTGGCCCCATCCTTGAGGTCCTTGACCACATCGAAAGTGTTGACATAGGCTTGGTTATGGACACCGACAAAATCGGCTTTCTTGACATAGTACTGGCTGCGGATCGGGGCTTTGCCAAAGCGCAGGTGGGACCGGGTCAAGCCGCCGGATTTTTTCCCGTCATATTCGAAATAAGCCTGGACGTTGAGGTCCGTGTGGTCACCGATGATCTTAATTGTATTCTTGTTGGCGCCAACCGTTCCGTCGGAGCCAATGCCCCAGAACTTGCAGCTCACCGTTCCTTCAGGCACAATATCGATTTCATCCCCATAAGGGAGAGAATGATGGGTCACATCATCAACGATACCGATGGTGTAATGGTTCTTCGGAACTTTCGTTTCCATGTTGCTATACATGGCAGCCACCATGGTAGGCGTCGTATCCTTGCCGGCTAAACCGAAGCGGCAGGCAACAACTTTGAATGTGAGGTCCGTATCATTGAGGGCCGTAACGAATTCTTCGTAAAGCGGTTCACCGACAGCACCGGCTTCCTTGTCGCGGTCGAGGACCGTGAGGACCTTGACCGTTTTAGGAAGAGCCTTGATGAGATGTTTTACTGAGAAAGGACGGAATAGGTGAACTTCCAAATAGCCTACTTTCTTCCCCTGTTTGCGGAGATAATCAACCGTTTCCTGAGCCGTCCCGGCAATGGAGCCCATCCCGGCAATAACATATTCCGCATCGGGATCGCCATAGTAATTAAAGAGATGATAATCACGGCCCGTCAGTTTATTGATCTGGGCCATGCAGGATTCAACAATATCAGGTAGAGCTTCATAATAAGGGTTGACCGATTCACGCTGCTGGAAATAGGTATCGTCGTTTTCACCCGTCGTAATAAGGGTCGGATGATCCGGATTGAGGGACCCGGAGCGGAATTTTTCCAGTTCATTGTAATCAACAAGTTTCTTCAGTTCATCATAATCGAGGCAGTCAACCTTCTGGATTTCATGAGACGTTCGGAACCCATCAAAGAAATGAAGGAAAGGAATATGACCCTTGATAGCAGCAAGGTGAGCAGTAGCCCCAAGATCCATAGCTTCCTGAACCGTGGAAGAAGCAAGCATGGCAAAACCGGTTTGACGGCAGGCCATGACATCGGAGTGCTCGGCAAAGATAGAAATGACATTGGTCGCAACATTACGGCTGGCAACATGGACAACGGCAGGCTGCAGTTCGCCAGCAATACGGAACATGGTCGGAATCATCAGCATAAGCCCCTGGGAAGCCGTATAGCTTGTCGACAGGACACCGGCGTTAACTGCACCATTTACAACGGAAATCGCGCCGCATTCAGACTGCATCTCGACAAGCTTGACAGGCTGACCGAAAATGTTCTTCTTGCCATGGGCAGCCCAAGAGTCGACATGTTCAGCCATCGGGGAAGACGGCGTAATCGGATAGATAGCGGCAACTTCCGTAAATGCGTAGGACGCATAAGCCGCAGCTTCGTTACCATCCATTGTTTTTTTCATCATTATAAGAACCCTCTCTTCTTGACTTAATTGCCTTTCCGCTTGCCTAAGGCGAAAAGAGCCTTTTCTGATTTGTCGCTAGTTTAACGTATTAGTAAATCGTTTTACTTGAACTCATTTTAAAAAGTGAACAGGCCTTTGTCAATATGCAAAAATCAGAAAATTCCCCGAAAATGAGGGTCATATAATGTAATAAAATGACTTTTGAAAATTTTGGATGGGCGCCTATCTTGATTTCCGTGCCATTATTTCAATAAATCAGCTTGTCATTCTCTATCTTCCGATGTAATAATAAGGTTAACGTTTTACCTACGCTTGCATATAGATTGGAGGTCTCCCTATGGATTTGCTTTCCCAAATTCGCTCTGAATGTGCCAACCTTTCTGTCAATAAGGATTATCTTGGCCGTTATCCCTTGGCAGAAACAAAGAGTCTCTTTGTCCCCACGCGTTACGGCAGCCTTTTGGTTCACCTTTATCGTCCTCATACGAAAAAGGATCTCCTACCCACTATTGTGAATTTTCATGGAGGCGCCTTTATCAAAGGGTATCGAGGACAGGATATTGAGTTTTCACACATGATGGCCTATCGGAGCGGTTCTTTATATCTTGATGTCGACTATAAGACCGCGCCGGAACACCCTTTCCCTTATACGTTTGAAGAAGGGCTTGATCTCTTATCCTATGTAGAGAGTCACGCCGAAGACCTTGGCGGTTCCAAGGATAATCTCGTGCTTATGGGCCAAAGTGCTGGCGCAAATCTCATTACGGGCATGACGCTCACCTTTCTTGAAGAAGGTCGCAAGCTCCCTACAGGACTTATTTGCTGCTATCCTCCTTGTGACTTAACCGGTAAATTAGCTGATAAAAAAGGCGGGATCAAGGATCCCCGCATGATTGAAGTGGCAAGTTTTGGAATCGCTTGTTACCTCCCTCATGGTGGCACGGAAAATCCCTTGATCTCCCCTCTTTTTGCATCAAAAGACCAGCTCAAAGGCTTTCCTCCTGTGCTTATCATTACGGCAGAACATGACATTCTTTGTGATGAAGCCTTGACCTTTGCCCGTCATTTAGCAGAAGCAGGCACCGCAGTAACGGCTAAAACAATCTTGGGTGCCCGCCATGGTTTTCTGCCAAGACGGACGGAAGGTCATGAGGAAGGGGAAGCCTTGATCTTGTCCTATCTGAGGTTCCTTCAGAACGGTCAGTATACAAATCCTTTTCCAAGCGTTTGTTGAGGGGCATAAAAAGTCAAGAAGAAGGCCCTTTTATTACCTTGACTTTTTTAGATCCCTTCAGTATGCTGAAAGCAGCTGTTTACTAAACTGATTCCATCTAGCTCCAGGCAGGATGATTATTGAAAGCAGGGATTTTCGTGTCCACCATCAAAGATGTTGCAAAAAGAGCGGGCGTCTCACCGACGACGGTATCCATTATTTTGAACGGAAAAGCTGAAGACCGGAAGATTTCCCAGGCGACACTTGAAAAAGTTATGAATGCCGTCAGGGACCTTGACTATCAGCCGAACCTCAGTGCTCGGCGGCTACGCTCCAATGAAATAAAAAAGCCGAGTCTTGCTTTTTTTTGGCCCAGTGACCACAGAACTAACATTATGGCCACTTTCATCAACTACATCCAGGAAGAGCTGATTGCTCATCAATATGACTGTGAGCTTGTCATCCAGACCTATCAAAATGACCACTTGGATGAAAAGGCCTCCATTTTTGCAAAGAACAGTTACAATGCCATGATCATTGGTGCGTCCTCGCTCCATGATGTGGAATTCCTTGAAAATACCCCCTCCCAATCCCCGGTCATTCTCATCAACAGAACGTCCGCCCTGCACTCCACCATCAGTGTTGATGACAAGGCCGTCGGCCGTGAGGCAGCCCGTCTTCTTTATGACAAAGGCTATAGAGAGGCCGCACTTCTTGCGGGGAAAACGCCTTACGTCGCAACAGGAGTCCGTACCAAAGCCTTCCTCACTTCCTGCAAGGAACTTGGCATCGAAATAGCCTCGGAAGCCCTCATCTACTGTGATAATTCCATTGAAGGCGGCGTGAAAGGAGCAGCAAAATACCTGCGTCTTGGAAAGCGCCCTCCTGTCATCTACTCCGAAGCGGATGAACTTGCTAGAGGCGCCCTTTATGAACTCCATCGCAGCGGCGTAGCTGTTCCCGAGGATACGGAAATCCTTACAACATCCCTTATGAGTCCTGAAACAACCCTTTACACTATTCCCTCCCTCAGCGTCATCGAGATTTCCCAGCAGGAAGTGAGTAGGGAAATCGTAGCCATGCTCATGAAGCTTCTGTCAGGCGAGGAAGCAGGTCCCCTGCATAAGATCCTGCAGCCCAAAGTCGTCTTACGTGAAAGTTTTTCCCTGTAATCAGCAAAGAGTAGTGAAGCCCAAGTTTCACTACTCTTTTTATCTATTAAGTTGACGGCGTTTTCAGGAGTTTTAAATATACGGAAAATTATTTCTTGACAAGCCATTCAAAGTGGGTTATGATTCAGTTATCTCTAGTATAACGTTAAACCTAACGACAAATCGATGATTTCGGACTGCCTATCCGAATTTCTGATGAATTTGATCAAAGGATGTGTTCCCTATGTTCTTTTCACATAAAGAAGTGCCTTACTACGCAGGCAATCCTCATCCCTTGCAGTTCAATAGCGTCGAATTCAGGGATGGACAGCAATCCTTATTTGCAACCCGTATGACAACAGACGAAATGATTCCCCTCTTGGAGGAAATGGACGAAGTTGGCTTTGCGACCATGGAAATGTGGGGCGGCGCCACCTTTGACGTCTGTATCCGTTACCTTCAAGAAGATCCTTGGGAGCGACTCCGCATCTTTAAGCAGCATGTCAAGAAGACGCCGCTCAAAATGGTGCTCCGTGCCCAAAACCTTGTAGGCTACCAGGCCTACCCCGATGATGTTGTCGAAGAATTTGTGGCCCGTGCCGCCGATAACGGCATCGATATTTTCCTTACCTTTGATGCCCTAGGCGACCTCAGGAACTGTGAAACGGCTTTTGATGCCATCAAAAAGGCCGGGAAGATCATTGAAGGGTCCCTGCAGTACAACATCAGTCCTTTCAATACGATTGAAAGATATGTCCAAAATGCCAAGGACCAGGTTTCCATGGGTGCGTCTGCCATTCACGTAGAAGATATGGCCGGGCTCATGACGCCAAAGGCAGCTTACGACCTCATTCGAGCCCTTAAGAAAGAATTGACCGTGCCCATTCATCTCCATGCCCACTGCGTGGGCGGTCTTGCGGATATGGCCTACTGGGAAGCCATCCAAGCTGGCGTGGACGGTCTTGATGTATGTGTCTCTTCCATGGCCTTCAGCTCGGCTCATCCTCCCATTGAAAGCTATATTGCTGCCCTACGGGGAACGCCGCGTGACCCCAAGATTGGTTTAGGACAGTTTGATGCCATCAACAAGAAGTTCCTTGCCGTCAGACAAAACCATGCCGACATGGCAACGAAACTCGTTGGCGTCGACGTAGGATGCCTGAACCATCAGATTCCGGGCGGGATGCTTTCGAACCTCGAAAGTCAGCTCAAAACGATGAATATGTCCGACAGGCTTCCCAAAGTCCTCAAAGAAGTGATCCAAGTCCGGGCCGATATGGGCTATCCGCCCCTTGCAACGCCGTCGAGTCAGATCTGCGGCGCCCAGGCAACGGTCAACGTTCTCACAGGAAAGCGCTACGGCATGATTTCCAAGGAAATGACCAATTACTGCCGCGGCCTATATGGTATGCCGCCAGGAAAGATCGATGCGGAACTTTCTAAATTAGCACTAAAAGGAAAGGAACCGGACTTTTCTAGACCGGGCAGCCGAATTGCACCGGGCCTTGAAAAAGCAAGGACGGCTGCAGGAGAGCTTGCACGCACAAGAGAAGATGTGCTTACCTATGCCCTCTTCCCCGAAATTGCCGTGCCTTTTCTTAAAAAAAAATATAAAGGATAAGGTGACCTACTGTGAAACAAACGGATGAAGAAAAACTGAAGCGATCCCGTGCTTTTCTCCAGAAACTGAAGGAAGCCCGCGGCGGCAAGATCATGGATTCCCATCGAACCATGGGCAATGATCCCTCCCTTGTAAAAATGTTCCTCGAGCAGTATGTAAACTGCAACAAAAAAGATGTTCAGATCCCGCGGAAATATCGCGAACTCATCGTTATGGCCATTGGAATGGCAACGGGAACGGAAACAACCATGAAGGTTCATTCCCGCTTGGCCCTTGAAAATGGGGCCACCTTGGATGAGATTTTTGAAGTCATCCGCATTATCTTCTTTACCTGCGGCGTCACAAAGCTCCTGCCCATCCTGGAAACCCTGGATATGTTCGAGCCCATTGACGAAAACTGATGTATTCCCACTCCTTTTTATATCAGCAAAAAAGACATGATGCTCCCCCTCTTTCGCATCATGTCTTTTTGCTTTCATCAGAAAAGCACGTTTTTATTGGTGTTCATCCAACGTTTCCTATATAATAGTAAAAAATCCAGAAAGGTGGTGCCCCCTATGCAGCACGAATGCCGAATTACCGACCTTGAGACCAAGATCTTTCCCGAATCCCAAAAAGCCTATCTTGCAAATTCTAATTCCGATCCCTGTCCCTATTTCAAAAAGGGGGGATCCGTTTCTTTTGAAACGAACGACGACACAGGATGTTTTTCATCATCTTATGAATGGGCGCTTTTGCGGAGAAGCGTGGGATACCATCGGCCGCTATGTCCATACACCCCTTCAGTGCGGATCCATCATGCATGGCTGGACAAGTGATGACCGTACGATGATTGCCTGCTGCAATTATGGAACGCGTCCCGTCATTTTTTTTATTGAACGAATTGATATTCTCGAAACAGAAGAATAACGGGAATGGTTGCAAAAACAAGATTTCTCCAATACGGCGGATGAGGGCTATACTGGATTAATTATTCCCATAGATGCAGAAAAGACCCAGCAGAACCGCTTCTAGGTGGCCCTGTCAGGTCTTTTTTTAGTGCTCGAAGGTCAGCGCATAGGTAATGATATGATCCTTATAGGATACAGAGATCTGTCCATCCAGGAGGGCGACCATCTCCTTTGCCATGGATAAGCCAATCCCGTAGCCAGGAATGGTGCTGTCATGGGAACTGTCACCGCGATAAAACCGCTCAAAATAATGAGAATAGTCCTCTCCTTCCCCTTTGGCATAAGCATTGGAAATAGCAATGACAAAACCTTGTTTGCCCCTTCGGGTCAGCGACGCTGCAATGGTTCCTTTGGCGTCACAGTATTTGACCGCATTATCCATGAGGATATTGATCAGCTCCACAAGGGAACGCTGGTCCGTCATAACAGGAAGGGTATCCGGTGCGGTTAGGGATAGGGTCTTATCATCCGCTTTGACAAGAGGCCTGAACTGCTCCACCGTATCCTTGAAAAGAGGCGTCAAATCCAGCTCCTCTTTCTGCAGGTCTTCCTTACGTTTTTCGCCCATCTTCGAAAGGGTGATGAGGCTCGAGATGAGGCGGGAAAGGCGCTTGACCTGCGTCAGGATATTGGCCGTCCACTCACTCTTTCCCTGAATGAGTTCCAAGGCTTCCGTATTGGCAGAAATGATGGCAATCGGGGTCTTGAGTTCATGGCCAGCATTGGTAATGAAACGCTTCTGGTTTTCCATATTATCGACGAAGGGCCGGATGATAAGGTTGCAAAGCCCGGTCAGGACAAGGACATAAACCAGAATGCAGCCAATACCAAAGCGCAGGGAATACCGGACAAAGCTTTCCACAGCTGCCACGTCCTTTGTAGAATCCATAATGACAATACGGTATTGATGATTGTCAAGGGGCGTCACCATATAGCTGTAACTTGCCCGGTTCTTGCGAAAGATTCCCCGATCCCTCTGTGATTCGATGACGCTCCGGACAACTTGGACCGCCTCACTTTCACTAAAGGAAGCAATGCGGGAAAGGTTGACATCTTCTACATTGCCGAGGCGGTCGAGAACAATACTAAAATAACGGATCTGATAGATCGATTCCGGGGAATCATTGTACCAGTCCGGATCCTCAATCCAGGAAGAGGGCCGTTCTCCTTCCCGCCGCGGCAGCTGCCCTCCATTTTCGGAGATACTTGTGAGGAGCGAAAAAACGGAGTGCTGCATACGCATATAGGAAATGGTATTGATGAGCCCCAACGCGCCAACCACAATGATGATAACGGCAAGAGTGCCTACGAGAATGAATTTGCGCCGCAGACGCTGGATTTCAGCCATTTGCGGCCTCCTGGGAAACAAGGCGGAAACTGCCATTTTCCTCACCTTCTATGGTGCAATGGCTGCCGATGGCCCGAAGTTTCTCCCGTAGATAAGAAATATATATCCAGACCACGCCAGGACCTTTTTCTTCCTCATCCTGCCAGACATGGGAAAGGAGCAGCTCCGTTGAAAGAGTTTTTCCTTCATTGAGCATGAGTAGTTTCATCAGGGCCGTTTCCTTAGCCGATAAGCGAACACTGCTGGTACATGAAAGTTCCCCTTCACCGACCTTAAGGGTAAGCGTACCCGTTGTGAGATCTTCCCTGTCCTTCTGACGGCGCCGCGTCATGGAACGGATGCGGGCAAGCAGTTCCCCCATGGCAAAGGGTTTCGTCAAGTAATCATCAGCGCCAGCATCTAGTCCCATGATACGGTCATCGACTTCTGATTTTGCCGTAAGAAAGATTGCCGGCGTTTCATTGCCGCTTTGCCGGATTTCGGAAAGAGCCGTTACGCCATCTTTAATGGGCATCATAATATCAAAGATGAGACAGTCATAGGGCTTTTGCGCAGCCGCTTCGACAGCTTCCGCCCCATTTTGCACAGTATCCACCGTATAGCCTGAATGGGTAAGGACAGCAGAAATGGCCATGCTCATGGCTTTTTCATCTTCAGCAAGCAAGATATTCATCCCTTAAGACTCCTTTTTATGATTTTTGCGGATGAGGTGGGAAATGGTCTGCATGGAAAGATCACAGGCCGCAAGCTCATCAGCACAGCGTTTCAATTCTTCGATGATAAGGGCAGGATCTTCAATATCCTGTTTGTATTTCACTTCATGTTCCAAACTTGCCCAGGAATCCATGGCAATGGTCCGCAGCTGCAGCTCCGCAAAAAAACGGCCTGGATTCTTTCCATCGATGTCTTCAAAAGGGGCCGTCACTTCAATAATGATGTGGTAACTGCGGTATCCATTCGGTTTTACGTGACTGATATAGTCTTTTTCCTTGATGATCCGGCAGAAAGGAAAGCTGCGGATGGCCTCAAGGTTGGTATAGATATCATCGATAAAACGACAGACAATCCGAATACCAATGGCATCATTTAGTTCCCGCAGAGCGGAGCGAGCCGATACGGGAAGCCCCTTTCTCACACACTTTTCGTTCATGCTGTCAATGCTTTTGACACGGTAAATCAAATGCTCATAGGCTGGCTCCCCTGTTCTTTCCTTGCAGACACGGCTATAGTCTTCAATTTTTCCAACAAGATAGGTCATGACGCGCTGCAGGGTCGGCTGCCAATCGGCATAGGATGGATTTTGTTGTGTCATAGTGGCATGGACCTCCTTTTACGGTTCTTTCTTTATTGTATCATAGCAGGTAGTCCCAAAAAGGAAATAATCTGAAACAAAATGAGCACAGTAAAGAAAAGGGATAAGGGAAACCTGTTCCCTTACCCCCTTTCCCCCGATTGATCCCCTATCAATGAAAAAGACACAGGATCACGTTGAGCACAATACTAACAACAATACAGCTGACAACAGGAAAATAGAAACTGCCATGCTTTCCCGTAATCGAAATGTCCCCCGGCAAATGCCCCAATGGGAGGAAATGGGGGCCAAACTCCACAAAAAGACCTATCACGACAAATAGGATGCCAATGGTAATCAGCAATCGACCCATGGATGCGCCCTCCCCCTTTTTAATTTACGCCCGGAAAGGCAGATACATACTGAATGGTAATATCAGGGAAACTATTGACGAATTGGACCGTAAAGTCCTCACCATATTCAACAAACTGCCACTCTCCAATTTCATCCGGGAAATAGTCAACCACTTTCACTTTAAGGTCAGGGAAAGCATTGACGACCTTGACCTTGATATCGGCATTATATTCAACAATGCGTACCTTCCCACTGAGACGAATCTTTCCAAAATACCCATCCCTGGATACACCAGAAGTCCATCCGGTAAGCGGCAGGGCAAAGACGAACAGTAACAGGCAAAAAGCAGACAGTATGCGTTTTTTCATCGGCCTTCCCTCCTTTCTCTTATTATAACAGAAATATGCCCTAAAAAAAGAGGATAAGGGAGAGTTATTCTACCCATAAAAAAAACTGTGAAGAAAGACGACACGCATTCTTCACAGCCAGTTGTACACTTATTTAGGATAATTATTGGACGTACTGTCCTTAAGAACGACGTCATGGGCTCCACCTTCGACAAGGCTGGTTGCAGAAACAAGGGTCAATTTTGCTTTTTTCTGCAGCTCAGGAATTGTAAGCGCCCCACAGTTGCACATGGTAGAGGAAATCTTGGCAAGAGTGACACCGACGTTTTCTTTTAGCGGCCCTGCATAAGGAACATAAGAGTCTACGCCTTCAACAAAGGAGAGTTTCTTATCTCCGCCCAGGTCATACCGCTGCCAATTGCGGGCACGGGCAGAACCCTCACCCCAATATTCCTTCATATACGTGCCGTTGATATTGACACGCTTGGTAGGGGATTCATCAAAGCGGGCAAAATAGCGTCCCAGCATAATGAAATCAGCCCCCATGGCAAGGGCGAGGGTCATGTGATAGTCATAGACAATCCCGCCGTCCGAGCAGATTGGCACATAGATTCCTGTTTCTTCAAAGTATTCATCACGGGCTTTGGCTACTTCGATGACAGCCGTTGCCTGACCGCGGCCAATCCCCTTTTGTTCACGGGTAATGCAGATGGAGCCGCCGCCAATACCAATCTTGATGAAATCGGCACCCGCTTCAGCCAGGAAGCGGAACCCTTCCTTATCAACAACGTTGCCGGCACCAACCTTCACCTTGTCGCCATACTTGTCACGGATCCACTTGAGGGTCCGTGCCTGCCATTCACTGAATCCTTCGGAAGAATCGATGCAAAGGACATCAGCACCAGCTTCGACAAGGGCTGGAACACGCTGTTCATAATCCCGGGTGTTGATCCCGGCACCAACCATATGGCGCTTCTGACCATCAAGAAGCTCCAACGGATACTGTTTGTGGGTCTGGTAATCTTTCCGGAAGACCATATAAAGCAGATTTCCGTCTTTATCAATAATGGGAAGGGTGTTGAGTTTGTTATCCCAAATGACATCATTGGCTTCTTTAAGCGTTATGTCCGCATCGCCAACCACCATTTCAGAAACTGGCGTCATAAAGTCCTTGACAAGATCCGTCATATGCATGCGGCTGACACGATAGTCACGACTTGTTACGATACCTTCGAGGTGACCATGACCGGAACCATCGCTTGTAACTGCGACGGTAGAGTGTCCCGTTTTTTCCTTTAAGGCAAGAACATCGGCCAGGGTGCTGTCTGGGCGAAGATTGGAATCACTTACGACAAATCCCGCTTTATAGCTTTTTACGCGAGCAACCATCGCGGCTTCGCTTTCCACAGATTGAGATCCATAGATGAAGGACAGGCCCCCTTCACGGGAAAGGGCCACCGCCATCCCATCATCGGATACGGACTGCATAATAGCAGAAACAAGGGGAATGTTCAGGCTAAGGGCCGGCTTTTCACCCTTTTTAAACTTTACCAGAGGGGTCTTGAGACTTACGTTCGCAGGAATACATTCGCTGGAAGAGTACCCAGGGACCAACAGATATTCACTAAAAGTATGCGCAGGTTCATCATAAATGAATGCCATTCTCATTCCTCCTTGAAGATATTTTCCCTATTTTATCACTACACTGTCACAAATGCAACAGTTATTTTACAAATTCCCCGTTTCCCGTCTTAAAAGGCGAGATATGGGAAGGAACGGCCCGAAGGCCGTTCCTATGATCAATCAGCGGTTCAGCGCTCTCCAGGCAATATCTTTACGATATTGGGCCCCTTCGAAATGAATGCGTTCTACAGCACCGTAAGCGCGTTCCTTTGCTTTTGCGATTGTTTCATCGACAGCCGTCACTCCGAGAACCCGGCCGCCATTTGTGACAATCTGCCCGTCCACTTCCTTGGTTCCTGCATGGAAGACCACGACATCTTCGAGCTTGGACGCTTCCTCAAGACCCGTAATGGCGATGCCCTTGGGATAGGAACCAGGATAACCGCCGCTTGCCATGACAACACAGACAGCAGCACCAGATTTCCATTTCACCATATCAGGACGAAGGGTTCCTGTTGCGCAGGCATACATCACTTCTGCGAGGTCCCCGTCGAATAAAGGCAGGACGGCCTGGGTTTCCGGATCGCCAAAGCGGCAGTTGAATTCAACGACCTTGATGGAATCCCCACTGATCATGAGACCTGCATACAGACAGCCAGAATAAGGCCGTCCTTCCTTTTCCAAAGCATCAATGACAGGACGAATAATCGTATCCAGAGTCTTTTGCTTAAGGGCCTCTGTCATCACGGGTGCTGGGGCATAAGCGCCCATGCCACCCGTATTGGGCCCCTTATCCCCATCAAAGACCCTCTTATGGTCTTGGGCTGGAATCATAGGAACAATGGTCTTGCCATCGGTAAAGCACAAAAGGGAACATTCCTCCCCTTCCATAAATTCCTCGATGACAACGCGACTCCCGGCACTTCCAAAACGATGCTCTTGCCCCATCATTTCTTCCAGCGCTTCCAGCGCTTCTTTTTCCGTCATCGCGACAACGACACCTTTACCGGCAGCAAGTCCATCGGCCTTGATGACAATCGGGGCCCCTTTTTCGCGAACGTAAGCCTTCGCTTCATCCAAGGAATCGCATACCTTGAAAAATGCCGTAGGCACGTGGTACTTTTCCATCAGTTCCTTGGAAAAGATCTTGGATCCTTCAATCTCTGCCGCCTTGGCCTTAGGCCCAAAGGCCTTGAGCCCATGAGCTTCAAAGACATCGACGAGACCCGCTACAAGGGGTGCTTCCGGCCCCACTACGGTCAGGTCGATGGCATGCGTTTCGGCCCACTGGGCCAGACCTTCAAGATTGGTCACATCCATGGGAACGCATTCTGCCAATCCCATCATCCCCGGACCGCCAGGAATCGCATAGAGCTTCTTCACCTTAGGACTTTGGGCGAGTTTCCAAACAATTGTATGTTCGCGGCCGCCACCGCCGATGACGAGTACATTCATACCAATAGGCCTCCTTTATGACAGCAGTTTCTCGAAATAGGCGCTGATGGCCGTATCATAATGCGCCGTATGGGCAAAAGCCTCATGGGCCAGCATCCGGCGCGTCTTAAGGTCCACGTCACCTTTTTCGTCAAGCATCTTCATGAGACTGGCATAGCGATCCGGATTCGTGATGACCACCACATCGTGGAAATTCTTTGCCGAAGCCCGAACCATGCAGGGACCGCCAATGTCGATATTTTCGATGGCTTCCGCTTCTGTCACGTTCGGTTTAGCAATCGTCGCTTCAAAAGGATACAGGTTGCAGACCACCAAATCAATCGGTTTAATGCCGTTCTTTTTCATATCTTCCATGTGTTTGGGATTGCTGCGCACCGCAAGGATTCCGCCATGAATCTTTGGATTCAGCGTCTTGACGCGGCCGTCCATCATCTCCGGCGTGCCCGTCACATCACTGACATAGGTCACAGGAATACCGGCATCCTCGATGGCTTTCATGGTTCCGCCCGTAGAAATGATTTCGATGCCTTTATCATGAAGGAAGCGGGCTAATTCTACAATGCCACGCTTATCAGACACACTGAGGAGGGCTCTTTTGATTGCCATAGCGATCACCTTATTCCTTTCTGATCTTGACTCTCCGCCCTTTAACGCTCAGGCGGTCTTCACACCATAGTTTCACAGCTTCCGGAAGGATTGTATGTTCTTCTACTAGGATCCTCGCGGCAAGGGTATCGTGTGTATCCTCATCGTAGACGGGAACCGCCCTCTGGAGAATAATTGGACCGGAATCCATGCCGGCATCGACAAAATGAACGGTACAGCCAGCAATCTTGACTCCATACTGGAGGGCCTGCCCCTGTGCGTCAAGACCTTTGAAACTCGGCAGGAGGGCCGGATGGATATTGATGATGGCGTGAGGCCACTTGGTCACAAATTCACCGCTTAAGATGCGCATAAACCCAGCAAGGACAACAAGCTCGACCCCCGCATTCCGCAAGGCGGCATCAAGGGCCGCTTCATAGGAAGCCTTATCCTTAAACTCCTGACGGAGAATGGTCTTTCCCGTGATTCCCGCTTTGGCCGCCCGTTCAAGGGCAAAGGCTTCCGGACTGTCGCTGATAACAAGGCAAATCTCAATGGGAAGGGATTCTGCCGCAATCTTATCAATGATGGCCTGCAAGTTGCTTCCTCGACCGCTAACAAGGACACCGATCTTTCTTTTATTCACCAAAAACGCCGCCTTTCATGACCGTCTTCTTTGTTCCAGGTACAACATGACCAAGTTCATAGAAGGTTTCCCCATTTTCCTTCAAATGGGCACGGACGGCATCTGCTTCATCGGCCCCGACAACAAGGACCATGCCGACACCCATATTAAAGGTGCGGTACATTTCCTTCCAAGGCACGTTGCCCCATTCCTGGAGTTTCTTGAAGACCGCCGGCATTTCCCACGCATCGGCATGAACTTCGGCATCACAGTCAGCCGGAAGAATACGAGGAATGTTTTCATAGAATCCGCCGCCCGTGATATGCACCATGCCGTGGAGATCGAACTTCTTGATGAGCGGCAGGCACGTACGGGGATACAGACGGGTCGGTGTAAGAAGTTCTTCACCGAGAGTCTTGCCAAATTCAGGGATATACGTATCAACCTTCATGCCCATCACGTCAAAGCAAAGCTTACGAACAAGGGAATAACCATTTGAATGGATGCCCGTGGAAGGAAGGCCCAAGAGCACATCACCGGCCTTTACCTTATCACCAGTAATCATCTTGTCCCGTTCGACCACACCGACGGAAAAACCGGCAATGTCATATTCATCTTTGGCATAAAAGCCGGCCATTTCAGCGGTTTCACCGCCAATAAGGGCACAGCCCGATTCTTTGCAGGCGCCGGCCACACCGCGAACGATGTCAGCAATCTTTTGGGAATCCACCTTAGCCGTTGCAATGTAATCGAGAAAAAAGAGCGGTTCCGCTCCCTGGACAAGGATATCATTGACACACATGGCGACTGCATCCTGGCCGATGGTGTCATGACGGTCCATGAGGAAGGCAATCTTGAGCTTGGTACCCACGCCATCAGTGCCGGATACAAGAACAGGATTCTTGTAGGAACCCAGGGCAAAAAGACCTCCAAAACCACCTAGGTCACCAATGACCTCCGGACGATAGGTCGCGCGGACACTATCTTTCATCAGTTCAACGGCTTTGTTGCCGGCATCAATGTTTACCCCGGCATCAGCATAGGTAATGCTCTTTTTCTCATCACTCACGATTGGTACCTCCTTAGCAGCCCATTTCAAATTGATACTTGGAACCTTGTTTCATCTCTTCATCTGCCCCATCAGGATACTTGGCATTGAAGCAGGCATAGCACATATCATCCGGATCAAGGACGGACAGGGATGACCGTAAGCCTTCCATGGAAATATAATGCAGGCTATCAGCTTTAATGTATTCACAGATCTCTTTTTCCGTCTTGGTCGCAGCAATCAGTTCCTTGCGTTCTGACGTATCAATGCCATAATAGCAGGAATTCATGACCGGTGGAGAACTGATACAGACATGGACCTGCTTAGCCCCAGCATCACGCAGGAGCTGGACAATTTTGCCGCTTGTCGTCCCGCGGACAATCGAATCATCAACCATGACGACAGACTTGCCCGCCACCAAACTGCGGTTGGCATTGAGCTTCAGCCGAACTGCGTTGAGGCGCTGTTTCTGCGTCGGCTGGATAAAAGTCCTTCCAATATATTTATTCTTTGTCAATCCTTCGAGGAAAGGTATTCCCTTTTCAAGGCCATAGCCAATGGCGGCCGGCGTCCCTGAATCAGGAACGGAAATAACGATATCCGCCTTGATATCCTTAGTTTCACGGGCAAGGATACGTCCCATATTGACACGGGCCAAATAAATGCTTTCTCCATCCATGATGGAATCAGGACGGGCAAAATAGACAAACTCAAAGATGCAATGGGCGCGGTGTTCTGGTTGATGCTGGGCATACATGAGGCTTGTCGGCTCTTTATCAGCATCATCGATAACAATCATCTCGCCTGGTTTTATGTCACGGACATAATGAGCACCCACCAAATCAAGGGCACAGGTTTCACTGGCAACAACCCAGCCATGATCAAGACGTCCCAAACAAAGAGGCCGAAAACCATAAGGATCACGGAACGCAATCAGTTTATCATTACTCATGATGAGGATGGCAAAAGCACCCTTGATTGCATTGGCAGCCTCCGCTACGCGCTCTTCCAAGGTCTTTTTGCGGGAACGGGCAATCAGGGACAGAACGACCTCGCTATCAACCGTAGTCTGGAATACGTGTCCTTCCTTGGCAAGCTCCTGCCGCAGGCTAGCTGCATTTGTCAAGTTACCATTATGGGACAGGCAGAGATTTCCCCCATCATAGAACACTTTCAAAGGCTGGACATTGTAAGTCATACTGCTGCCCGTCGTGGAATAACGGACATGACCAATGCCAATATATCCGTCAAGACCCTCGAGTCCTGATTTGAACACATCGGAAACAAGGCCCATATTCTTTTTCACATGGACGTTCTGTCCGTCGCTGACAATAATTCCCGCACTTTCCTGACCGCGGTGCTGCAGTGCAAAAAGCCCCCAGTACGTATTAAGTGCTACATCGTCTTTGTGGGAATAGATACCGAATACACCGCATTCTTCATGCAGCTTATCCGCTTCGTAGAAAAGGTCCCGCATAGTTCCTCCTTAAATGACAATCAATTAGTTAGAAGCACGGGCAGCTGCCAGCTTCTCCCCTTTGGCTCTGACTTCTTCTTTCATCTTGGCACGATAAGTGGCAAGCTTCCGAACCAGTTCCGGATACTTAAGGGAAAGGATTTCTACAGCAAAAATAGCCGCGTTCTTGGCCCCGTCGATAGCCATGGCTGCCACAGGAATTCCGCTTGGCATCTGGACCGTACTCAAAAGGGCATCCATTCCATTAAGAGCCGTTGCATTAATTGGCACCCCAATGACCGGAAGCGTAGTATACGCAGCTACGACACCACCCAAGTGAGCCGCCGCTCCTGCAGCGGAGATAATGACATCAACACCGCGGTCCCGAGCCCCTTCGGCAAAGGCCTTGACGAGTTCCGGCGTACGATGGGCGCTAGCAACCGTGACCTCAAGGTCAATGCCAAATTCCTGAAAGACTTTTTCAGCGCTCTCCAGTTTAGGCCAATCAGAATTGCTTCCCATGATCATTGCAACTTTCATCTTAAGCACCTCCGAATAAAAAAGACCCAGAGCCTACCATGAATCGATTACCATGAAACTTCTCTAGGGTCAGTTGAACAAATGCATAAATGCTGATTACATTCTATCAATCTGCAGCCTTGCTGTCAATTCTAATTCGAACTTTTATTTCATATATTACAAAATTGTTCATGCATAAGTGAGGCTTTCCTCGTCCCTAACAAGGGTGCTTCCTGCTCTGCCATAAGGCCACAAGAGATAGAAAAAGAGCTGCCCGCAGGCAGCTCATACATACACGAGTCAAGCAAAGCGTTTTTCCCATCCTGATTTTTGGTAATAGAGATAAAGCAGGAAACTGCACATCATCCACCCCAAGGGGTAGCCAAAAGCCATGAGATGCGGCTCATTTTGGATATGGGAGACAATGAAAAGATAGATTTGTCTAAAAAAGACAAAGGAAAAGAGCATGATGACCATTGGCGCCCGGGCATCGCCAATGCCCCGCAGAACGCCAGCGTAGACCTGGTTCAGGCAGGCAAAGAGAGCGAACCAACAGTTCGTTCGGATGAAAAGGGTGCCATAATAAACAACGTCTGGATCTGTATTGAAAATCCGAACGATCTCCGGGGCAAAGCAGAGTGCCGGCAGAGCCAGGATCAGCGTCCCGATTTCCGCCATTTTCAAGGCGACCTTATGACCCTCCTTGATGCGGGAAAGATTCCGGGCCCCGGCGTTTTGACCAGTAAAGGTCGTAACAGCTAAGGCAATGGTCATCATAGGCATGAGGATAAAAGCATCAATTCGGAAATAGACACCCCACCCCGTGGTGCTCGCCGCCCCAAAAAAATTGATATAGGCCTGGACAAAAACATTGGAAAAACTGGTGAGAGCCTGTTGAAATCCTGCCGGCATACCGACATCGATGATCTGCTTAAAAACAAAGGCGTGGATCTTCATGTTCCTGAAACGGATCTGATAAACATCATGGGAGCGATAGAGAACAAATAGGATAAGGAATGCCGAAACATATTGGCTCATGACGGTTGCAAGCGCTGCGCCGGCCACACTCATCTTGAGGGAAACCACAAAATAAAGATCCAGTACGACATTAAGTAGACTCGTAAAGATAAGGAAATAGAGCGGCCTTTTAGAATCCCCGACGGCCCGTAAGACGGCAGAGCCCATGTTATAAAGCATGGTACTTGTGGATCCCGTCAAAAGGATCCGGAGATACACCGTCGCAAGAGGCGTAATGGAGGGCGCCGTCCGCATGAATCGAACCATATAGGGAGCTCCCACATAACCAATTGCATCAAAAATAAGGGAAAGGATAAAGGTCCCCAGCAAGGATGTATGGATGGCTTTTTTTAGCATGTCCGGGTCATGGGCGCCAAAGTATTGGGAAATGATGACACTGGCCCCCGTACTGATTCCCATAAAAAGGCCAATCAGCGTATTGACGGCAGGCATCATGCTGGTAACCGCGCCCAAGGCGTCGGCTCCCACAAAATTTCCCACAACAAGACTATCAACGGTGCTGTACAGCTGCTGAAAAAGATTACCCAGCAAAAGCGGCAGTGAAAAAAGGAAAAGGCTTTTCCAGATACTCCCCTTCGTCATATCCATAGTGGTTGAGGAATGGGCCATAGCTTCAGCTCCTTTGCATGAAGAAAAGGAAGCGCCGCCACGGGCCCTTACCTTTCCAGATGATTCAGTTCAATGACAAGAAAAAATGTCTTCGCTTCCTTATTTCAGGAGACTGCGGTCCTCAAAATAATTGATCCGCATAGACCGGCGAACCTCAGCGAGGGTCTCTCCAGCCTTTTGGGAAGCTTGTTTGCTTCCTGCTTCAAGGATGTCATACACGTCGTCCGGGTGTTCTTCCCACGATCTGCGGCGGGTACGGATCGGTTCAAGGAAGGTCTCCATGACCTTATTGAGGAACTTCTTGATTTTCACATCCCCTAAGCCGCCTTGGCGGTAGTGATCCTTCAGTTCATCAAGGTTATTATATTCCGGCAGGAACTGCGCAAAATGTTCTGGTTTCGAAAACGCGTCAAGATAAGTAAAGACCGTATTGCCTTCCACGTGCCCCGGATCGGAAACCTGGAGGTGAGTGGGATCCGTGTACATGGACATGATTTTCTTTTTCACGGTTTCAGCATCGTCGGAAAGATAGATACAGTTGCCCAAGGATTTGCTCATCTTGGCTTTGCCATCAATCCCTGGCAGCCGATAACAAGCTTTATTAGGCGGCAGATAAATATCCGGTTCCGTCAAGGTTTCCCCGTAAACGGAATTGAACTTGCGCACAATTTCCCGACATTGTTCGAGCATAGGTTCCTGATCTTCCCCAACGGGAACATGGGTGGCATGGAAAGCCGTAATATCAGCAGCTTGGCTTACAGGGTAGCAGAAAAAGCCAAGGGGCACGCTGTTTTCAAAGTTCTTCTGCTGAATTTCCGCTTTAACGGTCGGGTTGCGCTGTACTCGTGAAACAGTAACAAGATCCATATAATAAGCAGTCAATTCATAAAGGGCCGGGACCATGGACTGGATAAAAATGGTGGCCTTTTCAGGGTCAATCCCTACAGCCAGATAATCGAGGGCAACTTGCAGTACATTTTGACGAACTTTTTCGGGATTTTCTGCATTATCCGTGAGTGCCTGGGAATCGGCAATCATAAAATAGATTTCATCGAAATCACCGGAATTCTGCAGTCTTACGCGATTTTGCAAGGACCCAACATAATGACCGACATGAAGATGACCCGTAGGACGATCCCCTGTTAAAATAATTTTTTTCATAAACCGATGCTCCTTCTTAGGATATTCCTTCGTTTTGACCGGTCATTCCCTAAAAAAGGAGACCGGAACGGTTCTTTCTTTGTATAACTATACTATGATTCTGTTTATTTTTCAAATAGCTGGCAAATCTTTTGAGATAATGACCAAAAGGATCATTTTGTCCCCGAAATCATCCCTTTTAACGTCAAAAACTTCCCTTTTATCCAATCCCCCTTTTATATCCGTTCTATTTAGGGCATAATAAAGGACATGAACCCATTACACGCCAATCCATAACGAAGGAGACACGACACATGATCTATTACCAACAACACGAAGATTGGGAAAACAGAGGCCTTGCTGCCACCATGAGACGGTCCATGAATGAAGCCGAATGTCATCTTTGGTTTGACTTCATGCGACCCTACCCTCTCCGGTTCGGCCGCAAGAAATGTATCTTTGGCTTCATCGCCGACTTTTACTGCGCCAAGGCAAAGCTGCTCATTGTCATAGACGGCAATCCCAACAATCCGACAACCCCCATAGATGATACAGCCGAAGGCAAGAAAAAGCTTTGGCGATATGGCTATGAGATCCTTCATCTGACCAGAGACGATATTATGCATCATTTTGAGGATGTTTGCCTAGAAATTGAAGAACGGATTGAAGAGGCAACGGGCGTTCTCTCCTAACAGCCCTCCTGATTTCAAATAAAGGCCTGCCCGAACTCCAACGCTTGTGGCAGGCCTTTTCAAATAGAAGATTCATTCAGGCGCTACTCATCAACGGCCAGTTGATCAACTCTCCCTTTTCAGCACGGGAGATAGAAAACTCACTATGTTAGAATTAGCGAATTAAAGATTACAATGTTTGTTTTAATTATCTTGTTTAGATAGCATTTGTAATGTGCATCCTTTTTTATGATTTTGTTGAAAACTATTGTACTTGCAACATGAAACGAGTATACTAGAAGAATCTTATTTTCATTTGTTTCAGTCATGAAAGAAAGGGAGTTTGCACATGAATCCGCTTGTTACCTTTGTAAAGAAAGTGCCCCTCATTGAACAGATTGCCATTGGACTCGTCATTGGCATCATGCTCGCCGTCTTTGTACCCTCTGCGGTCCCCTTCGTCAGTATCTTCGGCGATTTATTTGTCAGTGCCCTTAAAGGCGTGGCTCCAGTCCTTGTCTTTATTCTCGTTATGAACGCCATGACGCAGCGCAAGAGTGATGGTGATACCAACATGAAACCCATCGTCACACTTTATGTCCTAGGCACTTTCGCTGCCTCTCTTGTTGGCGTAACGCTGTCCTTTCTCTTTCCTGTCACTCTACAGCTATCGATTGGAAACAGTGAAATCAATCCGCCCAGCGGGATTGCCCAAGTCCTTCATACGCTGATCATGAACGTCGTGGATAACCCTGTTAACGCCCTCCTGCGGGCCAACTACATTGGGATCCTCGCCTGGGCCGTCATCATTGGCCTTGCCATGCATAGCGTCGCTAAAGAAGAAACGAAAAAAGTCTTTGATGACCTCTCGAAGGGCATCACCATTGTCGTCAGCTGGGTCATCCGTTTTGCCCCGCTCGGCATCATGGGTCTTGTGACGCAGTCCATTTCTGCAAGCGGACTTTCCGCCCTTCTTTCTTATTTAAAGCTGCTCGGGGTCCTCATTGCCTCGTATGCCTTGGTAGCCCTTGTCATGAACCCAATCATCGTCTTTGCCAAAATCCACCGCAATCCCTATCCCCTTGTCTTTGCCACGATTCGTGAATCAGGCATCTATGCCTTCTTTACCAGAAGTTCAGCTGCGAATATCCCCGTCAATCTGTCCCTTTGCAAACGCTTGGGACTTAATCCGGATACCTATACCATTTCCATTCCGCTTGGCGCTACAATCAATATGGCAGGTGCTTCGATTACAATTTCTGTCCTTGCCTTGGCAGCGGCCAACACCTTAGGAATCCAAGTCGATCTTTTGACAGCCCTCCTCTTATGCCTCATTTCCACCGTCGGTGCCTGTGGGGCTTCCGGTGTAGCTGGCGGTTCTCTGCTTCTGATTCCTGTCGCCTGTGCTTCCTTTGGCATCTCCAACGACCTTGCCATGCAGGTTGTTGGCGTTGGATTCATCATCTCCGTTTTGGAAGATGCTTGTGAAACAGCCCTTAACAGCAGCAGTGATGTCCTATTTACGGCAACGGCTGAGTTTGCGGAACGGGCCAAGCGCGGTGAATTAAAGGCCGGGGACCTTGTTCCCAGCAAAGATTGATTGTACAGCACATGAATGGGACTGCGCCAAAACGGCGGCAGTCCCTTTTAATAAGGAGTGATTACATTGGTTCTGCCCAAGTCCCCTGCCCGTCCACCCATCTTAAATGCTTTCAGGGAGGCCTTGACAGCTACACTTCCCATTGCGGCCGGATTTCTTTTTATCGGAGCAGCCTATGGATTTTATATGCAGCGTATGGGGTTTTCCTTTTGGTATCCCATGCTGATGGCCATGATCATCTTTGGCGGCTCCTTGGAGTTTGTTACAGTGACCATGCTCCTTTCTCCCTTTGCCCCGCTCCAAGCTTTTCTCATGGCTCTCATGATCCAGGCGCGGCACCTCTTTTATGGCATTGCCATGCTGGACCGCTATAAAGGAATGGGTTGGAAAAAACCGTTTCTGATCTACGGCATGTGTGATGAAACCTTCGCCCTGATCTTTGCCAAAAAGCCCCATCCCGACGTTGACCCAGGCTGGTTCATGCTTTTTGTTACGCTGCTTGACTACACGTACTGGTTTACAAGCGCAGCCCTTGGCGGCATTTTTGGTTCCCTCGTTCCCTTTGACACAAAAGGTATTGACTTTGTCATGACAAGCATGTTCATTGTCATTTTTGTTGAACAGGTTCGCCAGCAAAAAACGCCGCTCACCGCATCCATCGGACTTTGCTCTGCCGTAATCTGCAGGCTTCTATTTGGTCCCGACCACTTCCTGATTCCCACCATGATCGTGATTCTCATTCTCGTAACGGGCCTGCGCAAACGAATTACCCAAAAAGGAGGCTTTCCTTCATGACCTTTTTTGAAGAAGCCATTACGATTGGCGTCTGTGCCGCGGCAACCATCCTGACCCGCTTTCTTCCTTTCTTTGTCTTTTCATCTAGGCGCCCCACACCGCCTTTCATGACTTATCTGGGAAAGGCCCTGCCACCCGCCATTTTTGCCATGCTTTGCGTCTACTGCCTGCGCCATATCACCTTTCTTGTTTCGCCCTACGGACTGCCAGAATTATGTGCGTCAGCCGTCACCGTTTTCCTGCAGCTCAAAAAGCGCAGCATGATGCTTTCCATGGTCGTTGGAACGGTTTGTTACATGGTGCTGATTAGGCTCTGACAATCTGCTCGCTGCACGGATTTTGCTCACATCAATGAAATCGTAATAGTCCCGCGATTTAGAAAGGATGAACGAAGGCAAAGAACGTTTTCCTACTTGTTAGAGACAGCAAAAAAGGGCTCCATCACCCGAGCCCTTTTCTTCCCCACATCCGGATATCCAAATTATAGATTCGGCCGTCCAGGCAATTCATTATTTTTTTGATAGACGACCCACTCACCAATATTGGTTCCATGGTCCGCCATGCGCTCGATATATTTGATGATGAGCACGTAATCCACATAGGCACCCGTACTTAACCGGTCTTCCTGGTTCTCGATTTTATTGGAAAGATCATAAAGCAATTGGTTGAAGTGGGCATCGACAACATCATCCTTATCCTTGATCAGTTCCGCGGTCTTGGAATCCCCACTTAGGTAACAGTCAAAGGCCGTCGTGACAAGACCCTCCATATCTTCATAGAGATGATCGACCCCTTTCGGCAGTGGAAGGGGATTTTTCATTCCCGCAATACGCAGCACATAGCTGCTGATATCGGAACAATGATCTGCAATCCGTTCCATATCCCCTAGGATCTTGAAGGTTCCGACAAGACCCCGCCAATCACCGGCAACGGGTGACTGCAGGACCTGGATATTGAGGTCTTTGTGCATGATATCACGGATCATGTTATCAAAGGCCTCATCACCATCACGGATTTCCCGTGCCATATCGACATCCATGCTGAGCATGGCTTGCCCCGTCCTTTTGACTGTATCCTTGAGCGCGCAAATGAGCTTTTCCACATCTTTGTGCATTTCTTCAAGGGACTCTACATAGGCATCCCGCATGTTTATTCCTCCTTTTGGCATCAACCGAACCGGCCCGTAATGTAAGATTCCGTACGAGGTTCGTCAGGATTGGTAAAGAGTTTTTCGGTTCGGTCCATTTCCACCAATTCACCCAAGTAGAAGAACGCTGTTCGGTCGGAAATCCGTTTGGCCTGCTGCATATTATGGGTCACGATGACAATCGTATATTGTCGCTTAAGTTCCAAGGCAAGATCCTCGATTTTCTGGGTAGAAATCGGATCTAGGGCACTTGTTGGTTCATCCATAAGGATCACGGAAGGCTGCGCGGCAAGTGTCCTTGCAATGCACAGGCGCTGCTGCTGCCCGCCGGAAAGGCCCAAGGCACTCGTGTTGAGTCGATCCTTGAGTTCATCCCAAATGGCAGCTTGCTTTAAACTTGTCTCCACGAGGCCGTCTAGGACGGACTGACTCGTAATGCCCTGGACGCGCGGCCCATAAGCAACATTATCATATATACTCTTAGGAAACGGCGAAGGCTGCTGAAAGACCATCCCCACCCGATAACGCAGGAGCAAGGAATCGATTTCCGTAAAGATATCAAGCCCTTCAAACTTGATGGATCCTTCAACGCGGCAGCCCTCAACAAAATCATTCATGCGGTTAAGTGTCTTAAGAAGCGTGGATTTCCCGCATCCGCTCGGTCCAATAAGAGCAGTGATCTCATTTTTGCGGACCTGCATGGAAATATCCTTCAAAGCTTGATTCTTTCCATAGAAAAGATTCACGTGCTGAATATCAAATGTCAGGTCCTCCGATCTTGCATCTAGTTTTTCCATGGATCAAATTCCTCCCATTTTCTTTTCCATGCGCCAGCTGATATAGCGAGCCAGCGCATTGAAAATAACAACGACCAACATCAGGATGGCACTCGTGACCCCTGCGATTTGCGCCGCATTGGGATCAAGCGCTTCCGTCCGTAGTGCCCAAATATGAAGGGCCAAGGTTTCACCCGGCCTAAACGGGTTCAGCGGACAGGATTGGCTTAAAATATCCCAGTTTGACCAGTCGATGTCCGTGCTCATTCCCGCCGTAAACATCAGGGCGGCCGCTTCCCCAAAGCCACGGCCAGCAGCGAGGATAAGACCGGTCATGATACGCGGAAAACATGCGGGCAGCTCGACGTGGATCAGTGTCTGCATCCGGGATGCTCCAAGGCCCAGGCTGCCCAATTTATAAAACGGCGGCAGTCCTTCAAGGGCGTCCTCCGTAACTGAGGCAAGCATGGGCAAGGTCATGATGGAAACAGACAGGGCCCCGGCCATCAGGTTCCATTGGGAACCGGTCATGACGATAAAGACCAGATAACCAAATAGGCCAACAACAATCGATGGAAGGGACGCGAGGGTTTCAATCGCCATCCGGACCCATTTGGTCAATTTACCATGACCGGCGAATTCTGCAAGAAAGATTCCTGCAGGAATCCCCCATAAGGCGCTGAAAAACAGGGCCAGGACCACAAGATAGAGGGTATTGAAAAAGATGCTGGAAAGGGAATCGAGAATATCTGGATTTACCGACAAGAAACCCTGCCCGATAACAAAAGCAACAAAGATAGTGAGCAGCAAGGCCGCGCCAAAAGCCCCCGCATAAAAAAAGCCGGTCATGATGGACGATATCATTCTTTTTCGCTTGATTCGGTTCAGCCCCGTTTCCTTAGAGGACTCATCATGGCGGGGGAGCGAAAGAATTTCTTCAATCATTGGTCAGCCCCCTTTAAGCGCTTTTTACCCACGTGATGGATAATAAAGATCAGGATGAATGAGATGACAAAGAGCAGCAACGCCAGCGTCCAAAGTGCGGCATTATATTCGCCGCCTTCCATGGCACTTCCCATATCAGAAGCAATGACCGTTGTCATGGCCGTTGCCGGCAGAAATAGGGAGGTTGGGAAAACCTTCATTTGACCTACAACCATAGCCACGGCAAGGGCTTCGCCCAAAGCACGGGCAAGACCTAGGACAATCCCTGTAAAGATTCCCGTCCGGGCAGAAGGAAGAACAACGGTACGGATTGTCTCCCAACGTGTCGCACCAAGGCCATAGGCTGCATCACGCAGGCTCTTGGGGACAGCCATCATGGCATCGGAGGCCATCATAGTAATCACGGGAAAAATCATAGTTGCCAGCACCAAAGAAGCAGAAAGGACGGAAAAGCCAAAAGGCATCGTGAAAAATTTCCGTAAAAAAGGAATCAGCACGGTAAGACCAATCCAGCCATAGATGACAGAGGGAATCCCCGTAAAAAGTTCAATAAAAGGTTGGACATGGCGCCGTGACGAAGGGGATGCAATTTCCGTCATATAAATGGCCGCCGCAAGACTGACTGGAAGGGCAAATAAAAGGGCCAGGAGGCAGATGACAAGGGAGCCCGAGATAAACATGGCAGCCCCCACCTGCCCTCCGCCGGACGCTGTATCAGAAGGGGCCCACTGCCCACTGAAAAGAAATTCCTGTAACGAATGTCCAAAGACCAGAAACGTCTCACTGCCGCGCATAAAAAGGAACAGGCCTATACAAAACGGAAGTAAAGCCGCTGTAAACCCGCATAGCTTTACTCCCGTCGTTGCAAGGAGTTCCCTGTGATGGATGGCTGCTGCATGCTGCAGCATCGCTTTTTCCTTCATAGAAAAATCTTCCTTTCTCAAAGCTGGAAAGATGGACTTAATCGTGGTCTGGATCCTTCAGCTCTATCTTGCTGCTGACACCGTAACCCAGTTCTTCAATCCGTTTGCCGTAATCAGCAGAACCAATGAATTCGAGGAAAGCTTTGACCGCCGGTTTCGGGTCTTTTGCCGTGTAGATATGTTCAAACCCAAAGACGTTATACTTACCGCTGTAGGTGTTTTCCAAGGTCGGGGCAACGCCGTCAATAGCTATGGCGGCGACCGTATCATTCTTTACAAGATAAGGCAGGGCCACATATCCAATGGCACCTTTATTCTGGGCAACACTCTGGAGCAGGAGTCCGGAGTTATCCGTCTCAAGGGACTTATTGGAAACTTCTTCCACTCCGCCCAATGCATACTTCGTAAAGAGGGCACGCGTACCGGAAGTCTTCGGACGGGTAATCAGGACAATCGGTTCGTCCGGACCGCCGACTTCTTTCCAATTCTTGATTTTCGTCGTAAAGATCTCTTTTAGCTGCTGGCTGGTCAGGTTCTTTACAGTGGCAGCTACATCCTTATTGACAATGGTCGCAACGGTCATAACGCAGATCTTGTGGTCAAGGAGATTTTCTGCTTTATCCTTAGGCAGTTTGGATGCAGCCGGAACATCGGAGTTTCCCATATCGACAGAGCCTTCGGAGACCTGTTTGAGACCGGTGCCGCTTCCCCCAGCATTAAGACTGATGGATACATCTTTATGGTTCTTCTTGAAGGCTTCTGCTGCATCCTTGACAAGCGGCAGGAGAGCCGATGAACCAGAACCCGTAATGTTTCCGGAAAGAGCCTTTTCGCCACCCGTCGTTGCTGCCTTCTTACCTCCGCAGCCAGCGAGCCCAACCACCATCATAGCTGTCAAACTCATCAGCAATCCTTTTCTTAACGCGCTTTTTACTTTCATCAATGATCCATCCTTTCTTACACCAATCTTTTTTATGAGCTGTATTGGTTTTGCTTTATGAATAGCCTACCCCACCTCTGTAAAGATTGACCTTTTCTTCCTGTAAAAATTTCGTAAAAACAAGCACGCCCGAAAGTACGTCCTCATCATGGGACAGCCTTACCCCATTTAGCAAAGGGCAATTGATTTGAGAACATGGCCAAAACTGCGGGTCTTATGGTAACTTTGTTACAGATTCACACCATAAATATGAACCCTTGGTGTCACTAGTTGAAATCCATCCGAACCATGATATGATGAACCCGTAACCTAAAAAGGAGGTCATATTATGCAGCGATTTACACTTCCAAGAGATATCTATCATGGCTATGGCTCCATGGAAATCCTTAAAAATTTAACAGGAAAACGTGCCATAATCTGCACCGGCGGAGGTTCCAGCCGTCGGAACGGTTCTCTCGGTAAAGCCGAGGCCTACCTCAAAGAGGCAGGCATGGAAGTAAAGATCTACGAAGGTATCGAATCCGATCCTTCAGTAGAAACTGTTCTTAAAGGCGCCAAGGTCATGCAGGAATTTGGTCCTGATTGGATCATCGCCATTGGCGGCGGCTCCCCCATTGATGCCGCAAAAGCCATGTGGATCAAATATGAGTACCCATCCATCACCTTTGATGAAATGCACAAGGTCTTTGGACTCCCCAAATTAAGGCGCAAAGCCCATTTTATCGCGATTTCGTCCACATCAGGCACGGCCACGGAAGTGACCAGTTTTTCCATCATCACCGATTATAAAAGCGGAATCAAGTACCCGATTGCAGACTTTGAGATTACACCGGACATGGCCATCATCGATCCTGAATTAACCCATGGCATGCCCCCAAAACTCGTGGCACATACTGGTATGGATGCCTTTACTCACGCCGTGGAAGCCTATGTGTCAACGGCTCATTGTGAATTTACGGACGCCCTTGCCATCCATGCCATAGAAATGATTCAAAAATATCTGATTCCCTCTTACCAAGGCAACATGGAAGCAAGGGATAAGATGCATGATGCGCAGTGCCTTGCTGGGATGGCCTTTTCCAATGCCCTCCTGGGGATTGTCCACTCCATGGCCCATAAAACAGGAGCAGCCTTTGCTGATTATGGGGCCCACCTAATCCATGGGGCAGCCAATGCGATGTATCTGCCAAAGGTTATCCAGTTTAACGCGAAAGAAGAAGCGACCAAAAAACGCTACGCCATCATTTGCGACTACATGAAGCTGGGAGGAACGACAGACGAGGAAAAAGTCCATCTCCTCATTGACTGGATTCGTAATACGCAGAAAGAGCTGAGGATTCCCCGTGCCATCCGTTTCTATGGAAAGGATGCCCTTCCGACAGAGCAAGGGTTCATTCCGGAAGCCGTCTTTGAAGAAAGACTGCCCCAAATTGCCAAAGACGCCCTTTTAGATGCCTGCACCTCGTCCAATCCCCGTAAACCGACGGAAAGTGAGATGAAAAAGCTGCTCCAAGCCTGCTACTACGATAGGGATATTGATTTTTGAAGCCAACGGCGCCCCTTTCAGATGCATCAAAAGCTCCAGTCCTCCTTTAAAGAGGGCTGGAGCTTTTCTTACGCGCAATGAAATGGTTGAAATAAAAAGATCGATCTGGCAGGGTGGGTAAGGCACTCAATCATGGATCTTCAGTTGGTGAAGGGCCTGGACAAATTGGGGATCAAAGTGATTCACAATGTCGCTGCGGCCCCGGTCAAGGGCTGCAATGGCGCTACGGTCTTCTGCTGAAAGGGTAAAATCAAAGACATCTATATTTTGCTTCATCCGTTCCAGATGGGTCGACTTTGGAATGACGATGACGCCACGGTCAAGATTCCAGCGCAAAGCCACCTGGGCGGCGGACTTGCCATACTTTTTCCCGATTTCTGTTAGGACCGGATGGGTGAAAAGACCATGTTTTCCTTCTGCAAAAGGCCCCCAAGCTTCCGGTTTCACGCCATAGTGTTTCATAAGTGCCAAGGCATTTTCCTGCTGAAAGAAAGGATGCAGCTCGACTTGGTTAACTGCTGGCATGACGCGAACAGTCTCACAAAAATCAGCAAGGATATGAGGATAGAAATTACAGACCCCAATAGCTCGAACAAGTCCCTTGTCATGCGCCTCTTCCATGGCCCGATAGGCACCATAATAGTCCCCCATGGGCTGATGGATCAAGTAAAGATCCAGATAATCAAGATTCAGCTTATCAAGGGAAACCTTCAGGGCTTCCTTAGCCTTTTCATAAGAAGCATCTTGAACCCATAGTTTCGTCGTAATAAAGAGCTCATTCCGAGGAATCCCGCTTTCCTTGATTGCCTCTCCAACAGCTTTTTCGTTGAAATACGCGGCAGCCGTATCAATGAGCCGGTACCCAGTTTCAAGGGCCATAAGGACACTTTCCCTGCAAATTTTTTCGTCGGGAACCTGAAAAACACCAAATCCCAGTTGGGGCATCTTGATTCCCTGATTAAGGGTCACTTCCTGCATAAGGATTCCACCTTTCTTATTTTCTATCATATAATTTTTCAAATTGATTGCTGAATATGCCAATCTTTCTTATACTATAGCGAGAAATCCGTTTCTTGTACATTAGTAATATAGTATAATAGTATTTATAAAATAAATAGTGGAGGTGCGTATGATTGAATTTGAGCATCTTTTCCAATTCGTTGCCTTTGGAATGTACGGCACACTTTCAAAAACAGCAGAAATCCTGCACGTCTCACAGCCGACACTGACAAGGAACATGAAACTTTTGGAAAAGGAATTTGGTGTCATTCTATTTGCGCGGTCAAAAAATCACATTGCCCTCAATGAAAATGGGCTGCTTGCCATAAAGGAAGCAAGAAAGATTCTCTCCGAAATAGAAGTCATGACGGATAAAGTCCGTCAGCTCGACCGCTCAAGGCATACCTTGTCACTGGGAAGCTGTGCCCCCTATCCTGTCATGGACTTTGTACGGCTAGCAACGGAACTCTATCCATCGCAGTCACTGACAACGGAACTGCGCAGCACCGAGCCCCTTCTTCAAGGGCTGCGGGATGGGCGATACAATGTCATTATCCTGCCTTTTAAGCCGACTGACAGCGCACTCATCGCTCTCCCCTTCGGCAAGGAATCACTGTACTTCAACCTTCCCAAAGGGCATCCCCAGGAAAAAAGCTCCTCCCTTTCTTTTTCCGATTTGGACGGGACTGCCATGATTGTTTATTCCCACATCGGGTTCTGGAAGGATCTCATCAAGGAAACAATGCCCCATTCCCGTTTCCTGCTCCAAGAACAGAGAGATGACTTTTTCGAGCTGGAGAAAGCTTCCTCCCTGCCTTCCTTCATTACGGACCGTGTCCTTAGTGAAGAACCTCTCAAAAATCGGACGGCTGTCCCGATTGTGGACCAATCGGCCCAGATTGAGTACTCTCTTGTCATGACAAAAAAGATGGGCCAACGCTATCCCCTCTTTACTAAATGGCTAAAACAAAAATAAAAACAAAAAATCGGGTCCTCCTTTGGGAAGACCCGTTTTTGTTTAGACGGAAAGGGAAGACAGGACGGAGGCCTTTGTCACAATGCCGCGGAAGACATCATGCTCATCCACTACAGCAAGAGGATACTGCGTCTTTGCCGCCAGAGGGACAATGGAAGAAACTGGAGCATCAAGATTGCGTACAAAAGGAACCTCCCGAATGATGGCTTCTTCAAAAGTCTTCTTCCCATCCCGCACGGAAAGGGCTCCTTCCAAGGTGATGATTCCGTCAAAGTGCATATAATCACTCACCACATAGGCACTTGAAACGCCGCTCGCACGCATACTGTTTAGGGCCACATTGGCGCCGTCGGTCTTTTTTATGACCGAACCGGGAACGGTCATGATGTGCTTAACCGTGAGCACCTTGGTTGTATCAACACTGTCAATAAAGCGGCGGACATAGTCATTGGCCGGTGCGCTCAGCATTTTTTCCGGTGTATCAAGCTGGATCATGCGTCCGTCCCGCAAAATGCCCACGCGGCTTCCCAACTTAAATGCTTCATTGATGTCATGAGTAATGAAGATGATGGTCTTTCCCGTCTGCTCCTGGATGCGCAGCAGCTCAAACTGGAGATCATTTTTCACAAGGGGATCAAGGGCGGAAAAGGCTTCATCCATGAGCAGGATATCCGGGTCGCTTGCCAAGGCCCTGGCGATACCAACGCGCTGCCGCATCCCGCCGGACAAACTATCAAGACTCTCCCGTTCGTGCCCTTCAAGACCCACCATGCGAATCATTTCAAGAGCCTTGGCCTCCCGTTCCTCCTTCTTGACGCCGCGGATTTCAAGACCATAGCCCACATTGCCCATGACATCCCGATGAGCGAGAAGACCGCCGTTTTGGAAGACCATGGAAATTTTTGTCCGCCGCAGCTTCTGAAGTTTTACTTCATCGTACGCAGTGATATCTTCTCCGTCAATGAGGACTTCTCCCCGGCTGGGCCGATGCAGCATATTGAGGCAGCGCACAAGGGTCGATTTGCCGCTGCCAGACAGCCCTATAAGTACAAAGATTTCTCCTTTTCCCACCCGAAAGGACACGTCCGTCACAGCCGCCGTCATCCCGGTTGCTTCAAGGACATCCTGTCTTGTAGCCCCAAGTTCCAATAGCTTATAGGCCATTTTCTTTTCACCGCGAAAATCCAGAGGGGCAAAGATTTTGTAGAGGTGCCGGACCTCGAGAATGGGCGTTTGTGTCATTGGGATTCCTCCTTCCGAATCACGCTTTGGGTCAGACGGTCAAGCAGGATCGCAATGATGACAATACTGAGTCCCGCCGACAGACCACGACCTGATTCCATACGGTTGATGGCGATGAGGACTTCCATACCAAGGCCGTTGGCACCGATCATGGAACTTGTAACGACCATAGCAACCGCCATCATCATGGTCTGATTGATACCCGTCATGATCGTAGGCAGGGCCTGAGGGATCTGCACCTTGACGAGGGTCTGGAAGCGTGAGGCCCCAAATGAACGAGACGCTTCGACTACTTCTGGATCGACTTGCTTGATTCCATGACTGGTCAGCCGAATGACAGGAACAACTGCATATACAACGGTTGCAAGGACGGCAGGCACCTTTCCTGGCCCCAGGAGCATGACTGCGGGAATCATATAAACAAAGGTCGGCATGGTCTGCATGGCATCAAGAAAAGGCCGAATCAAAGGATCGGCCCGTTTGATGGAGGCAAGGAGGACGCCAATGGGAAGACCAATCAAAAGGGAAAAGAACACAGCCGCAAGGACAATGGAAAGGGTTTCACACATCATCTGCCAGTAACCCAAAAGACCGATAAAAAAGAGCAGCCCGCCAAAAAAAGCGCCTTTGCGGTAACTATTCATCAATCTGCCGCCGCCATAGGCCACGGCAAGAATCAAGATCCACCAAGGAATTGCGTCAAGTCCGCTGTTAAGGGCCCCAACAAAGATACCAATGAGACGCTTGAAGGAGACGAAGAATTCTCCATAATGAATGTTGATATAACGGACAAAAGCATCGACGGGCTCAGCCACATTGATGCGAAGGTTCGGAAACGTTGTGAGATAATTGATCATAAGGGCTCCTTTCCCAGTTAAAGTGCTTCCCTCAGTTTGGCTGCGTCTTCTGGCGTCAGCCAAGCATCAACAAGTTCCCCATGTTTTTTGAGGAACCAGCGGGCCGTTTCCTCATAGGAAGCCTTTGTATCCGCCATATGAGCCAAGGCTTCTGCCGTAAGGGTACTTGACGTATGGTAGCGGCTAAGGAACTTTGAAAACTCCGGCTCCCGTTTGGGGAAACGAGAATTGGCCGCAATCACAACCTTCACGGCAGGGGCTTCCGTAAGGCCCTCTTCAAAGGCGGCCTTCTCATAAGGGGCGTCTTCCAGCAATACAAGGTCAAGTTTACCGGAAAGCCAAGTAGGTTCCCATTGATACCCAACAACAGGAAGCCCTTTCTCGTAGGCAGTCAAAAAAGCCGTAGAAAGCGTAGCTTCGCTGCCAGGCCGAAAATAGATATAGTTCTGATTAAGCCCATAGACTTCATACTTCTTATAGAGGATGGCATCGATATTCCATCCTGGGATGGCACCATATAAGCGTCCTTTCGCGAGATCTTCCTCATCCTTAAAGAGCGCCGCATAGCGGCTCAGATCCTTGACGGATTTCAGGTCCGGCGCCATAGGGGCAATACCGCGTTCGGCATCACCTTCAATGACGTAGCGCGGGACATAAAACCCTTGGCGGTTATCATCATAGTTGACGCCCAGATCCACGATCCCGCCGGCGGCCTTATCAGCTTCATAAGTGGGAACGTTATCCGTCCACAGCTCCATATTGACATCTGCATCGCCGCGTACAAGGGCGGCCTGCGTGATGGGCGTGGAGCCATAAAGGATTTCCGTCTTGAGTCCATAGACCTTTTCAGCAACGAGCTGAGCCACAGCGTTATGGAACCGGACACTATCCCATCCAGGATCTGCAAAGACAACAGGCCGCTTTTCGTCAGGGGAACACCCTGATAGAATTCCCAGCAAAACAAGAAAAGCAGTAAGGATCATCAACTTGAATGCTTTCATGAAACCATCCTTTCTTCAGTATATTTATTCAAAATATTTGTTCATAATATTAATTTAACATGTTGCTAAATACTCCGTCAAATATTTTACAATTTGTTCATAAAATGATACATATTTGTGTAAGTATAATTTATCTTGTATATCCGTTCAAACACGTCCGATTTTATTCCCATTATCATTATTATCTGTACACAAATCATCCTTTTCAGTAAAAAGAAAGCCTCTCCTATCAAAGTTGATAGGAGAGGTTCATAAATTGCTTCTTTTTAATTAGAGGCGTCAAGAAAAATTCCGTCCATCATGACAGCCAAAGGATCTTGAATCGTGACAAAAGGTTTATCCTTGAAAAGGACCAAATCGGCATCCTTTCCTTTTTCTAGGCTCCCAACCCGCTGATCAACGCCCATGACGCGGGCCGCATTGATGGTGACCGCTGCAAGAGCTTTTTCATAGGCCATGCCCTTGCTGATGGCAAGGCCAACGCAAACAGGCAAATACTGCAGGGGAATCACGGGAGCATCCGTAATGATGCAGATATCACGGCCTTCTGCTAACGCCGCTACACTGTCAAATCCCTTCCCGTGAAGCTCCACCTTGCCGCGGCTTCCCAGGCTGGGCCCTACAAGAAGAGGGATCTCCGGACGTTTGCGCAAAAATTCCAAGATATCCGTCCCGCTTGTCACATGGTCCAAGGTAAACCGTAAATGAAATTCATCACAAATGCGGATAGCCGTCACAATATCAAGGGCCTCATGGCAATGAATCTTAAGCGGTTTTTCGCCACGCATGACAGGCACCATGGGTTCCAGTTTCCGGTCATAATCACGGACAGGCGTTTCCGCATAAACTTTGGCAGTAAGGAGAAATTCCCGAAGTGTTGCCGCAATCCCCATACGAGTTGTTTCATATCCCTTTTTAGGATTTTCCCCCAGGGCGCATTTCATGGCAAAATAAGGATCAAGGACCATCTCGTCAATGATCTTGCCCCGCGTCTTGATGGCAGCATACTGACCGCCGATCACATTAAGCGAACCAGGGCCGCTTGCGCAGCACGTAATCCCGGCATTTCGCGCCTCCTCAAAGGTCCGGTCAAGAGGATTGATGGCATCAATGGCACGCATCTCTGGTGAAAGAATCATCTTCTTCTCATTATGATCAGCGTAAAATTCACCCAGCGAATCTGCTTTGAGTCCAAGATGTGTGTGGGCATCAATGAATCCAGGCGTCACATAGGCCCCGCCAGCATCCCGAACGGATTCACCTTCTGCCGAAAGGCTCTCCCCCACTTCGGCAATTTTTCCGTCAAGGACCCTAATATCATAGAACCCCTCTGTCACATGGGGACTGAGTACATGAGCATTTTTGATCAGCATTGCTGTTCCTCCTTCATTGAGTTTTCTTTCAGTATAGCACAAAAATCACAGATACATGGAAACCCCTGGCCCGATAGGCAGATCAAGCAGCAGCCAAAGAACCAGCATGACCGTCATGGTTGATAGGAGAACCAGGGAATATGGAATCGTAAGAGAGAAAATGGTTCCAATCCCCAGTTCCCGTTGCATCGTCTCGCCGGGACGCAAAGGAATCTTCCCTTCGGCTTGATATTCCGTGAGGAGTCCTATAATGATGGGCAGGGCGGAATGAAGGGGCGAACAAATATTGGTGCACGAATCCCCAATGCGAAAGGCCAGCTGGGCATAGGCAGGATGGACATTGAGGAGGGTGAACATGGGCACAATCATGGGGGCAATAAGGAGCCATTTAGATGATCCACTGGTCATGAAAGGATTGATAATGGCTGTCACAACAACAATCATTAGGCACAAAGGAATAAGCCCCACATCGGCCCCTTTGAGGATTTCAGCTCCAACAATGGCGACAACCTTGAATATATTGGACTTATTCATCATATCGATAAAAAGGGAAGCAATCAAGGTTGTTGTCAAAAGAGGAATGGCTTGCTGCAGCCCGGCTGATACCAGACGGGGAATATCTCGCATCTCCTTGATTGTTCCTGTTGCTGCCGCATAAGGAATTCCCGTTGCCACAAAAGCAAAGCCTATAATGACGATGATGCCCTCAAAGAGTGGGGATTTTGGAAGAAATCCCCCTTTGGCATTACGCAGGAGTGCTCCCTCTGGAATCGTGAGAAGTCCCATAATGAAAAGGAAGAAAAGGAAGCCATAAAAAGCCCAGCGCAGTCCTTTTTCCTGATCTTCCGTAAGGCGATGTTTTGCGATGAGGCTCTCATCAAGGGTCCCATCCCCATCGCCCACCATACGGCAAACGACTTTTTCGGTAAAAATGGTCATGGTCACGGAAAGAACAAAAGTGGCTGCCGCCATGAAAAAATAGTTGACCGCGGGATTAATGGGTACAGAAAGTCCCATTTCCTTGACAATGCTTTCTGTTATCCCCGCGAGCAGTGCATCCGTCCCGGCAAGAAAGAGGTTGGCTGTAAAACCGCCGCTGGCGCTCGCATAGCCAAGGATGACCCCAATAAGAGGATTGCGTCCCAAGGCGGCAAAGATGACACCGCCCATGGTAAAGGAAAAAATCGTCCCCGCGTCACTCATCAGATTGGCATTGATTCCCACAAAGACGACAGCAAAAGTAATGAGACTGCGTGGTGCCTTGAGCAGATATTTTTTCATGAAGGTCTCAAAAAAGCCCGTTTTTTCAATGAAGGCACTGGCAGCCATCATGACAAGGACCAATTTAAGCGGTGGATAAGAAACAAAGATTTCCGGGAATTTTATGATGATGTAGCGCAGGTTATCTCCAGAAAGAAGATTAACAACAGCAACTGTCACAAGCTTTTCCGGTTCACCGGGAATCTTTGATGCACTCATATAGGAGATACTGACACCCATACGGGCAAGAAGCCAGGAAATGAATAAAGTAGCAAGGAGCATACCGCCAAAGAGCATAAAAGGATGGGGTAATTTGTTGCCCCAATACTCGATGGTATCAATAAATCGATTGAGGAAGGTTTTCTTTGTTTTCATGAGGATTATTCTCCGTTTAGAAAAAGGAAGCCTCAACCAGAAGCCTCTCCAAAAGGATATTCATCGCGATGAATTTCTACTGATTCTACAAATCCCCCAGCAGCTGATTAGCTGCCAGGGGATTTTCCATCTTAGTCTGATGCCTTCTTAAGGGGGGACAAAATCAAGGAAGCCGGAACGTTACTGAATATGCATAGGAATGCCCGGTCCAATGGGAAGACCAAAGGTGAGCCAAACAATGAGCATGGCCGTCATGGTCAGAAGAATAACCATGGCATAGGGAATAGTCAAGGAAAAAATCGTACCAATCCCAATCTTGCGATGTTCCGTTTCACCTGGACGCAGAGGGATTTTCCCTTCTTCCTGGTATTGTGTCAGCATGCCAATGATTACGGGCAGAAGTTCCTGCAGAGGGGAACAGATATTCGTAGCCGAGTCACCAATGCGATACGCAAGCTGGGCATAAGCAGGATGCACATTCAGCATGGTGAACATAGGAACAATCATGGGCGCGATGATGAGCCACTTGGAGGAACCGCTTGTCATGAACGGGTTGATGATGGTGGTCACGACAATGATCATCAAACAAAGCGGCAAAAGACCGATATTGGCTCCACGCAGAGCTTCTGCACCAGCTACAGCAACCATTTTAAAGATATTGGATTTATTCATCATATCGATGAAGACCGCTGCCATCATGGTCGTCGTCAAAAGGGGAATCGCTTCCCGCAGACCGGCGGAAACAAGGCGGGGAATATCCTTCCACTTCTTGATTTCCCCTGTTGCCACACCATAAGGCAGGCCTGTGGAAACAAAGAAGAAAGCAATAAGTGTGATGATGCCAGCAAAGAACGGTGATTTCGGCAGGAAACCACCCTTCGCATTGCGCAGGATGGCCCAGGAAGGAACGGTAAGGGCTGCCATAACGGCAAGGAAGAAGAGAAATCCATAAAAAGCCCAACGCAGTCCCTTTTCCTGATCCGCCGTTAGTTTATGCTCCTCAAGCAAAGCCATATTGACCTTTCCATCCCCATCACCGACCATACGGCAGACAACCTTTTCCGTAAAAAGGGTAAGCGTCACAGAAAGGAAGAAGGTCGCTGAAGCCATAAAGAAGTAGTTCATGGCTGGATTGATATCGACTGCAACGCCCATCTCCTTGACAACACCTTCCGTTATGCCAGCAAGCAGAGCATCCGTCCCAGCAAGGAAGAGATTTGCCGTAAAGCCGCCGCTCGAACTTGCCCAACCAAGAATAACACCAATCAGGGGATTTCGGCCCAAAGCAGCAAAAATAATTCCACCCATGGTCAAGGCAAAAAGGGTCCCGGCATCACTCATCAAATTGGAGTTGACGCCGACAAAGACAACAGCAAAAGTCACGAGGCCCCGAGGCGCGCGGAGCAGATACTTTTTCATAAAAGTCCCAAAGAAACCGGTCTTTTCGATAAAGGCCGTTGCCGCCATCATCACAAGAACAAGTTTCATAGGTGGATACCCAATAAAAATATCAGGATACTTCGTAATCAGGTAACGCAGGTTTTCTCCGGATAGCAGATTGGTAACGGCAATGGTCACTTCCTTTTCCGGTTCCCCTGGGGTTCGTGAAGCTGCCATATAGGTTATGCTGCAGCCAGCCTGGGATAAGATCCAGGACCCAATAAGGGTAATGACGACGAGCATCCCAAAAAGGATAAAAGGATGGGGCAATTTATTTCCCCAATACTCAATGGTGTCGATGAATCGATTCATCCACGATTTCTTTCTTACAGATGGTTGCATGCGATTTGTTGCCTCCTTTTGTTTAATTGGGTTCCGTTCCTGCTAAAAGCGCCTGCCGGATTTTTAAGCCGTCTATCCAAGCCGCGGCTGGTTTGACCGTTGCGTCCCCTTCGATAGAAAAAACGGCGCTTTGAGAAAAATGATTGCATCTTTATTATACCCAAAGTCAGGATAGAATGCTAGTTATTTTCTGAAAATATAAAATTTTGCAAAAATAACGTTGATTCATCCATGTGATGTGGTCAAATTCGATATTGTCTTTATGGATTCATTACATTTCTAAACAATATGATTCGATATTTGGCGTATAATGGCCCATTGATTCAAACTGCCAGTTAACTTATCCACACCAAAAGGTCTTATTCGAGGTTTCTCCTCTTTTACCTTGCAGGATGAAGCGCTGTCGAATACAATGAAAGAAAAACGTTTCTCCCCATGCAGAAAGGAAGGCTTCCATGGAACATTCCCAGAATAACGTGCTGCACTTTACCTTGGGCCATTTTGGTACAGACTGGGCCCAAGGCGGGATTCCAGCCCTTCTCCCCTATTTTATCGCGGCCTGCCATCTTTCCTATCAGGAAGCAGCGGGCATCATCTTTGCAAATATTGTCCTCGCCTCTGTAACGCAGCCTCTCATCGGCTACTATTCGGACCGTGCATCCCTTCCTTATTTGGTCCCCCTTGGTGTCTTTCTCTGTGGGTTCAGTCTTTCAGCCATGGCCTTTACCCAGAATTATTGGTTCATCCTCTTTTTAGCCATGCTGAGCGGATTGGGCAGCAGCCTTTTCCATCCCGAAGCAGCTCGTCTTGTAAACGGCATTTCAGGCGCCCAAAAAGGCAAGGCGATGGGGATTTTTTCTGTCGGGGGCAATGCAGGCTTTGCCGTCGGTCCCGTGGCAGCAGGGTTCAGCGCCTATCAGTTTGGCATCAAGGGGCTCATCATTTACGCCGTAGTCAATTTTCTTACGGCTCTCTATCTGATGAAGAAACTTCCTGCAATCAAAAAAAGACTCAAAGGGACAGAAAAAAGGGAATGCCATTCAAACGAACCTCAGCCGAAAAATGATTGGAACGCCTTCGGGAAACTTAGTTTCGTTATTTTTGCACGCTCAATTGGCTTTACCATCCTTAACTCCTTTATCCCAATTTACTGGATCAGCGTTCTTGGCACATCAGCAAGCAGCGGCAGTCTTGCCCTTTCCCTGCTTTTTTCCATGGGGGTTGTCATGACTTTTTTGGGCGGTATCCTGGCAGACAAAGTGGGACACATCAAGGTCATGCGGATATCCTTCCTCGTCATGGTCCCCGCCCTCTTCTTTCTCACAAACAGTACCAGCCAAACGACAGCAACCCTGCTCTTGGTGCCGACGGCTCTTTCCCTTTTTGCGCCTTACAGTCCCATGGTCATCTTGGGACAGACCTACCTTGCCCGCAACATTGGTTTTGCTTCCGGCGTGACCTTGGGTCTCAGTGCCAGTGTAGGCGGCCTGATTTCTCCCCTGGTCGGATGGGCTGCCGACCGTTGGGGTGTTGGTCCTAGCCTGCAGATTCTCTGGATCGTCGCCGCCATTGGCTGCTTCTTCGCCTTCCTCGTTCCCGTCCCGCCTTCCATGATAAAGAAAAAAGCATGAAAAATTCCCGACTGGTATCATTTCCAGTCGGGAATTTTTCTTTTTATCTAGTTATAAGATCATATTTTGAATGATTTCGCCGTCCTCATCCTGCTGATACTGGACCTTGAACGAATAGCCTTCAGAATTTCCGCTTTTTGTATAAAATCCGCGGATCTCAAAAAATTCCTCATTGGAAACAGCATAAGCTTCCGTAAGGTCCCCCAAGTAAACAGTCAAAGATTGGGCTGATCCATCAAACGTCTTAAGGACAGAGGCAAACCAATGGGCAAATCAATCCACATTCCGGTAGATGATGTTTTCTTTTTGAAAGTCCTGGTCTCGATACGTCATCAAAAAGTCTCGCTCACCGGTGCAGGTGAATAGGTCGATCAGGAAGCCCTACAATTAAATCAGAGCCTTTACTGCAGCAAGGACACCATCAAAATTAATGGCATGGGTGACTTCTGGAACGTATTCCACATAGGTGACCTTATCATTTTTATCAATGACAACAACACCACGGGCTTCAAGACGCAGTCCTTCCATGAGGAAGCCATAGTTCGTCCCAAAGGAGGCATCACGATGGTCAGAAAGGGTAACTACATTCTTGACCCCAGCAGCCCCGCACCAACGAGCCTGAGCAAAGGGCAGATCCATGGAAACCGTGAGGACCACGACATCGGAAGAAAGACCAGTTACGTCCTTATTGAACCAACGGGTCTGGGCATCACAGACACCCGTATCAAGGGACGGTACAACAGAAATAACCTTGATTTTGCCTTCATAGTCCTTCAAGGTCTTTTCAGCAAGGCTATTATCAAGCAACTTGAAATCAGGCGCCTTTTCTCCCACTTTCACTTCGGGACCAACAAGGGTTACAGGGCCTCCAGCAAAAGTAACTGCACCAGAACGTTTTTCCATAATTCATTCCTCCTATATCATAGCAAAATGGATGATCCATATGATTCATTCATACGACACGTATACTATAGCACTTTAATAATGATTAGTAAATAGTTATTTTAACTATTTACAGAAAAATTACAGCAAGAAAAACGTCCCTATGGAACACTCCATAGGGACGTTTCAGGCACCTCACGGTGCGTATGCGATTTTTTAAGGATAAAAGGAGCCTACCTGCGGCACAACTCCCGATTCATCTTACATCATGCCAGGCATGCCACCCATGGCAGGAGCCGCCGGAGCCGGATTTTCAGCCGGTTTATCCGCAACAACGGCTTCCGTGGTAAGAATCATGGCAGCAATGGAAGCTGCATTCTGCAGGGCACTGCGTGTAACCTTGCAAGGATCTACAATACCGCTCTTGATCATATCAACATATTCTTCCGTCTGGGCATTGAAGCCAATTCCCTTCTTAGCCTTCTTGACAGCTTCAACGATAACGGCACCTTCAAGACCGGCGTTGTTGGCGATTTGACGGACAGGAGCTTCGATAGCGCGTCTAACGATATCAATACCTGTCTTCTCATCCCCTTCGGTTTCCTTTTCCAGTTCATCGAGGGCCGGCTGTACTTGCAGAAGAGCCGTACCGCCACCGGCAACGATTCCTTCGGCCACAGCAGCGCGAGTAGCGTTCAGAGCGTCTTCGATACGGAGTTTCTTATCTTTCAGTTCCGTTTCCGTAGCGGCACCAACTTTGATAACGGCAACACCGCCAGAGAGTTTAGCCAAACGTTCCTGAAGTTTTTCCTTGTCGAACTGGGAAGTCGTTTCAGGAATCTGGGCACGGATGGAAGCAACACGGTCAGCAATGGCCTGTTTGTCACCAGCACCATCAACGATGGTAGTAAGGTCCTTGGTTACACGGACCTGGCTGCAGGAACCAAGATCAGCAACTGTAGCGCTGTCGAGCTTACGGCCAACTTCTTCACTGATAACCGTCGCACCCGTCAGGGTTGCAATATCCTGAAGCATAGCCTTGCGACGATCACCAAAGCCAGGAGCCTTGACGGCAACAGCCTTAAAGGTGCCACGGAGTCTGTTCACAACGAGTGTAGCCAGGGCTTCACCTTCGATATCTTCAGCAATGATCAAGAGTTCACGGCCCTGTTGTACCACTTTTTCAAGAACAGGCATGATGTCTTGGATCATAGTGATTTTACGGTCCGTAATGAAGACGTACGGATTGGAAAGAACGGCTTCCATCTTGTCCGGATCCGTAACCATATACGGGGAAATATAGCCGCGGTCGAACTGCATCCCTTCAACGGTTTCAAGGGAGGTTTCCATGGTCTTGGATTCTTCAACGGTGATGACGCCATCGTTGCCGACTTTTTCCATAGCATCAGCAATCAGGCCACCGATTTCCGTGTCACCAGCAGAAATGGAAGCAACCTGTGCTTTTTCTTCCTTGGTGCTGACCGTCTTGGCATTTTCCTGGAGCTTCTTGACGAGGCAGTCCGTTGCTTTCTTGATGCCTCTCTTGAGGACCATGGGGTTAGCACCGGCAACCACGTTCTTCATGCCTTCATGAACGATGGACTGAGCAAGAAGGGTAGCCGTCGTGGTCCCGTCACCAGCAATATCGTTGGTCTTGGTTGCCACTTCACGAACAAGAGCAGCCCCCATGTTTTCAAACGGATCTTCCAGTTCAATGTCCTTAGCAATGGTTACACCATCATTGGTGATGGTCGGGGAACCGAATTTCTTTTCAAGGACAACGTTGCGGCCCTTGGGCCCCAAGGTAACTTTTACAGCATCAGCCAGTTTATTGACGCCGCGTTCCAGACCACGACGTGCTTCTTCATCAAATTGAATGAGTTTAGCCATTTTTATCTACTCCTTAGTTCCAAATGATATAAGGTGATTGGTTCTCCACAAAAAAGGGAGCGATTCACTTATCCTCAACGACGGCCAAGATATCACTGTCACGGAGGATGATATAATCCTTGCCGTCCAGTTCGACTTCGCTGCCGGAGTATTTAGCAAAGACAACAGTTTCGCCAACCTTGACTTCAGAAGCAATGCGGGTGCCATTATCAAGGAGACGGCCCGTACCTACAGCTACGACTTTACCGGTCTGGGGTTTGTCCTTATGAGCCGTATCGGGCAGATAAATCCCGCTTTCCGTTTTTTCTTCCTGCACAACCGGTTCTACGACGACATGATCTTCCAAAGGTCTTAACATGTTTGTAATCCCCTTTCACTATGGATAAATATTAACTTTTTGATTTATTAGCACTCATTACATTGGAGTGCTAACCACAGCTATAATAATAGCATCTTTCAAAAAAAATGCAAGGGGTTTTACTAAAAAAGTCAAACTTTTTGTCTTTTAGGTTGGAAAGACATATAGGAATGCTATGGAGCTTTGATGCTTTGATGCTTATAGTGCGTTGAAGGGAAAGATGATAACGAGCGGCGCCTAATCGTCTCCCTGTCGGTCGTGGGCGCCAAATTACATTCGCCCTCAAACATGTTCTTCTGCTTTTCGCTCCGTTCCATAGCAGCCTCAGAACCCGGGCAAATCCGCCTCGCAAGCCGCTGTTATGAACTGACCTTTTTCAAGACGGTTTCCAAAAATCTTTTCCCTCATACTTGACCCAAAGGTAATACCTGGCAGCATATGGCAAGAGCTAGGGTTTCACAGTCTCCGGCTTTTGCCTTTTCTGTTATACGTGGATTGGTTACCAACAGGCTAATGGGTTCGCCGAGAGCCCCACTATCTCATATCACGGATCTTAAGGTACAACCTATAAGCGGCTCGTAAGGAAACGTCTGCTTCGCGTCTTCATCCACCACCGAAAGACCATGTTTCCTCTTTTTAATGTGGCAACATGCGGCTTTTGTCCCCCCTTGGCAAAGGCGGATTGATTTCGGAGAAATCAAGTTCTAACGCGTAACACGATAGCAGGTCGTACCGAATATAAAGTAACCGTTGTCGGGTATCATCATAGCAACACTTTTATAGCTGGTTTATCTACCTGCCGCCTTTGGCAGCAGCATCATAGCGCTGCAGCATCACAGCAAAAGCCAGAGTGCATGGATTCATCCATGCACTCTGGCTTTTCTTTCCTCATTTCTTTTCCATTTCTTCTTTGAGCCGAGCCATGATTCTGCCATAGTTTTCCTTTTTATGGGGAAAAAGGCAATGAGAGCAGTCCTTGGTGCCTGTCTCCGTATAAGTATAGGCTCCGCCGCAGGCCTTAACTAGATACAAAGGACAGAAACAAAAGAGACAGTTAAAGTCCTTCCCGTCACTTTCCTTATGACAGGGGAAGAACTCACATTCCTTATGGGAAAAGTACTTATAGTGATTCGTCATTTTTCTTCCCAGCTTTCCGCCAGTTTGCCAAACTCTTCTATGGTAAGGGACTCCCCTCTGCGCGTCGGCTCAATCCCAGCACGGGCCATCCAGGCCTCCGCTGTATCACCAGGACGCACCATTGACTTTAGACAAGTGCGGAGCATCTTCCGGCGCTGGGAAAAAGCCGCCCGCACGACCTTAACATATAAAGACGCATCCACATTGACAATGGGACTCTCCCTTTTTTCACATACGACGACCATGGAATCAACCTTTGGGGCCGGCATGAAATCGTGAGCCGGAACGGGAATTGCCAGCTGGGGCTCCGAATAATACTGCAGCGCCAAGGAAAGGGGCCCATAAGCCTTTGTTCCAGGACGAGCAGCCATCCGCTCAGCCACTTCTTTTTGCACCATAACGACAATACGCTTTAAGGGAAGGTTTGCTTCAAGCAGGGAAAAGATGATGGGCGTCGTAATGTAATAAGGCAGGTTCGCCGCCACTGTAAAAGGCTTTCCCCCCGTAATGTCTTTGAGGTCAACCTTAAGGATATCCCCATGGATGATTTCTACATTGTCATACCCTTCAAGCGTCTTGCGAAGGATTGGAAGAAGAGACTCATCGATTTCAACACTCTTGACATTGGCTCCGGTTTCCGCAAGGGCCTGGGTCAATGTGCCGATTCCAGGCCCGACTTCAAGGACCAGGTCCCCAGGACCAATCTTTGCTTTTTCTGCAATGCCCCTTACAACAGACTCATTGATGAGGAAGTTCTGTCCAAAGCGTTTTTTTGTATGAAGGCCAAAGGTATCAAGAATATACCGCGTTACTTCACGGCTTGCAATCACAGGATGAAGCATACTGAAGTCCTTTCTCACGCATGACGTGTTTCGATGATCTGAAGTGCTTTATTGAATTCGTCGCGGGTCACGCCATAATGATTGAGACGCTCCACCATTTTCTTCACATTGCCGTAGCCAATACCCAGTTCGGCTCCAAGGGCATCCCGTTTTTCCGCCGCAGACTGGGATCCGCTCATACCGTTATGGTAAAGGTCCATGGCCGTAAATTCTTCCTGCGGCGTCATCGTGGTGTGACGCACCTTGGAAAGTGCCTTGAGGATTGCCTCCGGCTGAGCCTGCTCAATGCCCACATCATGGTGGGCCAGAGCTTCACACTTTGGCACAAAGGCCTGTCCCGCCTCAGGAAAGCGCTCCGTCAAATAACGGCGGATTCGCTCCCCTGCCCCATCAGGGTCGGTGAGGATGATGATGCCCCGCTTCTTATAGGCTGCTTCAATCTTTTTAAGGGTATACGGCGACAAGGTAAAGCCGCCTGTTTCGATTGTATCGGCATCAAGGGCCTTCTTGATCGCCACTGTATCCATTTTTCCTTCTACGACAAGGACTTCCTTAAGCAATCTTGTCACGCTCCCTATTCTTGGACCTCTCGTTCCGGATTTTTACTCTAACAGATTGCAGGAAGAATGTCAAAAGAAAGTTCTCCCCACAAATAAGGAAAGAGGCCATTGCCAATTGGCAACAGCCCCTTTTCTACTCAAGGAAATACACGGTTACGTCGCGCCTGCCCCAACTGATTGCGTCAGAGTAGTTTTCCATGTACAGGTCAATCCGGCTGCCATTGATAGCACCGCCGCAATCACCTGCCACGGCAAAACCATAACCAGGGATATACATCCGCGTTCCATATGGAATCACATCAGGATCCACAGCTACGATTCCATGATAAGGCACAACGCCTGTCGAAGTCAGACCGGTTCCACTGCCCTCGGCAAGGGTATACGCGGAAGCCTCAAAGGTTCTCGCGCTGCGGTACCGAACAAAGCCACGGCTTGTTTCCACCATCAGATTTTTGCCTGTGCCTACTTCTACGACTTGCGGAACAGGTTGGGAAACAACATCACGCGCCAGTTCACGTCTTACTTCTTGATTTCCAATCTTCACCGTGCGGTAGGTGACCACAGCTTCCCCATTGCGGCCTTCCGATACAACAGACTGTCTGCCGCGGGGCAGGTTGTCATTGTTGCGGAATTCCACTTCAAAAGGAATGCTTTCTTTGGCCGTCTTCACCTCAGTTGTGGGGGAAACGACATGGATGGTCATGTCTTTTTTTGCCGGGGACTCCAAGGACGGATACACCTTATATCCTTTGTAGTCCACACCCACAGCATCCAGCACTTCTTTTACCGTTTTGCGTCCGATGGTATACTCGGTCGTTCTTCCATTATGCCACACCTTGATTGGAATGGCACGGATGACTTCGATCGTCGATCCATCTTCAAAGTTTCCATGACCAACTACATCATAACCGTCGGCTTTTTGAAGAACAACACCGGCTTCTTCCAAAGCACCTTTAACCGTAAGGGCTCTGGTTGAAAGGGCAATCGTCTGCCCGTCAACTTGAATCTTCACCTGTTTTGGAGCGGCAGCAAAGCCGAGAAAATTCAAGCTGAAGACAAGCATGAGCATGACAACAACCCACTTTTCAGGACGCTTCCAAGTATTTGTTATTCGCAAATTCTCGCCTCCTTAAAGCTTTTGTATTCTACCATGGAGACGAAAAACCTGTCAAAACAAAATTAGGACCAGCTCCTAAAAATGAACATTTTCATAGCTTGATTTTGTGACGGTTTTGAAAAATTTACAGCAAAGTCATCGCGATTTTTAGTAACTTTTTAATTTTGGGAAGAGATTTTGCGAATTTTTTGTGGCAATTTCCATCATCGAAAGGACTGGAATTCCTTTGACCTCCGCTGCCATTTCAGCAACAAGCTTCACATAAAGCGGGTTATTGCGTTTCCCGCGGTAAGGAACAGGGGCCATATAAGGCGAATCTGTTTCAAAAACAATGCGGTCAAGAGGCATCTTGCGAAGGATTTCCCTGACCCCATGATCATTCTTAAAGGTACTTGTCCCGCCAAAGCCAAAGTACCAGCCGGCCTTAATAAAGGTTTCAGCCATGGCCCAGTCTCCGCTGAAACAATGAAGAACCCCTCGCACGCCCTGCCCTTCCGTCAGAAGGAGCCTTGTCATATCCTCATGGGCCTCCCGGTCATGGATGATGACGGGCAGCTTAAGTTCACGGGCCATGGCAAGTTGGCGGATAAGGAAAGTCTGCTGCCGCTCATGGGGTGAATCTTCATCGTTATAATAGTCAAGACCGATCTCACCAATGGCGACCACCTTGTCATCTTGGGCAAGCTGGTAAATTTCCTCAAGGTCCCCTTCGCTCACATGGCCCAAATCTTCTGGATGAAGTCCGACGGCGGCATACACATAATCATAGCGGTGGGCCATAGCAAGCGATGCCTTCGAGCTTCTCACGTCACAACCGGGATTGATGAATCCCAACATGTGCGATCCAATCTCCTGGAGCAGCGCTTCTCGGTCCGCGTCAAAGTCCTCCGTGTCAAGGTGGGCATGCGTATCAAAATAAGGAAGTCGTTCCATTATTTGACCTTGCTGCCCGACGCAATTCCCGGCACTTCGGCAAGGACGAGGTTTCCCTTGCCGTCACTTGCAGCAAGGAGCATGCCGCGAGATTCGATGCCTTTGAGCTTGGCTGGTTTGAGATTAGCCACAACGATGACATTCTTGCCAATAAGCTCCTTGGCTTCATAGTACTGGGCAATCCCGGAGACAATGATCCGTTCACGGCCTGCCATATCAACGGTAATCTTCATGAGCTTATCTGTGTTGGGGACCCGTTCGGCCGTTTTGATTACAGCAACACGGAGGTCAACCTTCTGGAAATCATCGATGGCGATTTCTTCGGGCGTAACCACACCGACGTTCTTCTTTTCCGCTTTTTTTGCTTTCGGGGCTTCCTTCGGAGGTGTCTTTTCCGACTCCACTTCAATGCGCGGGAAAATGGGCTGCCCCTTCATGACTTTCGTGCCATCAGAGAAACCGCCATACTTCACTTCATTAAGATCGAAGTTTTCCGGCACGGCAAGACCGAGCTGTTCGAAAATCTTCGGTGCCGTAAAAGGCATCATAGGTGAAATCAGGATGGCAATATTGCGAACAGCATCAGCAAGGTTGTACATCACGGCTTCAAGGCGATCCTTCTGCGCAGGATCCTTAGCAAGGATCCACGGCGTCGTTACATCAATGTATTTATTGGCAGCGCCAATATAGGACCAGACAGCCTTCAGCGCGTCATTGATCTGGTATTCATCCATAGCTTTACGGTAACTGCCAAGCGTTTCCTCGGCAAGGGCCGCAAAAGCCTTGTCATCGGCATGATCTGATGCCGTCTTATGAACAATACCTTGATGATATTTTTCAATCATGGAAACCGTACGATACTGGAGGTTGCCCAAGTCGTTGGCAAGGTCCGTATTCCAACGGCGGATGAGGCCTTCGCGGGAATAATTCCCATCGTTGCCCAAGGCAATTTCGCTGAGGAGGAAGTAACGGACGGCATCAGGACCAAATTCCTTGATTGGTTCCACAGGATCGACGACATTGCCCTTGGATTTACTCATCTTGTCACCATTAACGACAAGCCAGCCGTGACCATAAACCTTCTTCGGCAGTTCATACCCCATGGAAAGGAGCATAGCCGGCCAAATGATCGTATGGAAACGGACGATTTCCTTTCCTACAAGGTGCAGGTCAACCGGCCAGAAACGGTTAAATTCCTCTTCATTGCGCAGGAACCCAATCCCCGTGAAATAGCACAAAAGGGCATCGAACCAGACATAAGTAATCTGTTTCTTATCAAAAGGAACCGGAATGCCCCAGTCGAACGTGGAACGGGAAATACACAGATCCTCCAACCCTTGTTTAAGAAAAGCGATCATTTCGTTGCGGCGGGAAACGGGCTGGATGAAATCAGGATGATTTTCAATATGTTTGAGAATTTGGTCAGCATATTTGGACATACGGAAGAAATAGTCCTCTTCTTCCATCGTTTCCACAGGACGGCCACAGTCCGGGCAAACGCCGCCTGCTTCCTCAATCTGACGGTCCGTCCAGAAGGATTCGCAAGGAACGCAGTATTTCCCGACATATTTCTTTTTATAGATATCGCCCTTATCATAGACGCGCTGCAGGATTTCCTGAACGACCCGTTCGTGTTCCGCACTGGAAGAGCGTACAAAATCCGTGTAGCTGATACCCAGCATTTCCCAAAGTTTCTTGAAGTTTGCCACAATGCCATCTACGTACTGGAGCGGCGTCATCCCATTTTCTTCCGCTTTGCGCTGGATCTTGAGGCCATGTTCATCACTGCCCGTCACGAATCGGACATCAAACCCATTGGCCCTTTTATACCGAGCAATCGTATCAGCAATGGTCGAGCAGTACGCATGACCAATATGCAGATTGGCACTCGGATAGTAAATCGGTGTCGTAATGAAAAAAGCTGGTTTACTCATCTTCTACCCCTTCTTTGACTAGTCTATTATAAAGCTCCCGTTTAGGCAGCTTATAAACTTTGGCAATTTGCTGGAGCGCTTCTTTTTTTCCCACGCCGTCAGCCATCAGGCGACGCACGGCATCAAGGGGATCCCCTGTTGGGGCTTCTTCCACCTTGGTTCCGCCAGCAATCACGAGGACAAACTCACCGCGTGGCGCCTGTTCCAAAAGGTGCGCCCGGCACGTGGAAACCGTGCCGCGAAAAAACTCTTCATGAAGCTTTGTCAGTTCCCTCGCCATGGTCATGGTCCGGTCTCCCCATGCGTCTTCAATATCAGAAAGCACCTCTATGATTCGGTGCGGTGCCTCATACAGGATGATAGTTGCTGGAATGTCTTTCCATTCTGCTAGCTTCTCCCGCCGGTTTTTCCGACTTTTAGGAAGAAACCCGCCAAAAAAGAAAGGCGTGCTCGATAGACCTGAAGCTACAAGGGCTGTCAGTGCCGCATTGGCTCCCGGAACAGGCACAACAGGAATGCCTTCTGCAATACACGTCTGGGCAATGTGTTCACCCGGATCGGAAATACCAGGGAAGCCGGCATCGGAAACAAGGGCGATGTTTTTGCCTTCTTTTAGATGCTCCAGAAGAACAGGCCCCATTTTTTCTTTGTTATGCTCATGATAGCTCAGAAGCGTCCCATGGATATCAAAATGATTCAAAAGCTGCCGCGTATGACGTGTATCTTCCGCGGCGATAAGATTGGCTTCCCGCAGCATCCGCAGGGCACGGGGCGTCATATCTTCCAAATTCCCAATGGGTGTTGCGCATAGATATAAGGTTCCAACCGATTCAGCCATGGACCCACTCCTTTCCTTCATAATAAGCAAGGGCATCCTCACTCAGGCTGCCGTCATGCCGGTACATGATAAGGGGCGGCAGGACCGTAAGCCCTCCCCGGCCCCCTTTTTGAAACTCCGCCAAAAAAATCCACGCCCCCCGATCAATATACGAATGGACCCACTGTAGCCGCTTGATTTCTAGATGATAGCGATCAGCTAGGCGTAGGGCATCGGTAAACCGGTCAGGAAGCTGGACCATGGCAAGGCGCCCCCGTGTCTTTAACGCAAAAGCAGCGGCTTTGATGAAATCTTCTAACGTAACGCCCACTTCATGGCAGGCCTCGGTCATGAGCTGACGCCGCCTTCCGCCAATGCGGTAAGGGGGATTCATATAGACAAGATCCATTGTGTCCGGCTTAAGATACTCACGATAAGCCAGGATATCCCCCACAAACGGCATAACCTGCTGCTCAAGGCCGTTTTCCCTTACGCTGCGCTTCAGGAGCTCAATGACATGGGGATTTTTATCCACGGCAAGAACGGACTGGGCTCCCCTGTTTGCAGCCAGAAGGGAAATAGCGCCGGTTCCACAGCCAAGCTCAAGGACGCAGGCTTTTTTCACCATATGGGGAAACGCGGCCAAAAAGACCGCGTCCGTTGTAAAGGAAAATTCTTTTTCATCCTGCCAAATCCGGAGATTTCCACTGGGCAGGCTGTCAAGGCGTTCCGTTTCATTCATCACTTTTGGCGGCTTCGACGATTTCGTCCCAGCTTGCCGTAATCCGGTTGCCTGGGGACAGTTCAACCACAACCGTCTGATCGCGGCGGGAAACATGCATGACCATGCCCTCCCCAGTAGGCGTGACAACCTTCATGCCCGGTTTAGGAATAAGGTGACTTGCTTCCTTCTTTTTCCCCTTGTTCTTGCAGCAGCGGCCGCAGTACATTTCACTTTCGTACTTAAGGCAGCACAAGAGCCGTCCGCAAATTCCTGAAATCTTCGTCGGATTAAGGGACAGGTTCTGCTCCTTTGCCATCTTGATGGAGACAGGTTCAAAGTCTCCCAAAAAAGTTGCACAGCACAAGGGCCGTCCGCAGCATCCAATGCCGCCTAGCATCTTTGCTTCATCGCGCACACCAATTTGGCGCAGCTCGATGCGCGTCCGGAAAACAGCGGCCAAATCCTTGACAAGATTGCGGAAATCAATGCGCCCATCGGCTGTAAAGTAGAAGATGATCCGCCCGCCGTCAAAGGTATACTCTACATTGACAAGACGCATTTCCAGTTTGCGGGCAGCAATCTTCTTTTCACAGATGGTGAACGCTTCCTTTTCCTTACGATGGTTTTCCTCCACCTTGCGGGCATCCCGCTCATCCGCCTTGCGGATCACGCTCTTTAAGGGAGATACGATGCTCTTTTCATCGACTTCCTGGGGCCCCATGACCACTTCCCCATATTCAACACCCCGGGCCGTCTCTACAATGGCATGGTCGCCTTTTTGCAGATCAAAGCTGCCTGGAGCAAAATAATAGATTTTCCCGGCTCTTTTGAACCGGATTCCAACAATCGTAACCACGGTCGTTACTCCTTTAGAAAAGTATGGATCTCAAGAAAGAGGGCCTCAAGGATCATCCGTGTATTGACGCCCTTATTGAGCCCAAGGTAAAAACGCTCCGTTTCAAGGAGGGATTTCTTGAGAGCAGATAAAGTAAATGAAGCAAAAATCGAAGCGATTCGCTCGCGTTCATCTTCATTATAAAGAAGAAGGCCGCTGCCTTCTTGGATCATCATAGCATCGCGCAAGATGAGGAGCAGCATTTCCAAAAAGGTCTGTGTCTGGTCCACATCCATATCGCCCAGCCATTCAAGACGGGCAAGGCTTGCCATGAGATAAGGATCTTCTATGCCTTCCATAATGAATAAGGCCCGCTCCCGCCACATCAGCGCTTCTGCCTCGGCAAGATGGAGGGCTTTTCCCGGCGAGCCATCAGATAGACGCGCCAAGGTTTCGCCTTGCGGAACAGAAAGCTCCTCCATGACACGTACCGCTTTCTCCCTGTGAAGGGGCTCAAAGCGGATGGCCATGAGACGGCTGCGGATGGTCGGCAGGATGCGCGAAATTTCGGATGCAACGAGGATAAAGAGCCAGTACGTCGGCGGCTCTTCAAGGAGCTTCAACAAGGAATTGGACGCTTCTTCCCGCATGCGGTCCGCACCATCAATGAGACAGACCTTATAAGGGGAAAGGACGGGGGAAAAGACTGCCTTTTTTTCTACTTCCTTGATTTGTTCAATTAGGATATCATGCCGGGCGCCCTGCCCTTCTACATAGATAAAGTCGGGGTGACTTTCCCCGCAAAAGGCGCGGCAGCTGCGGCACTTGCAGTCATCATGGGTGGGATCATCAAGGCAAAGAAAACTCCGGGCAAATTCATAGGCAAGTTTCTTCTTACCAATGCCATCAGGCCCATAAAAAAGGAGGGCCGGTGTTTTACGCTCTCCTTGGAGCATGTTTCCCAAAAATATTTTATTGGCTTCATGACCCAAAATGGTATCCCACATGATGATGTTCCTTCCATTGTATTACACAACAAGTAGACTATACCCCATTTAGAGAAATTTTTCCACTTTTTTTATGAGGGCATCCGTCACACTGTCTGGAGTTCCTTCCCCATCGATGAGGATCATGCGCTCTGGATAGCGGTCAAGAAGGGTCAAATACCCCTGACGGATCTTTTCCTGGAAAAGAAGGCCTTGGGCCTCAAACTTATCCGTAACGCCCCGGGCTTCCCGCCGGGAAAGGAGGACGCGGGGATTGCCGTCAATAAGAAAGGTCACATCAGGGCTGAGCCCTTTAGACCCGAAAAGGGACAGTCTTTCCAGTTCATCAAGGTCCATACCGCCCAAGATGCCTTGGTAAATGAGGGTGGAATCACTGAAACGGTCGCAGATGACCACTTTTCCTGCTTCAAGAGCGGGCCGAATGACCTTATCCACATGGTCGGCCCGGGCTGCCACATGAAGGAGGCTTTCCACCCGTTTACTCATGGTGATCTCTGGGGAAAGGGCAAGGCTGCGCAGCGTTTCCGCAAGGCCCGTCCCGCCCGGTTCCCGGGTGAGGACAACCTCCCGTCCCTTCGTTTCAAGATATGCCTTAAGGCGTTTTGCCTGCGTCGTCTTACCGCTGCCGTCAGGGCCTTCCAACGTAATAAAGAGTCCTTTTTTCATTTTATGACCTCGATTTCTCTAAGGGAGGGATCCTGGGGCCCGCTGACAAGAAGCTTCTTTTCCTGCATAAGACGGGCGTAGGCAATAAGCTCTTCCGTAATGACTTCTCCCGGCATGATGAGAGGGATCCCAGGGGGATAAAAGCTGATGGATTCAGTGGTCACACGGCCTGCAGATTCGTCAAAAGGCACCCTCTCATGGGGCGCAAAAAACGCGTCCCGCGGCAGGAGTCGCCGTTCCGGAATCTTTGAGAGAACAGCCGCTGGCGCTACGTTCCGTACCGGTTTCCGGCTTTTTTCCAGCGTTTCCCGGATAAGAACGGCCTTTTGGGCAAATTCTGCATGGTCATCAGCATAGGTAACAAGAAAGAGCACGTGATCTTCATCGACAAGCTCAACGGCAATTTTTTCGCGGCGCAGAATTTCCGCCGCTTCCGGTCCCGTAAGCCCCAGGGCGCTGGTCATAATCGTGACCTTCCCCGGATCCATGGCCGCAACGCCGCCCTTTCCGATCAGTTCATCTGTAAGGACCGGAAGACCGTCAATCTTTTTAAGTTCTTCGCGGAGAAGCGCAGCCGCGCGAAGGGAGGCTTTCGCCATGGCTGTGCCTTTTTGGGCAAGCTGAAAACGCGCCGCATCAAGGGATCCCATAAGAAGATAGTTCGGGCTTGTTGTCGTCACAAGGCTCATGGCCCGTTCCATAGCGTCCTTATCGATGCGGTCATAGGAAACCTGAAGAAGTGAGCACTGCGTCATGGCACCCACAATCTTATGGGTACTTTGCGCTGCTGCATCAGCGCCGCACTGCATGGCGCTTTTGGGAAGCAGGGACGAAAATCCAAGATGGGGACCGTGGGCTTCATCAACAAGGAGCAGTACCCCTTTTTCATGACAGATCCTGGCAATTTTTTCCGTATCGGCAGCAAGGCCAAAATAATTTGGGGTCGTAAGAAAGACGGCCTTGATATCAGGCTTCTTGTTAAGAGCCGCATCCACCTGCTCCGGTGTAATCTGAAGCGTCATGCGCCACGACTCATCATAACAAGGAGCCAGGGAAATCGGTTCTAAGCCGCCAAGAATGAGACCGCCCAAAACAGACTTATGGCTGTTTCTGGGAACCAGGATCTTGTCCCCAGGACGCAGCGCGCCAAGGAGCATGCCATGGATGACGCCCGTCGTGCCATTGACACCAAAAAAGCAGCGGTCTGCCCCATAAAGCGTCGCTGCCAGCGTTTCAGCGTCCTTGATGGCTCCTTCAGGATGGTGGATATCGTCCAGTTCCTCCATAAGTGATACGTCAGATAAAAGGGCATTTTCACCCAATAGGTCCTTGAGATCCTCATCAGCACCGCGTCCGCCCTTATGGCCCGGTGTATGAAGGGGGTATACATGATCTTCCCGATAAGCCTTCATAGCCTCGAGGAGTGGTTTTGTGAGCATAGGGATTCCTCCTTGCATAACACTTAATTTTATCATAATTATGGGGGAAAAGGAACATGATGGGAGGCATAAAGGTAGGCTAAGGCGGAAGGCATATGTGACGGGGCTTTCCTTGGCTAAGGCTACCGGTGGCAGCTGGCTAAAAAAGTGGAAGGCAACTGTAACGCCGGACCCAAACCGCCCCCTGCGGGGGAACGGGTCCGAACTTGATTCGCCCAGGGACATGTTTCTCGGACTTTCGCTCCGCTTCAAAATCGTCCTTCGAAACTCCGGGCGAATCTACCTCGCTACCGCTCGTATGGAGACGTCGCCGCGCTCCTCATCCACCACCGAAAGGGCACGCTTGCCTCATTTCAATGAGGCAACATGCGGCTTTCGGTCCCCCGCCCTGGCGGGGCGGATCGATTTCAGAGAAATCGAGTTCAGAGGCGAAACACGAAGGCGGGCAGTGCTGAAAATATATAGTACATTGCTTGATTTCGTCTTTGTAATAGTATGATCGGTTGTATTGTCTAGGATTGCATTGCTTAAGGTTGTCCCGGATAAATGCCCTAACTCATTCAAAGTATCCTAACTACCATAAGAAATGTAACCTAAAAAAGCCCTGAACCGAATTCGTGTCTACGTTCGGTTCAGGGCTCACGTTACGGTCTTTTTGCCTTAGTGACGGCGAAAGCCGTTCCGCCTTACCAAGGCGGGGGACCAAAAGCCACTTGATTCTGCAAAGCAGAAGGCAAGTCCTTTTGGTGGTGGATGAGGAGGGGCAGTTTGGCGCCGTGCGTTCTGGTCTTTCTTCTATTTACATGATTCGAATGGGGCTCAGATTGGTTCAG